>Ga0315273_10010780_pt1 | contig 11672 bp, 13 predicted proteins | sample YL17G02_0_MG_FD_205753 | JGI IMG/M metagenome (GOLD analysis project Ga0315273, IMG submission 205753) | Sediment microbial communities from Yellowstone Lake, YNP, Wyoming, USA - YL17G02_0 | ecosystem: Environmental > Aquatic > Freshwater > Lake > Sediment | place: USA: Wyoming | collected... | reverse complement strand
CTGACCGATAGGGGAGGAAAGACCTCGTTTGTTTGTCCCCTGTCCATTTTTTCTGAAGAGGCGAGCGCTTTTTCTGCTTCTTCCCCACAAACCCACGTCCCGTCTTTTGCAATACCCAGCGGAATGACTGTATATTTTTCCTTGTCAATTGCTTCCGCTACGCTCCTGGCTGACCTAATGGACACTTCGTGTTCCCCTGATTTCCCGCCAAAGATAATGTAAACGTTTGTTTTTTTCATAAAATCCTTGTATGGCCCTCCTGATCTTACCTCAAATCTTTTCAGTACTATTCGTACACGACTTGAGGAGCGATCTTAGTAGGGCAGTGTCATTTCTAAACTCATAAAATTCGTTAAGAAATGTCAATGCGGCAACGTAAGAAATTATTTCATAATTTCAACGTTCCAGCCACGTTGTCCGACGATACGTCGGACTTACGTGGCGGTGGGGGCGACCTGCCTGCCGGCAGGCAGGGATTTGCCCCGTAACAGTGCGGAGGATGCAGGATTCGAACCTGCGCCTCCCTTACAGGAGAACAGTTTTCGAGACTGTCGCCTTGAGCCACTCGGCCAATCCTCCGCACTTGTACGGGGTTCGAGACCAGGCAGTTTAGCCGCTCCTGCACCCCACCTAATTTAAAGCGTCACGTAATAAATTTCTTTGAAATTTAACCGTGACAGCAGCGTTGTCCGACGTTACGTCGGACTTACGCTGCGCGCCCGGCGGGAGTCGAACCCACAACCGTCTGATCCGCAATCAGATGCTCTATCCATTAAGCTACGGGCGCAAACCCCTTTTCCCCGCCTGCATCGCTTATGCGAAGCATTGCGGGCAGGTATCCGTTAAACCCTGCCTGCCGGCAGGCAGGTACAGGAGCCTACGGGTATTTTACCTTATCAGGGTAGGAAAAACTATTGTGAGACGGGCCGTTCCAGCGGGATTTTTGAGGATAGCCACGAAGAAGCGTTATCTACCCATGTTTTGTCCGGCGTTTCGCGATACGGGATACGCTTGGCCAGGAGTTCCCTGACTTTTTCCTTTTTCTCATCCCTCAATAAAATCACGGTACGTGGCCCAAAAAGGGGTTTCAAGACGAGTAAATTCTGTCCCCACTGCCCGTCAAACCAAAATTCAGACAGCTCTTCCCACCGGTAGTAGTGCCCGGCGCTTTCAATGCCAAGATTGGTAATCCTATGGTCAACATTTTCCGGGGGAACCGTTGAAAGGACATAGACCAAAAACATGATCGAAAGGAGTGCAAGGACGAGCACGTATTCACTGGCAAACACAAGAATGATAGTGAGAAGAAAAACAATAGCCCCGACTGTTTTATAAAACTCGGCGTTTCTTTTTTTGAAAAGCCTGGAAGGAGAAGTCCACCCGAGAAGTATTTCCGGTTCTTTTTGATTTTCAGAATCAGTATTTCTATCCATAAAACCAGTATATACTTTGACAACTCACGTTTGCAATGAGTTGCTCAGGGTGGAAAGAAGAGTAGGGGGTTTAAATCAATAAGTACCAATAATACCAATGTCCAATAAATACCAATTTCAAATAAAAAATTTTCCATTAATTGTTAAATTTCTTTAGAGAGAGTTCACGGAATGCATCGGAGCCGATCCATCTGGCTGATTTACTCTCGCTCTGTTTTAGTGTTTCAGCAACCCTAAGACCTCTTTTGCAAAGCGCCGGATTTCGTTTGCCGATCTGCCTGAGAGCCCAGTTGACGGCTTTTTTGACAAAATTCCGGTCGTCATCTGCATATTTCTCAATAAGAGGGAAGAACCTTATAAAATCTCCGTCTGTTGCTTTTTTATCATGAACCGCAAGAGCAGCCATTAGAGCAAATCCTGCTCTTCTCTCAAATTCATAATTGTGCGACGTCCATTCTTTTGCTTTTGCAAACGCATTCGGCATGTTGTCAAACAGATTCATGCACACAAGATCACACACATCCCAACTGTCAAAATCCGCAATCCACTCGTCCATCTGTGCTTCTGTCACCAATTTTGGCTCATCAATAAGACCGGCCAATATCCTCGCCTCGTGGATATTGGTTTTCCATAAAGCAATTGCTAGTTTGTGATTTTTCCCAATTGTTTTGGCAAATGTACGCAGTGTAGGGATATTGATGCCAAGCGTATTTTTCGGATTTATCCCAAATCTCGCCATCCCTTTTACGTTTGCCGGGTTCTTATGTTTTTGAAGTTCTTGAGTGATTGTTTCAACCGACCACTTCTCCATAATAAATAGTGTGCGACGTCTTATCCTCCGTGGAAATAATTCGCGTTTTTAAACCGTATGAGCGCCAAAATCACCGCATGCGTATAATATGCGGTCCGGTCAATAACATTGTTTGTCAGGAGTCCTACTGCCCCCATTTTCTGTTTGGAATTGCTTTGTCCAAACACTATATCATCTGCCTCCCCTAATTCTTTTCCTTTTTTAATGAGTTCTGCCACTTTTGGCGGAAGGATAAATGTGCCTGTCTTCCCCTTCCCTACCAGCCCACCTTTGGATTCAATAACCACCCATGCAAATGCCTCCATATCTTGTTTATTCTGGCACGCCTGCCTGCCGGCAGGCAGGTCAGACGTGCCTCCCTCAATACCTACCCAAAAATCCGCATCAGGACGCGCTCCTTTTGCATTTTTGACCCGCGACATTGCTCCTTTTTCCGTCTCACTATTGGTGAGCGGCTGATGAGAAACGTTTGAAGAAACGGAAACGCCCTCAAAATCCCATGCTTTGTCCGGAAACATTGCCTGAAATCCATTTCGTACAGCTTGAATTTTGACCGGATTGGTGGAGGCGACAACGACAAGACTCATACTCCGATCTTTCGGGCAAGGAAGGAAGCAATAAGCGCAGTAACGGCAGTCACGATCGTCCCCCAGGTAATATCAATAAGCGCAAAATTCAAAGGCCAATTACGAAGCGTGGCTAAATTTGTCAAATCATACGTCCCATATGCTATTGCCCCAAGCAGTGCGCCCAACAGAAATACTTTTTTCGGATCATCATTATAAGGAAGGACAACTAAAACAAGGATGCCGACTGTGTAAAACAGGTAAAACAGGACTGCAGGGACGATCTGGGTTTTCCCTGCCAGATGTGACAGATACTTCGTAAAGAGCTTCATTGCCACGAAATAAAGCCAGAGCGCGTCCAGTCCAAGAAGGGTAAAAAATGTTGCGATATAAAGAAGGATATAGTTCATAGGAATTTACTCACCTACTAATAACAATATCTCTTTCCGAACTGAAAGATAACGTCCTGAAAAAAATCCTGATACGTACTCGGAATTGTATCCAGATCAGGACAGGGAAACCCATCCATGCTGACCAGCACGGTCCACGTCTTATCATCATTTTGCCATGCTATCCATTGCCAACGATCATGTGCCCACCATGAACCTTTGGCCGCTTTCTTCGTAGCGTCAAATTGATCAATATCCACTTTTTTGTCCCAGACTCCATTGGTTTTCGTATCTACCGCCTTATAGACAGCGTATGAGAGCATCTTTTCTGTTTTCATGAAGCTGATCTCTTTCAAACAAAAAACAACCAATATAAACACTCCAAAAGACAATACATAAAGGAGAATGGATTTTTTTACGTTCTTTTTCTTTGCTTTCATAGTATTATCGTTTTTAGTGTACCACAAAAGATGTCTTCGTTTCGTAGCGTGTATCTGCCTTGTTTTTGGTATAATGATCGCGGTGCTTGTTTAGGAGGAGTCGGATAGCGGTCCATTCCGAGGGTTTGCTAAACCCTTGAGCAGCAATGCTCGCGTGGGTTCGAATCCCACCTCCTCCGCAGCGTAAGTCCGACGTATTGTCGGACAACGCTGCTGAACAAAAACTAGCTTCGCAAGGCCTGGCCTTACGAAGCTAAAAATTAAAATGGAGGGGTGCTCCGAATGGTAAGGAACCAGTCTTGAAAACTGGCGCCCGCAAGGGCTTGCAGGTTCGAGTCCTGTCCCCTCCGCTTAATAATTATTGATCTCTTGAACAAACAACATAGGCAATCCCTTTGTGAACTGTTATATCAGCAAAACCTGAGGTTATGATGTTGCTTACCCCTAGTGTCGTCCCCTTTTCCATCCGGTGTTTTTCCAGAGAATATTTGCAGCCCGTAAGTGTTACCGTAACTTCATCCGAACAGGGAAGAATGGAAAGATAGGAAAAATCCTTATTTTTTTGTATTTGGTATTTCCCGCTGACCATACTCATCCAATTCTGTTCGTCCCGGAGAACTGCACGGCAGTTGTGTTTGTGAATTATTTCCAACAGGTGAAGTGCAGCAATTGTCTGATCAAACCTGCCACCGGTTGTTCCAAACAACACTATCTCCTGGGGATCTAATGTGAGAGCGTACTTGATCGAAAGCTCTAAGTCTGTTTGGTCTTTATCAGGCGAATACTCTTTGATATGGGTCACCTTCTTACGGATTTCTTTCAGTTCCATTTTTGTGACTGAATCAAAATCACCGATAGCTATATCGGGAATAATCCCTTTTTGCAGTAACGCGAACGCTCCGCGGTCAACGCCGATAACAGGCGAATAGAATTTCAAATCCTTTTTCGAAACCCAATCAATGTCACTGCCTGCAACAATTGCCACTTTGTTTGATTTCATGTGCGTATTATAGAGTAAGATTCCTGCTTTCGCAGGAATGACAATAATGTATTACTGGGCAAGGGTGACTCCCCACACAAATTTCGCGCCGTGATGTTTAAAAACAGAGGCGGCTGAACGAAGAGTAGCCCCGGTGGTAAAGACGTCGTCGACTAATATAATATTTAGTTCTTGGTTCGTAGTTCTTAGTTCGTAGTTGTTCATTGTTTGTTTTTTAACTTCAAAAACATCTTTCATGTTGGCTAGGCGTTTGTCGCGGTCTTTCATTTCTACCTGCGGAGTAGTTTTTTTCGTACGAATTAACATGTTTGTTTTAACGGGAATATTTAACCGTTTGCGTAATGCTTGTGCAATAACTTCCGCCTGATTAAAACCACGAAATCGGAAGCGGGAGGGGTGGAGAGGGATGGGAACAAGATACATCGTTCTTAGTTCATAGTTCTTAGTTCGTAGTTTTTGAAAAATTGAAAATGATGAACCGGGGATAAAATTAATTAATTCGGAAACGATATCGGTGACATAGCGGTATTTAATCTGTTTAGTCGCTTTTTTTACAACGTTGTCGTAACGGAAAAAGCTCATGAGGCCATCAAGAGCATATTTTGTATGACAACCCGGGTGCGTCATACCATCAATAGCTGGCTTTTCACACACAGGACATTTTAAATACCGCAGGGGTTTCATCTCATGTTGACACGAAGAACAAATATATCTCCCCCACTTCCCGCACCCAAGACATTGTTTGGGGAAAAGCAGGTCGAGGAAATTCATATTGATTGTGGCGTCCCGACGTAACGTCGGGACATCCACAGCAGTAAGCTAAACCTTCGGTTTAGCAACTGACTGTGGAGATGCCGAGTAATGAGCTCGGGTCCAAACTATCGCGATTAGCACATCTACAAGCGTAGTCTGTTTGATTCTCTCCGGAAAAAAAACAGACAAATGATTCCGGAAAGGGTTGACCAAATAGATTGCTCCGAAATCGGCTGGTCATCCGACTTCTGACGCCCCGGCTGGTTTTACGCCCAACTATTTCTCACCGGAAAAAGAAAATAGAGGACGGATCTTAGGCTCGCGCGAACGCAAGTTGTCGACCCCTCATAGCAAGACGAGCTTCCAAGGAAGCAAGTTTTTCCATGAGTTTACTGGTGACATTGTCAGCAGTTAGTTTTTGACAGTTCTTTTACGGCTATCTATCAAAGCCGGCTTGCAGTGTTAAAGAGCAACAATCTGTCGAATCAATCATCCCCATTAGAATCTGTTTACGAATGCAATGAGTAATTACAGATTCTTATGCCCGACGCTCACGCGCTCTTCAAGCCGTGTACGAATAGTACCTGAAGGCTTGAAGGAAGGATAGGAGGGCTATCTATTTTACCTTCCCTCTAAACTCTTTTTCCAAATCCCTTTTTATGTCTTCCCGACGGATTTTTTCCCGTTTTTCGTATTCCTTTTTCCCCCGCGCAAGACCGATTTCCAGCTTCACACGGTGTCCTGTAGTATACCAAGAAAGAGGCACCAAGGTCAACTTCTGACTATCTAATTTTGAAGCTAAACTGATCACTTCCCGCTTGTGAAGAAGGAGCCTCCGTGTACGCCTGGGATCATACCCCTCTGGCCGGCTAAACTTATAAACAGGGATTTCCGCGTTGATCAGATACGGTTCACCGTTCAGAATCTTCACAAATGCCCCGTCCAGTTTGCCCAAGCCCGCCCGGAGCGATTTCACTTCGGATCCCACCAGAGCTACACCTGCTTCCAGGCGCTCGAGAATTGTGTAGTCGTAGTAGGCTTTTCGGTTTACTAGTTTCATAATTTATTTTCATAATTAACGGGTCCTGTCGCGGGTTCTCTCCCAAGAATACCCACAAGGGGACCCCTTCTTGGGAGCCCCTCTACCCGCGCCACCCGTAATAATTTGAAAGGATTCACTGCTTATTATAGGTTATTTTAACGAAACAGTATAGAGCTTGCCTTCGGAAAATAAAAACAGCTTTCCTAGCTTCTCTGATGCGGCAATAGCTTTGGGGACAAATATTTGAGGATACGTATATTGGGATTTGTACATGCCGTCTTTTTCCAAAACCACCACACGCCTTTTATCCGGATCAAGGACATAGACATTGGTACAGCTGTCGTTGGTAAAAACCATGATATTGTTGCCAAATGCCGGATCAACACCTTTGGGGATAAACGGATCATCTTTCCCCTGCGTAAAGCGCATGATAGACCCATCAGTGGTACCCACCCAAACAGATCCGTCAATAACCATATTCGTGGCTTTGGATAAATCAGGAAAATAGTCAGGGAGGAGAAATTCCCGTAACTCCGTAAATGCGCTCCCCGTTGCCACATATTTCCAAATCCTGCTTTTTCCCGTATCCATGAGATAGACATTTCCCCCAAACGAAGTCATGGATTTTATAGATATCCAGTCAGCAGCTTTCTTGATAACAAGCTGTTTGACGGATTTATCCTGTACGTTGAGCAAATGAATGCCTTCCGGAGTAAATACATACACCTTATCCCCATGAATTGCGACGCTTTGGGATCCGTCAAGAGAGCTCCCGCCTCCGACAATCTGTCCGTTTTTGGTCGAAAGCTGGAGAACAAACACCGTCTTTGCACTGGTATCCAAAAATGCCATGGTATCTTCATACACGCCGAATGTCCCGATCGTGCTCCCGGATTTGAGAAGCGATACATCAAAAAACAATTCCGGAGTTACTTCAAATTCTTTGGTGGCTTGTGGGAGTGCAACATTTATTTTTTTCTCCAACTCCCCTATCATCCTTCCTTCTTTTGTTTTGGGTGAGACTGTTTGTTTTGTTTTATCAATCAACTGCTTCGCCTCTGTAAGGCGTTCTCTGCTTTTTACTAAATTCAAGTCCAGGAGCGCCATGCCTTCGTCATAGAGACGTTGTCCTTCTGCTATCGTCTTTGTCGCTTCTGTTGATTTTTTCCCCTGTACTTCTCTTACTATCCCGATGCCGATACTGATAACAAAAAGAAAGAGAAGAGCTCCGGTGATTCGCATATCCACACTTCGGAGAGTCTGCATAAACGGCCGTACGTTGTTTTTTATAGTATGAATTGATACTGCATACCGGCGTTTAAGAGTAATTGAATTTCTTTGTTCTTCTGCTCCTTCTTCTTTCCCGATCACATTCCTATTATCTTCATGAGACTCCTCTATACCGCCTTTTACTTCTACAAATAAGCCAGCATACCCCACATTGTCGTTTTTGGTGTGCAAATGGAGTGTCAATTTTTCCGCAACATCCGCTACGCTCAGATGATCGAAAAATGAAAAAAATTCATCTTCCGAAACTCCATTGAGACAGGATTTGGAAGAAAGAAAAAGGATATCTTCCGGATGAATCACTCCGGAAATGGTTCCTTCGCGCGACCGGAGCCGGGCAATAGCCCCGTTACGCTTCAAATACACAACGCCGGTCCCGCGCAATATGACGGTAATGGTATTTCCCATCGGTACACAAAGAAGAAGTGTCTGTATGTTTGGTTTCCACAAAGAATCAATGAAAGAAAAAAGATGTTGTATGGAGGAAATAGGTTCGGACACGACACCAGTCATGCGGTGAATCAGCTCCATACCGACATTTTGAGCCTTTCCTCCGTCATCTTCTACCTCAACGACCCCAAATGCATACGGAGTTTTTATGATTTGGGCCCAGTGAGTATCTGATTTTTTCCCGACAACGGTACCGGTTTCAAAACGCTCATCCATTAGAGATATCGTAGCACAAAACTCCGTTACAGGATAAGAAGCGCCAGAAAAAATACAACAACTGACACTCCGAGGTGGATCCACGATAGCACAGAAAGAATCTTTTCTGACTGAGCTTCAAGCACTTTGGACATGAGCTGTTCTTGCCGTACTATGACAAAAGCAAACACGATGTAGATTCCCAATCCCACAAGGGCCATGAGTTTCATACCCATCCATGCCAAATATCCTACATTATCTGGTGTCATACATCTCCTGTTTCCTTATGATCTTCAGTCAGATCGCTTAAAATATGAACGACTTCAGAGGGACGCGGAACTTTTTCAAAAATGAGATTCGGCAATTCTCCGGCTGTTTGAATGATGACGTCCCCATAATTAAACACAGTAGCCGTAATTCCTCCTGTCCTAAACGATATATCCTGAATTTTTTCGATTTTTGCTTCCCCAAACTTTTTATAGAGAAAAAACAAAAAATCAATATCAATAATCCTGTGGTTGGTCACGATAAAAATGTTGAAATACCACTGCATGAACATCGAGAGAAAAAATCCGAATGTTGCCAGATACCAAAATACCGTCCCCACGATGACGTATCCGCCGGGTATCTCTACCGGGCTTTGTAAAAATCGGATAAGTATTGGAAAAAGAATAAGCGGTGCAAAAAATACAATTATCCCAATAATAAGTTTTGGAATAAGCACAATAATGTGCTGGCGCATAAATAAAATCACCTCTTCATCGGGGTCCTGTGTCTCAAACCGGATATCATTGGGGTGCATAAGATACGCGGTGAGAGGGGTAGTATTCAACTTAACGGTAGAAACAATCTTCACAGGAGGTTTTCCCTTTTTGGAGGATTGTTTTTTGGTGGGTGGCGCCTCAAACAACACTGGCATGCTAATTATTATACTACTTCTTTTCTACATTAAACAGCGGTCCGACAATCTGAATGTTAGCCGGCGCCCGTAGGTTAAAAAAGTCTTTAAACTCTGCTCCGTCAAACGAGGTGCTTCCCGCGTCTCCTGACACGGAAACTTGTGTTGTCCGTCCAATCCCAAAATCAACACCCGAGGTTGAAATATCGGAAATGGAATTGTAGGGTGTAATAGTGCGGCTTTGTAATTCACTTTTTACTTTGTCTCTCCCCCATGTTTCTTTCCCGCCCGGATTTGGTTTGTCCGTCTGATACAGATACTCACGGGTCCCGGAATCTGCTTTGGCAAGGAGAATAACATTGATAATGTCCGCAACTTCTTCTGATTTGAGCCATGCGGATTTGGCATATTCATTGCGAAACCCCTGCGCTGCATAAAAACACGGGGAATCCTTGTCATATGCCTTGGATAACAAATCCGAAAAACTTCCCACATCGCCATTTGTATCCCGTGTCCGTTTTGTCCAGGATTTGTCGCTCCCCCAGACATCACCGGATGTATAGGTGTACCCGCCGTCGGTAGATGAATACCACCCCTTCACAGTTTCCCCACCGGACACCATGATCTCCCCCGTGGTTCCCCGTACCGCCGACTCCCAATTCCCTCCTTTATTGCCGCCTTTATATACCTGACACGCTTGTGTGGTACAAATCTCATTTGCGCCGTTATTCGTATAAGAAAGTGCGTACGAACGGGCGGCAACAACCTGCGCTTTGAGGGCCTCAACCGGCCAATCACCGGGCATTTCATAAATACCCAAAAGATAATCTTCAAGTCCAATTTCTCCAAATCCCTGTACTTTTATCCTTATCCCCTCCCGTTTTTCAATAGAAAAATTCGCAAAATATGCATTCAAAATATCCCGATAATTTTGTCCTGCCTGAGATCTCCCTAATGCTCCATATTGGTTGAGCCCGACGCGGTGTGGGATACCAAAGGTGAAAAATGCAAAAGCAGGACGAAATCCCGGATCAAGTTTGCGGTCGTCCGTACAAAATAATGGGCCTGCTCCTAAACTCGTCGGAAGATTGAGTCCTGAAAGTTTGGCAGCCAGAAACGATTGCTGTTTAGCGGTAAGCGATGCGATGAGGCTGGATAATTTCGTTTGATACGCTGTTGCCTCTCCGACCAGTTTCCGGACAGATACCGCCTTCACATCTAAGTCATCTTTTAACGAAGAAAGTGTCGCATTTTCCTTTTCCAGTTTCTTTTTCCGGTCTTCCAGATCTTTTACGAGCATCGCCGTCTGGGTAATGACTTTTTTATCCTCTGAAGTGACTGCCTGCTGATACGCATAGGAGCGAAGCGCTGACCCCACGTTCGTTGAGGACAGGAGGGTAAGCATGGGGACGCTTGTTGAGGAACGGATATAAAACTGCCGGATCCGTACGCCGGCCAGAAGCAGTACGTCTCCCAATTCTTTTTCCCCCTCGGCAATTGCTGCAGCTTTTTTCAAAAGTTCTTTTTCTATGCCTTTGATACGTGCTTGAAATGCGACAATATCCGCTTCCATTTTTTTGAGCGCGTCAGCGTGCGGTTTTTTGGCTTTTTCCATCTGACTCCATGCTTCCTGGCATTTGGCAATTTTATCCCGACACTCATCAGGACTCCCGCAGGACGAATCGCAGGATTGGGCGTGTACAAGGGGGACAATAAACAGAAAGCAATAAACAATAAGCAATAAACAAATAAATTTTTTCATAGAGGAACTCTTTCTATCATACCATGCACTTTCCTTTCTTGGGATGCTTTGTTACACTTAAAAGAATGAAGCGCATGATTCTCTCTGTGATTATTTTTATATGTAGCATTGTTTTGGTTTTATATGCAGCGGAGACACCTGTCTATGCTCGGGGTCCGGTCCCGGTTCCCGGAACAGAATATGGTGCACCTTCTTCTCCCTGTGCTTTTGCCGAGGCAGGGAGCGGGTGTAGTGGCTGTATGGAAGATGGAAAACACGTCTGGACTGCGTTTGGATGCCTTCCAACTGATTCCGGCACGTTCGTTACGACGCTGTTACAATTTGGTTCAGGCATTGCAGGCGGTATTGCATTTCTTCTCATCATCATCGGCGGATTTCAGATTGTCATGAGTGCGGGCAATCCGGAAAAACTCAATGAAGGAAAAGAGCTCGTCACCTCTGCCATTGTCGGGCTTCTCTTTATCATTTTTTCGATATTTTTGCTTCGGCTTATCGGTGTGGACATTCTGGGAATACCGGGATTTGAATAACTTTATGGAAAAAGTACTAGCACAAACACTCAAAATAGTCGGTGACAAAACACAAAACTATACGATAGAGAGTGGTTTTAAGGGATTGCCGACCTCCATAAGCGCTATCGTTGCAA
>Ga0315273_10010779_pt1 | contig 11672 bp, 5 predicted proteins | sample YL17G02_0_MG_FD_205753 | JGI IMG/M metagenome (GOLD analysis project Ga0315273, IMG submission 205753) | Sediment microbial communities from Yellowstone Lake, YNP, Wyoming, USA - YL17G02_0 | ecosystem: Environmental > Aquatic > Freshwater > Lake > Sediment | place: USA: Wyoming | collected... | reverse complement strand
TCCTGCGTGCTGCCCGTCGACGTGAGCGGCAGATTGCGGTCGGAGAGCACACCGGTGAGCTGCACGCCCGGGGACAGCGTCCCGCTCACCGCGAGGTCGAGCGACTGGCGCAGGAAGGCGTCCTGGCTCGAGCCGAAGTCCACGGCGATGGTCTTGTTCCCGTTCACGGCGAGGCTCGCGCCCGCGGGCGCGACCCGCGGGCTGCGGGCGGTCGCAGGATGCGCCCCCGGGGCCGGACTCGCGCGCGGCGCGGCGGCGGCGCTGTCGAGCACGCCGGGCGGACGCGTCGGGCGGTAGCGCTGGATCTCCCAATCGAGCACGGGCGGCGTCAGCAGCCAGCAGGCCGCGATCCACAGCGTGTCTCCAGGCAGCGGCTGGCGCAGCAGCCGCAACTCGCCCCGTAGCGGCTCGATCAGGTAGTCCGTGCCACGCCGCCAGCGACCCGCGCGACTCCAGGCCGAATCGCTGCCCGCCTGCAGGAACGTCCTGGTCAGCCGGTAGAGCAGCGCGTCGGCGCGCTGCACCACCACCAGCGTGCCGCAGCCGGGATCGCGCTGGAGGGACGTGACGGGAGCGGCGGGCGCGACACCCGGCGGAGCCGCGGCAGAGGCAGTTGCGAGCAGCACCGCGCCCAGCGCCAGCGCCACGGGCAGCATGCTTCAGCGCCCCGGCGGCGTGACTGTCCTGGCGGGCTCGAGCGCGAAGCGGCGCACCCGGCCAGCCGTGCCCTCGGCCACGAGCAGGCTGCCATCCGGGGCGAAGGTCACGGCGCGTGGCGAGGCCAGGTCCGCACGCGCGCCCAGCAGGCGGCCGGCGAGGTCGAAGAGCCACAGCCGGCCGGAAGCCTCGTCCGCCACCGCGATGCGCGCGGAGTCGTCCACCGCCACGGCCAGCCGCCCGCGCCCCGGTCGGACCGGGAGCGGCCAGGCGGTCCGCGGGTTGCCGGTCGCGTCGAGCCGCTGCACGCGCGCGCCCGTCCGCTCGGCGGTCACCAATTCGCCACCCGGTCCGGTGGCGAGGCCCGCCAGGCCCCGGAACAACCCGGCACCCATTCCGAAGCCCCCGAGCGAGCGCACGTAGCGGCCGGAGAAGTCCAGCACCAGCACGCGATCGCGGTCCGCGTCGGCGACGTAGAGCGCGCCGCCGCGGTCGGCCGCGAGCGCCACCGGATCCACGTGGCCAAGCTCGTCCTCGAGTGCGGCGAAATCGGTGAGCACGCCCACCAGCCGTCCGAACAGGTCGTAGAGCACGACGCGCAGGTTCCCACGGTCGAGGACCGCGACGCCGAGGGAGCCCACGGCGGCCACCGCGGCCGGGCGGCGCAGGTCGCCAGGGGCGCTCCCCAGCGCGCCGGCTTCGCCCAGTGAGGTTCCGCGCGCGTCGAAGCGCACCAGGCGGTGCTGTGAGGCGTCGGTGACGTAGACGCGCCCGAAGGCGTCGACCGCGATGCCGCTGGGCTCCGCCATGATGGCCCGCTCGCCGCCCGCATTCCCCAGCGTCTGCACCGGCAGGAGCCGCAGCGCGAGCGTGTCCGCGCCGGCAGAGTCCGGGCGGGCGCTGACGGTGGCCCCGGCGGCTCCAGCCGCGGTGCTGTCCGCCGCGCCTGCAGCCGCATGCGCGGCACCGGCGCTCGCCGCCAGCAGCACCGCTAGAGCACAGAGACGCGATCGTCGCCGCATGGGATGGCCGCTCGAGCCCGCGTCAAAACCGCTTGTGCACCCGGAACTGGAAGGCCGTCGCGTCTTCGCACGCCACCGGGACGACCTCGAACTGCCACGAGCGGGCGGCAGGCGCCGGGCGCCCGGCGACGCGAGCCGCGTGCAACGCGCTCACGATCCGGTTCACGACTGCCATCGCCAGCGCGGTGTTCGCCCGCTGGGCGGAGCGCTGGGCGTTCCTGCGCTGCTCGAGGTAGTGAAGTTGCCCCCCGTCCGACCACACCCAGGTGTCGGCGCCCCGGAGCTTGTGCTCCTCGAAGTAGGCCCAATAGGCCTCCGATTCAAAGTAGTAGAGGTTCGCGGCGTCCCGCAACACCACCAGCCGGTTGTACTCATCGCTGCTGGAGAAATCTCCGACGATGCGCCGCCACTCCTCGTCCCGCCCGCCGAGGTCGATGCCCGCGTGGAGAGCAGCCGTGCGCAGGAAGGAGTCCTCGCGCATCGCGACCTGGATGCGAAAGGCCACGAACGTCCCCCAGATAGCCGTCTCGGTCAGCCCGAAGAAGACGGCCGAGGTGTGGCGGCCGAGCGTCGCCTGTCCCCAGCCCGGCAGCGTGAGCGAGCGCAGCAGGATTCTGGCCCGCTCGGCCCCGAGTGCCCCGGACGGCACCGCTTCGCGCTGCTCCTGTGCGGCTCGGCGGCCGAAGGAGAACGCCAGCGGTCCATCGGGTTCGCCGAGCGGCGGCACGTCGGAGAAGAAAGAGACCGGCGGGCGGACCAGTGCGAGCGTCCCCGCCACGGGCCCGCGGCATGCCTCCGCTCCGGGAACGAACTTCGCATCCGGCCCTGCCGCCGGGCCCGCTCCGACTGGCGGCGGAGCCACGGCCCCGGCGACCGAAGCCCCGCCCCCGCTCAGCGCCGCCAGCAGCATCGCGGTCGCGAGCCACGGCCTCAGCCACTTCCGCATCAGAACCTCCTCACGAGCACGGCCGTGACGCCCGGCCGGCCGCCGTGCCAGGAACTCCGGAGCTTGAGCTCAAGGTTGTTCTGCAACATCACGTTGTGAAGTCGCGCCGCACGCAACGCGTCGACGGCGGCGATCAGGTGGTTGAGCCAGAGCACGTAACCCGCGGTGGATGCCTGTTCGTAGTAACCGCGCGAGGCCTCGCGGATGTCGAAGAACTCGCTGCGCGTGGCCTCGGGCTGGCCATTCCAGCCGGCCAGGTAGGTCGGATTGCGCGCGATCATCTCGTAGAACGCCTGCCGGTCCTGGGCCCAGATGGCCTCGAGCTCCGCGGCATCCTTCCCGGTGCCTTCGGTGAACCGATCGAAAGACCAGGCGCTCGTCGTGTCGGTCGGATCGCCCGCGAAACGTTCCGAGCGCTCCCCTTCGGTCTGCGCCTTGTGCAGGAAGATGCGGTTCACGGTCCAGCCCGCCACCTCGATCAGCGCGAACCACACTCCGTTGCCCGACCCCGCGTAGAACTGGCCAGTACCCGGGACCACCGCCGAGAGCCCGGCGGCCAGGCCCTCGGAGCGCCACTCGGGCACGTCCGTCTCGGAGTACGTGGAGTCCTCGGAGAGTCCCCAGGAACGGTCGATCGCGCGCTGGGCGAGACTGAACTGCGGCCGGCCCTGCTCTGCGAGCAGCGGCAGCGCCAGCGCGGAGCCGCGGATCACCGCACCGGCCGTTCCCGCGTTCAGCAGAGCCCCACCGGCGAGCAACAGCGCCAGGCCGAGGACCCTCAGGCCCGTGGCTCGGCGCCGTATCATCGCAGCACCCCCACCTGGAGCACCCCGACCGCCTCGCTCGTCGCTCCGCGGAAGCGCAGTCGCGCCAGGTAGAGCCCCGCAGGCAGCGTGCCCGGATCCCAGACCTCCCGGTTATCGGCCTGCAGGACCGAGCGCGAGAACGAAGCCACTTCGTGGCCCGAGGTGTCGAAGATGCGGAACTCGACATCAGCGGGCTCCGTGAGCTGGAAGGCGAAGAAGACCGCTTGCCGGCGCGCGGGATTCGGGAAGGCCATGAGCGAGCCGGGCACGAGCGGCCCGGCCGCGGGCAGCGGAGCCGGCGGCGTCGCGTCCGCCGCGAGCGACGAGGTCCGTCCAGGGTCACCGCCCAGCATCGTCCATGAGGTCGCCACCGGGTCGCCCGCCGTGACCGGCAGCGTATAGGCGAAGAGCCGCCCGATGCGGTCGGGCACGACCAGGTCGAGTGAGCCGTCGCGGTCCAGATCGGCGGCGACCGGCGAGCCGGTGGCGCCACTGCCGCTGGCCAGCGGCCAGCCTTCGGGAGTGCGGCCGTCGGCCCTCAGCGCCGCCACGATGCCGCTGGCGTTCATGCCCACGATCTCGCTGCGAGCGTCGCCGTCCACGTCCAGCGCGAGCGGCGGGCTGCCGGTGCGCAGGTCCTCGGTCGTGCCGCGCTTCGGCCACCCGGGAGACGGGTAGCCCGAGCGGTTCACGAACGCGAGCCCGGAACGGACACTCTGCGTGAGCACCTCCGGCAGCCCGTCGCCGTCCGGGTCGCCGGCGCCCAGGCCGGCGACCAGGGTGTCGCCGAAGGAGTGCCCCCAGCCCGCCAGCGGCGTGCCGTCCGGGCAGAAAGCCCACAGGCGATCGGCATGCTGGACGACGAGCGCGGGCACGCCGACGCCGCACACCTGACCGCTTCCAACATCGCCCGCAGCGGCGGCGGTGGCCAGGCGCTGGGCGCCGTCGAATGGGATCCAGAGGAAGTCGGGCGTGAGCAGGCCCTCCACCCCGAGGTACACCGACATCTCGCGCACGGAGTTGTGATCGTCCACCGACTGGCGGGCCAGACCCGTCGCGATCCATCCATCGCTGGTGCCCGCCGCGACTCGCCACAGATCCCCCGGCCCCCGAACGAGTGCGACCGCGAGCCGTCCGGCGACCGGACCATTCGCCTGGTCCGAGACGCGAAAGGAGTCGACGACTTCGCCACCGAGGCCGAGACCGTAAACCGTGCCGTCCGCGCAGCCGACGAACACTTCCGCGTTCGGGTACTGCCCGGCGATGACCGGCGGCGTGGTCACGATCGAGGACAGCGCCGGCGGCCAGCCCGGGAGCACCTGGCCCAGATGGTCGAGCAGCCAAACGCGCCCGCCCGGGCTGCTCGTGTCGGCGCCCACGGCGAAGGTCGAGACCGCGAAGTACGCGGGGCCGGTGGGGGTCAGGCCTCCGATGCCCGCCTCGCCGATCGGGATCGCCGCCAGCTCGGGCCGCGGCACGGCATCGAGATGCGCGAACGCGTATGCGCTATCGAGCGCGGACCCGTCCGGGCGCACCGCGAAGAGCGCGGCACGGTCGGGGTTCCCCACGCGCACGACGATCGAGTCGCGCTCGCCGGCCACCAGCACGTCGATCGAATCACGACCGCCCGCCCAGCAGACGTCCAGATACCGGTCGCCGTCCGCGTCCACCGCGAGCAGTTGCGGTCCGCCGGGCGGGAAGTCCGCGGCGACCGGCCAGCCCTCCAGTGCCCACGTGCGCCGGGCAGCGAAGTGCATCACCAGCGCCGGGTCGTCGAGGAAGTCGAGCCGCTTGTGCGGCCGCGTCCCGCTGTACGGGATCAGGTTCGGGTAGGTCGAGTCGGAGAGCGTCGGCTTGTAACTCCGGAACCAGGGGTCGAAGGGCGCGCCGAGGAAGAAGGGCGAACCGGGATCCCCCAGGTCCTGGAGCCCGTCGCTCTCGAGGACCGAGACCGCGAGGCGCTCGGGGTTCGTGTTGTAACCGTAGCCCGGATTGACGCGCAGTGACGTCTCGTAGGGGATCACGCTCTCGTCGATGTGCCAGACCAGGATCCCGCTGCCGGGCAGGAGCGCGTCGTACTCCAGGCTGTCCGGGCTCTCCGGCCCGAGGACCACGCGGCTGGCCGGGTCCTGGTCCAGCCGGACCGTGTCCGCCGGCGCGAGGTAGCGGTTCTCGAGCAGCAGGTACTCGTCGCCCGAGAGCGTGACGCGCCTCACGTCCGCGTGGCGCTCGCTGTTCTCGAGTGCGATCGAGCCGCCACTGTAGTCCACCTCGGGGAACGCCAGGATGTCGGTCGTGAAGGCGCGCTGCCACGGGTCCAGGCTGGGCGGCAGCAGGCCGGTGGCGTAGATCTCGGTGCCGTCCTTCAGCGTGACCAGCGAACCCAGCAGGTTCCCGCTGTCCATCAGGCTCCAGTAGCCCACCACCGGATAGCCGGTATCGACGTTGTAGAGGTCCGCGAGCCCGAGCAGGTTGTGTCCCGCCTCGTGCGCGATCACCCCGTTGATGGCGCCGTAGTAACCGTCCTGCGCGGCGAGTTCGGGCACGATCATGGCCCGGTCGATGATCGTCGAGTCGATGATCATCGTCTCCCCGACCATCGTCGTGTCCCGGAAGACCACGCAATTCACGCAATTGGTGGCCCCCACGCCGATGGTCTCCCTCACGCCGATCGTAAACGAAGGGATGTCCTCCTTGCTGTCCTGCCGCACGTCGCTTTGCAGGTCGCTCCCGGCGTGGATCAGGACGAAGCGATCGTAGTCGCGCCACGGGATGGCGTCGCCGCGCGCCACGGACTGCGTGTCGGCGGCGAAGAACATGTCGCGGAACATGTGCACGGCCGCGCCGTAGATCTCCTGGCCGAAGGTCCAGGGACCGTAGTCCGCCATGTCACTCAGCGAGTAGGCCCCGATCGCATCGCGGGGCCAGACCTCGCCGTCCACGACCACGCGTCCGTACGAGGTGGCGGCGTAGTAGCGCTTGAGCGCCTCGAGATGCGCCAGGAAGAAGGCGCGGTTGTGCGGCGGCGGGTCGATCGGGACGGCATTCGTGTCCGGACCAGAGAGGTCGAAACGACCGTCCCCGGTGGAGGCGGTGCCGCCACGATCAGCGAGGAAGTCGATGCGGATGAACGCGACCCGGATGGTGTCCGGCGGAGTCTCCGCGACCGCGCCGGCCGCGCGCGCCGCTGCTGCCCGCGGGTCGCGCGCCGGCCGCGCGTCGGGCCGCCAGCCCGCGCGCCGCTGCCCCTGCAGCGACCAGTCCACCCCGGGGACGGTAAGCACGTCACGCATCGAGTGCCAGCGCCGCTCGCGCTCGGCCAGGACGCGCAACTCCTCGGGGCGAGCCGCGAGCGGGGCCGGCAGGCCAAGGCGCTGAAGGCGCGCGACCTCCCCGGGACGTGCGACCCGGCGCACTTTCAGCGTTTCTGCCGTCCGCGCGGGAAACGCCGCGAACGGCAGGAGCACCAGGGTCAGCAGGACTCCGATGAATGCGCCGCGCACGGGTCGTGTCCCGATTCCTCCGGGACGCCTCAGAATCGGTAGCCCAGACTGATCTTCTCGACATGCGGGAGCGTGGTGGCCTGCGGCACCGAGCCGTAGTCCAGCGTCAAGCTCCCCCAGTTGAGGCCCAGGCCGTAGGTCAGGTCCGTGATCTCGCCGAGCGGGTCATAGTAGTAACCGACGCGGCCGGCCAGACCGATCCCGCCGGTCCCCTTGCCGGTCTCGGTGGAGTACTTCACCTCGAGCCCGCCGTGGTAGGTGCGGAAGTCCGGGGTCACCAGCGACTGGTTGAAGTCCCCGACCACCGTGGAGCTGAGACCACTGCCGCTGAACGCGTCCCAGGCAAAGCCGGTCTTGATGTTCCGCGAGAGCGGGCTCGCGGTGAGCTCGTTGATGAACACCACGCTTGGACCCAGGTTCTGGAGGGTGGTTCCGAGCCGCAGCCGCGCCGCCTGGATGCGATACAGGCATCCCAGGTCAAAGCCCAGGGTCGAGCCCACGCCCTGCAGGCCGGAAGGCGCCAGCTGGACGCGGATGTACTTGACGCTGCCGCCGATCGCCAGGTCAGGCAGCAATTCGACTCCGTAGGAGAGCCCCGAAGAGAACTCGTAGGAGTCGAATTGGCCCAGCACCGCGCCGCTATTGTCGGTCTGGTCGCTGGTGCCATAGGAGAGGAACGCGATCGAGAGGGCCAGTCCGCCCCAGCCCTCCATGGGCTGGACATAGGCCAGGTGGTTATAGGACACGTCGTCCGCGAGCCCGGGCACGAGCTTGGCGTTGGTCATCTGCACACCGATACGCTTGGCGAATCCCAGGCCCGCCGGGTTCCACCAGGTCATCCCCGTGGCGTCCTCCGCGAGGGCCACGCCCGCCCCTCCCATGCCGTTCTCCCGGGCGCCGGGCTGGATGTCCAGGGAACGGCCGGTCCCCTGCGCGAAGGCCGACCCTGCTAGCAGGAACCCGGCGATGAGAGCGAGTGCCGTGGCATTGAAACGCATAGTGAATTCTTCCTCCGTCAAGACGGTGATTCCCCCGCGCGAGCGGTCCAAGATACTACACTAGACCCCTGTCGAGCGTTCCAAGCATTTCGAGACGAGGGGCCGCACCGGCCCCCCACCAACCCCATCCCCCCGGCCCCGAACCCCTTGTCGGACCACCGGATGGACCGGGAGTGGAGCCCTATTTCCGGTTTACAATTACGAAACGCCCGTCGGCCGCAGCACTCTGCAGCGGGCTGCTCGTGCCATCCGGGTCCCTGGGATTGATATGCACCCGGAAGAAGTACACGCCGTTGGCCAGGGGTTGCCCCTCTTCGTCCAGCCCGTTCCACGGCACCTGTACCTGCCCCAGCCCACCGAAGACGGTGAGGGTGCGGATGAGCCTGCCCGAGGCCGTGTAGATGCGCAACAGGGCATTGACCGAGTCACCCGGGGCATCCACCACGAACTGCCCCCCGCCCCGACCGCTGCTGGACTCGGTCGGATTGGGGAACAAGTAGGCGCGAGCGATCCGCAGACTCGGCTGGTCCACCACGGTGAAGTCGAGGCTCGTCCGTGAGCGATGCAGCCCGGCGCTCAGGCCCGCGGCCAGGTTGTCGGCCGCGCCCACGCTCACGGTGTGCGCCCCCAGCGCCAGGTCGGGCAGCTGGAAGCTCGCAGTACCCGACTGGTAGGAGTCCGCGGCGTAGCGGAACGACTCGGTGATGTCCGCACGGGTCGTGGTGTTCTCATCCATGGTCACGATGATGCCGTTCTGCGACGTGTGGTTCGTGGTGAGGATGCCGTTCTGGTCGAAGAGGTCCACCTTGAGGACCGCGTCAGGGCGCACCGAGGTCGAGCCCCCCACGAAGGAGAGCGTGATCCGCGGACCCGTGACGTCATCCGCAGGCGCCTCCCCCGGCGAGACCCGCGTGGCCGCGTACCCGGCGCCGTCGCTGTCGAAACCCTCGCCCACGGTCCGCCCCTCGACATAGGACCGTACGCGGCCCCGGTCCCCCTCGCGCGCCTCCATCGGCACCACGAAGCGGCCGCTGAATTCGCCGTTCCTCACCCCGACGTCACCGCGGTAGATGGCGCCAGCCCGGTAGTAGTAGCTGGTCGAGTCCACGTAACGCACGTTGTTGACCACGAAGTCGTCCATCACGACGCCGATCTCCTGCGAGTCCTCGATGAGCAATCGCACCGCCCCGTCGAACGGCAGCGCCTCGCCACCCGGGCAGGTCCGCACGCGCCCCCGGAAGCCGAGCGTCTGCCCGCGCCTCACCTCGCTCACCGGTTCGCCGGCCAGGTCCGTCAGCGTCAGGTCCACCCAGAACCGCGGCAGCGCAGGGAGGGTCGCCGCATCCCCCATGAGCTGGTACTTCTGTGAGTTGACGGACCCGGCTTTGGTCTTCAGCAGCGCCTCCGAGAGCGGCGTGTGGTACTGGCAAGCGGCCGTGTCGCGCCGGAACAGTTCCCGGTAGACGCTCTGGTTCAGCGCCGCATTCAGCCCGCTGAAAGAGAGCTCCGTCGCCGAGATCACCCCGACCGCGCCCCCCGCGGTGCTGATGATGAGCCGCTCGCCCAGGCTCTGCACCGTCGGATCGCTGAACTTGCCGACGTCGCACGAAGCCGCGATGAGCACCATGAAGCGCGGAGAGTTCACCAGCGTGCCCACGTCGGTGTCGAGCAGCACGCGCTCATCGGCCAGCTGGAACGGGCTACCATGGCCGACGAAATTCATGAGCGACGCACCGTCGTTGATGCCCTCCCTGATCTCCGCCTTGGCATCCGGCTTGCTTGCCCCGGGACCGGTCGGATAGGTATGCAGGTAGACGTATTCCCGGTCCAGGTGCGGGGGCGTGAACCAGGCGTCGAGGCGCATGGTCTGCTTCAGGTGGGTCCAGAGCAGGGCATCCGGCCGCTCCCCCTGCATATCGTCGTCGGCGACCAGCATGACCCGGTTGCGCCACTCCCCGAGCGGTGAGTTGCGCTCGTGGGCCAGCACTTTGCCGCGGACCACCGCGAGGGCCGTGGACGGATCGCCCACGGGGATGCGCCCGCCCAGGAAGTCGGGGAGGATGACGGCTGCGTTATCCACATTGAGCATCCAGTCGTCCGTGGCGTACATCCGCGCAACGCCGGAATCGAAGTTGTCCTCGTAGGTGGGCATGAGGCTGCCGGGTTGATTCGGCAGCCCCCGGCCGGTGATGTTCTTGAAGTCGTAGGAGGCGTCCCCGAGGAACGTCACGAAGGTCGGCCGGCGCGGGCTGCCACCGTCATTCCAGTTGTAGAACGCCGCCCGCAGGAAGTTGCGGATGGCTGCCGGGTCGGTGCGCCCACCCGAGAACTGGTCGTACAGCGCGGAGATCGGCACCGTCTTCGCCTCGAACGGCGCGGTCGCGCCCCACAGGGGCAGGTGTTCGCGCCGCCACGCCGCCAGCGAGTCGGCCGCTGCCCGGAAGCCGTCGAAATAGATGACGATGTAGTCCGCCCGCTCGGTGAAGGAGCGCAGGTTCTCGAGGCTCGTGAGCGGCGCCTCCAGGAGGGCCTGCTGCCCCAGGGACACGATGCTGTCCGCGCAGACCACGCGGTAGCGCCGCCGGGACGTTTCCGAAGCCTGGAATCGCAGGTAGTAGCCGTCCGGCCGCGGGGCGTAGTGGGTGGTGTCCAGCGGGACGATGACCTGCACCGGCTGACCGGGGTCCGTGACGTCGAAGATGAAGGGGGGCGCAGCTCGTGTGAAGGGTCCGAGACGATAGATGACGTCGCCGTTCCCCCCGGCCGGCGTGTCGAAGTCAAGCCGGTCGCCCAAGGGCTGGAAGGCACGCTGGTAGTACAGGTCGAACCAGGCCAGCCCGGCCATCGAGCCAACCGTCGCCGGCACGCTCATCGTGAACTGGTTCGCCGAGGTCCGCAGACTGGTGAGCGTATCGTCGTAGACCTGCGCCAGCATCCCGTTGAAGGTCCTGGTTCCGAGGTCCTGGCCGTTGAAGTCGACGGCCAGGCGGTGCAGAGGGGAGAGCCCGGGGGCGTTGAGTCCCCAGGTCAGCGCGCGGATCCGGGTGAGTTGCGTGAGGTCGGCGCCCGGCAGATCCACGGGCGGCACGCGGGACGATCCGCCCGGTGAGATGGCCTGCCAGAACCACTTCTCCCAGAAGAGCTGCCGGTCGTTGGACGAGTACAGGGGCGACGCGTCGGGCCAGTACTCCGCGTCTTGTTCGTAGTGGGCGCGCGCGGGGAAGGTGGCAGGCGTGAACAGTGACGGGGCCGTGATGGTGCCATCCAGCGTGGTGATCCGTGCTGGCGTCCCCCCCACCGGCAACTCGTCGGTGGCGCGGGTCAGGTAGTAGTAGTTGGTCGTCTCGTACGGGTGGTTGACGAAGACCGTTTCCGGTCGCGCCGCGTCGTAGAGGCTTGCCCAGTCGCTCGGCCCCATCGCGAAGAAGTAGAACTCGTCGGCGTTGCTGCGGAAGCTTCCGTCCCCGTCATCCACGAACGTGACGGCCACCTCGCGGAAATCACACGAGTCGCAGTACGAGTCCACCGGGAGCACCGGGACACCCGGCCAGTTGAACAGGCGCAGGCTGTCGAGCGGGATCCGTACGGTGTCCTGCACGAACAGCGACAAGGTCCGCAGCCGCCCGTAGTCCACCTTGTAGAAGCCGGTCTGCTGCACCGCGAGCTTGATCCACGTGCGACCCACGTAGACGCTGGTCTCGGGCACCGCAGGCGCGAAGGCCGCGAGCCGGCCGGGCTGC
>Ga0315273_10010778_pt1 | contig 11674 bp, 1 predicted proteins | sample YL17G02_0_MG_FD_205753 | JGI IMG/M metagenome (GOLD analysis project Ga0315273, IMG submission 205753) | Sediment microbial communities from Yellowstone Lake, YNP, Wyoming, USA - YL17G02_0 | ecosystem: Environmental > Aquatic > Freshwater > Lake > Sediment | place: USA: Wyoming | collected... | reverse complement strand
TTGGCGGGTCGCGAGATCCCGAGATGGACCATGCACACAGGGGAGGAGTCCATGTCGGATCGCATCGGCCGCGTCGTTCGCCTCGTAGCAAATCGCGTTCACGTCTCCAGGCGGGCAAGAACGCTGCACAAGATCGCGACCAGGGCCGTAGACGCCCTGGTCGTCTTGTCTCTGCTGGTCCCGGCTTTGCCGGCGAGTGCGGCCCCATCCACCGGTGGGACGGCGGCCAGCACGGCAGCCTCACCGGCCCCCGCCGCCGGCTTGGAGTCGCCCGAATACCAACCTCCCACATTCACCCGGCCGGAACCGCGCCGCGCCCTCAGTCGACGAGTACTGCTCCAAGATCCTGAGCCGACCCCCACCCCAGATCCCACGCCAACGGAGACCTCTATACCTCCAGGCGACGTGCCGCCCACGCTCGAGATCCCGCCACTCCCGTTCCCCGAGGCAGGCGAAAGCCCGCGTGAACCATTTCGCCTGCTGTCAGGGCTCTCGATGTCCCCGCCGCGCGCTCCGGGCTGGTCGCTTCCCAGGAACCTGTCTCAGACCGAGGCACTCTCCGACTGGCCAGCCTTGACTCTTGACAATGCCGGGAGAGTCCACGCCGTGTGGGTCGAGGGCCCGATCGGCGCTCGGGAGGTCTACTACTCGCGCAACGCAGCAGGATCTTGGTCTTCCCCGGTCAATGTCTCGTCGAGCCCATCAGTGGACTCGGTCTTCCCGGACGTTGCGGTGGACTCATCCGGCGGCGCGAACATCGTTTGGCAGGACGGCTATTACGGTGACCCAGATATCGAGATCCGCTACACACGATGCACTGGGGGCGCGTGCACACCTCCTGTCGATCTTTCCAACGGCAGCTGCAGTTACTGGCCGGGGGACTGGCAATCGTGGACTCCGTCCATCGTGTACGGCGACGATGGGCTGTTGATGGTCACATGGGCATCCAATGAGCCCGGGGGTATGCGCCTCCCGACTCTTAAGTGGACCCCGCCTGGTCCGGTGCCAAGCGGGATCACGACCTGCATGCCCTATTCGGGTGCCTTCTGGTTCCCCGACCTGGCAGCTGGACCTGCGGGCCAGAGGCGCGTTGTCGTCGAGAACTTCCAGGCGGGGACCATTAGCCACGCGATGTATTCCCTGGGCTATTGGGGCGCGCTCCGGCTCATCGGCTCAGGTTCCACCCCGAGTCTTGTAATCCACCCCGATGGTCGCTCGCACATCATCTGGTGCATAGGCGGTGCAGTCCGCTATCGCTTCGGAGATGGAACGGGCGCTTGGTCTCCCGTGGAGGACATAGCGGCCGAACCCGCGTGTGGAGGCCGCCCAACTCTTGCAGTCAGGGCAGATGGCCTTATCCATGCGGCGTGGGAGGGTCGTACCTACGGCGTCCAGATCCTGCAGAGCGTTCGACAGAGCACCGGTTGGACTTCGCCAGAGTCGGTGTCGCAAAGCCCAGGGAGCGGAGAGGACCCGGCACTTGCCTCGGATGCTGCCGGTAACCTGCATGCTCTCTGGGCCGATTCGAGAACCGGCGAATTCGACATCTTCTACAGCCTATTGCCGCTGGGCGTCGTTGTCTCAGAGAAGGCAGTCGTCACGACTGAGGGGGAGGCCTGTGCCGTAATCAACCAGGAGATGACCCAAGGGACAGCGGGTGGTCCAATCAACACGCGCACCGGCGGCTACGATTATGCCGCCGAGGATCTCTCGTTCACTACTTCCGCCGGCCCCCTAACCTTTAGGCGCTCGTATGCTTCGCTTTCCGTCGACACGCACAGCATTCCGCTCGGTCGCGGCTGGACTCATAACCAGGCCTCGCGCCTGATCTTTCCAGCCGACCCTGGTGGCGAGACGGGTGCGGTCCTTTTCCAGGCGGACACCGCCAACCGCGTCCGGTATGTCGACAACGGCGATGGAACCTTTATCCCCGCTCCTGGTGTGTGCGGGAGTCTGGCACGCGACGATGGCCCGCCGGTCACATACACCGTCACCGATCAGGCGCAGAGCACGTACCTCTTCGACGGCGCAGGCGCGCTGCTCACAAGGGCGGACCCGCAGGGACATCAGTGGGCGTACTCTTACGACGGCGATGGCCGCCTCGCGCGAGTCTCTGCAGACGGCGGCTCCCGCTTCATTACTCTCGACTACGATGGCGTCGGCCGCCTCAGCTCCATCACGGACCACACCGGCCGCCAGGTCCACTATGCATACGACGACGAAGACAACCTATCGATCGTGCACACCGTAATTGGGAACGACTGGATCTACCACTACGACACTGGGCACCATCTGACTGAAGTCACTAACCCTCGCGGGCTTGCAGAAGAGAGGACCGAGTTCGACTCACAAGGCCGCGCCGTCCGCCAATTCGACGGCCTCGGCAACATCATCGTCGACATTACCTACAATCCGGACGGCACATCCACACTTGTCGACGCGGTGGGCAACAGCGGGAGCCATGCTTACGATAGCCGTAAAACAATCACAACCGAGACGGACGCGCTCGGCGGCGCCTCACACAAAGTGTACGACCCCAACTTCCGCCCGGCCTCCATTACGGACGAAGCAGGCGATACCACGTACCTAACCTGGAGTCTCGACGGTGCCAACCTTCTGCAGGTGACCGATGCAGGCGGCAACGTCACCGACCTCGAGTACGATGAGCTCAACAACCTGACCGCCGTAGCCGATCCCCTCGGCTACCTGACCACCTACGAGTACTCCAGCACGCTGCTCACGAGCTCGGTCGACGCACTTGACGGCACAACGACGTACACCTACACGCCCGAGGGCTACCTTGCCTCGGTCACCGACCCGCTCGGCCGGACGACGAGCTACACCTACGACAGCCTCGGCCAGCGCACCTCGATGACGGACGCCCTGGGCCACACGACGACCTACGCCTACGACGATCTTGGCCGGCTAGTCGACACGACCGATCCTCTGGGCCACGTCACCCGGAGCGAGTACGACGCCGCTGGGCGACTGCTGCGCTCAATCCGCAACTACGACCTCGGGCGCCCCCAGAACGATGAGAACCAGCACAACATCGTCACCGAGTACGCCTACGACGAGGTCGGCAACCAGACGAGCGTCACGGACACCTATGGCCGAATGACGCGCTATGACTACGATGCCGATGGCCGCCTGCTCCGCACGGTGGATGCCTGGGGCCACGAGGTCAACAACCACTACGACGATGCTGGTCGCCTCGTCTCCTCTACCGACCCCATGGACCGGACGACGACCTACACCTACGATGCCGCCGGAAGGCTGACCGCGACGACCGATCCGCTCGGGGGCACCACCAGCTCAACCTACAACCCGGACGGGACGCTGGCCTCGACGACCGACGCCCTCGGCCACACGACCACCTATGCCTACGACTCGCTCAAGCGAGTGACCGCTGTGACGGATGCACTTGGCGGGATCACCCATACGACCTACGACGCCTCGGGCAACGTGGCATCGACAACGAACGCCCTCGGTGACACCACGACCTTCGAGTACGACGCCCTGAACCGGCTCATCCGCCAGACCGACGCCCGGGGCGGCGTCACCGAACACTTCTACGACGCTGCCGGAAACCGTATCCAGACGGTCGATCCGCTCGGCCATCGCACCACGTACGTCTACAACGCCCTCAACCAGCTGACGGCCGTCGCCGACCACCTGGGTCACACGACCGGCTACACCTACGACGCCGCCGGCAACCGGACCACGACGACCGACGGCAACGGCAACACGACGACCTTTGCCTACGACGCCCTCGGGCGGGTCGTGGCGACCACCGATCCCCTCGGAAACGCTTCGTACACTGAGTACGACGCACTGGGTCACGTCGTCGCGCGCACGGATGCCAATGGCCACGTGACGGCCTTCAAGTACGACGAACTGGGCCGCCTCGTGCGCCAGACGGATGCCGAAGGCGGGGTCACCGCGTACACGTACGACGCCGTGGGGAACCGGCTCACTGTCAACGACGCCAACGCACACACCACCACGACCACCTACGACGCGCTCAATCGCCCAGTCTCGGTCACCGACCCGAATGGCAACGCCACGACTCGCGTTTACGATGCGGGCGGGAACCTCGTTCGCACCACAGATGGGCTCGGCAGCGAGATGACATTCAGCTACGACGCCCTCAACCGCCAGGTCGCCGTCACCGACCCGCTGGGGAGCGCGACCTCGTACGGCTACGGCGCCGCCGGGAATCGCACCTCGATGACGGATGCCAACGGTGTGGTCACCCGCTACGAGTACGACAGGCTCGGGCGGCTGACCGCCGTGGCAGAGAACAGTGTCTCCGGAGGCGGATCAGATGGGCAGACCAACGTCCGCACCGAGTACACCTACGATGCCGCCGGCAATCGCCTCTCGATCCGGGACGGTAGCGGCCATGTGACGACCTTCGCCTACGACGCCCTCAACCGGCTGGTGCGCGAGGCCGACGCGCTGGGGCACGAGACCCGCTATGTCTACGACGCCGCGGGCAACCGAACGCTCATGACCGACGCCAACGGCGTCTCGACGACTTACGTCTACGACGAGGCCAACCGCCTGACGGCGATTCTCTACCCACCGCCCGAGACGCCGGTCGCCTTCAGCTACGACGCCGCCGGAAACCGGATCGGGATGAGCGACGGCTCCGGCCAGACGACCTGGGAGTACAACGGCCTGAACCGCCCTACGGTGATCACCTCCGTCTCGGGCGGACGGGTCGGCTACTCCTACGATGGCGCCGGGAATCGGACCTCCCTAACCTACCCAGACGGCAAATTCGTGTCCTACGCCTACGATCCGGGCAACCGAATGACGCGGGTCACCGCGTGGGATTCGACGATCACAACCTACGCCTATGATGCCGCGAACCGGTTGACCTCGGCCCAGCTGCCCAATGGGGTCGCCTCGAGCTATACCTACGACCCGACGGGCAGGCTGCTCGAACTCGCCCATGCGAAGGGCACGGAGGTGCTGTCTTCCTTCGGCTACGCGTACGACGCCGTGGGCAACCGGACGCAGGCGGTCGAGCGCCTGACGATGCCCACGGGCGGGCCCACCATCCCGGTGACCGTCACGGATACCTCCGGCACGCCGCTCCCCGGGCTCACCGTCTACGCCTTCAGCGGCGAGGCCTATTCCGGATACAGCAGGGTCACCGACGCGAGCGGGGTGGCGACGATCACGCTTCCCGCCGGCGACTACCGCTTCCGCGTCGACGTCGACGGCACCCAGTTCTGGAGCGGACCGGCCAACCACTGCCCGATCCCGGGATGCCTCGGTGCGCTGATCACCGTCCCGCCGCCGGTCCTGGTGAGCGTGACGGACACGCAGAGCGCGCCGCTCCCAGAGCTGCCGGTGTATGCCTTCAGCGCCGGCGTCTATACCGGGTACCACGGCACGACCGACGAGAACGGCCAAGTGTCGCTGCGGCTGCCCGAAGGCGCGTACCGCTTCCGGGCCGACTCGGCCGGCACTCAGTTCTGGAGCTCGGCCGAGGAAGACTGCAGCGTCCCCGGCTGCACGCTGGCGACGATCACGATCACGCTGCCGGTCGAGGTCATCGTCCAGGACACCTTCGGTGAGCCGAAGGCGGGGCCGACGGTGTATGCCTTCTCCGGCGGCGCCTTCACCGGGTACTCAGGCACGACGGACGAGAACGGCCACGTATCCTTGACGCTGCCCGAAGGGTCCTACCGGTTCCGCGCCGACTACAACGGCACGCATTTCTGGAGCGGGACGGACGATCATTGCGTCATCCCCGGCTGCGAGGCGGCGATGGTGACCGTCACGCCGCCAGTTCTGGTCCACGTCTTGGATGACTGGACTGGCGACCCCATCGACGGCCTCCCGGTCTATGTCTTCGAGGGCGATACCTACACCGGCTTCCACGCCACGACGGACGATCAAGGGGCGGTCGTGTTCACGCTCCCCGAAGGGTCCTACAACTTCCGGGCCGACCGCAATGGCACGCAGTTCTGGGACGATAACTGGGGCTGGAGCTCATGTACCGTGCCAGGGTGCGATGAGGCTTACATCTACGTGCCTGACCCCGTCACGGTCACTGTCCAGGACACGAACGGTGTCCCCCAGCAAGGACTGCCGGTGTATGCGTTCGACGGCGACATCTACACGGGCTACCAGGGAACCACCGGCTCGGCAGGCCAGGCCAGCCTTACGCTGCCCTTTGGCTGGTATCGCTTCCGGGCCGACCTCAACGGCACGCAGTTCTGGAGCGAGCCGGACAGTCACTGTTACGTCTCGGGGTGCGAGGCGGCGGTCGTGACGGTGACGATCCCGGTCGAAGTGACGGTGGTCGACGGTGAAGGTCAGTCCCAGGCGGACATCCCAGTCTACGCCTTCGACGACGACACCTATATTGGATACCATGGCACCTCCGACGAGGACGGCAGGGTGCTCCTCACGCTGCCGGTCGGGGACTACCGCTTCCGCGCCGACGTCGACGGAACTCAGTTCTGGAGTGATGAGGCCAATCACTGCCAGGTGCCGGGTTGCCTGGCGGCGTTCGTCACCGTCACGCTGCCCGGTTCCCCCACCCCGACATCTGAACCAACGTCCACCCCGACGCCTGAGCCTACGCCCGCCGACACGCCGGAACCGACGCCGACACAGGTCGGGTTTCTGGGTGGAGGGAATGGTCTGGCGATGCCCGCCGGGCTTCTCGGCCGTTGGCTTGTCCCGGCAGCGGCCGTGAGGCCTGCACCGAATCCGGAGCCCGCGGCGGGCCGGCTGCTTGACCTGTCCTCGGTGGCCGTGACAGTGGAGGACACCGACGGGACGCCGAAAGCAGGTCTCCCGGTCTACGCCTTCAACGGGCTGGCGTACACCGGATACTCGTCGACGACGAATGGCAGCGGTATCGCTGCGTTCTCGCTCCCGGATGGCAGCTACCGCTTCCGATCCGATCTCAACGGGACGCAGTTCTGGAGTGGCGGCGAGAACCATTGCACCGTACCCGGCTGCGATGGCACTTCGATCGTCGTGACGATCCCCGTCGCCGTGACCGTCCTCGACACGGACGGCCAGCCGGTCGCCGGGCTTCCGATCTACGCCTTCAACGGCACCGCCTACACCGGCTACTCCGGCACCACAAACGCCAGCGGCGAGGTCACGCTCACGCTTCCGCAGAGCTCGTACCGCTTCCGCTCCGACCGCAACGGCACGCAGTTCTGGAGCGCAGGCGAGAATCACTGTTCGATCCCCGGTTGCACCTCGGCCCAGGTAACCGTGACTATCCCTGTGGTTGTGACCGTGCGCAGCACTAGCGGGACGCCGCAGTCGGGTCTTCCCGTCTACGCCTTCGACGGCTCGGCCTACGCCGGCTACTACAGCAGCACGAACGCAAACGGCGAGGCGACTCTGACGCTTCCTGAAGGGAGCTACCGCTTCCGCGCCGATCTCAACGCCACCCAGTTCTGGAGTGGTGAGACGAATCACTGCTCGGTTCCAGACTGCGCGGTGGCGGAGATCACCGTGACGCTGCCGGTCACCGTCACGGTTCAGGACACCGACAGCAACCCGACGCCGGGGCTGCCGGTCTACGCCTTCGACGGCGACACCTACACCGGGTTCTCCGGGATCACGGACGACCAGGGCGAGGTGCCCTTTACGCTGCCCGAGGGCTCGTATCGCTTCCGGTCCGACCTCCTCGGCACCCAGTTCTGGAGCGGCGAGACGAACCACTGCGACGTGCCCGGGTGCGAGAGCGTCTGGATCGAGGTCACCTCGCCGATCATTGTCACTGTCCTAGACACCGACGGCGCCCAGCAAGAGGGCCTGTCCGTTTACGCCTTCGACGGCGAGACCTACACCGGGTTCAACGGCCTGACCAACGCCTCCGGCCTGGCGACGTTCGTCCTACCGAGCGGGTCGTACCGATTCCGTTCGGATCTGAATGGGACGCAGTTCTGGAGCGGCGAGGCCAACCACTGCGACGTTCCCGGCTGCGTTGCCGCCTCCGTGACCGTGACGATCCCCGTGACCGTCTCGGTCCAGGACCAGGCCGGGAAGGCCTACCCCGACCTGCCTGTGTACGCCTTCAGCGGGGATGCCTACACCGGCTTCAACGGGACGAGCGACGCCGAAGGCAAGGTGGTCCTCACCCTGCCGGTCGGCGACTACCGCTTCCGGGCGGACCTCGACGGCGTGCAGTTCTGGAGTGGCGAAGCGAACACATGCACCATCCCGGGTTGCACCGAGGACACTGTGCCGATCCCGGGCGGAACCGTCGAGACGAACGTCACGATCAGCTACACCTATGATCCGCTCTACCGCCTGACCGCCGCCGACTACGACAACGGCACCTACTTCCACTACACCTACGACGCCGTGGGGAACCGGCTCACCCAGGTCACAGAAGATGCGACCAACACCTACACCTACGACACCGCCAACCGGCTGACCTCGGTCGACGGGGTGCCCTTTGCCTGGGACGCCAACGGCAACCTGCTCTCGGATGGGACGTCCACCTACGCCTACGACGTCGCCAACCGGCTCAAGACGGTTGTCCAGGACGGCACGACGTACTCGTTCGCCTATGACGGGCTGGGGAACCGCGTCGGGCAGAGGGTGAGCGACGGCACTTCATACGACTACGCCCTCGACCTGGCAGCCGGGCTGACGCAGGTGCTAGACGATGCCACCAACAGCTACCTGTATGGCACAGGGAGGATCGGTGAGGAGCAGCCCGGAGGCTGGCAGTACCACCTGGGCGATGCGCTTTCAAGCGTCCGGCAGCTCATCGATCCGCTTGGGGACGTCAAGCTGGCTGAGAGCTATGAGCCGTTTGGCGCAGTTCTCGCTTCCTCCGGAAGTGGTTCAACCCTCCTACAATTCGCTGGGGAACAGCGCATTGAGGGAGTAGGCTACTACCTTCGCGCGCGTTACTATCTTGAGCAGGTGGGGCGATTTCTGACGAGGGATCCGGCATGGCCGTTGGCTAATCCTTATGGCGGCATCAACAACTACGCGTACGGGGAAAGCAACCCTATCCTCTATCGAGATCCTTCAGGTCTGTACCCCGTGTCCGATATCAAGAGGATGCTGGCTGTCTCCACCTACGACGAGGTCGTGCAGGAGTTCGAGTCTGGCATGCTCCGGGGCAAATGGGCCTTTCTATCCGTAATGCACTACGCGCGGAATGGCCATGCGCTAGACATCTACAGCTTCCTTCCCGAGTGTCAGTCACCAAACCGAGACGGCCTGCCTGTCAGCGAGTATGCCCACGAGCAACTCGCTATCAATGGGGCGATCTACGGGGTTGGTCAGCACGAGAGCGGGCGGCTGTATTTCGATGGCGGGCAAAGCCTCCTGTTAGTCGATCAGAATCACGTAGGGCGCAATCTGTTCTGGTTTGTCCCTGGGTCGGACTTCCTCATCTACCACAACCCTACGGGCGCACTCAGAACATGGACGAGCCAGAAGGGTTATGTGTTCCTTCTCCTCCCAGAGAGGGTCGACTGGGAAGCCTTCGCAGCCGACGCCGTCCCAGTGACCGCCTTCCTCATCAAGATTGGCACATTCGGCAAGAGCGCGTATGCAGAGGAAGCTGCCCATATTCTGGAGACTCTGGTTGGCAAGCCTGTCGACGTTTACGAGCTCTACAACTCGGGCCTGCCATTGATCCGATCGAGCCTCGCGGGGCAAGAGCCCGACGAGGAGGAGGTTAGGCGCTTCAAGGAAGGGTGGGCAGAGTTCCTGAACAAGAATACGCCAGCTCTTGTTGGAGGCACGGATGTGCCTGTCCGGGCCATCTTCGATCTTGCGAAGAATATTGGGGGAGGGATCTACTTCGGCCCCTGACATTGGAATGCGATTGGGCCTTTCCCTCAGGGTCTTTGTCCGGGGCCTGGGAAAGAGATGCCTCGCTTTGCGCCAACACAGCCAGGGCATCTTTGGTGTAGTGCGAGGAGGTGAGGAGCCAGTGAACGGAATGAATCAGACACGTTGGTTCGTCTTCGCTTCCTGGGCGATAGGCCTCTCCGGAGGCTGGTGCCTCGGGCGCGCGATTAACGGCCTCGCGGGATCCATCGTTGGCTTGGGAAGTGGCGCAGCGCTCGCCTCGATTCTCATGTCGTACTTCCTCAAACGCAGAGGTTCCCTTCGAATCGGAGTTGGAGACCTCCTCGCCACGGCAGGGGTATGGTTGGTCTCGGGAGCGATAGGAGGAGCGCTGAGTTATGGACTGATTGGGCTGCTGGCGCCGATGCTCGGACTGCTGGCAGATCTGTTCGGCTATGCCGTTGCTGGCTTCTTCACAGGTGGGGTTGGGGGCACCGTGACGGGGCTTGTCTACATCGGCAAGGGGGGGTTAGGCGGGCAGAGGTCTATTGGAGGGCTCCCCTGGGCAATCGGATTGACACTGGGAAGCACTTTGGGGATCGGGATCGCAGACTGGATATTCGCGACTGTCCTCTGGTCCGCTTCGCCGGCTTCCGGGGCCCTCGCTAGCATGGCCCTCGGGGGCGCAACCTGCGGCATTGTGACTGCCCTCTTTGGGATTACCTCATGGCGCACAGAGAAGACCACACTTGCAAGCACTGGAGGGAGAGAGTCGACTTGAGTGAGAAGGCCGCACTGTTCTCTCTGTGAAATCTGCGCTGCCGGTTGTACGTCGTTGTATCGTGTCAGCCAAACTGAGACAAACTGGGGCTCCCAGTCATGACACACTTCCGCGGCATGGACAGTCACGCCGCCTACCTACTATGGAACGCCCGACGACGCCTCGCTCCGCAGCCTTCCTAGCCTGGGTGAGCCGCCACCGGTTTCTGTACCAGCTTCTATGTCTGTATCGTGTCAGCCAAAGTGAGACAAATCGGGGCTCCGAGCTAAGACACACTTCGACGGCCTCGACGGTCAGGCAGCCATCCTCAGAGACGCGTTTGCTGACGACGCCACGCCTGAAGCGCTCTGCACTTGATCGCTGCTCATCGCGAGGAATCGCCCTTGACCATCCCGAAGTACGCGTCCGCCAGCTCGCTTGAGGGTGGAGATGTGCGGTAGCATAGAGCTTGGCAGACGATCGCGCTACTGGCCGTTGCCTGGCCCCAGAAGTCGGTCAAGGGTCTGGCTCCGCCGGCAACCTAGAAGACCGGGACCCCTATGTGGAATTCGGCCAAAGGCGAACAACGGCCTTAGTCGCCGCTGCGGGGCCGCGCATTACTCCCACCGAGGGCGGACGCACTTGGGCGTCCCTTTGCTGAAGGTGCATCAAGCAGCAGGGAGAGCGCCCCTCGGTCACTGGGAGTAGCCACCTCTAATCCTTCCGCCCTGGCGCGAGCACATCGGAACTGAGGCCATGCAGCGGAGTATCCTGGCCATCGCCCCCGTGAGCCTCACGGATCTTGCGACCAAACTTCGCACGCCTGACTGCATTCCCGACTTCCATCATCCATCCCATAGCCTGCGCTCACTAGTTCTCTTGATCTGCACTTGTCCGAATCGACTTGCGTCATCAAGTGCACCCCAGAGAGGGGCCCTTGCGAGTCGCCGCGGACCTCACGGCTACGAGTCACCAGTTGTCGCGAAGGCTATCAAGACGGACGGACCGTAAGGTCCGCGGTAGAGGGAGTCGTCGCGTCAGTTCACATCCGTGAGGTCGGAGGTTCGAGCCCTCTCGCGCCCACCAGATCGACACCGCTGTCCTCAT
>Ga0315273_10010777_pt1 | contig 11674 bp, 9 predicted proteins | sample YL17G02_0_MG_FD_205753 | JGI IMG/M metagenome (GOLD analysis project Ga0315273, IMG submission 205753) | Sediment microbial communities from Yellowstone Lake, YNP, Wyoming, USA - YL17G02_0 | ecosystem: Environmental > Aquatic > Freshwater > Lake > Sediment | place: USA: Wyoming | collected... | reverse complement strand
GCGCGTCCGGCTTCGGCGCGACGCGCGTGAATCCCGTCACGTAGACCACGACGCCGCTCTTGTCTTCGTTGTCGTGCAGCCCGCCGATGAAGGAGCGGCGCAGCAGCTGCACGCTGCCACGCACGCTTCCCGTTGCGTCGGCGCCGGCGACTCCGGCCGGGAGCGCGATCGCTGTGAGCAACGCGTACACCAGCAGCGGGCGGGCACGGGAACGGAAGCGAGACATTCGGAACCCTCGGACTGTCAGTTATACCGAATACCGGCGCATCGTTGTGGGCGGAACGACCTCCGCGCTGGGTTTCGCGAAGCGCGGTGGCTGCGCGCAGCGATGCGATTCGGTATCGAGTCGCTGCGCCGTCCTCCGTTGGGCGTCCCCCACGACCGATCCCCGTTCCGACTTTCGCATTGCGATCATCGGCGCCGGCTTTGCCGGCATCGGAACGGCCCGATGACACTCGCACGCTGGCACTCGGTCCCACTCGGGACTTGCCAAAATGCTCACTGTCGACTCAATATCCAGCTTGAACCGCTTGTGCTCCGGGTCGCTCGACTTGTACTGGCCGAGGTCGAAGGGCTGGATCGCGGAGACGGAGAAGATCTTGTGACAGATGCGGTCGTGGTTCGGGAAGGTGACCGTCTGGCCGGCCACGACGGGCAGGATGCGCGGGTCGAAGTTCTCGTCCCGTTGGTTCAGGTAGCCGACCGGCGCGGTTGCAGGCTTCGCGAAGCCCGTCATGTAGACGATCGCGCCGCTCCTGTCGTCGCTCTCGCGCATTCCCAGGAGCGGCAGGCTCTGCCAGCACGCGCACCGTGCCGCGCACACCGCCCGCGTGCCCGTCGCCGTCCGCAGCCGGCCGCGCGCTCGACACGGTCTCGGCGACGATTCGGACCCAGCCCATGGACGAAGCTTCGCTCGGCCAGCTAGGTAACGGATCGTGATGACGCGCAGCGAAGGAGGGCGGATGCGCGGCGGTGTCGCGCTCGTCCTGCTCGGCCTCGGCGGCGCAGCGACGGAAGCTGCGGCGCAGTCCGATCAGGCCGCGGAGCCGCCCGCGCGGCCGGTCTACCGAACGCTGCACTTCGAGGAAGACTGGAGCGTCCTCGCCAACCCCGAAGCGCTTCCAAGCCACGATTTCTTCGATCCGATCAAGTACATCCGCCTCGACGACCGCGGCTTCGCCTGGCTCTCGTTGGGCGGGCAGGCGCGCGGGCGGGGCGAGGTCTGGGGCGGCTTCAACTTCGGTGGCAAACCCGGTAGCGGCGACCCGGACGATGAGTTCGGCCTGTTCCGGCTGATGACCTCCGCGGATCTGCACGTCGCCTGGGCGCGGGCCTTCTTGGAGCTCAAGAGTGCGCTCGCCACCGATGTCGACCTGCCCGGCGGCTCCACCACGCAGCAGGTCGACCGCCTCGCCATACAGAACGGCTTCCTCGAGTTCGCACCGCCGCTACCGGGCGGGAGCGATCGGCGCCTCGTCGTGCGCTTTGGGCGCCAGGAGCTCCTGTTCGGCGCACAGCGTCTGGTGAGCCCGTCCGACTGGACGAACACGCGGCGCACCTTTGACGGCGCCACGGTGTCGCTCGAGCTCTGGCGCTGGCGCGTGACGGGCTTATGGATGCGGCCGGTGCAGGTGCGCCAGAAGGACTGGAACGTTCACGTAGACGCCAGCGCCTTCTATGGCATCTACGCCACTGGCAAGATCCCCGGCACCGACCTCGGGCTCGACCTCTACTGGCTCGGAAACGAACGCGGGCGCCGCACCTTCGGGGGCACCTCGGGGGACGAGGAGCGCCAGACCTTCGGCGGGCGCACCTGGGGGCCAATCGGGGCGACCGGCATCGACTTCGAGCTGGAGGGCGCCGCGCAGACCGGGAACCTCGGACCCGGCTCGATCTCGGCCGGGATGGTATCGACGGAGCTCGGCTGGTGGCTCACCGATTGGCGCTTCGCGCCGCGCTTCCACCTGAACGGCGACTGGGCGAGCGGCGATCACCGGCCGGGCGGCGTCAGCGGCACCTTTGACCCGCTCTTTCCGTTCGGACACCGCTACTTCGGCGAGATCGACGTGCAGGGGCGCAGCAACGTGGTCGCCGTCTCGAGCGGCGTCGAGCTGCGGCCGCTGCCGGGCACGACCGCGGCGATCAGCGTCTACCACTTCTGGCGCGCCGAGCGCGGCGACGCTCTCTACAACGCCGCAGAGCAGGTGCTGCGAGCCGGGTCGCGTGGTCGCTCGCGCGACGTCGGCACCGAGCTCGACCTCGTAGTCGGCTGGCAGTTCGACCCGCACACGCTGCTCGAAGCGGGCTACGCCCACTACTTCCCGGCCGAATTCATCACGGAGTCCGGACGCGATCAGAGCATCAACTTCGGGTACGTGTCGGTGCAGTACACCTTCTGAACGAGCCAACCGGCACCGGACCCGGAGATCAAGCTCGTTTCAGCCATCCGCGCCGTGCCCGCCGCGCGCTCTACCGCTGGACGGATCGCGCACGCGCCCGAGTCGCGCCCAGCAGCACCAGCGCCGCCGCGCCGCCGCCTTCGAGCAGCAGCTGAGAGGGCTCGGGCGTGAAGGTGATCGAGAGGATGCCGGTGACTGCGTTCTGCTCGCGGAAGGCCCCGTCGAGCGAGCGCCGGAAGGAGACCGGGATCACGAGGTTCAGCGATCGGGCACCCTGCGCCGTACGCGTGTCGGAGCCGGTGCTGACATAGGTGAAGGTGGACGAGGGCGTGGAGCTGTATTGGGTGACCATGCCAACCCTCCAGCGTCCGGTTCCGGTTCCCTCCAGCGCGAGCGTCGCGACGCTCGCGCCGTTCGAGACCATGGTGCTCGCCACGCCCCCGGAGAAGCCCTGGGTGAGCGGTAGCGTCGCCGTTGGAAAGCTGAGCGCCGGCTTCGCGAAGAGCTGCACTTTGCCGAGGAGGGGCATCGGGCCGCCCGGATGCGCGGGGCCCCCGAACATTCCGGTGCCGTTGTGGAAGTCGAAGCGCGCCTTCGAGAAGAACTGGAGCCCGGTCTGGGGCGCCGTCGCAGTCTGGGCGACCTGGAGGACGCCGGCGGGCAGCGTGAAACTGCCGTCGCTCGCGATCTCTACCGTCCCCACCGCGATGGCGGCGACCGGCGGAGCGAACAAGCCGAAGTAGAGGTCTATCTCCGCATTGTAGGGTACCGGAACCGCCGCCGCGCCGGACGCGAGTCCCGCGACCACGAGCCCGACGAGCGCTCCGATCCAGCCGCTCCGCATCCGCATGCTTCCTCATTCGTAAGGCATGTGCTGGGTTCGCGCCCAGATCGTGCCATCGCTCCATTGGATGATGTCGCCCTGCAGTGTACCTGTCAGAGGGCCGATCGGCGTGGTCGGAAGTGAGATTACGCTCCCCGAGACCGTCCCGTGCAGCTCCGTTGCCCATCCCGTCACCGCACTGGGCCACACGGTGACCGCGGTGCCGAGCTGCCCTATGTAGGAAGTATCCCCAAAAAAGTCACTTGACGACAAGTTGACATCGTTCCAGTCCCCCCAGAACGGCGATGGCGGTGGTGTGCCGCAAGTGTCGGGGTCCTCCTGGTGGATGTTCTCGTGCGCGAGGAACCTCGAGAGCAGCTGGAGTGCTGACGGATCGGCCCAGAACCGGTTGAACGTCTGCAGCGCATTTGGCATCGAGTAGTTCCAGTGGTGGCCGAGAATGCCTTGGCTCTGGCAGGCCCGATGGAAGGTGTGATCGGCGTTGGTGTCGCTGCCGATCGGGAAGAAGAACTCGTCACCGACGAAGCCACCCTTGGTGTCGTCGGCCGGAGTCGATGGGTCATCGCTCGACAGAACCTGGTATCGGTTGAAGTCCAGCTTCATCACAGACCCCATCGCGACGTGGCAGAGGCGGCAGTATGGCTTGACGGTCTCGAGGTAGAGATCCGGAGCAAAGGCCGGCACCGTCCCGTCGACCGTCGGCATCCAGCCGGGTGGCACGAACTCGCTGTTCTGCTTGCCCGCACCACCGGGATACCAACCGTCGATCAGCTGCTGCGCCACGGGGGTCGGCTCGGTCTCCATGAGCAGCAGATTCAGCTGCCGGAGGGAATCCTCCTGATCGTCACGCGTGAATCCCGGCTGTGTGGCGTACTCATAGTTGTCGAGATCGAACGGCAGGAAATAGGCACCGATGTTGGCATCGCGCTGTGTGACGCCCTGCTCCGGGAAGTGACCGTGGTAGCCATCGCCGCCGTGACAGGCGACGCACGTCCCCGGCATGAACTTCTCGCCCCGCCCGTCGAGACTCACCGAGAGCAGCAGTTTCCCCGAGGGTCCAAACGTCAGGTATTTCGTGAAGGGCTTGTTGTCGTTCACGCCGCGCACCGCGGAATAGTCCATCGCGACGCACGCGACGAGATTGCCGTCCGGCAGGGCACCCGTGCTCTGAGCGTGGTTGCACACGTAGTAGGCGACGTCGCCGTCCGCCGCGTTGGTCGCATGATGCTCACGCACCAGGTTGAGGTCCGCGACGTTGCGGAACGCCGCTTGGTACTCGGTGGCGCCCTTCTTGAACCCATGCGCCTTCTTCCAGCGGCCAAAGGTGAGCGTGCCGTGCGGGTTCCCGTGCGCGTCGCAATCGCGGAGGGCGCGGATCGCCTTGTAGTACTGGCAGGCGCTCGTGCGCGTATCGAGACCCTTGGCAGCAAGGTATCTTTCCGGCTCTGCGAACTCGTCCGACGGCAGGGGCGAGCTCGGAGCGCCAGGTGCTGCGGGCACGACTCCCGCGTCCGTCGAGACTGCGACGCGCTTCGTCGCGTAGCCCCCGTGGTCGTCTCTCACCATCACGTAGAGGAAATGCAGACCGCGTGCTCTGGCAGATGGGAGACGCCATCTCACGGTCGAGCTGTCCCGCGAGGTCAGGTTGCCGTCGGTCGCCAGCCACGCAAAGTGGAGCTGGTCGCTCGGGTCGTCGTCGTGGGCGGTCGCCATGACGGTCAGGACCGTCGACGGAGGAGCGCCCTTGATCGCCTGCGCGCCGACGAACGCCGCAAGCGTCGTGATGACGGGAGGGTTCCCGGCAGGCAGCTTCAGATCGACCGTGATCCAGTTGTCCGCTCCGGTGCTCAGCGCCTGCTCGGCGACGCTCTGCTCACAGGTTGCACGCAGGCGGTAGTTTCCGGCCGGCACGTTTGGAAGCAGATAGGTGCCGTCGGGGTTCGTTCGCACCGGACCCGCGACGACGCTCCCGGTCGTGGCATCGAGCAACTTGACCGTTGCTGTGAGTTCGATTCCGAAGAACCGATCGCGGTACTCGCACCTCGAGCCGTCTTCGAAGGCCACCCGACCGTCGATCGTGAACCGGTCGGCTGCCGGGGAGTATTCCAAGTAGGCATCCACTGGCCGACTGGTTCCGAAGTCGAAGGTGGCGATCTTGTCCACGACCGTGATGAAGGGCGGGAAACCCATGGAGGAGTCGGTACAACCCGGCTCGAAGCCAGCGCTGGCCTCCCAGCACACCCCGTAGTCTCCCGCGGGCTGGGCGGGGATGACGAACTCGCCGTCCAAGTTGGACACCACCCGCACGGTCTCGGCGCCATTCGTGCGATTGCGCAAATACACCGACACACCAGGAAGGGAGATCCCCTGTGGGTCGAGGATGCCCAGAGGGAAGGACGGGGCAGCCGGGATGATCGGGCGGAGCCGTCCATGAATCACGCCGCCGGGCCCCGCCTCTCCATACGCCGACGTGCTCCAGAAGCCGGCTGCGGCGAGCAGCACGAGCACTCGCACCCAACCCGCCTGGGGCGGCGCGCCAGAACGAAGGCGTCGCTTTGGGCCTGCAAACAGCATCAGTCCTAGTTGTCGGCGAACCAGCATGGCGCACGCCCTTGTCGTTCCGAGTCGATCTTCGTCTGGTCTCGCATACTACGTGCGCCAACTCGCTGTCAACACTCGGCGCGCCTTCATCACGGGCTCCGGGCGCGAACACGACGTCCCATTGGCATTCGCTCCAAGGTTGGATTTGTCATGACGCTCGCTTTGCCTATCCGGCTGTGCGCGTCGCGCCAGGCAAGGAGCCGCCGGATTCGTCTCGTGCAAGCGTAGACGTCGCTCGACACTCAGTTCTGAACAGCAACTTGCAAGCGATTGCCGGGATGGTCGCAAAGGCCAGAGCCACCACCATGTTCTACGCGCCGGCAAGCCAGAAGGACCCGGACCAGGACCTTTCAGACATGGTCCCCCTCGATCCGAACGCTCGGAGTCGCGGACCGCTGAACTGGAGGTTGAATGGAGGACCGGCGTCAGGCTCGCTACCGGCTCGCGCGGGCTCACCATTGCCCGGGCGGGCTTCGCACCCGGAGGACGACAAACGAAGTTTCATGGAGTCATCACATCCGCCAATTCTCTTCGACCAACAGCGCCTGGTCGCACTGTTCTTCCTACACGCCTTCGCGTCTCAGCCGAGCGGCCCCTGGTACACCTCAGCAAATCCGGAGGCCCGGCTCCTCGGGCACGGCCATGCTCGCATCGCGATCGATCTTGACGCAGAGCACGATCGGCGCGGTGGACTTGTGCGCGCGCTCGATCGCGGGCGCGAGCGCGTCGCGCGTGTCGACGAAGAGGCCTTCGCAGCCGAGGCCCTCGGCGACGTGATCCCAGCGGACGTTGCCCATCGCGGTGCCGAAGGTCCGTTGACCCCCGCCCGCTGGCGCTCGGTCCCACTCGGAACTTGCCATAGTGCTCACCATCGACCCAAAATCCAGCTCAAACCGCTCATGCTCTCCGCCGACTCATGTCGAAGTGCAGTCCAAGATCGCGGAGTTCGGACTCACCGCTGAGGCCGAGGAGTTCAATCACGATCTGCGCAACCTCGGCCGGGTGATCGATCGGGATTTCCCGAACGAGTTCACGCGCGACCGCGAGAACTTCCTGGATCCGTTCCACACCGCCAACAGCGAGGTGGAACGCGAAGCGCTATGGGGCGATCACCCAAACCTCGCGATCCAGGGATGACACGGCGGCGCCGTGCGCGCTCGCTGTGAGCAACGCGTACACCAGCAGCGGGCGGGCACGGGGCCGGAACTGAGACATGCGGAACCCCTGTACGGCCAGTCATACCGAATGCCGGTGCCTCATCGTCGGCGGGGCAACCTCCGCTGGGCTTCGCGAATCGAGGTGGCTGCGCCTCGCCGCGCGATTCGGTATCGAGTCGCTGCGCGGTCCTTTGCCAGGAGTCCCCGATGCCCGTTCCCCGTTCCGACTTTCCCATCGCGATCATCGGCGCCGGCTTCGCCGGGATCGGGACGGCGATCCAGCTGAAGAAGGCCGGGATCCATTCCTTCACGATCTTCGAGCGCGCCGACGAGATCGGCGGCACCTGGCGCGACAACACCTATCCCGGCGCAGCCTGCGACGTACCGTCGCACGCATACTCGCTCTCGTTCGAGCAGAACCCCGGCTGGACGCATCGCTACTCGCCGTCGGAGGAGATCCAGAACTATCTGCTCGGCATCGTCGACAAGTGGCAGCTGCGCTCGCATCTGCGGCTCGGCACCGAGATCGTCGGAGCGCGCTTCGACGAGACACAGGGGGCCTGGACGCTCACCACGGACAAGGGCGACACCGTGACCGCACGCGTTGTGGTGTCGGGCGTCGGGGGACTCGTCGATCCGGCGCTGCCCGACATCAAGGGGCTCCAGAGCTTCGGCGGCGAACTCTTCCACACCGCGCGCTGGAACCACGACTATGAACTCACCGGTAAGCGCGTCGGCGTGATCGGCACGGGCGCGAGCGCCGTGCAGGTGGTGCCGTCGATTGCACCACAAGTAGAGCGGCTCGCCGTCTTCCAGCGCACGCCCGCGTGGGTCGTGCCGAAGCGCGACAAGCGCTATTCGGAGCACGCGCGCCGGCTCTACGCGCGCTTCCCGTTTCTGCTCCACGCGAGCCGCTTTCTCCAGTATCTGTCGAGCGAGATCTGGGGACCGATGATCTTCCTCGATGCGCCGCGCCTCTCGGCGGTCGGGGAGCGGCTGTCGATGGCGCACCTACGCGCGCAGGTGAAGGACCCGGTGCTGCGCGAGAAGCTGACGCCGCATTTCCAGTTCGGCTGCAAGCGCATCCTGGTGTCGGACGACTACTGGGCGAGCTTCGAGCGCGAGAACGTCGATCTGGTGACGGATCCGATCGAGGAGATCGTGCCGGAAGGCATCCGGACCGCGGATGGCGAGCTCCACGAGCTGGACGTGCTCGTGCTCGCCACCGGATTTGCGCTGGGGCTCGCCTCGGCGCCCTTCCCGATCACCGGCCGCGGCGGGCGCACGCTCGACCAGATCTGGGCGGACGGCGCCGTCGCCTACAAGGGCATGACCGTCTCGGGCTTCCCGAACTGGTTCATCCTGATGGGCCCAAACACCGGTCCGGGACACACCTCGGTGCTGGTCTATACCGAGGCGCAGATCGCGCACGCGCTCGGCGCGATCCAGAAGCTTCGCCGCGAAGGACACAAGTGGGTAGACATCCGGCAGTCCGTCCAGGACCACTACAACGCCGGCATCCAGGGCCGCATGAAGTACATGGTCTGGTCCACCGGCTGCCACAGCTGGTATCTCTCGAACGACGGGAGCAACCACTCGCTGTACCCGGGCTTTGCGGCCGAGTACGCCGTGCGTGCCCGTCATTTCGATCCCGGTGACTACGAGATCGCGCGGTTCTGAGCTCCGGCTCGGCCGCTCGCGCCCCTCGCAGCGCCCCGACTTCTTCGTGCGAGCCCGAGCAGCGCGACGGTCGCTGCGAACGCGCCGCCGCCGGGCTCGGGAACGCTGAAGAACGTGGCGGTCTCGAGGTTCGCGCCACTGCCGTACTGGAACCCCCCGCCCTGATCGAAGGAGAGCACCTCGAGCGCACCGAGTGCGGCGCCTGCGATCAGCCGATAGGTTCCGTTCGCGAGCGGGGTCGGCGCGGCGTCGAAGAACTCGCCGAAGTCGATCTGGCCCGACGGGAGCGGGGGCTGACCGATGACCATCCCCTCGATCTCGGTTACAAGACCGAGTGTCGCCGCGTCCTCGATCATGAAGAGCAGGAAGCCGCAACTCGTGCAGGCGTTTTCGTAGGCCACGCCCGGCGTCGAGGTGACGTTCATTGCGCCGTTCGCCGGACTGGTGACGGTGACGACGCCGTCGGGCTGCTGCGGATCGAACGGCAGCGTGGCGGTGCGCTCGACGCCGTTCACCGAGAGCGACCAGCTCCCGGCCGGATACTCCGCGAGCAATGCCGCGAGGCTCGCGAAGCCCGCGGCGGGCGGCGCCGGCTCGACCCGCTCGCACAGCACCACGCCGGGGCCGCTCTCACAGGGCAGCTCGAAGGCAGCCCGGCCGGGCGGCGTGAGCACGGCGGATGTGACTCCGCTGCCCTCGACCTCGCCATCGATGCGCCACCCGCCCGAATCTTGGACAGCAAGAAGCGTCACCAGACTGACCGCGGGCTGCGCCTTCGCCTGGAACGAAGTCGCCACCATCGCTGCGACCAGAAGCATCCTTCCCGTCATGCGATCCCCTCCACCTCGCACGCGCAGCACAACGATCAGCGCGACGGGCGGCGTCGCCTCCGCTCCGCCGCCAGCGTCAGCACTGCGGTCGCCGCGATCAGCAGCTGGCTCGGCTCGGGGGCGACCCGGAAGCCCCATTCTTCAGACTCGATCGTCGGGCTCTGTTCGGTGTAGATCGACACGTAGAGGTAGGAGCTGCTGTCGTCCCAGCTACCGCCGCGCAGACCGCGTGTGGTGGTGGCGGTTCCAACCGTCTCGTTCCACTCGTAGACGTTTCCGCCCTGGTCGAAGGTGCCGTAGGGGCTCGAGGCCAACGTGTAGGCGCCGGCGTCCGAGAGGTAGTTGATCGCGTTGCTCTTGATGGGCGAGCCTGTGAGCGCGTAGTTGACGTTCCAGAAGTTGCCAGCTTGATCGGTGCTGGGAGGTGGCGCGGAGACCGGCGTCGTATTCGTCCCCATCGGATAGTCGTAGTAGACGCTCAGCCCCGCATCGTAGTACGCCGCCTTGTACCACTCGTCCTCGGTCGGAAGGAAGTACCGTGCACCGACATTGCGCGTGATCGAGTTCGCGGCGACGCCGTTCGGCGTGATCGTGTAGGCGCCGTTCTCGGTGGTGCTCGCGCCTTGCGCGCCGATCGGCTGACCGTTGTGCAGCCAGTTGGCAAAGCGCAGCGCGTCGTAGAACGACACGAAGATCACTGGATTGTTCCCGCGTCCGCTCTTGACGGCGTACGCGTAGCCGCCCGACGACCCGCTGCGCGTGATGCCGCCGATCGTGTCGCTCCCCATCGAGGTGTTGTAGAGGCCGTTCGGATCGGCGTCCGCCACCGCGTTCAGGAACTCGGCGTACTGCGCGTTCGTGACCTCGTACGTGCCGATCGAGTACTCGTGGTCCACGGCGCCGCAGGTTTGCGAGAAACAGTGGTTGGCATCATCGGGCGGGTTGTTCGCCTCCGAGACGCGGACCTGAGTGATCGTGACGGCCTGGACGGGCACTGCGACGAACAGAGCAGCGAGCACGAGAAGTCGATGCATGCGGGTGTCTACCTTTCACGGCATGGGCTCACTACGGGCGGAAGCGCGGTACGCGCTGGCGTCATCGCCTCCGTGCAGCGCCCGCGATTATGACCGTCTACCGGGAAGGGTCAATCGGATCGGACGAACTCCGCATCGAAGCTGCGCATGAGGCCGAGACGTCAGCTGCACGACGTTCTCGCTCGACGCACCCGCGCGCTGATCGCGATACCTTCGGGCACGATGCCGCCCAGAACCGACGCATCCGCTCTCGCCCCGCGACCGATTGCAGAAGTTGCCGCGGCGCTGGGGATTCGCGCCGGTGAGTGGCGGCCCTACGGCGACGACGTCGCGAAGCTCGACCCCGCACTGCTCGACACACCGCGGCGTCGAAGCGGTACGCCGCGTCTGGTACTGGTCTCCGCGATCACGCCGACCGCCGCGGGCGAGGGCAAGACCACCACCAGCATCGGGGTCGCGCAGGGTCTCGCGCGCCTCGGCGAGTCGGTTTGCCTCGCGCTGCGCGAACCGTCGCTCGGACCGGTGTTCGGGATGAAGGGAGGCGGTACCGGAGCTGGGCAGAGCCAACTCGTACCCTCCGAGCGCATCAATCTGCACTTCACCGGCGACTTCCACGCGATCACATCGGCGCACAACCTGCTCGCCGCCCTGCTCGACAATCACCTGTACTGGGGCAACGCGCTGCGCATCGATCCGCGCCGAGTGCTCTGGAAGCGCGTCATCGACATGAACGACCGCGCGCTGCGCAACGTGATCGTCGGGCTCGGTGGCCCCGGACAGGGCGTGCCGCGCGAGACCGGCTTCGACATCACCGCGGCCTCCGAGGTGATGGCGATGCTCTGCCTCGCGCGCAACGAGGAGGATCTGCGCGCGCGCATCGAACGGCTCCTTGTCGCCTTCACCGAAGACGGCGCGCCGGTGACCGCGAAGGATCTCGCCGCAGCGGGCGCGATGGAGGCGCTGCTCCGCGATGCGCTGTGGCCGAATCTGGTCCAGACGGCGGAAGGCGTGCCGGCGCTCGTGCACGGCGGACCGTTCGCGAACATCGCGCACGGCTGCAACAGCGCGATCGCCACGCGCATGGCGCTGCACTGCGCGGACTGGGCGATCACCGAGGCGGGCTTCGGCT
>Ga0315273_10010776_pt1 | contig 11675 bp, 7 predicted proteins | sample YL17G02_0_MG_FD_205753 | JGI IMG/M metagenome (GOLD analysis project Ga0315273, IMG submission 205753) | Sediment microbial communities from Yellowstone Lake, YNP, Wyoming, USA - YL17G02_0 | ecosystem: Environmental > Aquatic > Freshwater > Lake > Sediment | place: USA: Wyoming | collected... | reverse complement strand
ACTACGGGGAGGGGCTGGCCATGCGCCTGCCCCTTACCCTCTGACAGAAATGCGTATAAGGTTCAGGTTATGCCGCAGCACTCCAAAAGGGCCCTGCTACGTCGGCGTGTTTATGAGAGCGCACAAAGGAGTCTTATATGAAAAGCCCGGGAGCAGTCCTACTGTTAACCTTCCTGATTGCCGCCGCACTGGGAAACGCGCGTCTGGCTGGATTTCAGCGAGATCGGCTCGAATAACAGCCTGTCGACTCCCCATGTTTACGCGCTTCCCTTCGGGGTGACCGCCGGTTCGCACAAGCTGACGATCCGCGTGGATAACCGGATGATCGTGGATGTCGGATTCGACGCACACAGCGTAACCGACCACACACAAGGCAATTGGCGGCGCATCATCCGCATCTGCAAAGAACACGGACTGAACCTGATCCGCTTTCATTCCTGGTGCCCGCCCGAGGCCGCCTTCATCGCCGCGGACGAACTCGGATTCTATTACCAGGTCGAGTGCGGCATGTGGGTGCGGCGCGCCGGCTCCCTCCTCGGAAGAGGAAAGTCCAACGACAAGTGGTTGTATGACGAGAGCGAACGAATTGTCCAGGCCTATGGGAACCACCCCTCATTCACGATGCTGGTCCATGGCAACGAGCCGTCGGCGGATCTGAATTTCCTCGCCGGTTGGGTGAAATACTGGAAGGAACACGACTCACGACAGCTTTACAGCAGTGCCACGGGATGGGCGATGACCGAGGAAAACCAGTTTCACGCGACGCTCGCTGTTCCCGGACGAGACCAGATGCGCGTCCGGGGCATCGGCGGCTGGAACGGGAAGGATTACCGGGAGGCGCACCAGGGAGCCCGAGTTCCCATCATCTCGCATGAAATCGGGCAGTTCACCGCCTACCCCGATTTCGGGCAGATATCGAAATACACCGGATGGCTCAAACCCCGCAATTTCGAGATCTTTCGCGACTCGCTGGACGAACACGGCATGCTCGATCAAAACCGCGCTTTCGTGATGGCGTCGGGACATCTTCAGACTCTGTGCTACAAAGAGGAGATCGAGGCGGCGCTGCGCACGCCCGGGCTGGGAGGATACGAACTGCTCGATCTGCATGATTTTCCGGGCCAGGGCACCGCGCTCATCGGGGTACCGGATGCGTTCTGGGATGCCAAAGGGTACGTTACCCCGGAGCAATACCGCCGTTTCGCCGGTCCCACCGTGCCGCTGGCCCGCCTGGTCAAACGCACATGGACCACCGATGAAACGCTCACCGTGGATGTGGAAATCTCTCACTTCGGCGCGGTGCCGCTGAAAAACTCCGCGGCAACATGGCGCCTGGCGGCCGCCGACGGCAAGGTAGCCGCAACCGGTGAGTTCCCGCGGCGCGATATTCCGCTGGGCAACGCCAGCTCTCTGGGGCGAATCACCATCGACGTTTCCAAACTTGCAGCCCCGGTGGAATATCGACTGGTGGTTCGTCTGGAAAACACTCCATTCGGGAACGGCTGGATCGTCTGGCTGTATCCCGCCAAAATCGACCTGATGGCGCCGCGCGAATTGTTCGTCGCTTCCAGGTTTGACGACCAAGCCCGCACGAGGTGCTTTTCCCGAAACCGGAGACGATCCGGGCGATCAGGCTGGTGGCCCTGTCGGGCTGCGGCGAAAGGCCGCTTGCCTCGCTCGCCGAGCTGTCCGTGATCGAAGCCAGATAGCGCACGTTTATCGCCAAGCCCTATCACGGCCAGCGACCGCAGATACACGCTGATGAACGCAGGTTTTTTCGCAGTTTCACATTTAGTGTAGTGCGTCTCAAATCCTTAACCGCTCCCTCACGGTCGCGGCTCTGTAACCCATGGATTCAACAGAGCCGCGCGCGTAAGCAAGCGGCGGAATATGCTCCAGGATTTGCGACGCACCACACTGGCGGATCAGCTTTTCTCAGCCCAGATCTGCGCCAGGTTCAGAACGGTCGCGACCGATTTCTCCATCGCGTGGACCGAGAGCCATTCGGTGGGCCCGTGATAGTTGTGCCCGCCGGTGAAAATGTTAGGTGTCGGCAGCCCCTTTTCCGTCAACCGCGACCCATCCGTGCCGCCGCGAATCGGCTCCCATTTCGGCTCGAGTCCCGCGCGGATCGCCGCTTCCCAGAGATAGTCCACCACGCGCGCGTCGGATCCCAAGTATTCTTTCATGTTCCGGTATTGTTCGATGATCTTCAGTTCGATCTTCGTCAGCGGATTCAGCGCTTGAACCTCTGAGACAATCTCTTCCAACTTCCGTTTCAAAACCTCCAGACCCGGCGTGTGGAAATCCCTGAGCAGAATCTTGAGCGTGGACCTGGCTTCCGCCCCTTCGAGCACATGAGGATGGATGTAGGGCTCGTATCCCTCGGTGGTCTCCGGAGCGATCTCTTTGGGCATTCTCACGATGACTTCGGCCATCGCGCGCAGGGAGTTCACCATGATCCCTTTGGCGCGCCCCGGATGGATATTCCTGCCGTGGACCGTGATTACCGCAAGGTCTGCGCTGAATGTTTCACGGTTAAGTTCTCCGAGCTTTTCCCCATCGACCGTGTAGGCGAACTGCGCACCGAATTTCTGAAGGTCGAAGTATCTGGTCCCTCCGCCAACCTCCTCGTCGGGGGTGAAAGCGATCCGGACCGGGCCGTGGAGTATGCCGGAGTCGCCGGCCAGGGTATGGGCCGCGGTCATGATGATGGCCACCCCGGCCTTGTCGTCAGCCCCGAGAAGCGTCGTCCCGTCGGAGGTCACAACCTTCCTGCCGATGTTGTTCGCCAGCTCGGGATTCTCGGACGCCCGGATGACGACAGAAAGATCTCCGGGCAAAATGATGTCCCCGCCCTGGTATTCGAGCACCTGAGGTTTTACATCCTTGCCGCTGGCCGAAGGGGACGTGTCCACATGGGCGACCAGACCGATCGTGGGCACGCGCCCGGCGGCGGGATGGTCTGCCGGAAGATTGCCGGGCAGTGTGGCCATGACGTAGCCGTGCTCATCGGTTGAAGCGTCCTTTAGTCCTGCTTCCGCGAGTTCGGCGGCCAGCAGGCGGAGAAGGTCCAGCTGCTTTGCCGTGCTCGGGTAGCTGGGCGAGTCCTCGGCCGACTGTGTATCGATCCTGGCGTAGCGCAGGAACCTGTCCAGAGCGGTTTCACCCATGGTGCTTCTCCCCTCCTGGTATCTGTGGCGGCATGGCGGTCTCTCATTACTCTGCCGCAGGAGGGTAGTATATGCGCAAAACCCCGGACAAAAAGACGGCTATTTGGAGTCAAGCTCCCAGATGCCATTCCACGAATCACCCGGCGGCTTTTCCCGAAGGTGGCGGAATCTGGACAGGAAAACCTGCGCCGGCCCGTCATCCGGACGGATTTTCAGGCATTCGAGGAATGCATTCTCCGCGCAGTCCCAGTTCTGGGAACGGTATGCTCCAAGACCCGCGGCAAACCGGTCACGCAACCTCAAGGTGGAATCCGGCAGGGAGCCTTCCGGCCCCAGCAGCTCGAACACCTTCGCCGGCTCCGATTTCCCCTTCACCAGAATCGAGTCGATCTCCCTGGCGGCAAAATGCCGGCCGACATGATCCCAGGTAGCTTCGCTGATGAGGATGCGTGTCCCATAAACGCGGTTTGCCCCTTCGAGGCGCGACCCGAGGTTAACCGTGTCGCCTATCACGGTGTAACTCCGGGCGTTCTCGGAGCCTATGGTGCCGACCACCAGGTCGCCGGTGCTGATACCGATGCGCATTTCGATTTTCGGCGCGTCCTTGCGCAAGCCGGTCAGTTCGGCCAGCTCCGCCTGCAGGGTCATGAGCGATTTCATCTGATCGAGGGCCGAGGTGCAGGCCAGCACGGCGTGCTCCTGTTCAGTGGTAAAAGGCGGACCCCAGAATGCCATCACCGCGTCTCCGATGAATTTGTCGATGACTCCCCTGTGATTCTGCACGGCTTCGGCCTGAAGAGTGAAATAGCGGTTGAGCACTTTCACCATGGCGCTCGGCGTCAGGTGTTCGCCCAGGGCGGTGAACCCGACCATGTCGCTGAAGCTGACCGTCATGACGCGGCGATCGCCCAGAACTTCGCGCCCCGCCTGCAGAAGAACGCGCTCGACGATGCGCGGATCGACGAACTTGCCGAAGGTCTGCTTGATCTCTTCCTTGGAGCGCAACTCACGCACGAAGAAATTGAACGAATGGGTTAACTGGCCGACCTCATCCCTGGAGCGCACGGGCAGTTCCACATTCAGGTTGCCGCCTTCCACACTCTTCATGCCGGCGACAAGCCGCCAGACCGGGTCGACGAGGCGCCGGGTGATCATCCAGGCCATCACCAGCCCCAGCAAAACCGCGGTTGCCGTCGTGGCTACCGTCAGGCGCACCACGCTGGCTTGCCGTCCCGCCGCGGTCGCGACCGCTTCGCCGGCAAGGATCGCGGTGTCATCCTGCATCTGCTGCCGTGCGGCCTGGGTATTGCGCTGGAGATCGGAAAGCATCGGGCGAATGAATTCGGCGCGCTCCTGCCGGCCCGCCTGCGCAAGAACCAGGACCTCCTGCTGCCGGGCCATAATGATGAGATAGGTCTTCTCGATCTGATTCAGAAGAGTCCGGATTTCACTTTCTCTCTCCTGATTCCGTTCGACGCCGGAATGCATATCCAGAAGCTGCCTCGCCCGAGCGATTTCGGCGTTTGATTTTTCGGTGAAGAGCTGGTAGTTCTTCGCCGCTTCGGCGACGACGTCGGCGCCCGGGCTGCCGCTCAGATAGGCCCCGTACATCCGTTCAAAAGCCAGGCGGCGGCGCAACCCGTATTCATTCACGTCCGCCAGCGAGCTGCTCAGCGGCATCAATCGCGTCGCGATTTCGCGCAAGTCGCGATTCAACTCGGTGACATGCCAGAGCAGAATGCCGCCCAGAGCGATGGTCAGGCACAGGAGCAAAACTGCCAATCCGAAGATCTTCGTGGCAATGCTATGTTTCATGGGCATAGATCCGCCCTTCTATGGATGTGGTGTTTTCCCTGCCGACAGGTTCCGGATTATTTGAGGCAAGGATCCCGAGAAACTAGTTGCCGTAATCTTATCAGAACGGGGAGTGAGTCTCCACCCGCAGAGCACTTGACCTCAGGACGCCCCCCGAGCGGGCGTAACGTTGGATGTTGACTTAATCGCATATGTGAATAGGAATACGGCGCTCATTTTCATATAATGCCGCCCGACCGGAGACCGCGCATGAATTCATCGGAAGTTACCTCGTACCCTTACTATCGCAAGGGATTGCCGGCAACCATTTTAATCACAACATTGTTCGTCGCTTTCGCCTCTTTCTTTTCGATCGGCAGGGGCGGATTCGCCGGCACCCGTTCGACGGTACTGACCGGCATCGCCCTGGCTTTCTCCGCGGTCATCATCTTCCTCATCTTTTACACCGGCCGGGTGGACCGCTGGCGAAAGATATTTTTCTCGGCCTACGCCGTAGCATTCGCCATCTCGTTCGTCTGGTGGACTGCGGGCGACCGCGGGCACATGTGGCTTCTGGACAAGGAAACGCTCTATGCGCAGGCGCCCATGTGCCACATCGTGGTCCCGATGCTTATCCTCCCGATCCTCTTTAAACAGGAGATCATTTTCCCGGTTGTCTTTGCCGACGCCGCATTCATGATCCTGCTGGTGATCGTCGTTGGTCTGGTGTACGGCAGGGCATTCTGCTCCTGGGGTTGTTTCTTCGGGGGGCAGGATCAGCTGTTCGCTGCGCTGCCCGGGAGAAAGCGGTGGCGACCCAAGCCGCTCAAGCCGTTTGTGCGTTATTTTTCCTATGGGCTCCTTGCCTTCATCATCCTCCATTCCTTCTCGACCCTGAGCCCGACATACTGTTTCTGGCTCTGCCCGTTCAAGACCACCAGCGAATTCATCGAGGTGAACTCCTTCATCCGTGTGATTCAGGTTTTCATTTTTGTGATCCTCTGGATTTTGCTCGCCGTATTTCTTCCCTTCCTTTCCAAAAAGCGAATCCAGTGCAGCCTGTTCTGCCCGATGGGCGCCTTCCTGAGCTGTACCAGCAAGATCAACCTCTTCGGTCTCAGAATCGACAAGGAACGCTGCAAAAAATGCAACCGTTGCATCGAAGCCTGCCCGACCTTTTCACTTACCGGGGATGCGCTGGAGTCGGGTCAACCGGCGATCAGTTGCAGCAAGTGCGGCGCCTGCATCGAGAGCTGCCCGGAGGGCGCCATGGGCTTCACTGCGCTGGGGGTGCCTTTTGCGGCCAAGGGACTGCCGGGGGAGACGCCGGCCGATCGGGTCGGGTTCTGGAGGAAACTGGGCCGGGATATCTGGGATCCGGCGGTTGTGTTCATTTTTGGAATCTTTATAGTCGGGAATGTCATGGCATCCAGTTATTTTGTCGATTCCATGTCCCGGCTGCTCCGCTATTTTCTTGGGATTTGAAATGGAACTGAAGCGATCGAAATCGTGGACATCCGCCGTCATGATGACTTTCTCCATCCTGACGACATGCGTTCTGGTTCCGTTGGGATTCATGTCCCGCGATCCCTTTTCCAACTGGCTGAAATCGGTCGGCGTCCATATGAGCCCCAATCTGGCCGACGGTTATCCGATCGCGGAGTTCAGCGGCTTCGAGCGGTCGCTCCGGGATTTGCCGCCGGGCGCGGACGCCTCGGCATTTGACCGGGCACTCGCCCTCAGGAGTTTCAGCGTGAAGAAGGTGGCATTCCGGCGTTTCTCCGGAATGGGGATTGCCCCGCGCGTGAACCTCAGCTTCGAATTCGACGGCCGCCTGCCGGATCCTCAGAATTCACCGCGCGGATTCAGCATGACGACCATCCATGTCTACATCAAGGCGCCGGCCCGGCAGCCGGACCCCGTGCGCTCCGAGAGGGCGGCGAAAGTCGATTTTGGGAGTCCGGGTTGGAACTACCAGGTTTTGGTCGACGGTTTCCACGAGCAGGCCCGGATATTCGATGCCAAGGGAAATCTTGTCGCCAGCGGTCTCGGCCTCTACATCGATTATCAAAAGAAACCGGGCGCAGGCGCGGAAGCTGCTTCGGGACGAACCCGGCTCACTGCGGCGCTGCCCATGGATTATCTGGGCGATCCGGCACAAGGGGACTGGCAATTCTATGTCCTGGTCGGCATCTCGGATTCCCGCCACCCCAGCATGATGCTGCATTCGGCTGCCGATACGCGCCCGAGCGTCTATTGCGCCGCTCTGGCTGCGGCCCTGCCGGCTGCTCCTGAGGAGAAGCCTCGCCTGCGCGCTCTGGCGCTGAAAAAGCCGCTTTGAATCATTTCCCCTGGAAGGGAATGAAGACGCTGGAATCGGCTGCCGGCGCTCAGCGCGGCGATATGTAGCTGCGCCTTGCATAGATTCTGCAGTCGCGACCGGGGACCAGGACTTCGATGCTCCGCCTTTCAGCCGGGCCCGGCACTTTGGTCAGATATCCGATGTGGTAGTGATTTTTCAGTGAATAGGCCACCGACCGGCTGACCTCGCCGATATCGCCATTGTCGCCCGAAAACGCCCGGCCGCCGGATGCCCGCATCAATTGCCGCTTGCTGATCCCGTCACCGCCCAGCGACATAATGGCATTCGCCTTGTTCGAGAATCCCAGCGTGAGAAAAGTGCAACCGGTTGCTTCGACATGCTCAACCGTGGCTGGCCCCAGCCCCTTGTAGCGATCGGATATCACCACGAGCGCCTTTTTCCCGTTGACTCCTTTCTGTGCGGCAGCCAGTCCGAAATCGATCCCAAGGCCGGTTTGCGGTGTCGTGCCGAAAAGATCGTTCAGCAGAGTGTGTTTCCTGCCCGAAGGGACGCCGATATTATCCAGCGCTGCTATGAGCTTGGCGCGGTCGCGCGTAAATCCCTGTTCCAGGTAAGCGTCGTCGTTGTCAAAGGTGTACATGCACAGTTCATCCTCACGACCGATCAGGTGCATGAGTTGAAAGATGAACTGCTTTGCGGTCCTCAGCTTGGCTTGAGGGATGGCACTGGTATCCAGTACGATCACCAGGCTGACGGGACGGTCCGAGAGCCGGGCGAAATTGGAGATTTCCATCGCGGTGCCGTTTTCCTTCACCACAAAATCATCCCGGCCGAGGTCGACGATAGGATTACCCTTCTGATCAAGCACCTCGACATCCACGGAGACGAGGTCCACTCTCACATTGAAATCCGGTGTCTCCTTCTGTTCCCGTGCCCACGAAAAGGAATAACCGAGCACTGCAATCAGCCAGGCCGCCAGAATCAGTCCGAAATGCCGCACGTATCACTCCCGGTCAGAAGCCGTTCTGCAACGTATAAGATCCGCAATCCTCACAGAAAGTTCAAGTGGGGCAGGAGCGCGTACAACCGCGCTCCAAAATCGCTTTTGGTGAAATATCTGGCTCATCGGACAAACAATACGGCCGGGAGACGGCCCATGACGATTTTTGGAGTGCGGCGGCATGACGCCGCTTTTAATGACAACCTCCGATCAAGAGACTGGCCCCACGCCCCGATCCACCGTCTGGGAGAACATGGCGCTTACATTGTCACCGCCGGGACCTATCTCAACCAGCCATATTTAAGCACCCCCGAACGTCTCGACTCTACACTCGAGCGCCTTTTTGCGTACGCCGCAGAATTTCACTGGTCGCTGCAAGCCTGGGCTTTTATGGCAAACCACTATCACTTTCTCGCCCTGTCACCGGATGATCCTGAAACCCTCCCGCTTATGTTGGGCAAATTGCATGGCGCGATCGCCCGGCGCTTTAACGCCGAGGATCCCTCGCCAGGCGATCGAACTCAAAGCGGCGTCATGCCGCCGCACTCCAAAAGTCGTCACTGGAATGAGGCGGTGATATGCTAAATGGCTATGAGTGCGTTCAAGTCAGCGATTCTGATCTTTATTCTGGGGAGCCTGCCCGCTCCGTTGCGTCCGGCTGCCGATGAGCTTCCCCGGGGGCAGATCATCGACAGGGTGGTCTGTGCGGCAAATACGGAGCAGAGTTATGCTCTCTATCTCCCGTCCCGTTACACTCCGGATCGGGCCTCGCCCATCATTTTCTGCTTTGATCCCGGGGCGCGCGGCCGCCTGCCGGTCGAGCTTTTTCGCGATGCAGCGGAGCGGTACGGATACATCCTCGCAGCGTCCAACAACTCGAGGAATGGCCCTGCCGGCCTGAGTTCATCGGCGATGCAGGCGATGTGGAATGACACACAATCCAGGTTGTCGATCGATCCGGCCCGGGCTTTCGCGGCGGGAATGTCGGGAGGAGCGCGCGTGGCGTGCGGCTTCGCGCAAAGCGGCAGTTTTCTTGCCGGCGTCATTGCATTTGCCGCCGGCTTTCCCGGGGCACAGGCGCCGAAAAAGGGCGGGTTTATCTTCTTCGGCGCAGCCGGTGTCGATGACTTCAACTACCCGGAGCTGCGGCGGCTGGACGGCGATCTCGAAAAACTGGGAATGACGAAGAGAATCGTGAGTTTCGCCGGCGGACACGGATGGCCGCCTGCAGCCGTGTGCATCCAGGCCATCGAATGGCTGGAGTTGCAGGCAATGAAGGCCGGCAAACTGACGCGCAATAGCGCCATGATTGATGGCTTCTTCGCAAAAGAGGAGGCCTCGATTGGCGCATCCGAGACTGCAGGCGTTGCCGGTGAAGTGTACCTGCTAACCAGGGCTGTCGCCAATGATTTCAGGGGACTGAAGGACATCTCGAGTCTCGAAGGCAGTGCGGCCCGGCTCGCGGCCTCCAGGGAAGTAAAGAAATACCTCCAGGAAGAGAAGGACATGCAGGCGACACAGAACAGCCGCGAGGCGGAGATGCTGGCGCTCTGGAATCAGCGCTATGGCACTGAGAACTCGGGGACGGCAATCGCTTCAGCCGCATCTCTGATCGAGGAGCTTAACAGGCAATCAAAGGCCACTTCCGATTCCGCAAGCCGCCGCATCGCGCGCCGCGTGCTTCAGGGCAGCTATATCCATGCAATCGAGGAAAGCAGGAGTCTGCTCGAGCGGAAGGATTACCAGGGTGCGGCCCAAATGCTCGAACTGGCCATTGCCATTCATACCGATCGGCCCCAGATTCTCTTCAATCTCGCTGCCATTTACGCAAAAGCGAGAGATCGAAGGAAAACGCTTGAGGCATTGAGAAAAGCTGTTGAACAGGGGTATCGCGATGCTGTGGCAATCGAAAGCGATGATTCCTTCCAGTTCCTTCGCTCCGACCCCGCAATAAAGAAAATCCTCACCCAGATCCGGAATTAGCAATAGCACCGATCTGCAAGATTGATTTGTTATAAACCAGGTTGCACGGACAGCACACTTGCCGGGGTCCGCGTTTTTTTTGGAGTGCGGCGGCATGACGCCGCTTTCAGCGAGCGGACAGCATGGCTGGTGCATTGTCCGGGGGGAAGGTTAAACGGACCGCCGCCGACCATATCTGTAATGGGATTATCGTCCAGGCGGATTCTCGCTAAGCATGGCTGCGCGCTTTACGCTTGCATGCCCGACCTTTGCACAAGTCCTTCGATGGTCATGTTTGTCGCGATCAGATCGTGGGGAATCAGATCATACCGCCACGGTTTGCCGCTGTAGGTTTCCGCGTGTGCGCTGGCCTGCTTACACCACCTCACTGCAGCATCCCGCTTGGCCAGCACATCCGCATCCTCCATCTGATTCTTCGCTTTCGGCTCCAGCATGTAAATGGTATCCGCGGTCTCGGCAACGAAGTCGGGCTGGTATTCCAGATGATCGGCGCCAGACTTATAGAAGATTTGAAACTGGCCCTTGGCCGGCTTAAACCACCTCTCCGCTTCTCGATCGAGAATGACGGAGAGGATGCGCTCTGCCTCGGACTGGAACTTTTGCACCGGGAAAAGACATCGTTTGAATCCGCCAAACAGATACTTCGCCATGTTGCTCTTATCTTCGGGCGACAGGTGGAAATCCATGATTGGTTCGGACTGCACATAAGCGCTTGCTTTCAACTCGCTAAAGCCCTTTTTCACGATCACGTCACAGCCGATTACATCCTCCCAGTAATGATCCTGCATCTGCACATGAATGAAATGAACAATCTCCCGCTGGTGCAGGCGCAGCACTTTGCGCGTGTCTTCCTCCGACAGATAAGTCCGGAAGTGCTGCACGGTTTGCGTCGCGAGGTCATAGAGCAGATCGGCGTGGTCATCGTAGGCCACGTCATTGAAATCTACTAGGCCACTGACGATGTAATCCTCCAACCGCGCTTCCTCAATTCCGCCTTTGCCCAGGCCCACCACTTCTGTTCCGCCCGTCCGGAGATAATGGATCCAAAGATCCTCGGAGGGAGGGGGATAATTGAACGTGCCCAGCACGAGCGTGAACGGCCTGAAGCCAGACCTCACCTCACCCTTGGGCACCAGAAGGATGCGCGGAATATTGATCGTCTGCCGAATGACCAATTCGCTCGTTTTCGCCACCACCGCGGCAATATCCGGCTGCTGCACCATGCCCTCCAGCTCGAGCTGGGCGGGACGATACTGCGACTCCACTTCGCGCGTCACCTCGGCCTGTACCTCGGGATCGTTCAGATAGGAAACACATGGGAGTCTGTGCGGTTGGTTCTCGAGTTTCCGAATCACATTGCGAGCGATTTGGGCCACGCGCTCTTCCGCCGGACTCGAGAAAG
>Ga0315273_10010775_pt1 | contig 11675 bp, 7 predicted proteins | sample YL17G02_0_MG_FD_205753 | JGI IMG/M metagenome (GOLD analysis project Ga0315273, IMG submission 205753) | Sediment microbial communities from Yellowstone Lake, YNP, Wyoming, USA - YL17G02_0 | ecosystem: Environmental > Aquatic > Freshwater > Lake > Sediment | place: USA: Wyoming | collected... | reverse complement strand
CGCGAAGTCGTCGGAGAAGAACTCGGTGCCGGCGCCGAGCGTGGTCAGCCCGGGCACGGGCCCGGCGTCGAACGCGGTGGCGTTGTCGAAGCGGATGGCGGACCCCGCCGTGGCAGCGTCCGCGTACGCGCCGACGTGGTCGTATGGACCGTGCGTCTCCTCGCTGCTGAGGTCGGCCACGAGCTGTCCGTCCACCCACATGGCCAGGCGCTCGCCGGTGTCGGTCATGGAGCATTCGATGGCCACCCGCACGGGCGTGTCGATGGTCACGTCCGTGCCCTCCAGCATGCCGCTGGCGATGACGCTCACGACGTTGTCCCTGAGGCGCCCCAGGAACCACTGGTCGCCGGTGGTGACCGCGCCGAAGGCGTAGTCGGTGGGCCCGGCCGTGGTGCCGCACATCGGTCCACCGCTGGAGACGTCGGCGCCGATGGCGACATCGACGTCCAGCCGCATGCCCGGCGAGGCCTGGGCCGGGCGGCGCGTGGACGTCCGCGAGGTGGCATCTTGCTTGTGCGTGATGACCAGCGAATCGTCCTCGTAGAGCATGCTCGTGACGTCGTCATCGACGGTGCTCCAGATGCCGGGCACGGAGAAGTCGTCGTTGAACGCCTCGCGGTCGGCGCCCAGGCTGGTGAGGGGCGGGGGCGTTGGGCTGGGCGTGGGTGTCGGGCTCGGCGTGGGAGAGGCCGTCGGTGTGGGCGTGGGCGCGGGTGTCGGTGTCGGGCTCGGCGTGGGGGAGGCCGACGGCATGGGCGTGGGTGTCGGTGTCGGCCTCGGCGTGGGAGAGGCCGTCGGCGTGGGCGTGGGTGTCGGTGCGACGGTCGGCGTAGGCTCAGCAGAGGCCGATGGCGACTGGGCCGCCACGGGCGCGACCGCCAGCGGGACGGAAGCCGCCAGCAGGAGGGCGAGGCTGGTCGCGAGGAGGGTACGGTCGCGGCGGGTCATCGACGGTCTGCGCATCTGTGGGAGCCTCCCTGGCCGGTGCCGGCCTGATGTCTCGTGTTTCCCCCTGGCTGATGGTAGCGGTGTCAGCCAACGGGCTCGGCGTCGATCGGGGACAGGGTCAGGCGCGGTTCGAGGTGCGCAGGTAGGCCACCCAGTAGACGGCGCCGACCAGGACCGCGCCGCCGATGATGTTGCCGATGGTGGCCGGCACGAGGTTGCCGATGAAGCCGTCCATGTCCACCGCAGCGTAGGTCGCGGCGGTCGTGCCCGTCTCCGCCCAGAAGTCGGGCGGGGCGACGGCCAGGACGGCCATGGCCGCCGGCAGGTAGAACATGTTGGCCACCGAGTGCTCGAAGCCAGCCGCCACGAAGGCCGTGATGGGCGGCACGATGGCCAGGATGCGGTCCGTGGTGCTCCGCGCCGAGTACGCCATCCACACCGCCAGGCAGACGAGGGCGTTGCAGAGGATGCCGGCCGTGAGGACCTCCAGGAAGGGCTTGCTGGCCTTCGCGTCGGCCGTCGCCAGCAGCGCCGTGCCGATGGACCCGTCGCTCAACTCGAACCAGCCGCTGGCAAGCACGAGCGCCACGGTCCCCAGGGCGCCGACGAAGTTGCCGATGTAGACGATCGTCCAGTTGCGCAGCAGGCTGCCGGTGCGCACGCGACGGCTGGCCCAGGCCATCACGAGCAGCACGTTGCCGGTGAAGAGCTCGGCACCGGCGACCACGACGAGGATGAGGCCGAGCGAGAAGGCCAGCCCCGCCAGGAGCCGTGCCACGCCGACGGGCAGCTCGGACGATCCGGCGGAGACGGTGACCGAGAAGATCGCCCCGAGCGCGATGAAGGCCCCGGCCAGCACGCCGAGGGTGAACATCGTCAGCGTGTCCTGCCCGGCCTTGCGGACCCCGATGGTTTCGGCTCGCTCCGCCATCTGTGGCGGCAGCAGGGCATCGAAACCCTGCGTGGGTGCCGAGGCTGTTGCGTCGGCGGTCACCGTCGTCGCCGACGGCGGGCGGTCGGGCACTCCGGTCGTGGCGTCCGGCGGCCGACCGCCACCCATCGAGCCTCGCATGCACCCTCCCGCTGTCGGTCGACCCGCCGTTCCGGGGCCGCGAACGACAGGCTACCGAGTCCGCGGCCGTCCGGCTCGGTCACCGCGACGCCGTCACGGATCCGGCGCGTTGATTCTCGGACCGCCATCCGCGATGAAGTTGCCTCCGGGCCGACGCTGCCGCTCAAGCCGGTCAGCACGACCGCGCGGCCAGTCAGTCGTTCGCGGAAGGCCCCGAAGCTCCCCCATATACCCTGAAAGGAAGTCACCCCGCTGCCAAACTCAGCCGGGGCTGATGTAGATCCCGCGGTGCGCGACGTGGCGGTCCATGCCGGGTGAGCGATCGCCACTCGCGACGTCCGCCAGGGTCTCGGCGACGACGGTCACCAGCGGGAACGCGTCGTCCGGCGGAAACGTGGGGGTGAAGCTGGCGACCTTGACGACCCGGTGCGAGCCATCGTGGTCGCGGTCGGCGAGGTCCACCTGGCGGCCCCCGACGAACCGGCCGGGGATGCCCAGGTAGGCCCGAACCCGGACGCCGGTCGCGCGCGCCTGGCCCAGGTTCCACACGTGCACCCAGAGGTCGTAGGGGTAGGTAGTGAAGAGCTCGGTCAGCGCACCCGCCTTGGCGATGAGCGCGTCTATGTCCGACCGGCCTACCTCGCCCGGACCGCCGGGCTCCGCCACGGTGATGAGGATGTCCGGGCTGCGCTGGTTGCCGTGGTTGATGTCTCCGATGGCAGCCGCCGTCAGCGGACGCGTCCCCGTGTCGCCCGGCATCTGCCGAATCAGCACCCACGGCCAGAGCCCCTCCGCCCGGGTCAGCTCGCGCACGACCGGCGGGGTGCCATCCGGGCCGGGCCCATGGCGGCGACCTGTCAGCTCGAGGCGTGCCTTCTCGAGTGTGGCACGGACGTGCTGGGCTTGGGCTGAAACGGAAGCGTCATCCGGTGCGGCATTGTCCCCAGGACCGAATGGGGTCCACGGGATCGGGCGCGGCGGGAACGGCGGGCGGGGCCGCGGCTCGATGCTCGGGTCATCTGGGACGAGGTCGCCGCGGCGCGGGCGTCGAGGGTTCATGTGTCGATCCTCCGGCCTGTGGGCGACATGCGGGCCGCCCGCATCTCGTCGTCGGTCACCTGGAGATCGGAGCCGTCCCAGCCGGTCGGGAGGGCGCCCGTCGGCGGCAGGTACGCGTGCGCGATGCGTTGGAGGGGGTCGTAGATCGAGGCATGGTGCGGGTTGTCGCCCGCGGCGTACCGCTGAGGGACCGTGAGCGGCTCCTGGTAGCCGTACCAGTCGCGGACCCGCGCCGCCCGGTCCACCCCGGGCGTCGGCACGGCCTGTGCGAGGAACGTCGTCATCTGCGGCGCGCACCGCCACTGGTCCGGCCAGTCGGTGTCCAGCGGCGTACGGCCTGCGGGCGGGACGCTCGTCGCGTGGCGCAGGTAGTCCCAGCACTGGTAGGCGTAGCCGCGGTCCGCGTCGAGGTTGAAGTCGGGGAGAGGGGCCGCCGCGTCGTTCGGGGCGTACACCGGCATGCCGTTCGCGTCCGTCGTCATCCGGCCCGTGAGCTGGCCCACGAGGTAGGCACCGTAGTCGATGGGGTCACCGAGGTTCGCCCCGGCCATGGGCAGCAGCTCGGCCGAGGCGGCTTCAGACTCCGCGGGCGTGGCGGCCGACTCGAACTGGTGGCGAGCGGTGTCCAGGCCCGACATCCCGCCCATCAGCACGTCCGCGAGGTCGCCCTGCAGGTATGGCCCCACGTGCGTGCGCGGTGCCTCCCAGCCGTTCCGCATGCCGGCCATGTTGTGCTCTGGGTAGCGCCAGGGTGCCACGAACTCGCTGTAGACCATCGGGGCGTCGTCCGGCGCCGCGTCGAGCCACGGCGGATCGAGGTCGGTCACCTCCGCGCGGGGGTACGCGGGGTCGAGCCCGAACCCCTCGGTCTCGGCGCCGCGCGTCATCGGGTCGAGCCCCGACCGCTCGGTCAGCAGCGTGCCGTCCGGGAGGGTCGCGAAGCCGGACGGGCTGTCGATGTCGCTGCGCAGCTGAGCGAGGGCGCCCTTCTCGTCCAAGCCGAGCCTGACGAGGCCCATCGACACCTCCGCCGGCTTCGGGGAGAGGAAGCCCTCGAGCACGAGCGGAAGGCGGCAGAGCATGTACAAGTCCCAGGCCGGCACGACGAGGAGGTGGTAAAGGAGCTCGCGGAGGGGCCAGGTGGCAAGGTCGGTCAGAAGCGCGGGCACGACCGTCACCAGCCATTCGGCGAGCTCGGCGAGCCAGATCGCGAAGGCAAGAATCGCGAGGAGGATGTCGAGGAGGGTGATGGGGCGCGTGTCGGCGAGGTCGGGCGCCATCCCATCGGGCGGCAGCCCGGGCGGCCGCGGGAGGTCGTGGTCGGTGATGAGCGGCGGATCCAGCGGCATCCGGGGCGAGAGGCCGGAGCTGGACACGTACTTCGTGTAGGCGAACGCGAGGTCGAACATCTGCTGGAGGACCTGGACGGTCGGGCGGCCGCCGTCGCCCTCGTGCTTGCCGTCGTCCCAGCGGAGGACCCGCGGGGATCCGGCATCGTCCATCCCCGTGTAGACGTCCTGCATCGTCTTGAGCAGGAGCTCGCAGATGTGCTCGGGCAGCCCTTCGGTGTCCATGTCGAACAGCGCCCGACGCGTCGCCACCTCGTTGGCGGACTCGCCCTCGAGGTACGGCGGGTACGCGAACGACGACGGGAACCAGTCCGGACCGGGCACGTCGTCCGGCATCGCCGGGTCAGGCGCTGTCGCGCCCTTGCGGAAGGCCACCCGGAAGTGCAGCGCCGCCGTGTCGAGCGACCCGTAGTTCTCGGACGGCAGGTGACGCATCCCGTAGACCTGGCCGTCGATGTGGTTCTCGATGACGTGGTGCCGCTGCCAATGGGTCCGGTAGGGCCCGCCGCACTTCGCGTTGGTGAACGGGTGGCCCGCCACGTCCGTCGCGCAGTGGCTCATCCATCCGAGGGCGAACGCCTGCTGCTTGGGCACCCGGCTCGGCTCCGTCGGGTCGTCCTTCATCTCGTCGGCGAGGAGCGCGTTCGCGTAGAGCCTGCGGGCGAACTGGTACGTCCGCCGGTAGTGGAACATGTCGGACCAGAAGAACGCGCTGTCCTCCCAGCCCTTCTGCGTGCCGCTGGACATCAGCCCGAAGACGTCCTGCATCTGCCCCGCGAGGCCGAGCGCGAGGTTGTCGATGCTTCCGCTGAGCAGGGCGAGCACCTGGGAGACCTCGCCGAGCATCCCGCCGGTGACCGCGTTCGCCAGCTGGCGCTGGTTGTCGATTACCGGCGACATCCAGGTTTCCCACTGGGTGATGAAGTTCTCGTCGATGGCCTTCCAGGTCGACAGCGCGAAGTCCACGAGGGCCAGCAGGCCCCGGCCCTGGTCAGTGTGGAAATCCGGGAGCAGGAAGAACAGGTCCGGTCCCAGCGCGCCGGCGGCTAAGTAGTTGCGGTGCAGGTGCGCTGCATCGAACAGGGCGTCGGCCTCCGCCTGCGTCAGCGGGGAGCCGGCCGGCACGCCGGCGTGGAGGCGCTCCATCGTCTCGGCCGCGGCCTGCATGTGGACGTACCAGCTGGGCATCAGGGTCGCTCCCCGGGCTTCAATGGGGGATCCTCGCGCCCGCGGCGGCGCTGCGTTCCCAGACGCCGACGTACTCCTCGGCGGACCGGAAGAGCGATGCCATGGCATCCGCGGTAAGGCCCACGTTGCGCAGGTCCTGGAGCATGTCCGGGAGTAGGCCGTAGTGGGCGAGGCCGTCCAGGTTGTAGTCGTATTCACGCATCGGGCCGACCGTGGCGCGCTGCATGGGCGGCGCCGTGCTCGAGCGCATCAAGGCCCACAGGTCGAGGATCGTTGCGATCCCCGACGCGAGGTCCAGCACTGCGGCTGCATCGCCGGTCACGGCCGAGCCCGGGTTCGCCGCCAGGAACGCAGCCCGCGCCAGGTCGACGCTCGCGGCTGGGTTCGGCGCGGTCCCCGCCATGCCCGAGAGGCCGAGTGCGATCTCCAGCGCCGGCGTGGCGGCGGGGTCGGCGGCGACGATGTCGGTGGCCGGGGAGAGGTCGGCACCCGCGTCGATCAGCGCGAGCGCCTGCCAGGCGTGTTGGCCCACTCCGTCGAGCGCCCCCGTACCCGCGAAGAGCTCCGGCTCGTCGAAGCGGAACGTGCGCCACTCCCGGAGCGGCGAGTCGTAGCGCACGCCGTTCGCCTGCGCGAGGGCGCCCTGCCACCGCTCCGCGCGCACCGAGGCCAGCCAGGTCGCGTCGCCCTCCCCGAGCTCGCCGAGCAGCCCGCTGCCCGCGAGCGGACCGAACCGCGGGCCGGGACCAGCGAGCAGCGCGTTCCAGTCCGTGCCCAGCGCCGCCGGCCGCTCGAGGCGCCCGAGGATGTACTGGTATCCCTGCGCGAAGGTGCGCGAAGTGCCCGGTAGGTCGTTGGCGACCGTTGTCCCAGGGGCCTCGCGGCTGTCCGCCCCGGCGATGCCCATCCCGAACATGCCCTTGGTCGACTTGATGTGGTCGAGCTCCGTCTCGGACTTCATCGCCTCCGACGGCCAGGCTGCGCTCGCCCGTCGGAAGCCCCGCTGCGCCGGCGCAGTGGGGGAGAGGGGCCGAGGCGCAAGGACTCGGGCGGCGTTGTGGGCACTCACGAGCGGGTAGGCGGTGCCGGCGATGGTCGTGGTGGCGAGCCGGAACGCCGTCGCCTCGCCGAGCTCCGACATGTGGTCCGTGTCGATGACCATGCCCAGGCGCATCGCCTCGAGCATCGCGACCTCACCGGCGACGGTGAGCCCCACCGCGTTCCGGTCGCCGATCCCGAACGGGCCGGGGGCGGCCGCCGACGGTATCGGGATGCCGAGCTTCGCTGCCGTGCCCTCGACCAGCGACCAGAGCTTGCTCCCAACGGTCACCGGTCGCGCCACGAGCTCATCGGGGTTCGCGCCGCTCCACGCCTTCGTGTCGGGCAGGGTGCCCCTCTGGTAGAGCGAGTTCATCATGAACATGAAGTCGTACACGGCCATCCCGCCGAACGCGTTGTCGGAGAGGTGGATGAGGTTGATCTGGAGGATCCCGAGGCCTCGCAGGTACGCGAAGTAATCGTGGATCGCGTCGTGGATCGCGTCCCGGTTCGCGGGCGTGTCGTCCTGCTGGAAGTCGTCGTCTCGAATCCAGCCGTTGACCGAGTCCGTCTCCAAGCCGAGGACGAAGGCCATTCGGTTGTTCTCGATCAGCGCCCGTGCGTCGGCCGGGTTGGACGCGAGCCCGCACCAGGACCGGTTGTGCGCGACGAACTCGCGCAGCATCTCCACCTGCGGCTCCACGGCGTCGCGGTCGGTCTGGGCCTTGTAGCCGATCGTCGCGAGGTTCGTGAGCGTCGCCAGCATCGTGTTGTGCACGACCAGCGCCACCATGAGGCGCTGGCCGCCGTCGTACGCGCGGCGGATCCACGCCTGGTGGGTCTTGATGTGGATGAGGTCCGAGAAGCTGGGCCAACCGCGGAAGGCCAGCTGGTCCTCGGACGCGGACGTCCCCGTGGCCCAGCCCGTGGTCGCGAGCGAGCCGTCGTTCGGCTTGCCGGCGCCGAGGTCCAGGGCCACCGGCTTCAGCGCGTTGCCGTGGTGGTGGCCGTGGGTCGGGAGGCAGCTGCCCAGGTCCTCGACCGGGCCGTGCATGTGGCCGGCGAGGAGTCCCCCGAACCCCGCCTGGGCCATTGGGTGGCAGTGGATGTCGGCCCAGCCCCACAGCGCCCGGTGGAAGGGAGGTGGCCGCTTGGCGCTCAGGCGGACGTGGTCGAACAGGAGCCGCTGCGGCTTGGCCCCCTTGAGCACCCGGAGCCGCACCTTGGCCAGGGCCCCTTCGAGCGAGGGTCCCTGCCGCGGGTCGAGGTCCCACACGAGTTCGACGAGCGGGTCCGCCCCGGCCGGCCGGGCGACCCGGACCGCCACGAAGCCGTCGAGATCGGGGCTGTCGAACGCCTGGGCGCCGAGCCCCCGCGCCGTCGCTGCCGGAATCCGCAGCTCGACGGCGACGCCGCCGCCTACGCTGCCGCCGAGCCGGAAGGCGATGAAGCGGCGTCCGATCGAGAATTGGCTGGAGTCCAACACGCCAGGGGAGCGCGTGACGACGCGGATCAGCCACGACCCGTGCTGGCCGATGGGGTACGGGGTGTGCCAGAAGTCGCCGCCCAGCCCCACGAGCGGCCGGGCCTGGATCTCGACGTCGGCAGACCCGATCGACGAGGCCTGGACCGGCTGGCCCGCGAAAGCCTTCCCGGACACGACCGTCCAGGCCGCGAGCCCTTGCTCGAAGTCGCCGTTCGCGATGCGCGCGGGCGCTCTTGTGATGGCGTGGCCTCCCCAGGATGAGGCGGCGGAGCATAGGCGCTGGGGCGGAACTGTCAATCCCCGGGCGCTCGGCTCGGGAGGGGATGGTCGACGAGCCCGAAGGGCCCCGAAACAAAGAAGGACACCCAGCCAAGGTGTCCTTCTGAGCGTGGAACCGAGAGGTTGGACTGCTCGGGAAGTCTCGACCTCGTGAGCGTTGTGGTGCGAGCGTGGAAGGGCGAGCGCAACTCGAACTGCTAGATCCTCGCGTCCACACCACCTGTCGGTGGTGTCGGGCGGGGCCCCCGGCGGCGGACGGATACAATCAGTGCGACCTGCCTACCGTGATGTCTTGGTGGGAGAGGGGTCGCGGGCTGTACGGCTGTGGGCAGTCTCGGCCGGCTCGGCGGTCGAGCCAAGGTCGCCGGCGTCCCGGGCGCCAGGAGTCTTCGAATCGTGCGCGTGGTTCTCATTCCGAAGAATCACCTGATGCGCATCGCCGGTCTGGTCTGGTGTGCGGCGGGCGCGATGGTGTGCATGATCGGGCTGCCGCTGGAGTTTGAGCTGGCGCCCTCGCACCTGATCCTGCTTCCGCTCGCAGTGGGGATCTTCGTCGCGTTCTACTTCTTCGTCTTCTCCCAACTCGTGCGGAAGCACACGGATCGGATCCGCGCGCGGGCGGAGTACCGGCTCCCCTTCTGGCACTTCTTCAACGCCTCGTCCTGGGCGGTGATGGCGGTGATGATGGCCGGCGGCATGGCGCTCCGCTACTCGCACGTGGTGCCGGATTGGGTCATCGCCTTCTTCTACAGCGGGCTCGGCGTGGCGCTCTTCCTGTGCGGCGTTCGCTTCCTGCGTGTCTTCGCGCGCAAAGACGTGCTGGCCATCGCACCCTAGAGACAACGCTCCCGCACCTGACCGTACGCGCACCGCGGCGGCGTTCGTGTCGCGTTCCCGGGCGACGTCGCCGCGGGCGAACGACGGCGCTACGGCGTCGGCGGCACGACCAGTCGGAACACCTGTCGCAGTCCAGGCAGGCCCTTGAGCTCGTGGACGCCGGCGTCCTCGAGCTCGATACCTGAGCCCTCGATGAGCCCACTCGTCGTCGACGAGACCAGGACATCGCCCGGACCAGCCAGCCCTAGGATTCGCGCGGCCGTGTGTGCCGCGATGCCTCGCACATCGTCCCCGACGAGCTCGATCTCCCCTGTGTGCAGGCCCGCCCGGATCTCCAGGCCGATGGCCCGGACGGAGCGGGTCATCTCGACGGCGCAGCGGACGGCACGGGTCGGGCTGTCGAAGATCGCGAGCAGCCCGTCGCCAGTCGTCTTCACCTCGCGTCCGCGATAGACATTGAGCTGCTCACGGAGGCGCGCGTTGTGGGTTGCCAGAAGGTTGCGCCAGCCGGCGTCACCGATCGCCTGGAGCAGAGCCGTCGAGTCGACGATGTCCGTGAAGAGGACCGTGGCGAGGGATCGTGCGCCGGCCTCCTGGAGGGCGGCGTCCAAGGCGCGCCCGCTGGCACCCCACTCGATCGTGACCCAGGGCTCGTTGCCGACGACCCACTTGTCGTGGCCCGGCGGGATGTCGAACACCGCGTCCGGACCGATGTCGAGCGTCTGCCCATCGTCCATGACGACGCGCACCGCGCCGGATATCGAGTAGCCGAGATGCCGGATCGGGCAAGAGGCGCTTCCGACGAGCGGGCCCATCCCGGTCGACCAGCGCCACCCCGGCTCGAAGACGCAGTGGCCGACGGTGGCATCGTCGAGGCCGACGGTCTCGAACCGGACCTTGGGCATCGTTCGTACATCGTCCGGGGCCGCGAAGCTCTTCGCCTGCAACCTTGGCATGGTGGCCTGCCTTCGAGATGACGAGGGTGAAGACCGACACATCATGCGGTCTCGCGTCGCATCGCGCCCCGGAGACCTTGCTTGTCGCCTGCTGTCGGCGCCGGGCGGCTACGCTTCGGTCTCCGCTTCGGATTCGGTCCGGAAGAAGGCCATGGCAGCCCGGGTCTTGGTCTGCTGCCCGCCGATGACTGGGACCCCCCGCTCGCCCAGGTAGGTCCGCATCTCCATGGCGATCTGGAAGGCCTCCGACGGCAGGCACTTCGTGGACAACTCCAGGATGCGCGAGCCGTCGGGGTACAGCCACAGCTCGGCGACCATGCGCTGCTCGAGCGCCCCGGGTTGACCCGAGAGGTCCACCCCGAAGACCGCCTTGAGCAGGAAGATGGGACCAAGGGGGATGAGCGCATCGAGGTCGATGTCGGACGGTGCGTGCTGCGCGTAGAAGGCACGCTGCTCCTTGGCGAGCAACTTGCGGAGTGGCATCGCCCCATCTACGGCATCGCGGATCTCCTGCCCACTGCTCTTGCCTTTGAACGAGGCCGAACAGACGAAGCCACCGGGCAAGGCATCGAGCTCCACGTTGAAAGCGGCCGAGCGGCGCACCTCGGCGGGCAGGGCCGACGGCTCCGCCGGCCTGAGCTTCACGACCGTGTCGCCGCGCCCGCCCTGGATGCGCCGTGCCCGCACCACCACGCCGGCGGCGTCGAGTGCCAGGTCGGGCGTGTCGAAGAAGAAGACCTGTCGGGGTTGTGCCTCCACGGGGTCCAGGGGCAGACCAAGGACCGTGGCACGGTGCGCACCGACCGGGATCGTCGTCTTCAGCTCGACGCTGTCGACACCGCGCAGCAGTCGCATGATCTCGGCGAGATCAGCATTCGACAGTCGAGCCTGCTCGGCATCGGGCTGGGTGACCATCGAAGACCTCCCTGACGCTCTCGAGACAAGGCTCGCAAGACTCGCGATCCTGCGGACAGCGTACGCCTCCGCCCATCGCCGCGTGGGCCGCGGCCCAGGCGGCGATGGCCCGGATGGGTGCTCAGTCGCCTCTCGGGCGCGACGAATCTGGCCTTGCTCTGTTATAGTTGCGTAATCAACCACCCTTGCGGCGAGGTCCTTCCTGATGTCCGTGCCGATTCCGGCTGAGATGCTCGATCTGTTCGACGAACCCGCCCTGGGTCACCTGGCCTACACCACAGACAGCGGCCAGGTCGTCAGCTTCCCGCTCTGGATCGACCACGACGGCTCGCATCTCCTCGCGAGCTCGCCGCTGGGATCGAAGAAGGGGCAGGCGATGCGGGAGCACCCCCAGGTTGGGGTCTCCATCGTGAGCACGAATACCCCATGGCATTGGATCTCGGCCAGCGGTCGAGTCGTCGACATTCGGCCGGACGAGGGACTCGCCTTCATCGACCGGATGTCCCACAAGTATCTCGGGCAGGCCTACCAGCGGCCTGGCCCCCGCG
>Ga0315273_10010774_pt1 | contig 11675 bp, 12 predicted proteins | sample YL17G02_0_MG_FD_205753 | JGI IMG/M metagenome (GOLD analysis project Ga0315273, IMG submission 205753) | Sediment microbial communities from Yellowstone Lake, YNP, Wyoming, USA - YL17G02_0 | ecosystem: Environmental > Aquatic > Freshwater > Lake > Sediment | place: USA: Wyoming | collected... | reverse complement strand
ATCCCGTCTCCACCGCCATCGACAACGGGTCGGTCACGATAGGCATCCACAACATCCGGGAACACAGCCCCTTGCCACATCATGAAGTCGACGACTCTCCCTACGGGGGTGGGCCCGGCATGGTGACGCGGGTGGACATAGTGGGAATGGCCCTGGAGGGCGTGTTCGGCGCTCCCGCCACGACCGTCCGCGACACCCGGGACGTGTACGTCCTGGCGGCGGGAGGAAGGCCGTTCGACCACGATATGGGGCTATCTCTCGCGGCGAGCGAGCGCGACCTGGTGCTGCTGTGTGGCCGCTTCGAGGGCTTCGACGCGCGGGTCGAGGAGTTGTTCGCCACCGGCTCTCTATCCATCGGCCCCTACGTGCTTGCCGGAGGGGAGGTAGCGGCGCTGGCGGTCATCGAGGCGGTCGTCCGCCACGTGCCCGGGTCTCTCGGCAACGAGTACAGTGTCCGCGAGGAGTCGTTCAGCGCGGGGCTGGCGGGCATGGCCGAATACCCGCACTACACGCGGCCGCGGGAGTACGGGGGCGTAGAGGTGCCCGCGGTGCTGTTGAGCGGGGACCACGGGGCGATCGCCAAGTGGCGGCTGCAGAATGCCCGTCCGTCGCCGTGGGCCTCCAGGGAGTGCGCCGGATGAGCGCGGAGTTCGACCAGCATCCTCTGCGGGGAGCGCCGGCTCACGAACCGCCGGGGCCACGCGAGTTTCCGGCGGAGACGCCGAAAGAGAAGAAGTCGAGCATCCCGAGGACGATCATCGAGATAGTGGTGATCGTCACCGCCGCCTTCGTCATCGCTCTGCTGGTACAGGCCTTCTTGGTCAAGCCGTTCACGATCCACCAGGTCTCGATGAGGCCTACCCTCGAAGAGGGGGACAGGATCCTGCTCAACCGCCTCGTCTACCGCTTCCGAGAGGAAGCCCGGGGCGACGTCGTGGTGTTCCGGTCGCCGATCAACGCCGATGAGGATCTGGTCAAGAGGATCGTCGCAGTAGCGAACGATCGGGTGGCCATCTCGGGGGGCAAGCTGTACGTGAACGGGGTGGCCCAGGACGAGCCTTATCTTCTCGAACAGGATTTCAGCGGGGAGATGCCCGAGACCGCCGTGCCCGCGGAGCATGTGTTCGTCATGGGGGACAACCGCAACAACAGCGGAGACAGCAGGCTGTTCGGGCCTATCCCCACCGACGCCATCATCGGCAGCGCTTTCCTCGTCTACTGGCCCATCGGACACTGGAAGACGCTCTGAAACGATGAACGCGGGCCGTCTTCCTGCGCGAGGCGGGTTGTAAACGGGTGCCCGATGCTTTAAAGTCTGCTGGCTTTTCTGCCAGATGGCGTACTTCGGTCGGCGCAGGACTAAGAATCAGGATCAGGTAAAGACATGGGTGCGATAGAAGAATTCGAGCGGGCGCAACTTCGGGACATCCCCGTTTTCAAATCCGGCGATACCGTCCGGGTGCATTTCAAGGTGGTCGAAGGGAGCCGGGAGCGTATCCAGGTCTTCCAGGGGTTCTGCATCAAGAAGCAAGGCCAGGGGGCGCGCGAGACCTTCACCGTGCGCAAGCAGTCCTTCGGGGTCGGCGTCGAGCGGACGTTCCCGGTCCATTCTCCCAAGATCGAGAAGATCGAGGTCATGGCCGTCGGGGACGTCGCCAGGGCCAAGCTGTACTACCTGCGGGAGAAGCTGGGCAAGAAGGCCCGCGTCAAGGAGAAGCGCATCTGAGGGAAGTGAGGGCCGGGTGAGTGAACCCGATTCCGGTTCTCTGACCGGACCCGGACCCACCAGCGGCGGAGAGGACGCGTCCCCGGCGACCCAGGCAAAGGGCCGGACTCGCGCATTCCGTTGGGTGATAGAAGTCATCGTCATCGTGGCGGCGGCTTTTGTTCTTGCCCTCCTGGTCCAGCAGTTCATCGTCAAGCCCTTCGCCATTCCCTCGCCCTCGATGGAGCCGACGCTGGTGGAAGGCGACCGCGTCCTGGTCAACCGGCTGGTCTACCACTTCCATCCTCCCCGGCGGGGCGACGTCGTCGTGTTCCATCCACCCGGCCACCCAGGTTCGGACCCGTTCATCAAGAGGGTGATCGCCGTGGCCGGCGACACGGTCTCGGTGCACGACGGCGTTCTCTACCTGAACGGGGCGGCCCAAGACGAGCCGTATATCAAGGAATACCCCATTGAGAACGATTACCCCGAAACCGCCATCAGGCCCGGATATATCTGGGCCATGGGGGACAACCGCAACAACAGCGGAGACAGCCGGGTGTTCGGTCCCGTAAGCCTGGATGCCATCATGGGTGAGGCCTTCGCGTTGTACTGGCCCCTGGGCCACGCCGGCGGGCTCTAGCCGCTGGGCCATGACTCCGGGCGGCGCCAAGACGGGCAGACGGGTCTCCGACCCCTTCCGCTTCGATCAGCACCTTCTGGCGGAGGTCGCTGCGACCGACGATGGAGCCCCCAGACTTCGGCTGGCCGGGACGGACGAGGCCGGGCGGGGCTGCCTGGCCGGGCCATTGGTCGCTGCCGCGGTGGTGTTCGACTATTCCTCCGCGCCTTTCCGCGGCCTCGCGCGCCTCACCGATTCGAAACTGATGACCCCCGAAGCCCGGGAGACCACGTATCCGGTGATCCTGCAGCGGGCCGCCCGCATCTCGTGCGTGGCGTTCTCCCCCGCCTCCATCGACCGGATAGGCCTGCATCGCTGCAACATCTCGGCGCTGTGCAAGGCTCTTGAGGCGCTCGCCGGCGAGTATTCGCTGGCCGTGGTCGACGCCTTCGACCTCAAGCGGCCGGAACTGAACGCCCGGGCGATCGTAGGGGCCGACTACAAGAGCGCGGCTGTCGCGGCGGCGTCGGTAGTGGCCAAAGTGGTACGAGACCGGCTCATGCGATCGCTGGCCGTCGAGTACCCGGCGTACGGCTTCGAGGAACACGTCGGCTACGCCACCGGCCGCCACAGAGAGGCGCTAAGGGCCCACGGGCCATGCGCCATCCACCGCCTCAGCTTCCAGGGAGTGGCCTGCCCTCAGCTGGAGTTTTGGGACCAACTGTCGGAACCGGGCGAGCCGCTGGAGGCTCCCGAGCCGGTGGAGTCTGCCGAGTCGCCGGACTTCGCTTAGTCCCGGGACTCCGGTCAGGCGAGCCGGTAGCCCTCGGTCTCCTCAATCAAGAACCCCTCTCCGACCAGGTCGTTCAAGACCGAGACCAACTCGTCCAGTTCGCGCCGCGGACCGGGCAGCATGTCGCGTAGTGTGCTCACGTCGGCGGCGGAGGGGGCCACAGATAGCAGCGCCTGGAGAGCGAGCGCCCGTACCTCGCGGCGCGAGCCGGCGAAGGGTGACTGGATCGTGTGATGCTTGCTCTTCCGGCTCGGGTTGCCGTAAGCCTTCTTGACCCAGACGCCGTAGTCCATCAGAGCGTAGAACCAGTCGCGGGGCTGGTTCCGGTCCATGGTCTTGTCCACGAGAGGGAGGATGTCGGCGTCGGCCACAGACGTTGATTCTTGAAAGAAGAAGTGGATGAAGGCCGATCGGATGTTGGTCTCGATGAACGCGTGGGGCCTTCCGAACGCGAATACGCACACGGCGGCGGCCGTAGCGGGGCCGATGCCGGGAAGCCGCCGGAGTTCCTCCGAAGACGGGGGGATATGGCCCTCAAGGCGGTCGACCACCATCTTTGCCGCCTGGTGCAGAGATAGCGCGCGCCGGTTGTAGCCTAGGCCGGACCAGGTAGCAAGGACATCCGCGACCGCCGCCGCCGAGAGCGCGCGCACGGTAGGGAACGATGCAAGGAACTGAGGGTACTTGACCAGCACCCGAGCGACCTGAGTCTGCTGGAGCATGACCTCCGAGACCAGGATCTCGTACGGATCACGAGTCCGGCGCCAGGGCAGCTCTCGGCGATTGCGCCTGTAGTGGTCCCATACCGCGGCGGTGAAGGCAGCCGCTTGCGCCTCAGTGAAACCAAAGTCGGAGTCTTGATGCGCCACTCTTCGTTAGTCTCCGGTCAGGAAATATGCGTGCACCCCGCCTAAAGGAGGAGAATTGATCAACGACGCCCGCCCCAGCCTCGACCGCGTGGTCAGAGGGCGTACCGGCGAGCAGGTCGCGGCCTCCTTCCTCTCCGACAGAGGGTACCGCGTGCTCGCGAAGAATCAACGGACTCCCTTGGGCGAGATCGACCTCGTCTGCCGCACGTCCTCGCAGATCGTGATCGTTGAAGTCAAGGCCCGCTCGGGCGATGAGTATGGCTCGGGCCTCGAGGCGATCGGCCCGCGCAAGGCCAGGCGGCTGCGGGCGGCCGCGATGTGGTGGCTATCCGAGCGGGAGCTCCTCCCGTGTTCCCTGCGATTCGACGCGGTCGTGGTCGCTCTGGACGGCTCCGGCCTGCCGCGCAGTCTCGAGCATGTCAAGGACATCCTCGGAGAGGGCGGCGGCTGATGGTCCGGAAGGGGCGAGGCTGATGTCGGTCGCGTCGGTTTGGGGATTTGCGCTTGTCGGCATCGACGCGGTGCCCGTCCGGGTGGAAGCCCATGCCCGGAACGGCCTCCCCGGAGTGACGATCGTCGGCCTTCCCGGCGCAGCCGTTCGCGAAGCGAGGGAGCGTGTGCGCTCCGGCGCGGCGTCGTGCGGCCTTCCGCTGCCCACCAAGCGCATAACCATCAATCTGAGCCCGGGCGATGTGCCGAAGGAGGGGTCCGGCTTCGATCTGCCCATCGCGCTCGCGACACTTGCCGCCTGCGGGTATTTGCCGCCCGAGGCCGTCCGCGATATCGGAGCGGTCGGAGAGGTCTCTCTGAACGGCGTGGTGAGGCCCAGCCGGGGCCTGGTGTCGGTCGCCGAAGCGGCCGGTGCAGTGGGCGTGCGCCTTCTGATGACCCCCGTAGAAGGGCTGCCGGCGGCAGCGGAGGTCGCCAACATGCCGGTGGCGGGGGTGCGCTCGCTCGCCGAAGCCGTCCGCGTGGCCCGGGACGATGGCTGCAGAGAGCGGGTGCTCGAACGAGGCAGGCGCTGGCTGCGGTGTCGCGGAGAGAAGGCGGCATCCGAGGAAACCGGTGAGATGCTTGATTTCGACCAGGTGCTGGGTCAACATCAGGCCAAACGGGCCCTGGAGATAGTCGCCGCGGGTGGACACCACCTCTTGCTGGTAGGCTCCCCGGGGGCCGGGAAGACCATGCTGGCCCGCCGTCTGCCGGGCATCCTACCTGGTCTCACTAGGGACGAGGCGGTAGACGTGACCAGAGTATGGAGTGCGGCGGGTCTGCAGGCCACCAAAGCGGGCCTCATCAAAGAGCGTCCCTTCCGAGCACCGCACCATACGGCCTCGCGCGCCGCTCTCGTCGGCGGCGGAATGATCCTGCGCCCTGGCGAAGTGAGCCTGGCGCATCGCGGCGTGCTCTTTCTCGACGAGTTCCCGGAGTTCTCGCGGGATGCTCTCGAGGCGCTGCGCCAACCCCTGGAGGAAGGCCGCGTCGTCATCTCCAGACGCGCCGGTACGTGCCTCTTCCCCGCCGCCTGTACGCTCGTTGCCGCGATGAACCCTTGCGCTTGCGGCTACCTGGGGCATCCCACAAAACCGTGCCGGTGCCCGGCCGTCGCCATCGAACGATACCGGGCCCGGGTGAGCGGGCCTCTCCTCGACCGCGTCGACGCCCTCATCGAGGTCCCTCCGCTGACGCTGGCCGCTCTCGACGACCGGTCGGCGCTCGAACCCTCCGCCATGGTGCGCGCGCGAGTCACCACGGGCCGGGAGTTCCGCCGGGCGCGAGAAGAGCGGGCGACGCAGAATGGCAAGTGCTCCGCCGAGACCCGCGACCGGTTCTCCCCCGAAGCCCGCTCTTTGCTGCGCCAGGCTCTGGTGCGCGACGCTCTCAGCGGGCGGGGGTACGTGCGGGTCGCCGGTCTCGCCCGGACTATCGCCGACCTCGACTGCCTCGAGGAGGTATCCGCCGAGCACTTGGCCGAGGCCCTATCCCTGCGGCTCGATCATCGCCGGCTGGCGTTCGCCTGATCGCGGCCACCGTGGCTGAGGACGAGAGATATCGAGCCGCGCTGGCGCTGGCCCATGTTTGCCACTCGGGCGGCAGTTCGATACTAAGGCTTCTTAGGACCATGAGCCCGGAAGAGATATGGACCGCGCCCCAATCGCGGCTGATGGACGAGGATATGCCCAGGGCGGCGGCGCAGCGGTTTGTGCGGTTGCGCCGCGCGCAGGATCGGCGGGAGGCGGAGAACGGCCTGAAAGCGGCCGGGTTGCGGTTTGTGGCTTACGGAACATCCGGCTACCCCGAAGAGCTGACTAACCTGTCCCATCCACCCGCCGGGCTGTTCTTCAAAGGGGGGGAGGACAGACTGCATGGGCTGCTGAGACTTCCGCGCATCACCATCGTCGGCACCCGGCGAGCCACCGCCTACGGGACTCGGGCCGCACGTGACTTCGCGGCGGCGTTCGCCGCGCGCGGCGTCGTTGTGGTGAGCGGGATGGCGCTCGGCATCGACGGGCGGTGTCACGAGGCCGCGTTGGAGGCCGGCGGTCTTACCGTCGCGGTGCTCGGGTGCGGGGCCGACATCGTCTACCCGCGGCGGCATCGGGGCCTCTATCAGCACTTGGTCGAAAGAGGGGTCATAGTGAGCGAGTTGCCGCCCGGCACTCCCCCCGCACCGTGGACCTTTCCCAACCGGAACCGCTTGTTGGCAGCGCTCGGCGATGCCGTGGTCGTCATCGAGGGGGCGCCGACCAGCGGCGCGTTGCAGACCGCCGACCAGGCCGCCGGTCTGGGCCGGCCGGTATTCGCGGTGCCGGGGTCCATCTACGTCGACAACCACCGGGGCTGCAATCTTCTGCTGCGTGACGGGGCGGCGCCCGCCATCGACCCGGATACGACTGTGGAGGAGTTCCTTCTCCAAACCAGAATCGAGAGGGGGGAGCGGCGGCCTCGGGAACGGGCAGGCGGGGCCGTTCGGCCAGGGATGGGGCAGGATCCTTTCCGCGAGCTGGTTGCTGCGGGGAGGGAGGCGATCCTCGAAGCCATTGCGGAGCGGCCTCGCTCTATCGACGATCTCGTGGCCCGGACGGGGATGTCCTCCCGGCACCTGAGCGCCGCCCTGGCGGAGCTGGAATTGGCTGGGCTGGCTGCGAGGGCCGGACCGGGACTCTACATCAGAGCGCCCTGAGTGAAAGGCGCGGCGGAGGCCGATGCAGGAAGCGGACGTGTCAGCGCGATCGAGAGCGCCGGCGGAGGTGGAGCAGGCGATCGCCGCTTTTCTGCGAGGGCTTATCGCGGCCGACTACAGCATGCGTACCATCAAGGCCTCGGCCACCGACCTCGGGCAGTTTGCCTCCTTTCTCGGCGAGCGGGGTGTGGATCGTCCGAGCGCTGTCACACGCGCCGACGTCAGCGATTTCGCGGCGGCTCTCGCCGAACCGGGGAGCAACGGCGCCCTTCCTTTGCCGTCCCCGTACGCGCGTAGCACCGTCGCCCGCAAGCTTTCGGTCGTCAGGAGCTTCCTAGGGTTCTGTGAGGACAACGGCCTGCTGGACGCCAGCCCGGGGGCGGGAGTGCGGTCGCCCCGGGTCCCCCGGCGCCTTCCCCAGGTGTTGACCCCGGGCCAGACGGCCGATCTGCTCGATACGATGGGGGCCGACAAGCCCCTTGAAATGCGGGATAGGGCGCTGTTCGAGTTGATATACTCGAGCGGCTTACGGTGCCAAGAAGTACTGGACCTGCAACTGCGGGACATCAATCTGGGGGCGCGTGAAGTTCGCGTCAAGGGCAAGGGGCGGAAGGTGCGGGTGATACCGGTCGGGGAGGTCGCGTTGGACGCGTTGGAACGCTATCTACGCGAAGGCCGCTCCCGGCTGATGAAGGATGCCGCCCAGGACGATCACGTCTTCTTGAGCCGGACGGGTCATCCGCTCTCGTCGTCGGACGTCCGACGGCGGCTGGCTCGCTATCTCGCCCGAGCGGGGGCACCAAGGGGCACTTCCCCGCACACCTTGCGCCATTCGTTCGCTACCCACCTGCTCGAGGGCGGGGCGGACCTTCGGGTCATCCAGGAGATGTTGGGCCATTCCTCGCTCCGCACGACACAGGTGTACACCCACGTCTCGGCGGCCCACCTCCGCCGGGCGTACCGCAAAGCGCATCCCCGGGCGTAGAGAGCGTACTCATGATCGTCGATCCCACGAAACAGCATGACATCGCGGAGTACTGGCGCCTCTACAAGGAGGAGAGAGATCCGCGGGCGCGGGACCAGCTGATCCTGGCCTACTCGCCGCTGGTCAAGTACGTGGCCGGCCGCATGAGCAGCGGGTTGCCGGCGCACATCGAGGAGGCGGACCTCGTCTCCTATGGACTGCTGGGGCTCATCGGAGCCCTGGAGCGGTTCGACCTTTCCCGGAGCGTCAAGTTCGAAACATATGCTATCTCGAGGATAAGGGGCTCCATAATCGACGAGTTGCGCGCGCTGGACTGGGTGCCGCGGTCGGTCCGGAGCTGGGCGCGCAAGGTGGAGGCGAGCATCACCAGGCTGGAGAACCAGCTGACCCGCGCCCCCACAGACGAAGAGATCGCCGCCGACCTGGGGATCGACGTCGACGGGTTCCAGGAGATCCTCAGTCAGATCAGCTGCGCCTCGGTGGTGGCGCTGGATGAGTTCTGGGACGCGCCTGGTCAGGGGCAGGACAAGATCAACCTCATCGATACGATCGAGGACACGGACGCTCCCGACCCTTCCCGGGCCTACCGCCGGCAGGCGGTCAAGGAGATACTCGCCGCGGCTATCCAGCGCCTCCCTGAGCGGGAGAGGATCGTCATAGGGCTGTACTACTACGAAGGCCTGACTCTGAAGGAGATCGGCGAGGTGCTGGGGGTCACGGAATCCCGGGTGTCCCAGCTCCACACCAAGGCCATACTTCGACTCCGCGGGCGGATCAAAGAAGACCTGGACCTCGACGCGCTCGTGCAGTGAGGGCGCCGGGCGTGCGCCGGCGCTCGACGGCGCGTGATGCGCCACCGCAGCCTTCATGCCGGCGGCTTTTGCAGACTTTCTTGTGGTAAACTGCTGCCGCTCAATACCAGCGATCCTGAGGGCGAAGCGCGCCGGTGGTGCCGGGATACCGGTTCCGGAGCGAGCCTCAGGGGATACGTAACAGAACCAAGAGTGAGGTAAGCATGCCCGCAGCATCCATGAAGCAGCTCCTGGAATCAGGAGTCCATTTCGGCCACCAGACCCGCCGGTGGAACCCCAAGATGAAGCCCTACATCTTCACCGAACGGGGTGGCATCCACATCATCGACCTCCAGCAGACCACCGTCCTTCTGGACCGCTCGTACGACTTCGTCCGCAATATCGCGTCCAGGGGCGGGACGGTCCTCTTCGTCGGCACCAAGAAGCAATGCCAGGACATCGTCCGCGACGAAGCGGGGCGCGTGGGCATGCCCTACGTCTCCCATCGCTGGCTCGGCGGCCTTCTGACCAACTTCAGCACCATCGAGAAACGTATCCAGCGCATGCACGAGCTGCGCAAGCTGAAGGAAGAGGGCCAGCTCAGCCTTCTGCCCACCAAAGAGCGGATGGGCATGGAGCGCGAACTGGAGAAGCTCGAGATCAACCTGGGCGGCGTCAGCACGATGACCCGCCTACCCGACGCGGTGTTCGTCGCCGACCCGAAGAGGGAAGCCATCGCCACCAAAGAAGTGAACAAGCTGGGGCTGCCTCTGATCGGGCTGGTCGACACCAACTGCGACCCTGACGAAGTCGACTACCTGATACCAGGCAACGACGACGCCATCCGCTCCTGCAGCCTGATCGTGAAGACCCTCGTCCGCGCCGTCGAGGAAGGCCGGCAGAAGTTCCAGATCTCCGACTTCCTGGCTGCGGAAGCGGCCAGGGAGGCAGCCCAGGCTCAGGCCGCACGGGCGTCTGAGGAAGGTCGAGACGGCGAAGGCGGCGCGCGTTCGCGAGACTCTCGGGGGCAGCGGCCGCAGACCGGCGACCGTCGTCCTGGAGGCCCGGGCGGCCCGGGTGCCGGTCGCTACACCGGGCCGGGGCGCCCAGCAGGTGGGCGCGACGACGCGGGCAGCCGCCCGGGGCCAGCGAGGCGCCCCACCGCTCCACGCCCCAGTGCTCCGCGGCCTGCGGCCGCTCCTGCGGCGCCCGCGGACACTCCCGGCGCGGCCGAGAAGCCGGCCGACGAAGCGCTCGGCGAGACCCGCGAAGAGGCCTGAGCGAGAAAGCCCGGGGTGGATCGGCCGTCGGGATGCAGGCCCGGGACCGCGTGGCTGCCGGGCATGTGAACGAACTCTACCGTCTCGATGGAGGCACACGATATGAGCGTTGACGCTGGACTGGTGAAGAAGCTCCGCGACGCCTGCGGCGCAGGGATCATGGACTGCAAGATGGCTCTGACCGAGGCAGAGGGCGACATGGACGAAGCCCTCAAGATCCTCCGTAAGAAGGGGATGGCTACCGCCGACAAGAAGTCGTCGCGGGCGGTCAACGAGGGCATGATCGACTACTACATCCATCCCGGAGCCAAGGTCGGCGTGCTGATCGAGGTCAACTGCGAGACCGACTTCGTCGCCCGCACCGACGACTTCAGGGCGTTCGTTCACGACGTCGCCATGCATATAGCCGCCGCGAGCCCTCTCTGGGTCTCCCGCGAGGACATCCCCGAAGACACGAAGGCTGCGGAGATGGAGATCTACAGCGCGCAGGCGAAATCCTCCGGCAAACCGGAGGCGGTCATCAACAAGATCGCCGAGGGCAAGCTGAACAAGTGGTACACGGACGTCGCCCTGCTCGAGCAGCCTTTCGTCAAGGATCCCGACAAGACTATCGAGGACCTGCGCCGCGAGATCATCGGTAAGATAGGCGAGAACATCGAGATCAGGCGGTTCGCGCGCTTCCGTGTGGGCGACGGGGTGGCCTGAAGAACACCCGCTGCTGTACAGGGGACCTCGGGGCGCTGTCGGCGCCGCGAGGGTGAGCCGAAGCGAGGAGATATGACCCAGCAACCGGTGTGGAAGAGGGTTCTGCTCAAGCTCAGCGGCGAAGCCCTCATGGGTGACCTGCAGTACGGCATCGACCCGGGGCGCCTCCGCGCCGTCGCCCAGGAGATCAGCCACGCGGTCGCCGGCGGCACCGAAGTCGCGCTGGTCGTGGGAGCCGGCAACATCTTCCGCGGCGTGTCCGGCGCCTCTCAGGGCATCGACCGAGCTACCGCCGACTACATGGGGATGCTGGCCACGGTCATGAACTCGATGGCCCTGCAGGATGCCTTGCGCAAGCTCTCCACCCACTCCCGGGTGCTTTCGGCCATCGCGATGCAGGAGATCTGCGAGCCGTACATCCGCGGTCGAGCGATACGCCACCTGGAGAAGGGACGCGTGGTGATCTTCGCCGCGGGAACCGGCAACCCGTTCTTTAGCACCGACACCGCCGCCGCTCTCCGCGCCCTCGAGATCGGGGCCGAATGCCTCCTCATGGGCAAGAAGAAGTACGACGGGGTGTACAGCGCCGACCCGGAGACCGATAAGACGGCCACCTTGCTCGAGCACATCACTCACAGGGAGGCGCTGGAGCGCGGCCTCCGCGTCATGGACTCCACCGCCTTCGCGCTTTGTATGGACAACGGCCTGCCCATCGTGGTCTTCAACATGAGCGTGCCGGAG
>Ga0315273_10010773_pt1 | contig 11675 bp, 9 predicted proteins | sample YL17G02_0_MG_FD_205753 | JGI IMG/M metagenome (GOLD analysis project Ga0315273, IMG submission 205753) | Sediment microbial communities from Yellowstone Lake, YNP, Wyoming, USA - YL17G02_0 | ecosystem: Environmental > Aquatic > Freshwater > Lake > Sediment | place: USA: Wyoming | collected... | reverse complement strand
CCGAGAGCGGTTCGGCATCCCGATCGTCTTCTACGACGGGGACGTCCCGATGAGCCTTCCCGAGTACGGAGGGATGGATACTGGCTTCAACCCGTACCACGGCGCAGATCCGTGGGAGTACGACCTCGTCCTCTCCAACTCCGAGGGCGGAATTCCCCGTCTGCTGGAGCTAGGCGCACGTCGGGCCGACGCGCTGTACTGGGGCGCCGATCCCGAGTTCTTCTCGCCGCAGCCGGTCGAGAAAGACGTGGACGTCTTCTTCTACGGCTACGGGGACAAGTTCCGCAGAGACTGGATGAAGACGATGGTCGGGGAGCCGTCGCGGCTTGCGCCCGAGCTCGACTTCGCGCTCGGCGGGCTCGATTTCCAGGGAGACACCGGCACCGCGCGGACACTTGGTGACGTTCCCTTCAACGTTTTCGCTCGCGCGATCTCCGCTGCCCGCGTCAACCTCAACATGACTCGACGTCCCCACGCGACGGTTTCCAGATCGTCGACGGCGCGCCCGTTCGAGCTAGCGTCCTCGGGAGCCGCCATTGTCTCGAACCCGCAAGAGGGGATCGAACGGTGGTTCGAGCCCGGCCGCGAGCTTCTCGTCGTCGAGAGCGCCGAAGAGGCCGTGTCCGCGTACCGGGAGCTCATTGCGGATCCCGCGCAGGCCGAGGAGATGGGTCGGCGGGCTCGCGAGCGCGTCCTCGACGAGCACACCTATGCGCACCGCGCGCGGCGGTTACTCGAGCTCGTCGGGCTCGAGGCTGGGGTACACGCGTGAGCCGGAGCCGAGTCGTGGCCATCGTTCCTGCGTGGAACGAGTCGGGTGCGATCGGCAAGGTCGTCGACGAGATCACGGGGTTCGATCCCGCGATCGACGTCGTCGTGATCGACGATTGCTCGACGGATGACACCGCTGAAGTTGCCGAATCGCGCGGCGCAACCGTGCTCCGCCTTCCGTTCAACGTCGGCATTGGCGGGGCCGTTCAGACCGGGTTCAGATACGCGCTCGAGGAGGGATACGACGTCGCAGTTCGGCTTGATGGCGACGGTCAGCACGCAGCGTCCGAGATCACGAAGATCCTGGGGCCGGTCGATGCCGGCGACGCCGATCTCGTCATCGGGTCTCGGTTCGTCGACCCTGATGGAACGTACCGACCACCATTCGCGCGGCGAATCGGCATTGGCGTTTTTGCGCGGCTCGTCTCTATTCTCGGCGGTCAGCGCGTAACCGACACGACTTCGGGCTTCGTAGCCCTCGATCGCGCGGGGATCGAACTGTTCGCGAGGGAGTTCCCGCACGACTACCCCGAGGTGGAGGCGACGCTCGTGGCTCTTCGAAGCGGCTTGCGAGTTACTCAGGTGCAGGTCGACATGCGAGAGCGGACGACTGGCTCGTCCTCGATCACGTTCGTCCGCTCGCTCTACTACATCATCAAGGTGATGCTTGCTTTGCTCGTGGCCAGCTTGCGGCGATACCCGCGTCTCGAGAGCGCACGGCAGTGACGCCCGTCCGAGTCTCGATCGTCGGGGCGATTGCATCGCTGCTGCTGATCCTGGTCGTCCTTGAGCTCGTGCGTGGCCGCCGGCTCAAGGAGCGCTACGCGCTGCTCTGGCTCGCAACGGGTGTGGTTCTGCTGGTGCTTTCGATCTGGCGCGACGGCTTGAATACGATCGCGGGCTGGGCGGGCGTCACGAGCTATCCGCCCGCAGTTCTCTTCGCGGTCGCCACGCTCTTCATCCTGCTCGTCCTCCTCCACTACTCGACTGTCATCTCGAAGCTCACGGACGAGAACGTCGACCTCGCGCAGCGGATCGCCCTGCTCGAGGAGCGAGTGTCGCGACTAGCGGCTGACGAGCCTCGGAACCCGTCGGCCGCAGCTTCACGCATCGATCAGATTCGTCGGAACTAAACCGGGCACGGAGGCGTCGCCGCGCGAGAGGCCAGGTAGAGCGTTGCCAAGCCGCACCGGACGTGCCAGCGGTAGCTGCGGTCGAGCTGGGCGATGACTGCGGGGAGGAATCGCAGCATGCGGTTGACGAGCACAGCGTCGGGCCGCGTCCTGAGGATCTCGGCATTCACCTCGGCTGCGGTCAGCGTGCCTCCTGTAACTCTCGTGGAGGAGATATCGACGAGGGGACCGGCTGTCGCCCTCTTGGCTCGGAACAGGACGATCGGCTGGTCGGTGATGACGAGGGCGTCGCGGCCCGTCGTGCGTTCAATTGCCGCGGTCGCCCACGTCACCTCAGGTGAATCGGCGATGTCGTTCCGGTGCAGGCGTCGCTGCTCCTGGTAGAGCCCCGCAGCTACGAAGAGCACGAGGACCGTGATTGCAACAGTCTGTGGTGCCCGACGTAGCCCGCTGATCGCAAGCGCGAGGCTGGGTCCTGCCGCGATGGCACACGCAACGGACAGCAGCAACAGGTGGTGATCAGCGAGCGGGCGCACCAGGACGAGGAATCCTGCTGCAGCCGGCACGAATGTCCACATCGGCCAGGTCGCGTGCGCACGACGGCTGAGAACGAACGCGAGAAAGCCCAGCGGCACGAGCCAGCCGAACGGAGTTCGGGGCTCGAGAAGCTTCCCGAGTTGTTCGAGGTTCCCCGAGACGCTTCCGAGTGCTCTTGCGTTGGTGTGGTCCGTGACGACTTGGTGCCAGATGTCTTCCAGTGCGGCGGCGTTGGCGGCGGCCACCACCAACGCCGCCAGAGCCGCGCCGATGAGCGCGGCAGGAAGAACCCGTCGCGTGGCTCTCGCTGCGAGTGCGAGAGCGAGGAACGGGACGACGAACGGGATGGCGAGGAGCTTCGTCAGCACCGCCAGCGCGAGGACAGCGCCCGCAGCGCCGGCCCATGGTCGCGGGGCTCTGCTCCTGAGAGCGAGGGCAACGAGCGCGAGCGACACGAGCCCGAGCGCCACGGCGGGCACGTCCGCCGATACCGTTGGTGCGACGGACGGGTATGGCGGGCCGATCGCTACGAGCGCGCCGGCCGCCAGTCCAGCCGGCGGGCCATAGAGGAGCCGGCCGAGCGCGATCGCAGCCGCCACTCCGACGATCGCGAACAGCGCGAAAGCGACGCGGATCTCCGGAATCGAGGTGCCGAAAGGTGCCGCCAGCGCGCGGAGCAGCCAATAGAACACCGGAGGTTGACTGGTGTAGAGCTCTGTCCCCAGCTCTTGCCCACGACGCATCGCGTCGAGACTCGCGAGGTAGACGCCCTCGTCGTAGTTCGTCCGCGCGTCGAGTGCGTGCGTATAGACGAGCCCGGCCGCTATGGCGACGAGCACAGCTGACAAGACAGGCCAGTTGTGGGCGAGCCGCGACTTCACCGGGGGGCGCGCACAGGCGGGCTGAACGCGAAGATGTCGCCGAGGTTGGGGTCGTTTGCCCAGTTCGTGCCCACCCCGATTCTGTAAGTCGCACCAGGCGAAGGATCCGCAACGATGAACGTATGGTCGCGGGTCGTCCCGACCGACTCGGCGTAATAGCGGCAGACCCATGTGACGCTATTCGAGGTCGTGCACGACAGGTCTCCATCCGGATTGGTGCCTCGGAAGACGCGATAGAAGACCTTCGCGCGCCACGGCCCGGCCCTCCACGAAAGACGCAAGCCCGTACCAACCCGTTCGGCCGTGACCGCGATGCTCGTGTCCACTGGAGTCAGGATTTCCCCGCTCGGTGTCGCGGGCACGATCGCCGGTGTGGGCGGCGCGACCCGCGAGGAGGCGGCGGTCGCGGCGGCAGGGAGGAGGATCGCGAGGACGAGTGCAAGCACCACCCATCGCGCCCGCACCGAGTGGTCGGCGGGTGGAGTGAGACGCGGTCCGAGTCTGCGGAAGAGCCTCGGGACGAGGAGCGGGATCGACGCTAAGAGGAGGAGATACGCAGGCCAAGCAGGCATGAGTAGGCGCCAGAACGTATTGGCCTGGATGTCTGCGTTCTCGTTGAAGCCCTTCACTATGATGAATGCGCCGAGCCACCCCGCGAGAAGCCCGGCGATCGCGCCTCGACGGACGCGGAGAACGGCGAGGAGCCCGGCCAATGGCGCCCACTGCGCGAGTCGGGGACTGAAAAAGAACTCACGGAGCTGATCCATCTGGAGGCGCCAGTGGTCGAGGTCGAGCTGGACGTACTTGTCGAGGTTGAAGTCGAACGCCGCTGGAGTCGCGCCGGCGGCCAGGCGAACCTCCTGGAGCGCGAGGACCGGGAGCGCACCGAGCGTCCGTTGCTTCCAGAACGCGAGCATCAGCAGGCCCACGGCTGCCGCGGCGCCGAACGCGAACACCTCGCGCCACCGCCGTGCCATCGGATACGCGAGCGCTGCTCCGAAGCCCAAGAGGAGATTCGGCGGCTTGAGCCCACCCGCCGCGCCCAGCAGGAGTCCGGCGAGAACGGCATCCGGCACCCTTTGCGGCGAGAGCGAGCGCGTGACGAAGAACGCCGCGGCGAGAACGACCACCATGGAGGGGTAGTCGGCCATCGCCGTCAATCCCGTCGCCTGCGGGAGGAACTGCTCCGTCCACTTCTCGTGATAGCGCTCCACGAAGAGCGGTATCGCCGCATACGGCGCGATCACCCATAGGAGCGCAGCCCAGTAGCCGAGCAGCCTCCCGCCGATGCGCGCGGCGATCCCGTACACGCAGAGGAGGGCGATCGGACCGAGGACGAGGACGTTCAGGACGACAAGCGCAGGAAGTAGTTGCACGTACGTCGGCCCCGTCAGCCAGGTGATCGGTGCCTGGACGAGCGGCAACAGGTAGCTCGCTTCGGTCGGCGCAAGCTGCAATCCGCCGAGCAGCCAGCCCGTGGTGGTGAACCAGATCTGGTCGCCGCCCTGGAAGTAGACCCATCCGTTGTGCTCGACGCGTAGCGCGAGCACGAGAGTGGCCGCCATCTGCGCTGCCGCGAGTGTCGCGAGCACCGTCCGTGGCCGCTCGAGGAGGTGATCCAGCGTTCGCCCCGCGCCGCGGGCGGCGGCGAGACTATTGGTTGCGACCGACATCTGCGACGCAGACCACACCGAACGAGGCAACCGTACACCTCGCTCCAACCTGGAGCGTGGCCCCTATGAGGCGGACTCGCACCGGCGTAGGGTATCGACGCTCACGGCGCATCATCGACGGAGCGCCTCTCGCACGCGTGGGGCCGGCTATCCCCCTACGCTCGCGACCAAGGACGGTGCGGCGAGGATCAAGAGACCCCAGCCGGCGACGGCCGCAGCTGCGACCACCACGTCCGAGCGAGAGACTCTCTGGCGACTGGCCCACGCTCCGACAACGATGACCGCCGAGAGTGCGAGTACGTACGGGAAGACCGCCACCCACCCGCTCGGCCCGCCCAGCTCGATCGTCAGCGTGTCGATGAACGAGGACGTGCGTACGTGCTCCCACCATGTCCACGGCCCCGTTCCCTCCTCTCCGATCCGGGGGTACGTGACCGTCGCGGCGGCGAAGACCGCCGTCGATGCGACGAGGAGCGCAAGGACGGCGAGCGGTGCTCGACGGAAGACCACGCCGGTGCCGAGCATCACGAAAGGCAGAGAGGTGAGGAGCAGGCGCGGCCCAGGGCTTCCGCCGCCCCAGATCCCGCCGAAGACCGGCGTGTACCCTGAGTTGTAGACGAGGAGGGCGCCGCCGATCGCGAGACACGTCAGCGACTCGGCTCGCCGTCCCGCTCGCCACAGCATGACCAGCCCGACGACGCCCGCCGCGACGAGGGGCGACAGGATCAGCAGGCCGCGATCGTTGCCGATGAGCAGATTGATCGCATCCGAGAATCTGGGCGTCGTGACACCGAGGATCCCCTCGCCGTTGGGTCCGACCACGTCGTGGCCGGACTTACCTGCGACGGCGACGACGTCGTCATACGGGGTGTGGAGGGGTGACCCGTAGACGAGCCATTGGTACACGACCAGCGGTAGGACACCGATGATCGCTCCTGCCGCATAGGTAGCTCCACGCGGCAGCCGCGGCGGAGCGCCCAGGACGTATCCCGCGAGCATGACCCCGATCAACGCCGCCGGGTACTCGAAGACGACGGCCACACCCGCGAGCACCCCGGCGGCGAATACTGTCGGTGGACGGAACGGGACGTCCCGTTCACGGACGAGGAGGGCGAACGCGGCGAACGAGGCTGCGGCGGCGGGGATGTGTGAGAAGTACATCGTCGCGAAGGGGAGCACCATCGTCCCGAGGCAGAGCGCGATTGCCGACATCAGACCCGTGCCCGGGGCGAGTCGGTCGCCGACGGCTCGGACGAGGAGGAAGAGGATGATCGCGGGCACGACACAGGCCCAGAAGTTGAGTGCCCACAGCGCCCGGTCGCGGGCGTCGCCGATCTGGGGAACTCGCTCGAGGATCAGCCAGGGTGGAAGGGAGTAGAGCGCCAGGCCAGGGGCCTTGGCGGTGTAGTAGTGGCCTCGGTACCAGCCGACGTCGCCCGTCTCCTCACGATACGGGTCGATCTTCGCCGTCCCGTCGGCCAGCGAGCGCACAAGCGCGAAGTGCGCTGAGGCGTTCCAGCCTGCGCCCTGCTCGGGCCAAGCGTAGGCGAACATGAGCGCGATCGCCGCGACGAGCACGGCCGTCGAGCCGAACACTCGCGACGAAGCGAGACCGCGGAGGCGCGTCATTTCGCGAGGAGTGATGTTCGAGTGGGCGTCAACGCGCGTCCGATCAGCCGGCTTCGGTTGTCGTGCCTGCAGGTCGTCTCCAGGTTCCAGGACTCCGGACATCCCTTAGGTGCCGACACAAACGTGTGCCGCGCGGTACCAGGCCACGGTGTGCCCGATCCCCTCTCGCAACGGCGTGCGCGCCTCGAACCCAAAAAGCTCCCTCGCACGCGTCGCGTCGACGCTCCGACGCGGCTGACCGCCGGGCTTCTCGGTGTCCCAGGCGATCCGGCCTTCGAAGCCGATCACGTCGGCGATGATCTCAGCGAGCTCGCGGATGGAGATCTCCTTCGCGGTGCCTAAGTTCACCGGATCGGCCCCGTCGTAGCGCTCTGCGGCCAGGACGAGGCCTTCGACGCAGTCGTCGACATAGAGGAACTCGCGAGTCGGCGAGCCGTCACCCCACAACATGACGTCGTCCTCGGCCTCGATCATCTTGCGAATCAGCGCGGGGATGACGTGCGAGGTCTCCAGGTCGAAGTTGTCCCTCGGGCCGTAGAGGTTTGTCGGGAGGAGGAAGATGCTGTTCAGGCCGTACTGGTCGCGATAGGCTTGGGCGCCGACGAGCACCGCCTTCTTCGCGACGCCGTACGGTGCGTTCGTCTCCTCCGGATAGCCGGCCCAGAGGTCGTCTTCTCTGAACGGTACCGCGGCGAACTTCGGGTACGCGCAGACCGTGCCGACGATGACGAGCTTCGGTGTTTCGTGCAGCCGTGCCTGCTCGAGGACATGTGCGCCCATCATCAGGTTCGCGTACCAGTAGCGGCCCGGGTTAGCGCGGTTGGCGCCGATCCCGCCCACCTCCGCCGCGAGGTGGAAAACGAGATCCGCGCCCGAATCGTCGAACATCCGAGCCGTATCCTCCATCGACGTGAGGTCGTAGTCGGAGCTGCGCGCGACGACGACGTCGTGGCCGTCGCTCTTGAGCCTCTCGACCAGATGTGAGCCGAGGAACCCTCCACCACCCGTGACGAGGACGCGCACGGGGGCAGGGTACCGCGACGTTCGGCTTCCGCCGACGTCTTTACCATATGCTGCGTGAGGTCGATCGTCGATCGGCCCGCGCTGCTTCTCGGGCTCGGTCTCATTGTCGCCGTCGCCGCCTTTCACGTCTGGGTGACGCCGACGAACCCCCCGGGCTACCACCGGGACGAGGCCGCGCTCTCACTTAACGCGTACACGCTCTCGACCAGCCTGCGCGACGAGGACGGGACGCGTCTCCCGCTGTTCTTCCGCTCGTTCGATGACTACAAGAGCCCGCTCTACCCGTATCTGCTTGCGGGCGTCTTCAAGGTCACCGGGCCCAACGGCCAGGTCGCGCGCGGGTTCTCGGCAGTGCTCGTCCTCGCCGCGATCCTGCTCCTCGGACTGCTGGCCAGGCGGCTCACGGGAAGCAACGTCGTCGCCACCATCCTCGTCGTCGTCGCCGGGTTGACGCCCTGGCTCTTCGAGCTTGGGAGGATGGCCATCGAGGCTACGACTCAACCGCTCCTCGTCGTGCTTCTGCTCCTCTCGCTCGAGCGGACCAGGCGGCTCGAGCGCTACGGCGTGTCCCAGGGTCTCGTCGCGGGAGCGTTGATCGGACTCCTCGCCTATTCGTACACGGGAAGCCGGCTGCTCGGTCCGCTCCTCGCCATCGCTCTCGTCGTCTTCGGAGGACGGAGCCGTTGGCGGTTCGTCCTGGCGGCCTGGGCGACCTTTCTCGTCGCCCTCGTTCCGATCGGCGTCTACGCGATTCGGCATCCGGGCAACCTCACCGCTCGGTACGAGGCGACGACAATCGCCCGCGACGGACTGTCGGGACCCAGACTCGTGGTCCAGGCGATCGGCAACTGGTTTCGTGACATCAACCCTTGGCACTGGGCCACCGCCGGCGATCCGGCGCCGTACATCCACAATGGGGGGTACGGAGCGTTCTTCGCTGGCATCGCGGCGCTAGCAGTGGCGGGGGCGGCGCTCGTGCTCCTCCGCAAGCGAGAGGATCGCTGGTGGCGCTTCGTTCTGATTGCCACCCTGCTCATTCCGATCCCCGCAGCTCTAACCGTCGATCGCTTCAACGCAATCAGGCTCGCCGCGCTCCCAGTGCTCCTTCTGGTGCTGGCGATTCCCGCACTCGACGCCTTCGTCGCCGCGTGCAGGAGGTCCTGGCCGGCTCGCATCGCCGCTGCGCTGTTGGTGCTCTCAATCGGCATTCAGCTCTTCCAGTTCCTCGACATCTATCGGACGCGCGGTCCGGCTCGGTTAGTGCTCTTCGAAGCGGGCGTCAGGCCGTTGCTCGAGGCACCCTTCGCCAGCGGAGAGACGATCTACATCGATTTCGACGACCGCGGTGCTCAAGCGCAGGCGCGCTGGCACGCAGCGGAAGCCGATCTGCCCCAGAGTCGGATCGCCATCCTCCCCGACGGCGGCATACCGCCACCGGGGTCGCTCGTCTTCGCCCGCTTCCAGGAGTGCGACTACATCTGCGAGAAGTTCGCGCGCTGGGAGGAGTACTGGCTTGCACGGGCAATCGGCCCGAAACCGGGCTAGAAGGATCCATGTGATGCGAGGGCGGGACCGGATCGGTGGGTGGCTGGGCCGTGGGAGGTGCTCATCGGCCTCGCGGTGGTCGCTGCGGTCTCGGCGTTACAGCTCTGGGTCTCGACCGACAACCCGCCGGGCTTCTTCCGAGACGAGGCGGCGCTTGCGTATAACGTGCACACGATCGCCACCGAAGGGCGCGACGAGTACGGTGCGCGCTTCCCGCTCTACTTCTCGTCTTTCCTCGACTACAAGAGCCCGATCTTCGTTTACGGACTCGCTGGGGTGTTCCGGGTGACGGGAGCAGACCGGGAGGTGGCTCGTGGCTTCGCAGCTTCCTGCATGCTGGCGGCGATTCTGCTGCTCGGATGGCTGGCGTACAGGCGAACGCGTCGGGCGTCCGTCGGTGTGGTGATCGTCGCGGTTGCCGGCTTCTCGCCGTGGCTCTTCGAGCTTGGACGCGTCGCCTTTGAGGTGGCGATGGAGCCTCTCTTCCTCTGTCTCGCCTTGCTCGGGGTCGAGAGGGCGAGCCGGCTTGGCCGCTGGAACCCACTTTAGCGCCTTGCCTGTTTCGCTCGCGCTCGGGTCGATCACCTACGTCCACGCCGGAGGACGGCTGCTGGCGCCGCTGCTCGCGAGTGACCTTGTCGTAGTTGGCCGCTCGCGGTGGAGATGGGTTCTCATCGCGTGGCTCGGCTTCGCCGCGACCCAGATTCCGCTGATCCTCTCTATGAGAGCACACCCAGGGGCGTTGGCTCGTCGGTTCGACGCAACGACGTTCATCACCGATGACATGTCGCGCTGGGAGGTCGGGTGGCGTGCGACCGTGAACTACCTTCGGGATCTCCAGTTATGGCACTACGTGTTCTCGCGTGACGTCAAACCGTACGCGCACACGCCAGGTGCCGGGGCACTTCTCGCCCCGTCACTCATCCTCTCGGTCGCCGGTCTCGTGCTGGTGCTCGCCCGATACCGCTCCGACCCGTTCTGGCGGTACGCGGTGGCCGCGTTCCTAGTCTCGCCTGTGTCGGCCGCGTTCACCATCGACCGGTTCCACGCGATTCGCCTGGCACCGTTCGCAGTGATGCTGGTCGTCATGGCGATCCCGGCCGCGGATGCTCTGAGGGAGGCTGCCGCGCGCGTGACGCGGGCTCGTGTGCTCGTGGTGGTTCTCGTGACGCTCGCCTCATTGCAGCTCGCGTACTTCGTCCACAACTTCACGACGAACGGCCCGCTTCGAACAGGTCGGTTCGCGGCTGGCGTTCCGCGGTTGCTCGACCGAGGATGGGCGGACGGAGGGACCGTCTACATCGATTACGACGATCGTGAGCCACAGGCTCTCGCGCGCTGGTACGCGCTCATGAAGGGGCTCGACCAGTCGCACGTCGTCAGGCTGCCTGACGGTGGGATCCCGCCGTCAGGAGCGATCGCGTTCGGGCGCACTCAGGAGTGCGACTACGTCTGCGCCCGGCTTGAGGAGTCGGGCGACAACTGGATCGCGCGGGTTGAAGGCCCTCCGCCGGGCTAGGGGTGTACGTGGAGCGGCGCGCCCGTGGGGAGCCAATCCACGCGGCCTATCCAACGCTCTCGGTTCTCGGCGTACCACCGGATCGTCTGGAGGATTCCGTCCTCCCACGACACCTTCGGCAACCAGCCGGTCTCCGCGGTGAGCTTCTCGTGGCCGACGCGGAGCGCCATCACTTCGCTCGCCCCGGGCCGATAGCGCGCTGGCGTGGACACGACCTCGCGGCTGGGCCAGAAGCCCTCTCCCTCTCCAACCTTGAGGATGAGATCGACCCAGTCGCGCATCGAGATGTTCGCGCCCTGGCCGTAGACGTAGACGTCGCCAGGGGTGCCTTGGGCGGCAACAGTCAGGTGGCCGCGGACACCGTCGGTGCAGAAGCAGAAGTCCCGCAGCGGCTCCAGTTGCCCAAGCTCCACTGCGGGGCGTGTCAGCGCCTGCGTGATGATCGTGCCCGTGACATAACGCGGGTTCTGGCGAGGCCCGTAGTTGTTGAACATGCGGGTAACGACGCCCGGGACCCCGAACGCATCGTGGTAGTTCATTGTGAGGAAGTCGGCTGCCACCTTCGACGTCGCGTAGATCGACTTCGGGTTGATCGGCGAGCGCTCGTGAAGGACGAGGCCTCCCGCTTCGTCGAAATCGTGGTGCTCCGAAACGGACTCGCGTACGTTCCCGTACTCCTCTGACGTGCCGGCGGTGTCGAACTTCTCGAGCTCGAGCTCCCAGTCGACGATCGCCTGGAGGAGGTTGAGAGTGCCGATCGTGTTCGCCATCACGGTCTCGTACGGGCGGTGCCACGACTCGCCAACGTGGGCCTGCGCGCCGAGGTGGAAGACGTACGGCCGGTCGGCCACTGTCTCTTTCAGCTCCCGGATCAGGTAGTCGACCGACGTCTTGTCCGTCAGGTCTGCGAAGTGCACCTTGAGGCGGTTGCGAAGGTGGCTGATGTTGTTGAGCGCTCCGCTCG
>Ga0315273_10010771_pt1 | contig 11676 bp, 11 predicted proteins | sample YL17G02_0_MG_FD_205753 | JGI IMG/M metagenome (GOLD analysis project Ga0315273, IMG submission 205753) | Sediment microbial communities from Yellowstone Lake, YNP, Wyoming, USA - YL17G02_0 | ecosystem: Environmental > Aquatic > Freshwater > Lake > Sediment | place: USA: Wyoming | collected... | reverse complement strand
GCAAGGGCCACGCCGGCCGCGCCGGCGCCGGCGAGCACCGCCACGTGCCCGAGCGGCAGGCTGCGGCCGGTCACCAACGCCATCGCATCAAAGTAGTGGAACGGCGAGACCGGGGCCAAGCTCGCCGCCGGTGGCCAGACGCGCGACAGGTAGTCCACGAGGAAGAGCGCGAGCATCGCCAGGCCGCACGTCGCCGACGCGACGCTGCGCCGCCGGGACGCGGAGGCGACAACCAGCGACACGCCGCCGATGCAGAACAGCGTGGCCCAGAGATTCACGGCCAGCGACGGCAGCAGCCCGCGGGGCACCGTCGGCGCGCCGGGCGGCGCCAGCCACGCGAGGCCCAGCGTCGAGGCCGCGAGCATGCCCGCCAGCAGCGCGGCAGGCACACACGCCACGAGTATCGCCGAACGGGCGATGACGACGGCGCGCGGCACCGGTCGGGCCAGGACGACGTCGAGAAAGCGTGTTTCGAGATCGGCGGCCGGCTCGGTGGCAAGCGCGATGACGAGGCCGGCCAGCGCCGCGACGATCATCGGGTGGAAGTAGCCGAAGGCGATCAGGCCGGCAAACGACATGAACCCGAACAGCGAATCGCCGAAGGCCTGTCGGATGAACGGCGGCACGAGCGCCGCGACGCTGGCGAACGTCCCCGCCTCCTCGAGCGCTCCGGCGGCAAGGACGAACAGCACCTGCGTGCCGGCGAGCACGGCGGTCATGGCCGCCAGCAGGCCGCGCGAACGCCTGAGCGAATGCCCGACGAGCGCGAAGGTACCGCTCATCGCCCACCCTCCCGGTAGTAGCTGATGATCACGTCCTCGAGCCTGGGCTCCTCCACCTGGACATCGACGACCGGCATCGACGACAGCCTGGCGACCAGCGGCCCGAGCGGACCGCGCACGTCGAACGTCCATGTGCGCGGCTGGGCGTCGGCCAGGGAAATCCCGGGACCCGGCGTCCCGGCGTCGGGCGCGGGCACGTCGCCGTCGAACGTCACGCGCACCCGCCGCGGCGCGAGTCGTCGCACGTCGTCGACCGGCGCCACCAGCACCAGTCCGCCCTCGCGCAACAGCCCAATCCGGTCGCACACCCGCCCCACCTCCGACAGCACGTGCGACGACATGAACACCGTGTGGCCGCGACGCCGCACCTCGCCAAGCAGGTCGTAGAACGCCTCCTGCATCAACGGGTCGAGCCCTTCGGTCGGCTCGTCGAGGATGAGCAGCGGCGGGTCGGACTGGAACGCCTGCACGAGGCCGACCTTCCGCTTCATCCCCGCGCTGTATTCCCGCAGCCGCCGATCCAGGTCGGCCTCCGACAGGCTGAAGCGATCGCACAGCGCTCGCCGGTAGCCGGGCGCCGCGCGATGGGCGGCGAGATGGTCGAGCAGGTCCAGCACGTGGCGTCCGGTCATGTCCGCATACAGGCTCAACTCGCCCGGCAGATACCCCAGGGACGCGCGCACGGCGAGGCCGTGGGCCCGGCAGTCGTGCCCGAACACCGACGCCGAACCGGCGGTGGGACGCAGCAAATCGAGCAGGATGCGGATGGTGGTGGTTTTGCCCGCGCCGTTGAGGCCGAGAAAGCCGAAGATCTCGCCGCGGCGTACCTGGAGATCGAGGTGGCGCACGGCGGCCAGCCGGCCGTACCGCTTGCTCAGGCCGCGGATGTCGATGACGGGAAGGTCGTCTGGAGTGCTCATGGGCGACCGGCTGACGACGCGGGGGCGACGGGCCTATCTTACGTCGCCAGCCTGCCGTTTGCGCCGGGAAGGCTTTCCTGCTTCGGCACGGCCACCGGCGAGCGCCACGAGTTCGGCATTCTGGCGTCGGCCATGCTGGCAGCGGCCGGCGGCCTCGGAATGGTGTATCTTGGTGTCGATCTGCCGGGCGACGACATCGCGGATGCGGCGCGGCGCAGCGGCGTGCCCGTCGTGGTGCTGGCGCTGGTGCGCACCGACGATGGCCGTCATTCGGTCCGACAGGCGCGGCGCTCACGCCGCACCGCCACGGTGCCGATTGATGGATTGGAGGCGTCGATGATCGACCGTATTCCCGACCTCCCCGGCACGGCAGGCGTCGAACACCTGGGCCAGGATCCGCCCCGCCGCGACAACCGCGCGCCGAAGCGTCGCCCGCGCGGGCCGATTCCCGCCCGGCCGGAGAGCGTGCCCGACGACGAGCCGGACGACCTGCCGCGGACCATCGGCACGCGGCTGAACGTCAAGGCCTGACGCGGCCCTTCGCCGCCGCTTGCCGCGGGGCGTGGACTCGGCTATCGTGTCAGGCCGCGTGACCACCACCCTTCTCCCGCCATCCGCCACGCCCGCCTGGGCGCCGGGCATCTGTGCCGGCCTGCACGCCTCGGGCATCCGCCACGTCGTGTACGTGCCAGACAACCCGCTCTCGCACCTGCTCGACGGGCTGGCCCGCGCGTATCCGGACGTGCGGCAGACGCTGGCCACGCGCGAAGAGGAAGCGGTCGGCATCGCCGCTGGCCTCTACCTGGGCGGCGTGCGGCCCGCCATCCTGATGCAGTCGAGTGGCCTCGGCAACTGCGCAAACGCGCTGGCCTCGCTGCTGCTCGCCTACCAGGTGCCGGTGGTGTTCGTCATGAGCATGCGCGGCGATCCGGGCGAGTGGAACTGGGCGCAGGTGCCGCTCGGGCGCGCCATCCGGCCGATGCTGGACGCGCTCGGCGTTCCGCACGTCACGGTGGACCGCCCGGAGGACGCCGAGTCGATCGTGCGCGCGACGTGCGACACGGCGTTCAGCGTCCGCTTCCCCGCCGCGTGCCTGCTGCCGCGGCGGTTGACCGCGCCGCCGGTGATGACGAAGGTACGCCATGACGCGAAGTGAGGCGACCTCGCGCCTGGTCGGCCGCCTGCGCGATCACGCGGTCGTGGCGAGCCTCGGCCACCCGGCCTACGACCTCTTCGCCGCCGGCGATCGCCCGGAGCACTTCTACACGTGGGGCAGCATGGGGCTGGCCTCGTCGATTGCGCTGGGCGTGTCGCTGGCGCAACCGTCGCGGCGCGTCATCGCGCTCGACGGCGACGGCTCGCTCCTGATGAACCTCGGCGCGCTGGCCACCATCGGCTCGCTCCGGCCGCCCAACCTGCTCGTCGTCGTGTGGGACAACGAGGTGTACGGCACGACCGGCGGCCAGCCGACGGCGACAGCGTCGGGCGTCGACCTGGCGGCGGTCGCGCGCGCCATGGGCCTCGACGCCTGCGTGGTGACCACGCTCGCGGCGTTCGACGACGCCCTGGACCGCGTGGAGCAGGCGCCGCACACGATGGTCCTCGTCGCCAAGGTCGTCGAATCGATCCCCGCCGCGAAGCCGCCCCTCGACTGCGTCGCGATCAAGCAGCGCTTCATGGCCGCGCTGGGCACGCCGGAGGCGGGCACGCGCGCAGACCCGCGCTGACGCCCTGCCGGGAAAGCCTCCGTCCCGACGCGTGTTATAGTGGCTGACCTTTCGGCACGATGGGCGAGGAGTGTGGCGTGGACCCGATCAAGGCCTTCTTCCAGACGATCTACAACGTGCCCGACCTCATCCGCCTGGTCGGGGTCGCCGGCGTCGCGTTCATCGTGTTCGCGGAAACGGGCCTGATGGTGGGCTTCTTCCTGCCGGGCGACTCGCTCCTGGTCACCGCAGGCGTGCTGACCGCCGGCGGGGTCCTCCCGCTCCCGGTCTACACGCTGATCCCGCTGCTCATCGTGGCCGCCGTCGTGGGCAACGCCACGGGCTACTGGATTGGATCGCGCGCCGGCCAGGCGCTGTACAGCCGGCCCAACTCGCTGCTGTTCCGGCGCGAGCACCTCATCCGGACGCACGAGTTCTACGAGAAGCACGGCGGCAAGACCATCATCCTCGCGCAGTTCATCCCGATCGTGCGGACGTTCGCGCCGGTCGTCGCCGGCGCCGCGGGCATGACCTACCGCCGCTTCGCGATGTTCAACGTGGTGGGGGCGATCTGCTGGATCACGAGCATGACGCTGACCGGGTACCTACTCGGCAGCGCGGTGCCGGACATCGAGAAGCGCATCCACTACGTGGTGGCGATCGTGATTTTCCTGTCGCTGCTGCCCGTGCTCATTTCCATCGCGCGCGCCAGGCTGCAGGCGCGCTCCGGCTCGACCGCCTCCCGCTGATCCGGTCGGCGGACCTCGACGGGCGCGCGACGGGACACGCCGTGTCGCCGCGTGAGAGTCGGGCCCCGAAGGGGCCTAAGACAGATTCCAGGGCGGTCGCGTGAAACGTGCTTCAATCGTCACGCTCTCGACCCTGGAAGATGTCTGGTCCTCCCGAAAAACGGCCGACTCCGAACCCTCGCCCGGTGTTACGATCGCTCCGACGTGGCCTCGGTTTCCATCATCATCGTCAGCTGGAACGCGCGTGAGCCGCTGGGACGGTGCCTGGCGTCGCTCTCGGCGTGTCCGCACGAAGTGATCGTCGTCGACAACGCGTCGGCGGACGGGAGCGCCGGGCACGTGGCCTCGCGCTTCCCCGGCGTCGCGCTGGTCGAGGCTCCGATGAACCTCGGATTCGCGGGCGCCATCAACCTGGGCAGCCGCCACGCGTCCGGCGAGTTCCTGCTGGTCCTCAGCAGCGACGTCGCGCCGCACCCGGGCGCCATCGACACGCTGATGGCGTTTCTGGACATCCACCGGAAGCACGGCGCCGTGGCCGGCCGCCTCGAGGCCGAGAGCGGGCGCACGCGGCCGGGCTGGAGCTTCCGGCGCTTCCCCACGTTCGGGTCCCTTGCCGTCCGTCTCCTTCTCATCGACAAGCTGTGGCCGCGCAACCCGGCGACGCGTTACTACCACGCGCTCGACATCGACCAGTCGCGCGTCACCGACGTCGAGCAGCCGCCGGCCGCCTGCCTGATGCTGCGCCGCGCGGCGTTCGAATCCGTCGGGCGCATGGACGAGGCGTTCTACCCGGCCTGGTTCGAGGACGTCGATCTGTGCCGCCGGCTGCGCGCCAAGGGATGGCGCGTGGCGTTCCACCCATCGGCCGTCTTCACCCGCATCGCGCCCGACACGAAGCGGCAGCTCACGCACGACGCGTTCACGCGCCTCTGGTATCGGAACCTGCAGCGCTACGCGCGCAAGCACCACGGCCTGGCGGGCGACCTGTTCGTGAAGCTCCTGATCCTCGTGGGCATGGGCCTGCGGATGCTCATCTGCGTGCTCCGCCGCGACCGCGCCGGCTTCCGCGCCTTCCGCCGCGTCTCCTTCGACGTCTTCAGCCCCTCCCGCTTCACGCGTCTGATGGACCAGCTCTCCGAACAGGCGTCGGGCTCGGTGAAAGGGCTGTAGCCCCGGGGCCTTCAGCCCCTGGGCGGCTGGCATTCATCTGCTGCGACACCGGCGCTGGCTCTGAATACCCCAACTCGGGGTACCATGGCGACACGGTGACCACCACTCCCCGCTCGCCACGCTTCAGCCAGGCCACGCTCGCGTTTCTCCGCGCGCTCGAGCGCCACAACGACCGCGAGTGGTTCCGCGCGCGCAAGGATGTCTACCAGGCCGACGTCCGCGGTCCCATGGTCGCCGTCGTCGAGCGGCTGGCCCGGGATCTCCCGCGCTTCGCGCCCGACCTCGTCGCGTCGCCGAAGCTCTCGATCTACCGGCCGTATCGCGACACCCGTTTCTCTGAGGACCAGCGGCCGATCAAGACGAACATCTCCGCCCTGTTTCCGGTTCGCGGCCGGGCCAAGCACGACGGCGCGGGCCTGTATCTCGAGGTGAGCCCGAAGCACGTCCTGATCGCCGGCGGCCTGTACGCGCCGCAGCCGCCCGATCTGCACCGCTTGCGCGAGCACCTCGCCGCCAACCACCGCCGCTTCGGCGCGCTGGTGGAATCGCCGTCGTTCACGCGCGCGTTCGGCGGCCTGCAGGGCGACACGCTCGTGCGCGTGCCGCGCGGCTTCCCCGCCGATCATCCGGCCGCCGAGTACCTCAAGCGGAAGCAGTTCCTGATGGGCCGCGAGTTCCCCGCCGCCTTCGCCACCAGCCCGCGCTTCTACACGACGCTCGTCCGCCTGTTCGAACGGATGGCGCCCGTTGTCAGGTTCCTGAACGAGCCGTTGCTGGCGGCGGCCATCGTGGTGTTCTGATTCTGGTGTTCTGATTCTGGTTTGTAGGTGCCGGCGTGTGCGGATACTGAACCGAGCTCAAGGTCTGCTGCGCGCGCCCGTGCCTGCGTGTCGTCTGCGCCGGAGACGCTGTCAAGCCGGCCAATGTCTGGAGCGCTCATATCCACATACTCGGTCGGTCCCTCCGGTGAACGCTTTCCCCTTCCCGGCCCCGAAGACGATGCCCGCGAGCGGCAGCGCCTCGAGACGGCTGTCCAGGCGGCGTGCGCCCGGGGCAAGGAGATCGTCGTCGTCATGGGCGTCGGCTTCGTCGGTGCCGTCATGGCCGCCATCGTGGCCGACTCGGTGCAGCCGGACGGCAAGCCTGGCAAGTTCGTCATCGGCTGCCGGCGCCCGCGCACGCGAAGCTACTGGAGGATCCCGCTGCTCGCGCGCGGCGAATCGCCGGTCAAGGCCGAGGACCCGGACGTCGCGCCGATGATCCAGCGCGTCGTGCGGGACAAGCAGACGCTCATCGCGACGCACCACAACGACTGCCTGCGCCTGGCGGACTGCGTGGTCGTCGACGTCCAGTGCGACTACTCGAAGCCGCACCTGGGCGGCATGCGCACGGGCATCGCCGAGATGAGCGCGCTCGAGGCGACCATGCGGACCATCGGCGAGAGGATCCCCCCCTCGTGCCTTGTCCTCATCGAGACGACAGTGGCCCCGGGCAACACCGAGTTCGTGGCGTGGCCGATCCTCAGGCGCGCCTTCGCCGAACGTGGCCTCCGGTCGGAGCCGCTGCTCGCGCACAGCTTCGAGCGCGTGATGCCGGGCCGCGAGTACGTGCGCAGCATCCGCGATTTCTGGCGCGTCTGCTCGGGCTGCACGCCCGAGGCGAAGGCCCGCACGGCGAAGTTCCTCGGCGAGGTGCTGAACATCCGCGACTTTCCCCTGACCGTGATGGATCGGCCCATCGAATCGGAGACAACCAAGATCGTCGAGAACTCGTACCGCGCCACGATTCAAGGAGGAGGTCCGCGCGAGGAAGCTCCGGGCGGCGGCGATCTGACAGACGAGAGCGCCATGTGGAAGCGCTCGGTCACCACCACATGGCAACCCGCCAGGTCTACGGCCCGCTCGAAGGGTCCGGGGCGCTCGTCAACGCGTTGCTCGTCGGGATCGGTCTCCCGGGAGCGCTCCGACGCGGGCTCGCCTGCCGGCCGGCACACGCACGACGCGCCATCGTCGATAATGGCAAATCAAGGGTGCACGGGAAGTTGCGTCTACGAGACAGGCGGTTCGGGTACAATGACACGCCGGTGGGACCGACCCCCGTCCGGGAGTGCGTGTCGGACTCAAGTGAAGAAGGAGGCGACTCATGAAGCGCGTGTGGATGCTGGCGGTGGCGGCGTCGGTGGCGGCTCTCGCAGCGGCCCCCGCATCGGCGGTTCAGAACAAGTGGGTACGTGGCCCGGTGACGTCGATCACCGCCGACACCATCACGGTCACGGTCAAGGGCGCCGAAACGACCTTCAAGGTCGAACCCGCAACGGTGTTGACCGCCCGCGGGGCGGGCACGGCGTCCCGTGCAGCGGAGACGCCCGGCAAGCTCGGCCCGAAGATCGCTGATTTCGTGAAGGTCGGCCAGCACGTCGAAGTCCAGTACAAGGAAGTCGGCGGCGCGAAGGTCGCCACAGAGATTCGCCCGATCGCGGCCGGCGACGAAGCCGCATCCGGCGAACCCGCGGCCGGAGGCGGCAACAGCGCGCTCGGCACCGTGGTCTCGGTGACCGCCGATACCCTGGTGATCAAGAGCGACGGCAAGGATCTGAAGTTCACGGTGACGCCGAAGACCCGCGTCTCGGGGACCGGCCTGGGCACGAAGGCGCGCGACCTGGCGAGCGCCGGCAAGCCGTCGCCCATCACCGAGTTCATCGGGGCCAATGACCGCGTGGTGGTCTACTTCTCGGAGGAGAAGACGACCGCCACGGCGAGCAGCGTCCGGGTTGTCCAGAAGGCACTGAAGTAGACGGCGACCAGGTGCCATCGCGGGCGGGGCGGTTTCGACGGTCCCGCCCGTTCTGTTGTCGGCGCCCCTCTCTCCTTTCCTTCCCGCCCTTCGGCTTCCTGCTCCGCCCGGCGACCCGGTCGTGGGCCTGCGCGCTGGCGCGCGTGAGGGTCTTCGCGCCGCCCGGCAAGAGCGACGTGTGAGATGGCCTGCCCGGCCGTGCCGCCCCGCACGGGTCGCGCATCATCTCCTCGCGTCGCGGGCCGACCACGGCGGAATCGGTCGGGTCAACCGCGCACTCCCACCTCGCAGAAGAGGCTCGACCCATCCACCTCGACGATCCGCGGCTCGACGCCAAGCCGGCTGCAGAGCCTCGTGAAATCGTCCGCGCTGAGCGTCCCGGACCGGAACCCGTCCGTGCAGACGATCTCCCCGAGGCGAGTCGCCGTCTCGTCGATGTCGCCGACGAGTCCTTCGGCGCCCTGGAGCCGGAACCAGCGCAGGCGATGCGGCCAGAAGGCGGCCGCGTAGGTCGATAGCAGGACGCGACCTCCGGGACGAGCCACGCGAAGCGCCTCACGGAGCAGGGTCAGGGCGTCGGCGCGAAAGGCGCACACGCCGTTCTGGATGCAGATGACGGCGTCGAACGCGCCCGGGCGGAACGCGAGCGCGGCCGCATCCATCGCAGACACGTCGCACCGGCTGCGGTCGGACACCCTGTCACGAACCGACAGCAGGCTCTCGAGGGATGTGTCGATGCCCACCACCCGGCGGCCCGGCCGCTCGAGTCGTTCGAGCACGCGACCGTACCCGCAGCCGAGTTCGAGAATCGACCGCGCGCGTTCGGTGCGATGGAGGACGTGGGCGATCTCGGCTTCCAGGTACTGCCGGACCCGTGGAGGTGCCAGGTCGTAGCAGCGGCGGAGCCGATTGCCGGAAAGGCGAGTCCGGTAGTAGGTGCCCCCGATCATCTGTCCCCCCTCCGGCGGCAGCGCAGGACCGCAGATCGGGCCACCGGCGTGCGCCCGAGTCACGTCGCGAACTGGGGCGCTGTCGTGGAGGTGCCGACGTGATGGTCGCGCAGCGTCCGGACGTCGGTGCGTTCGTCGGTCTCGGGGTCCCTCGGCGAGACGCCGGCATGATAGCGCACCCGCCCGGCCGGACGCGCGGCAGGACGCCCCGTGTTCCCGGCCCGCCCGATTCGACGCGTCCGCGCCGCAATGACGCGGGCAAGTGCATGTAGAATCATCCCGGCGCGGACGGCCCCGGTTGGCTGACAGGTGCTCGCAGGAGGAGACCGTGTGTTAAATGTGCCAGACCCCATTTCCGGGAAAATGTGCCAGACCCCATTTCCGGGAGGGATGATGCCTTCGCAACCGCAGTGGGCCCGAGCCCGGCCCGACGAACGTCGTCGGGTGCGGCGGGTCCCGCTCTCGGGTAAGATGTCCCCCGACTCGGCCGAGCCCTGCCACGCCTGCCGCCGGTCCGCGAGGAACAGATGATGCGGTCCTTCCTGTTGGCACTCCTGCTCGTGCCGGCCGTGGCGACGTCTGCCGCCGCACAGGCCGGCCAGGTCGATCAGTCGTCGTTCTCCCACACGCTCGCCGCCGGCGCGGGCGCGCGCGCGTGGGGCATGGGCGGCGCGCAGATCGCGGTCACGGGCGACACGGACTCCGTCACCTGGAACCCCGCCGGCCTCGCGCGAGTCGTCCGGCCGGCCTTCACCGTCTCCTTCTCGACGGATCGCGTCAACGGCACCGTACCGGAGATCCTCTATCGCAACCCGTCCGCGCAACGCAGTGGCCTGGTGGACGTCGGCCGCATCACCTCCACCCGCGCGCAGGCCTCCGGCAGCGGCGTTGACCTCGTCGCGATCGCCTGGCCGTTCACCCTGCGCGGACGCCGGCTCGTCGCCGCCGTCGTGTTCGACCGGCGCCTGGCGTTCGCGCGCGACGTCGAGGCGGCCTACGAGTTCCGGCACCAGTCGCTCTACACCTTCAACTACGACTACGCGATGAACAGCGCGCAGCGGGGCGCCTTCGACACGGCGGCGGCCTCGCTGGCCTTCCAACCCCACCCGCGCGTGCTCGTCGGCGGCACCGTGCGCCGGTGGTTCGGTGAAGCGACGCTGCCGACCGGCGAGTCGTACGACTACTCGCTGGCCGACTACTACTCGTGGACCGGCACGTACAGCGAGAACCTGAGCGACACGGTGAGGCTGGCGATGTCCGGCATCGGCGTCGATGCGGGGGTCGTCGTCACGTTGATGAAGGACCGCGTCGTCGCGGGCGTCGTCTACCGGGGCGGCGTGAGCGCCGACCTCGATTACGCCAACGCGCCCGCCTTCAGCAGCACGAACACGCACGAGAGCTTCTCGAGCACGTACTCGGGCCACGGAACCCTGACGCTTCCGGACTCGTTTGGCGTGGGACTCGCCATCACGGTCACGCCGCGCCTCCTGGTCACCATCGACGACGTGCAGACGCGGTGGTCTCGCGCCCGCATCGAGGCCTACGCCCGCACGACAGCGCAGGGGGCGACACCGGCCCCCACCACCTACCTGTTCCCCGTCATGAAGCCGGCCGCCGGCCTGGCGCAGTCCGACACGGCTCGGGTGGCCACGGGCGTCGAGTACCGGCTCTCCCTGCGCTCGCTCACGCTGCCGGTTCGCGCCGGCGCCTTCTATCAACAGACCTCGTTCGATGACGGCACGCCCGCGACATGGGGGCTCACGGCCGGCACGAGTGTCGGGTGGCATCACGCGACGATGGACGTGGCCTACGTGCGGTTCTCGGCCACCGGTCGTTACGTCCGCCACTCGGTCCGCGCATCGCTCGGGTACGCATTCTGACCGGGAGGGTCCGATGACACCGACACGACTGGTGACGTGGTTGCTCGTCGTCCTCCCCGCCGCCGGCTGCTCGCGTTCGCCCGTGGCCCCGGTTGACCCGTGGGCGCCGACGACCGAGCTGAGCGAGCGCCTCGAGACGGCGCATATGGTCTTCCACTACGCGCCCGGCGACTTCGTGGACGTGCAGCGGACCGAGGCGTACTGCACGTGGGCCGGTGCGTTCCTCGGTGTCGCGCTGCCGCAGAAGATCGACTACTACAAGTGGAAGGACCGGCAGGCCGAATGGCTGCTCTCGCAGGCAACGGTGACCGGCCTGGCGCAGCCGAGCAGCTACACCGTGTGGGCGTATCTGCCGTGGATGAACCACGAACTGTTCCACATCTACTCGCTGCAGGTGGGGCGGCCGACGACGTTCTTCAGCGAGGGCATCGCCGTCGCGTATCAGATCGATCCGTTCGCCGGCGACTTCGTCGCGCGCGAGAAGAACGGGGTGCCGGTGCACGACGTGGTCCGCCAACTGAAGGCGCAGGGCCGGCTCCTGCCCTTCACGAGCTTCGTCACCTCCAGCGGGTGGAACAGCAGCGACTACACGATCACCTACGATGAGGCCGGCTCGTTCGTGCGGTACATGGTGGACCAGCACGGCATCGACAGGATGACGCAGGTGTTTCGCACCATCGTCTACGGCGATTCGGCCGCGACGGTCAGCACGAGGCTGCAGGCGAT
>Ga0315273_10010770_pt1 | contig 11677 bp, 20 predicted proteins | sample YL17G02_0_MG_FD_205753 | JGI IMG/M metagenome (GOLD analysis project Ga0315273, IMG submission 205753) | Sediment microbial communities from Yellowstone Lake, YNP, Wyoming, USA - YL17G02_0 | ecosystem: Environmental > Aquatic > Freshwater > Lake > Sediment | place: USA: Wyoming | collected... | reverse complement strand
AGTTGTCATCTGCGGGGGTTGATTGGCAAACATATACGAAATGTTATAGTGCACCGAATGAGACAGGGTGTCTATAACCGGAGTGAAATTTGGATTCACCATGATTTTTTCCTCTTATATAAAGTTGCACCATATAAAATCATAATACCTATTATGGGGATGACTGGTGATAAAGGTGTTGCCACACTGCTACTGGAGCACCCCATTGGGGGATAGTAACAACTTGTCCCATTGACCCCAACACTAATATAATCTGTTTTGGTTTCGGTTAGGGTAACTAGAGTATCACTATCCTTACAAGTATGTGTTACGGTATAAGAACCGTATTCAGTATATGTAACAACATCGTTTTGTAAATCAGATGTATTACCATCCCCGAATATCCAATGTGATTTATCTGGTTCGGCGCAATTAGAAGCGAATGATACATTCATTGGCTTACCGATTTGACAGGTTTTGTTTGAAGTGAAGTCTGCTGTGAAGCAATCTCTTACGGTGATGTAATTCTCCTTATCAGAGAACCCGGTCCCCCATTCGTCCATGACAGAATGGTAGACATCATAAGTCCCTGCGGTATCATAGTAGTGTGTAGGATTCTCTGAATGCGAATCCTGACTATCTCCAAATTCCCAGAAGAAATTCGGGGTTCCATAATATGTAGATGCGTCTGTAAATTGTATCACATCATAAGTGCAGACAATTGTTTCATTCGCGGTAAAATCAACCACTGGTGGAGGAAATGATGCTGCTGCAAATTGTATTAAACAGAGGAGAATGGTTATAACAAGGATTGCCCGCTTTAGCATATCAGGATATGGGTATTCTTTGATTATTAAGTATTCTATAAAAGAGAGAGGGGATTTACCTTCCCCAAAAGGTGTTCATAGTTCTATACTGGAGGACTACTGTCTACCTCCTCCACCAATTCCACCCACGAAGTACTGGAACAATCCGATTACAATTATAATTGCGAGGACCGCCAAGAGAAGCAGGACGATCACGATCAACCCAAGTGAAGACCCAATAGTATTTGCTAATGATACACTAGCAGTATTGAGTGCTCCTACAGTTGGGGCCGGTGTTGCTACAAGAATACCATTCAGGACGGGTATCATTACGACAATCAGAATGGCGACAACCATGAATGCCATTATCGCTGCAAGGATTACCTGCGCAAACGCCTTCTCTGCCCATCTCTTGACTAATTCAAGTGTCATGTACGATTCACCCCCGATGTACGGAAACTTACTTAAAAGAGAGGGGAGGATTTTCCCCTCCCCATAAGATTTCTGATAGCGATACAGGAACGAATCTACTGGCGTCCACCACCCATTCCACCAACAAAGTACTGGAACAGACCAATAACGATGATGATAGCGAGGACAGCGAGAAGCAGAAGAACGATGATAATTAACCCGAGAGCACTACCAATAGTGTTGGTGAGTGCCAGCTGAGTTGTGTTCAGTGGACCGGATAGAATCGCGGGGGTTGCCGTGACAATACCGTTGAGCACCGGGATCATTACAGTGATGAGGATCGCAACCACCATGAATGCCATAATTGCGGCTATGATGATCTGGGCGAATGCCTTTTCTGACCACTGCTTGAGAGATTTCATATCCATAAAGTCGAGTCACCTCACAGTGATTCTTCTGTTTGGAGGCGCTTGTATTTAAAATATTGTGTTATTTGTATATATGGATATGATGATAAGTTAATCACTTATACATATCTGGTAAATCATCCAGACCGGGTGGTCCTCTCCGGGTTTCTCTGGAATTATATACTGATGCTTGCTGCTTCTGTTCCGGTGCTTGCCCGGCACATCTCTCCGGATTAATTGCTTTCAATGCACCGAAGATACCGGCAATCATTCTACCCGGAATATGTGCAACATCATTAGGCAGTCCGTGGTTAGATGTTGGTTGAGCATTCGGAAACTTCTCCCCTTCATACTGTTTCAGAATCTTCTCTCTCCATGCGTCTCCTCTTTGACGAGTTATAATCCCATCTGCAACAAGCACGTCCACGGAAGATAACTCTTCCTTGAGTTGGATGATGTTCATAAAACAGTATATGTTGATATGTTAGATAAGGGTATCGGAAAAAAGGATTAGTATCGGAACCAAGATGGTAGTCCGTTGCCTTGAGGGCCACCAGAAGATCGTCTCTTGCCTTTGGTTGTGGCACTAACTGGCATCCCCGTCAACCATGCCGGGGGTCTACCAGCACCCATCGTTAGTGCCGGTGGTGCTCTGCTTTGTCCACCTCGCATTGATGGAGGCAATCCCCCACCCCCACCCATCCAAGAAGGCATACCCCCACCCATCATTGCTGCGAAGGGGTTCCCGCCACCACCACGATTCTGTTGGCGACGGTATCGCTCATCTTCATAGTCGAGATTTTCTCTGCGGTTCGCAATACGTTTTGCCTTTTCCTCTTTCAGGCGTTCTGCTTTTTCCGCTTTGGTTTCTGCGGGGGGTTTGCGCCGTTCTGCCCTATCAAGGCGTTCATCTTCATAGTCGAGTTGTTCACGATTTTTCTCAACCCTCTCTGATTTTTTATCGACAATCCTTTGTTTTCTTGCCTCTTCTTTGAAACGACGATCTTCTTCTTTCTCTTTCGCACGTTCATTCTTTTGCCTTATATCATGCGTTGTAATTCTGGATACATGGGTATTATCCTCTGTAATCCGTTCTCTTTCATTGCGTGCATTTTCTTTTCGTATATCATGCGTTGTAATTTTAGAAACATTTTCGGGCATTGTAATCAATGTAAAAAAGGTATTTGAAGATGATAAAGGTTACGCAGGAATTTATACAGGCTTCCGCATGATAAACCAAGCAACGAAGTACAGGATATCAATCCCCCCAAACAGGATGAGGATAAGAATCGCATACTGGTTGTAACTCGATGCTTCTATATCCTTGATGATATTCGCAAGAGTCATCACAAACCCAAACGTTCCACTCTCTTCCCGGTCCTTATACATCATCCGAATCCTTGCCCATGAAACAATATACTCCCGCTTTAACTTCTTCAAGTCATCAGCATAATGCTCATCGAGTTTTCCTTCATGTAGGTATCTCGCAAACTTAACGAGTGTTCTGAGTTGATCACCAGGATGCACCTCATTCCATCTCTCAGCAATATCCTCGATAATCTTATGCTGGTAGGAATTAGGAAACGTCCATTTATCAGGATCGAATATAAAGTCGCAGTGAATAGACGAACCGATCGTTGCTGTAGGGGTTTTGGTATTATCATTCTCTGCTTCTTGTGCTTGCTTGAATGTTTCCGCAAAGATAACCTTGCTACTCCTATCAGTAATTAAATCGAAGTGCATGTTATCATCGAATACAAACGATACCCCGAACTTCTTCAGTTTTGCCCAGAGGATACCGTGGTATGGGGTGAGTTTTACCCAGTAGAAGAAGTACCACATAAACACCATCATGATACCCATCAACATCAATGCGATAATTATCCACATGAAATACGGAATCCCGTATGCAGTGTAATTGAATATCCCTCCTAAGAAAGGTAGTGTTGCCATGTCATCACCGTATTGGTAGGATATACCATAGCATCCCTACAGATGCGATTCCGCAGATGCCGCAGATGATAAGAAGTCCAAACCTGTCGAATAATCCCGGTGTATTCCTTTCATCATCCCTTGACCATTCCTTTGCTTCTTCTACGATATCCGCACCGAATTTAAGACTGTCTTGATTCTGCGGAGTGTATCGGTAGATCTCTGACAAGTCATAGGGTTTGTAGATGGGGATTGGAACTCCGTCTGGGTACAACTTTTCCAATAATGACATACGGGTTCTGATATCTGAGAATGTCGAGAGCATATACTGAATCCCATTATCATCTTTTCTTTCAACTTCCTTTAATTCCGGGGTTCCGTCTTCTCCGATAACGACACGCCCGTTGATATCAGTTCTCGGAACCAATTCAAATCCCCATTGGGAATTAAAGAGTGGCGGGATTTCGCATACGGCCATCTCGGCAATAAAATCCACAGTCCCATCAAACCCATCTCTGGTAATCATTACAGGTTTTTCCGCCGATACGCCAGTTGCCTTCTCTGAATTATGGAACCACATCTGCATCTTGGTTAGTGGGTTTCCATAGGCAAGCATATTTCCATAATACCATACGCATTCTATCACGAAGGAACGATTCTTCCAGATACTGAATACCTGAGTGGGAGAACCTTTGGAGAGTGCGGTGGAATCACCCACTGCACCGTATCCGGATACCGGACGCATTATGATCCAGACATATACCATTGCTACGAGGACGACAAATCCCACCCCTAATAGAAAAATGATTATCCATCCCCATATCGGGAGGAGTAATGTGTAGTCCCATGTATTCGGATCAAACGCCATACCCGCAGGAACTACTACGTAATCAACCATTATCTACTCCCGAATAATCCATCAGCCACGCTACCGAAGAATCCTTTGTTCTTACCCATGGGTGGGGTTCGGAGGGTTTGCTCTACCTGTTGGCGAGTGGTAATCCACGATTCTCTTTCGTTGAGGTTGCCGCCTTCTACAACGTCCTTACGGGATTTCTGGGAGATGAGTTCCATCATTAACCTATCCTGACGGGATGCTACGATATTCTTGTTTAGTTCTCCAGAAGCAAGCATCTGGATACGACGGAACTTCTTCCAGAACTGGCGTTGCTCTGATTTATTGAGAGGAAGGAGAGACAGGGTTTCTGCAAAGCCCGATTCGGTAATCCAGATTTCACCCGGGACTGATACGGGTTTCTTGATGGTGAGCATTCGCTCCATGCACATTGCATCCCATGTACCAGACATACCGGATCTGACTGCGAAGGGATTATAGGCTTGCATCTCCATGGACTGCTGCTGTTGCGGTCCTCGGAAGTGTGGGTCTGGATTTATGGGGCCGTCACCTACAGATAGGTTGGTGAGATCTTCAAGGGTCAATAGCAATCCTCCTAGGGATGATATTTACCAAATCGGCAATGACTGATGCTACGGCATAGGCTAGCAACGCCATGAGTAGGAACCCCGCAATACTCAAACCTATCGTCGTGATAGGACTTCGGCTGTGCATCTCACTGAATACAACCATCATACAAAGAACGTTGTATGTATTGACAAACCAGAATATGATACAGAATGTAGTAAATCCCCACGGCGATTCTCTATCAATTTCTTTATTCACCCATTTGATGAGTTGATCATGAGGGTATAGGGTATCTGTCATCATACCCCCTGCAATAACATCACGGCGAAGTACAGTATCAATCCCAGCAACACCACAATCACAAAAACGCCCAGCACAACCCCGGCTTTTTGCGCCCGTCTGATCTCAGCGTCTGATAATTTGGAGGTGAGATTATCCGGAAGATTCTTCGTAATCTCATCCCTCTTAATATCATACGCCATTTCCATCCCATCCCCGATATCGGAGATCTTATCCTTTGCCGATTCCATCATAGTTTTCTGATACTTCATAATGTAGGTTCCTCCTTGAAGAAATTGATACATTCCTTAGGGCATTGAATGATAGCAGTCACTCCCCTAGGAAATGTCTTGAACGAGCAGAAGCACAAGTCCATCGGGACATCCAAGACTTTAACGCAATGGATACAGTCGTGCCTATACTTATCCATCTTGCTCATCTGTTCCTGTATCATCTGCCCTAGTGTTTCGGTAAGTACGCTTTTCATATCTTCAATACCTCCTTTGGTTTTTCTACCCTTCTGGATTGAATTAATGCTGCATTTGCAAATTTATCTGATGTGATGGATACCATATCATACCTGTACACAATCGGGGTTATCAGGTTTATGATATACGAATACTTATTCGATACATCAGTTAAACCGATTGGAACCCCAGACATGGCATTGGAATAATCCGATGCTGCGGAGTAGCAAAGGTTCATCGCAAGTTCCAATGCTTCGATATCCTCTAAAATCCCGATCTGCTCCACACCTTTTTCATCAGCAACCTTCTCATCAATCTTGATAACATAATTATCAAAATACACCATCAGTCTTTTTATATCCTCCTCGCGTTTGGTATCAGCAAGTGGGAGGGGATGATTGTTGTGCAGGACATGGGAGATGGTGTTGTGAAGGCGTGTCCTGAATTTCTGGATTGCGGATTGATTGGGTTCCAGTTTCATCATTCTAAGATAAATCGAAATATGGGTGATGAGAGTGTTCATGTACTGGTTCTTAGTATGAATATCCCCGGTTATCACATCAAGGTAGATTGCCGCTATCAAATCTCCCATTTTCTGTCTATCCATATTATGTCACCAATCCTACCCAGTATCTTGTAGTTCCTAATTTCTTTGCGATTCTGGTATCAGATCTCTCTTTTTCGGATAGTGAGGGATCATTCCGTATTGCCCGGACTTTTGCCTGGATTGTCAGAACTTTTGGGTGTGTGCTATAATCCGTTGCTTGCGGTATCTTTCTACCGATTGGTTCAGTAGTTGCAATCTTAGACAATTCCTCCTCACTCAATCCAGACTTTTCCAGAATCTCCCGGACTTTCTGTCTGGCATTGACAATGAACTCGTCAGTATTGCTTTTCCGCATTTGTTTGTATGCTGCCTCATATTCCTTGCTTGGACGACCAATCACCCATTGGGTTATCCTCTTCCCATGCCACTTGAGATATTTCTTATATTCATGGGGATTGTTCTTTTTAGTACCCTGCTCAAGATAATAGAACTTGAATACCGCATATTCTTCCTTAGCATTCTTATACTGCATCTCTGCCCGGAAATCTGCCATACCTCTTGCTTGGATATCAATGTGAGATTGCAGAATAAAATTCGCTACAATCACGCATTTGTAAATCCTGCATATCTGAAGGATAGCATTTAATGTTTTATTAACAGGTGATTGGAAATTCCTGCTACTCCATTGGGTTCCGGTATCATCAAGCAGGAATACGCTGTTCTCCTGCGTCAATGCTCCAGAGGACAACAATTCCAATGCCCCCATCTCGGTGATGCTTCTCACATGATCGATATTGAAGAATTTTTCCGGTGGCTCTCCCTTCCCTCTAATCCTCGAAATATTCTCTGCAATATCCTCACACAATGCTGATGACGATGTGGTTTTAGAACTCCCCTTTCTGCCTGTAAAACTGATAAACGCATCGGCATCTTCCAGTTTGTTTGTTACCCGGCTTGCTATAATCCATGCAAGAGTAGGGCATCCGGGATATGCAAGGAGTTGCATCTATGTGATCTCCGAGGCGATGTCAGCATCGAATTTCATATCCTGTACCTGAATCGCCGCATCACGATACTGCTTAGATGTTCCGGGTCCGGTAATATCCGTATTGATTAATTCAAACGCATCGCAGATGAACATGACAAGTTCGGTTACAACTTCCATGCCGGCAAAGTATTGTCGTTCTGCATCGGATAGATGGACTATCAATTTTGTTGCGGCACTTGACTCCCCCCACATCTTGAGGATTTCTAATTGTCTGGTTTTGTCTGGGACCAGTCTTACCAGATACAATAGTTGTTGATTGAACCTTTCTTTATTAAATCCGGAATCGTTATTCCAACAGGCTTGAAGATTATCCAATGCTTTGAAGTAGTGCTCAACAAACCTACCCTCCATTGTTACGGACTCGTCACCAGCCGCATATTTGGAATCTGCCATAACGGATAGTTGATAGTGTTTGTTAATAAAGAATTGTGTGAGAAAAAAAGATGGTTTTATCATGCCCAAACGCGTATTGATTGTGTGGATTATAAGGGTAAGACAATCCTGATAGTTGTAGGATTTCTGATATTCTCATTCCTGTTCCATTCCAGTCTGTTCTTTATTTTAGATAAGAATGCCCCTAATTTATATGATACCGATACGTGGTACTCTGTAAGGCAGATACAGACGCTTGGGGATGGGGGGGATATATCGCAGGATAAGTTGCTGATGTATCCGGAAGGAAGGGGGATAAACTGGGGGAATTTACTACCATATCTATTGGTTCCATTTTCTAATAATGAAGATACTCCTTTACAAACCTTCAATCGATTCGCCTGGTTCGCACCGATATTATCAGCGATATTTACCATCGTAATATTTCTGATGGTGTCAAGACTTTATGGAGAGAGGGTTGGGTTATATTCATCGTTACCAATATCAATAGGCAGTTGGATTTACCTTCAGAATTGTCTATATGGGATAATTGATCATCATCTGTTGGAATCGGTTTTCTTTACTGTAGCGATTCTAGCATTATTACTCCTGATAAAGGAGAGGGGGTTGGATTGGGGGGTTTTGTTTGTCTTGTCAGCATTGATGCTTTATTTCACCTCAACTCTGTGGACTTTATATTTCTGTGTGATTTCTATAGTGATTGTCATTTCAATACTTTATCATCTGTGGATGTGGAATAGGACTGTTACTTTGCTTTGCCTCCCACTAACCATCATAATCCCGGGATACATATTCTTCACATACTTTTATGGTAGATTTTCGAGTTTGCTTTCGTGGTCCGAACCGATATCAGAAATTGCACATACTTCGCCATTAACCCTACTCCTGCAATACAATATCCTTTTACTACCAATAATCATAGGAATCTTAAAAGTTAGAAAAAGTCTTGATGAATTGATATTGATTGTAGTGTCTACAATATTTCTGATATTAACCATTCAATTCACTCGGATGGGATATATGCTGTTCCCAATGGTGATGATTCTGTCTGCATACTATATTGATAAAATAATTCCTAAAAAGTATAAACTCTGGATTGTTTTGGTATTTGCGATAACTGCCATAATATTCGGGGCTGTTACGATCATAGAGTTTGCAAATACCTCCAAGGATAATCAAGACTATGGAAACGCTTTACAGTATCTTTTAACCCAACCCCAAGGACTTGTATTATCATGGTGGAACTCCGGGCACTGGATCGTAGCAATCTCAAACCAACCCCCATTCACAGATCCATTCCAAGATCGACTTCTCGAAGCCTCGACAATCTTCACAGCAAATAAATCACAAGGGTTGGCACTGCTGAAAAGATACGATATACATTATATCTTAGTATCAGAAGATGATAACCGGTATTATGATACGATGGTATGGTATTCAAAATCAAAGACCCCTTACAATGATAGTTACCTGAAAGAGATTATTTCTAACGAATCTTACTCATTCAAAAATGGAAAGATTAAGATTTTTAATGTTTGAACATACTCCCGAGTAGTCCGAGAGTTCCGACTACAACAGCACCCCCAACAACAACCTTTGTCATATCAGTGAATCCTTGCATGATTGGTTCACCTTGCAGTTGATTCTGTTGCTGGTGACACATCGGTGGTTTATGATATTGCCTCTGCGGGGCATAGACTCGCGGGGAGATAAATTGCCTCTGTGGTAAGTTGTAGTTTGCAAAGGCGTTTTCGTATGGACTTCTGTACGGTTTCATTATCCCCACATCCTTAGATTACCGGGAATCCAACCGGGACCACTACCTTGCTGTTCTCTAGGAGGCATTTTCTTTTTCTTCCTTAGGGGCATGGCTTTTACATTCTGGTTCAGGACCACTACAACCTCTCTCTCGTTTGAACCCCCTCCACTATAGGCATTTGGGTTCTGCTGGAGGTGATCCCGGGCAATACTCCTCGCCACTCTCGGGCTTGCCCAAGGATGTTCAGATTTCTCTACTTTCTCACCTACCGATAAGTCAGATGCTTTAACGCGATGTACTTTTTCCATAGAGAAGTAATGGTAGTTATTATTCTTAAAAGTATGCAAAGGTTTATTTTGCAGAAAGGATATTCTTAACTATGGCAGTAAAAAGACCAACAGTACGAATGCCGAAAGAATACCGACCGACATCAAAGACAAAGCACTTGGTCAACGATGCTTCAAGATCACTGAAAAGAAAACCGAGTGGTCTCCCAAGCAAGGGGCATTGATTATGGCAGTAAAACCAAAAGCACATATGGTCGCAGTTGCACCGAGAAAAGGATATAAGAGGAAAGTCCCTGTTGACTATCATACAAACCGACCACCCAGGAAGTATTGATTATGTTTGTTGATTATCCTACAAAGAGGAGAACAACAAAACGTATGCCTTTGACATACGAAACGAAACAAACAAAATCCGCATTTGCAAAAAAGAGGAAGCGTAATTAATCGTGCCCCTCCCAAAAGGCAAGAAGAACATTCCCAACAACATCCGGGAACTCATGCAGCATGGCAAATCCCAATCCCAATCTATTGCAATTGCCATGAAGGTTGCCGGGAAATCAAGGAAGTCTTAATTTTTTTTTCTTATCACTACTTCACAATTGTTATGATTTTGCAGATTCTTTTGGAACGATGAATCATACCAAGCGTACTGAGTTTGGCGATTTAAAGTGCCTTGGTAAAAGCCGAATTACTGTAAAGAGAAGTGGACTGTGTTTTTGGGGTTATTTTTTCATAATAACAAACACCGCAGATGCAACTTATTTATAGTTCTATAACAATTACTTACTATGAAGAATGTTTATGGTTACGTGAGGGTTTCAAGCAAATCCCAGAATTATGATCTCCAAGTTGAAAGCATAAAAGCGTTCTGCAAAATGAGAGATTGTAATTTAGTTAAAATTTTTGGGGATCGCCAAAGCGGAAAAGATATGGATCGTGTAGAATTTCAAAAGATGGTATTGACATTAATCGAAATGAAAAACCCCCAGGTTATTGATACCATTGTTGTAACAAAACTGGATCGGGTTGGTAGGAGTGTTAGCGATCTTGTTGGTTTCATAAAACTCCTTGCTGCACACGATATTGATTTTGCAACCACGTTGGAAAGTATTGATACCACCAACTCACAAGGTAGATTGTTCTTCCATATCATGTCTGCCCTTGCAGAATATGAACGAGAATTAATCAACGAAAGAACGGAAGCGGGTTTGAGGAAGTATCTCGCTAATGGCGGACGGATGGGGAAACCGAAAATAGAAATTGATATGGTTGAAGTGAATCGGCTTCTTGTAATGGGGGTTCCAAAAACTGCGATTGCACGTAAGATGAAAATTAGTATGCCCACGCTGTATGCTAGGCTGGGTGACGCATGAACCTCTCCCCTCTCAATCTTACCTGTGACTCCTACTGTATGCAGCACATAAACGATCCGCTCCCTGTAAAAGGATACATAATGATGTGCATAGTTATACTGTTAATCTTTATAATAACAGCAATACTCTGGTATATCAATCCTCCAAAGATGGAGAATCCTTGAATCCTTCTCTTATTAGATTCTGCAAATTCGCTGCTGTAGGAGGGTCCGGTATTATAGTGAATACCGGGATGCTATACTGTATGCATGATATTGCAGGATTACCGCTGTTAACATCTAGCATCATATCCATTGAATCGGCCATCCTCTCAAACTTCACTTTCAATTATCTCTGGACATTCCAAGATAAGCCAGGAGATATTCTGCATAAACTTTTCAAGTTTCATTTAGTTTCTGCAATTCCGATTTTTGCAAATATTTTGATTTTGATTTTTTTTGCAGATTTGGGGATGTATTATTTATTTGCAAATGTGATTGGGATCATGGCGGGGGTTTCCTGGAACTACCTGGTAAATGTACGATGGACATGGAAATGAGAGATTGAAATTTTTTTTCTGGATGGGG
>Ga0315273_10010766_pt1 | contig 11678 bp, 12 predicted proteins | sample YL17G02_0_MG_FD_205753 | JGI IMG/M metagenome (GOLD analysis project Ga0315273, IMG submission 205753) | Sediment microbial communities from Yellowstone Lake, YNP, Wyoming, USA - YL17G02_0 | ecosystem: Environmental > Aquatic > Freshwater > Lake > Sediment | place: USA: Wyoming | collected... | reverse complement strand
TTCCTTTAGAAATATTTTGTTTTTTTTCCAACGGTCTCAAATTTTCCAATGCCCAACATTTTTGAAAATTAGGATGTTCCATAGAATCATATGGAAGTAATGACTGCGGAATTATATGATCAATCCACCAAGTTTTTCTCTCTTCTAAAGCGTTTCCTCCATAATTTTCCCAACTCATCCAATCTTCAAATTGATTTTCCAAATGTTGCTTTAATTCCTCAATTGAATACGAAAGATATTTTAGTATCGAAGACCCTCGTTTAGAACCATATTCTTTTTTCAAATTTGCCAAAATAGCTCGAGATACGTTACTTCTTAATTTAATACACAAATTATTTTTACGTCTTTCTCTTTTATATTTCCTACGATACTCTTTATTCTCTATTTCCCACTCTTTACTATATTCATTTTTTTCTTTTTTATGATTTATATACCATTGTTTATCATATTCTCTTTTAATTTCTTTATTGTCATAAAGTTTTCTACAAATTTTACAAACATTGTTATACCCATCTTTTCTTCTTGCATGTTTATGAAATTCACTCTCATCCTTTTCAATCCCACATTTAGTACACTTTTTCACAACATATGTTCTCCCTCTTGATCCAGGAAATATGGAAACGGTATAGCAAAAAGCAGTTTACCGCCATTCTGAATATATTCTTTTTCCCTCTCAACTATTTCTTCCTTAAAGTTCCAAGGCAACACAAAAAACATACTTGGATTTAAATGTCTGGCTACTTCTTCAGAAATTAACTCTATATTTGTACCTAAAGTAAACAATCCTATTTTAATTCTAGATCTATCACTAATAAAAGGAATCAATTCTTTTCCTATCCCACAAATTTGTAATAATTTATTACCTTTTGTAGATGCTCCTAATCCTAATACTAAATTACCTTTCTGTACTTCATCAAAAATATAATTATAAATTTTAGAAGACACTTTTTGTATATTATTTTCAAAATCCTTAAATGTTTGTAAATTGTTTATTTTATATTTTCTTTCTTCTTCCAAAATCAAATGAAATCTAACTGTACGATATTTCCACATATGAAACTCGCAACCCTTATGACATACATATACTCTTAAACTTCCACCATTAACAAAATTAGTTTCAGCATCAAAAATCCTTAAATCATGTTTTTCTAACAAATTATCAAGAGATTCAAGTGAATAATATTCAAGATGTTCTTCGCAAATATCATACCAATTCATATCTTTCAAAGTTGCTAATAAGTGACTCACCTGGATTACAATCACTCCATTCTTGTCAAGCAAATCTTTCATATCTTCTACAACTTTATTTGGATCATCCATATCATAAAAACAAGCACAACAAGTTATAATCTTTGCTTTCTTTCCTTTCATAGCTTTTGAATGTTTTTCAACTACTTCTTTACTAAAATAATCATTAACTATACAAACCGATTTATCAACATTACTCCAATCGATATTCTTTGCAGGCTCAACCCCTATTCTATTTAAATAATCAGGAAACATCTGGATCATAGTCATATCATTGGCACCAATGTCGATCACACAGTCACCAATATCAAAAATTTGATTTACTTTCTTAATAGCACAGTCCACAACATTTCTCAAATCTTTCTTCATCGTATCATTAATAGAAGTTCTATAATAATAATCTCTATACAATAATTCTGGATCAGTCGTTTCCTTTAATTGCACCAACGTACAATCTTCACAGCGTATTAAAGTAAGAGGTATTTTAATCTTTGACATTGGATGAGTATCATTACTCTTAACAAAAGTAGTACCAACATATTGATCATTTAATTTCAACACTTGTACTAAATTTTCTGAATTACATACTCTGCATTTATCTATATTTCTATAGTGCTCCATTTTATCTCTCCATACATTTTCTTAAATCAATAAGAGTACAGTTCAATAATCTATGATATGAACATAAACAAGTCCGAGAATCCAAATAAAATATATTTTTTCTTAACATATGGTCTTCTGATAGTTCTTCTTTACTCTCAATAATATACTCTTCAGGATCCATACCAAAATGAAAATACAAATTTTCTATAAAATCTTTAACAAACACAGCCCTACCAGATCCTATAATTTGATGTTTACTTGCTTTTAATGATTCACTGACTACAAATTCAGGATGTAACAAATCTCTGTAATGAGCAGTATTTCCTATTGTAATTTTTTCCTTTTCAACAATAGAAGAAAACACTTTAGAAAATAAATATCTTTTTTCTTTTCTTATCGGAGAATTAAAAGGAAAAGGAAACAAAACTATAACATTACTGAAAGATTTATCATTCATTATCGCTCTTGTAACCGTTGCTTTAGAAACAATATAAGGAGTCCAAGTATATTTAAATGGAGTGTTTATATTTATAGCACCATTACATTTATTCCACAATTCAGAAGTAGAATAAAAAATTACATTTTTACAACAATCTTTTATTTCTTTTATCAATCTTAGAGTAAATTCTACATTTATTTGATTAAAAGACTGATGATCATCTTTAACCCAGGTACGACCATCAGCAAACGCTATATAAATTCTATCCCATTTTTTAGATTTAATCCAATCTATGTCAATAATGTGAGATGAAATAAATATAGTATTCTCTTTTGGCCAATAATACGATAATTGACTGCTATCACCTATCAACAAGTCCATTATACTAAATCCCCCAATATATTTATCTATTTCTTCTGAAGACACTATATCTCCCCAAACTATGTCATCAAACCTGCTTTGGATATCTTTTTCACCAATCAACCCAGAAGAAATTGCCATTTGTGTTAACTTTGTGTTAGGAAAAAATTTCAATCTAAATATATTAAAAGAATGCGGTTTAGGCAATTGTTTAATCAATTTTCTCGTTTCTTCCATTTCTTTTTCTGTCTCAAAAGGATTATCAAATATAAAATCATAACGCACATCAATGTTATTACGAGCAAATATCTCAGCTTGTTCTAAAATCTTTTTATTTGACCCTCGTCTATTAAAAATCTTCTCTCTAATCTGTTGAGATCCAGATTGAACACCCAACCAAACACCAACTAACCCAGATTCTTTTAACTCTTTTGCCAATTCCTCAGAACAACTGCCAGGATAAAAAAGACAATAAAAAGGTAATCCAATTTCTTTTTTATATCTTGAAAAAAAATCAGATCTTCCTTCTTTTGGTGGTTTAAAAATTTCATCATAAAAATTTATTGTTTTAATTGAAGGTATTTTTCCCGTAACCCACTTTAATTCTTTTAATACTGTATCATAATTTCTATATCTAATTTTGTTCCATTGAGGATATAATTTTTTCATATAAGAATTAGAACAATACGTACATTCTCGAGAACAACCTCTCCCTATCATAATTCCATAACGAGAATTATTGAAAAGAGGATCAAAATTTTTAATTTTGTTGTCTTCGATAACAAAAGACCAAGAAACTTTATCTAATAAAGGCAATGGAAAATTTAATTTTTCAACTCTATGGCCAATATATTCTTGTTGATAAGAATCATTCTCAATATCGCTTATAATTTCCTTTATTATTGACTCTCCTTCTCCTCTACAAACAATATCACAATACGAAAGACATTCATTTGGCTGTAATGTAGGATGCCACCCTCCTAATATAATTTTAAAATTACCAATTTGTCTTAAAAGAGAATAAATACTCTTATAATAAGTAAAATTGACAGTAACCAAACTAAAACCAATTATTTGAGGATTGAATTCTTTAATTACCTGAATAATCAAATCTGTATTATATTCATTTATAAAGAGCATTTTACACTCATAATCGGAAGACAGAATAGAGTGTAAAATTCTTAATCCATATGCTTCGACATTCTTAAATATAACTAATAAAATTTTCATTAACCATCTAACCTATCAATAATGCCATTTATTACTTTTTCCCATTTATTCAGTATTTTTTCTTTTCTCTCGACATTGAATACTCTCATTTTATCACTAATTCCAGAAAAGTCAAGAGAATTTAATTTGTATAGGAGTTCCGACACTGAATCATACAATTCTATATATGGCATCCATTCAGGATCGTAAAAATCACTCAACCCTGACCATTCTACAAAGGAATTTTGATTTTCGTAATTATTGGGATCTAAACCCTCGCAATCTATGAGAGATTTAGGGGTCAAATTGAAGATTTGTCTGAAAGAAAGCTCTGACATAACACCTTGCTTTGAATATCGCTGCCATAGTTGAATTAAAAACTCTTTTGATGGAAATAATAAAGGTATATTCATTGAATACTGCTCAAATACTGACATAAGAGTGTTACTATAGGGCATATGGATTATTGCTTTAAAGTCTGCTACGTCTTGCCAAGAATACCCTTTCATTACTGATTTGGTAACAATATCACATTCTGGCAACCAATCTTTGAAAGATTCAAATTTTGAACAGTATAGAAACTTGTTGTTTTTGCCTGTATAGGAAGAGTTAGTATAATCGCACAAAGAAGGGATTAGCTGACATTCTCTTTTAACAAATTTTTGAAAGTATTGCTGATCATATTTGTTATTGGTTACTGAAATAATAGTTTTATTATCGATTTTGCCTTGAAGATAACTGTTTAACCATTTCCAACGAGTAATATCGTTAAAAAAGGGAGTTTCATAACGTAACGGAATCTGAATTATGATAGGCTTATGAAACTTTTCATATAAGAGAGAAAAAGCAGGAGGATAGAAACATATAAACCCATCATAATCTTTTAGTTCATTTTTATATCTTTCATAAAAAGCATCACACATATTTTGATTTAAATTCATCCAAGTATACTGATTTACTATGTCTACTTTTTGTCTCGGCCAATTCATAATAAAATGATGATCACTGATTGACCAAATATCGAGAGAATGACCTAATTGAGAGAAAATAACTTGGAGATCTTTTATCCCGATATGACAATCTAAACTAAAAAATCGCATTATTTTAAACTCATATAAATCAAAAATTTTCCTATCCATTGCTCAGCAAATAATTTTTTGCCTTTGGTATCTTTCAAAATTTTGGCATTATTCACAAAAGTTTTAATTCCAGAATCATTAAAAACTTCTTTAAAAAATTCTTCTACAGTAATTTTTTCTGGCCAACATTGCTTAACTTTTTCTTTTCTCTTCATTCTTTCACCAAGATATAATAAAAATCTCTTCTCCAATCTTGATCATACAAATTATCAAATACTTTTTTATACAATATACTATATTTTTCTTCTATAAATCCTTCAAGAAATTTGTCTGTAATTCTTAAAGGATGACCAGCATCATAAAAATTGTTAGATATATTTGACATATGATCCGATTTGACTGTCGCTTCTGAAAAAACAAATACACCTTTTTTCTGAAGGATATTGTTTATAACCTCGAATACTTTATTAAAATCAAAACAATGTTCTATCACATTTATCATAATTACAAGATCATAGATTTCATTTGTTTCAAATTCTTCTATTGAAGAGTTTATCAATTTAACATTATCGTTTTTATATCCGCAATTAGGATGCGTTGTATATTTATAGATTAATGGATCGAGTAAAGTTAAATTGTTTATATTATCTGTCTCAATTTTCTGAAAAATCAATTTTGAGTTAAGAGAAAACGGTCCACAACCTATTTCTATTACACTGTTAAACTTTTTTCCTTTTAATACTTCATAATTATTGAATCTATTCATATGATCATAATTTCTATCTTCTTTGGCATTAACAGCAACATTAAGCCAATATCCTTCTTCAAATTGTTGAGCAGTAGCCCACCTTTCAATAGGTACAGACAAAACACCATCATTTGTTAAAAACTGTTGGTCATTTGTCTCTTTTATTTTTTCTTCTGCTTCCTTGCCAGTAAAAACTTCATGTAAAGGATTTATAAAAATTTTATCATTTGATTTCATTTTTAATTAATTCCTCTATTATACTTGGATGTCTGCCATCAAACTTTTTAAATTTTGATTCTCCTATAACTCTGTTATTTTCTTTTTTTTCCTGCCACCAATCATATAATTCCAACCAATCAACTCCACCTGCTTTATAATACTTTTGTTTAAATTCAGCTTGGGTTCTAGAAACCATACTATAATGATATAATTTTATTCCCATCATTAAGGTCATATCGCGAGTAAGCACATTTTTGTTTCTTACTTGTCCTTGAGAGTCTAGATATATGGGAGGTGCGTGACTGTACCATTGTGATTTAGGCTCATGCCTAAAAATTCTCATCCATGGGATCAAGTTAGACCAATATACATCTTCCTCATCACAACAATGATAAAAATCTTTACAAAATTGATTCGCATAGAAATCTACTCTATCAAATTCTTGTATAGACAGAATATCAATTATTTTTTCTATATCTTCTTTATGAAAAAATTCATCCGAATCTACTTGCCATAAATAATCTCCTGTAGCATTCTGAGATATTATATTACACATTTCTGTTTTGCCACACCAATAATCATCTTTTTTAAAAATTTTAACTTTCTTGTCTGGATCATAATATGAATATAAAAATTCAAGAGTACCATCAGTTGATCTTCCATCTGAGGATAAAGACGTTGCATCACCTTTATTATCGAATGTTGGTTCAACTGCTCCTTCTGCTATTAGAATTTCGTGAGCAAAAGAATAAATGTTGTCAAGACATGCTTTAAACATTCCTTGAGGAAGGATAGATAAACTATTAAACGTTATAATTTGGAATGAGATTTTAACCATCTCTTTAATACCTCTTCATGCTCTTTAACTGTTTTTTCATGTTCGTCAAAGACTTTACCACAAAATTCTAATCCTTGTCTAGTAATTAAATCCTTTCCTCTATTATAAATTGAATCATGAATAAATATATTTTCTTTTATTTCTGAAAATCTTCTATTGAAAAATTCATAGTCGATTCCGTATCGGTCAATTTGACTAAATTGTTTAATCTTTTCGTCTAAATCAGGATAGGCATTTCTTTTAAAACCGCTTAAACCAGGCATTATAGAAAATTGCTGAGAATGGTATGGATGATCAAAAATTGTATGGATCCCTTTACCGCTAGCAATCCATTCATCAACTGCTGCTTTTTCTCTTAGAGTCAATCTAGAATCAGTATCTCTGATCAAAACTATATCTGCTTCGTTTATGGCATTAAACCGCCAAAACATTCCTCTATAATCTCCTATAACCCCCATCTCTATAACTTCAGCTCCCATATCTTCGAGTTGAATTAAAACACCGCGAGGAACAAGAATATCTACATAAAATCTACAAATAAAATCTGGATATATTTTTTTTGCTATCTCGACATTACGAATAGCCCCAACGTAATACTTTGGATCAGACCCCCAAAGAGAATAGGAAATTATTTTTTGCACTTTTCACAATAATCATAGAAGGTGCTTAAAAGAGGTTTCTTAACTGTAGGTTCAGAACACCAATAACAAGTAGATCTTCCGATATTATCTTGTGGCTCTTCGAAAATAGACTCACTATCACCTTCTTTAAAATTATCTGAACTCCACCAATCAGCAGGCAATTCTAACGTAATAGGATCTGGATCAAACTTCGAATTTGACATATTAGCACCTAGTCATTACTTCTCTTCTTCCAATTTCATATCTTTATATGTATTAAATATCTCTTTTTCTTCAAGTCTCTTCCACCGGAAGTTAGCAGGATTAGTGCTAATCCCAATAGGGTTAAAATAATAAAGACCTAGTACACTTCCTAACTTTTTAAACTTCACTCCCTTACTGGCAACTCTCAAAGCCCACTCCCAATCTCCAGCTGACTTATATTTTGCATCAAACAATCCACACTTATCGTGTAACTCTTTTTTCCACATAGCCATGGCATGATTGAGATTTAACATTTTTAAAGTATTAAAATTAAATTCTGGAAGATTATATTTCTTTCCATTACTACTATTAATCTCAAAAGTCTCATTAGGTTTATTTGTAATCATCTGATCGTAATATACTAGTCCTATATCCTTAGACAACAACAACTCTTTTGCACACGCCTTAAAATTATTTGGTGCTCGACGATCATCTAAGTTCCAATTAGTAACATATTCACCTGTAGAAACTTTAATACCCTCATTCCAACAACCATACAATCCTGGATCTTCTTCCAAAACCTTATAAATAATGTTTTTTAGACTACCACTATATTTTTCAATTATTTTTTTCTCTTCTTCAAATTCTGGAGAGGTTTTAGGATGTACTATTATAAGCTCAGACTGCTCAAATAAAGTTTGTCTTTGTATATCCTGAAAATATCCTTCAAGATATTCGGCGCCCTTAAAAACAGAAGTAATGACAGAAATTTTAGGCAAATCTTTTATATCAACATTGATAGCCACTTTTTCACCTAAAATAGTTTCAACATAGCGTTTATAAATGTCTTCTTCTTTGAAATTTTCTAATACAATTTTTTGTAATCTTTTTGCTTGTTGTTGAAAACGGGGATATTCAAGAAAAACTGTTCTCATTTTCATTTTGGTGCTACCTTGTTCAGGATAACACCAACTAGATTCTTTTTGCAAAACAGTATCCCAAACTGATTCTGGTCCAATTGGCCCAATAGTAAAGTCTACATCTGCAAATAAAGGTTTCTTTTCTATTAAATTTGTCTTTTTATTTTTTATTTCTGGAGAAAGAAAGTCAACTGGTCCACTCCAATTTGGAGCAATTACTGGCAATCCATAATATGCTGCTTCAAATAAAGGCAACCCATAACCTTCACCATGAGACAGTGAAATCAATGCTTTTACTTTAGAATGATTATACAAAGCGGCCATTTCATTTTCTGTCATAAACCCATGAAGAAAATATATTTTACACTTTTTGTTTGGATATCTTTTTAAAAGATTTTTTATTTTATTTTCTGTTTCCATTCGATCCGAAACAGAATTATTTTTTGTAGAAATTTTTAAAATTAAACCCACGTCACGATCAAAAAATTCTTCTACGAACCATACAATTGTATTTTCTATATTCTTTCTCGGAGACCACTGAGCAACACAAAGAAAATTAAAATCAGTTTCAAATTGAAATTTTTCTTTTTGATCTTCCATAAAATCAAACAGTTTAACAGGATAAGGAATCACTGTTATTGGAATCCTGTTACGATAATCATCAAATGTTTCTCCAGTTCTGCTATTTTTAGCAGTATATACACTGTTATCAAAACCATATTTAGCATGTTCTGATACTACAATAATACGATCCATTGAAGAAGCTTTTTCGATCCATAATGGAGCAATACGATCTGTCTCAATTCCAGCAGTAATACCAATGTTGATAGGAGCCATTTTTCCCCATTCATTAGGAATTGTTACTTGCACAGATATATCATATTGCCCTTTATACTGCTCATGCTGTAATGTTTTTTGAAGAAGTCCGTCAATCCATCGCCTTTCTTCATTATCGCGATGATCCCAACTAGTTTGACCCCAATTGATTGCCAAAAGATATATATCAAACAAATCTTCATATGCCTGTAAAGCACGAAGTATAAGTCTAGCATGCTCTCCGTACCCACTTAATGATAAAATTGGCGCTCTGACAATAACTTTCTTTTTAGACATTATTGACTCCTTTTATTTTATTGCCTTTACGAATATTTTCCATTGCTTCCAATGGTCTCAAATTACTTAAATCCCAACACTTTCTAAATTCCTCACAGTCTATATTAATATAATGAAAACTGCTGTGAGATTTAATATGATCAATTTGCCAAGTTTGCCTGTTTACATTAGCAAGACCCCAATTCTCCCAATTCATCCAAGGTTCCCACAAACTTTCAATATGTTGTTTTAATTTTTGCATAGTATAAGGAAGTTTTTCTAATACAGAAAACCCTCGTTTAGACCCACCATTGTTTTTAAGTCCTGACCGTATAGCGCAAGATGTATTTTCTCTTAGTTTATAACAAATATCATTTTGTTTTTTTTCTTTTTTCTTTTGACTTCTTTTTTCCTTATTTTCTGGTTTTGCATTTCTCCAACTTCTTTTTTCTCGCGCTATCAAAGATCTATCATATTGCCTTTTTCTTTCTCTATTTTCTGGTTTTTCTTCATATATTCTTTGATTTTCTTTAATTTTTAAATTAATTTTATAATCTTGTTTAATACATTCTATACACTTATATCTCAATCCATCTTTTCTTGACTCATCTTTATAGAATTCGTTTTCATCTTTTCCAATTCTACATTTACAACAAATTTTCATTTCAAAAATCCTTATTTTATACTAACCTTTATATTACTATCTTTTCTTCTTAAAAAACAATAATCAGGTACTTCAAAACAATCTGGGAATTTAGACGCTCTATTCAATATATTGCAGGTATTGCCAACATAATCCCCTGTTTGATCTACATTTTCTGAAGAAAACGGGCATAAATGGCACCCCTTAACTTTAATCCTGAAATCGTATGCCACCTCTTTTTCAAGCGTTTCTGGATCGAACCCCATTATTTATTTTCCCCTTTATTGGCAGTTGCTCCTAAAAGAGCATAACCTAGAATATCATCATAAGGACTTTCACCAAATGCATCTTTTTGATTTGCTATTCTAAATAGTTTATCAATAATGCGAGTGATTGCTAAAAGATCATCATATTTGTCTAAAGCAATTCCATTAGGAAATAACTTGCGAAGAATATCACCACTGTTACTGAAAGAATCACCATATGCTTTTTGTTTGTTTTGGACTAAATTAGCAGTTTTAAGTGCTTTAGAGAGATATTTGTTTTCTTCTCCTAATATGTTTTTAGCACTTTCTCGGATATCTTCTATAACTTTTTGTTTAATGTTCTCTGTTTCTTGTTTTTTTAATTCTTTTTTTGTTTCTGCATCCCATGCAAAATCATCACAATCGTGCTCTAGTTCTATCCTGTCTAATTCTATTCTCTGTTCTTCTGACAATTCTTCTTTTTGCTCTTTTATATTCTCATTCCCACACTCTAAACCTAAAATCTTCATAAGTTCACTTTTATGTTTGTTAAATGTTTTTTCAAATGCATTTTCAACAGCTGTTTTAACCTCACCCACAGTGGCTTCTATTTTTATTTTTTTTGTTTCTATCCTTTCTTCTGACTGTTCCATATTCTGCTCTGTTCCGCACGATGTGGAACAGTCATTTTTCTGGAACAATTCTTCTCTTCGGAGTTTTTCTTCTTGACAACGACATAAAGAAGCACAGTTACAAGAGAATTTATCACCGTTAGCGTTAAACATCTTTTTTACCTTTCTTTATGTTGACCATCGCCTCTAAAGGGCGAAGATTTGATAGAGACCAACACTTACGAAACTCCTCACAATCCATATTTTCATAATGAAAACTGCTGTGAGGCTTAATATGATCAATCTGCCAAGTTCGTTTGTTTGGGTCGTATGGTCCATAATTACCCCAATTCATCCATGACTCCCACAAACTTTCAATATGTTGTTTCAATTCTTGCATAGAATAAGAAAGACATTTTAACAAAGAATTTCCCTGTTTAGAACCACCATTTTTTTTAAATCCATGACAAATACGTCGAGAAACAATGTTTCTTAGTTTATAGCAGGGATCTGTTTTTCGTTTTTTATTCTGATATTTATTTTTTGTTTCTTTATATTTTGATGTTTTACGGTATTTTATTGTAGATTGTTTTATTCTTT
>Ga0315273_10010765_pt1 | contig 11678 bp, 4 predicted proteins | sample YL17G02_0_MG_FD_205753 | JGI IMG/M metagenome (GOLD analysis project Ga0315273, IMG submission 205753) | Sediment microbial communities from Yellowstone Lake, YNP, Wyoming, USA - YL17G02_0 | ecosystem: Environmental > Aquatic > Freshwater > Lake > Sediment | place: USA: Wyoming | collected... | reverse complement strand
ATCACCGTCACCGCGAAAACGACGGGGTCGCGGATCAACGCGAACTCCGACGTCGGGGCCACCTTCGGCACGCTCACCTTCGGGTTCAACTCCGACCTTTCGGTCAGCGGCGCCCCGATGACCTTCGCGAAGATCGTCACCACCGGTGGCCTCTCCTCGCTCGGCCTCAGCACCCCGGTCCTTACCACGCGGTTCGACGATCAGGGGAGCGGGGGCGTTCTGAGACTCTACGGCGCCAAGAGCCTGACGATCCAGGGCGACGACTCCGGCTCGGTGAACGTCAAGACCGTGTCGTTGCAGGTCGACCAGGGCGCGACGCTCGCCCTCACCGGCCGGACGCTGCTCGGCGGAGCCGCGGCAGACACGAACGTCGTTCTCAACGGCGGCACCTTCTCGGTCACGCCGTCGACCTTGAACCCCTCGTACCCGAACGCGTACATGGCGGGCACCAACGTCGCCGTCGCCGCCAGCTCGACGGTGAAGATGAACGTGGCCGGCACGCTGGCGCTCGGCCGGCTCACCTTCTCGGCGCCCTGCACGCTGACCACGAGCGGCCCGGGCTCGGTCGACTTCCTGAGCACGACGCTGAACGCGGCGGGCACCACGACGTTCAACGCTCGGATGCGGACGGTGGGCGGCAGTCTGAATGCGGGCGGCCTGGCGGCGACGGTCGCCGTGCAAGGCACATCGAGCCTCATCTTCGAGCGCCCCAGCAACGGCCTGGGCAGCACCACGATCCAGGTCCAATCGGGCGCCACCCTCGGGCTTGTGGGCAGCGATCGGGCCAGCGGGGCCGCGATTCAGTTGGCCGGCGGCAGCCTGGTCCTCGGCAGCCCCGACGGCTCGAACCAGACCTACGTGAACCCCATCACGTCGACCGCGAACGGCTCGCTCGTCGCCGGCGCCTCCGGCATTGGCGTCGCCAGCGGCGATATTCTCGTCGCCAACCTCGCCCCCGGGGCCGGCACCACGGTCGACCTGAGCGCCCAGGGCAGCCACCGCCTCGTCCTCCCCAACGGCGTCAACACCCCGACGAGCAGCCTGTCCGTCTCCCAGGGCCAGGTCCGGGCCACCGGCCAGTTGACGGTGGGCAGCCTCACTCTCACCGGCGGCACGACCACCCTCACCACCGGCGCCACGCTCACGAACGCCTTGACCGGCGCCGGCACGCTGATCACCCAGGGGACCTTCACGATCGACCCGCAGCAGTCCCTCTCGCTGAGCGGCCCGCTCCAGGTCGATAGCGGCCACCTGACGATCAACCTGCCGGCCCTGATTCCCGCCGGGGCCCAAGCCTATTACACGTTCGACAACGGGGCTAACCCGGGCCGCAACGTCCTGGGCACGGGCGCCGATGCGACGCTGAACGGCGGAGCGGCCTGGGGCGCCAGCGGCAGGTCGCGCGGAGCCATGTCCTTCAACGGCATCAACGGCTTCCTGGGCGCCGCGCTCGACGTCTCCGAAACGAGCTACGGCGTCTCGCTCTGGGTCAGGGCCAACTCCGATAATCGCGGCATCTTCGCCGTCGTCGATAGCGATCTGGGCGGCGGCTTCGACCGCACAATCTACACGACCGGCGGAAACGCCGGCGCGCGGCTCTGGAGCGAGGAGACGATCACCAGCTCGGGTCTCAGCCTCTCGGACGGCAATTGGCACCACATCGTCCACACCTTCGGCGGCAGTGTTGGCGCCCAGGAGCTTTACGTCGATGGCGTCCTGCGGGCCACCGGCACCAAGGCCAACTCCGATTTCACCTGGCAGCAGCGCATCAATATCGGCTTCTCCCAGAACGGGGCAAACCGGTTCTTCGACGGCCAGATCGACGAGGTCGCCGTCTACAATCGCGCCCTCACCCAGGCCGACGTCACGGCCCTCTACGACTCCGCCACCCCGTCCTCGCTGGGCGCGCTGAAGCTGGCCCCGGGGACCCAGCTCACCCTCGCCGGCCTGGGGCGGGCCCAGGTTGCCTCGGTCGGCGTGACCGGCGGCCCTTCCGTCAGCGGGCCGATGACGCTGAACGGAGCCCCCAACGTCCCCGCTCGATCCGATCTCACCGCCAGCGCCGCGGGCGACACGTTGACCCTGGACGCCGCGGTGAGCGCCCAGAACTTCAACGTCGCCGGCGCAGGCACCGTGGTACTGCACCACGACCTGACTGTCGCCGGGGGCAGCCTCTCCGTCCCGCAGAATGCCACGCTGGCCGCGCAGAACAGCCTCGCCATCGACGCGTCGTCGGCCTCGCTCAACATGAGCCAGGGCAACCTGAATGTCCGCAGCGGCACCCTCACGGTGAGCATGCCCCCGAGCGCCGGCGGAGTTCCCGCGGGAGCGGTCGGCTACTGGCCCATGGACGAGACCTCCGGCCTCGTCGTCCACGACGCCGTGAGCGGCAACAACGGCAGCCTCCTGGGCACGGCCGGGGCGCAATGGCAGCCGGGGGTGATCGGGAACGCCATCGCCCTGAACGGGGTGAACAACTACGTCTCGGTGCCCGACACGTCCGCCTTCCACCTCACGGGCGACATGACCATCGCCTTCTGGTACTGGAAGACGGCCGAAGCCAACGACTGGCAGCGGATCGTCGGCCGGGGCGCGGACCCCAACCGGAACTACGGCGTCTGGGAGTGGGCGGGAGCCGACCAGCGCCTCCTGTTCCAGCAGTACAACAATGGCGCCGCCGTGCTGAACATGGATAGCGGCGTGGGGGTGCCGACCGGCTCGTGGAACTTCGCAGTCGCCTCGGTCGAGGGCACCACGGGGCGCATCTACATCAACGGCTCGGTCGTCAGCACGGCGACCCGCACGGGCACGCCGACCGTCGACAACTTGCCCCTGACCATCGGCTACGGCGGCGTCCACACCTACTTCCCGGGCTATCTCGACGAAGTCCTCCTCTACGGCCGGGCGCTCCAGCCCAGCGAGATCCAGAACCTCTACAACGCGGGCATTGTGGGCAGCTACGGCGCTCCCTCGCTCGGCCATCTCACCCTGGCCGCCGGCACAGGGCTCGTCCTCACCGGCGGCGGCGCGGCATCCGTCGAGTCCATCGCCGCCGGCGACGGGACCTCCATCCAGGGCCAGGTCACGGCTCGCGGCCCCATCACCGTCGGCAACAGCATTGGCACCCTCAACGTGATCGGCGACTTCTCCTCGGCCTCCAGCGCCGTCTACCACTGGGAGACCAGCGGCAACGGGGCAGGCCAGAGCGACCTCATCGCCGTCTCCGGCACCATCAACCTCAGCGCCGGAGCGACCCTCAAGCCGTACCTCCTCAGCAACGTCCCCAACGGCCAATACACGCTCATGACGTTCGGCACCAGCTTCGTCTCGGGCGCGGTGAGCATGGCCCCCGGCAACGCCTATGCGGAACTGATCGACCCCGCCGCCTCCAGCCTCGGCGTGGCCGGCAACAGCCTGGTCCTCAACCTCGTGAAGTACCCCACCGTCGAATGGAACAGCTCGGGCGGCACCGCGTGGAATGTGCCGGGCCACTGGACGCCCAACACGGTGCCCGACGCCACGACCGCCGCCGTGGTCAACAGCCCGGGGAAGGTCGCCACGGTCGCCGCAGCCATGGGCGGCCAGAACGCCAAGACGCTCATCGTCGACGGCGGCGCGGCGCTCATCGAACAGGGCGGGGCTCTCACGGTGGCCGACAACGTCCACGTCCTCCCCGGCGGCCAGCTCACGGTCCTCGGCACCCTCACCGCGGCTCAGTTCAACACCTCCGGCACCACGATCCTCGGCCCCAACGCGTTCCTGATGGGTTTCCCGGCGCTGCCCCCGGCCGGCGCGGTCGGCTATTACTCCTTCGAGAATGTGAGCGGGGCCACGGTCGTCAACGAGGGGAGCCTCGGCACGGCCAAGAACGGCACACTCAACGGCGCGGCCGCCATCGTCGCCGCGGCCGCGGGGCGGTCAGGGAATGTCCTGTCGCTCCCCAACGCCACGGCGGACATGGAAATCGCCCAGTCGAGCGGCACCGGCATCGACCTGAGCGGCGGCGTCTGGACGGCCAGCGCCTGGTACTACAACCTGGCGCCGCAAGGGGCCTGGCGCACGCTCTTCCGCGGCAGCGGCGGCCTCGGCGACCACCAGGTCATCGTCCAGGACAGCAGCCAGCTCCTGGGCGTCTACGACAACGGGAGCGGCGTCGGCGGCGCCGGCTTCCGCACCGCCACCTACGACATGGCCCTCAACGGGAAGACCACCGGCTGGCACATGATGACCGCCATCGGCTCCGGCACGACCACCGCCCTCTACGTCGACGGCAGCTTCGTCGGCACCTCGGACCGCAAGAGCATCGGGGACCTCTTTGCGGTGGGCAACATCCAACAGTCCCAGTACCCGGGCAACAACCAGCGGTTCGCGGACCAGATTGACGAGGTCTATGTCTACCCGCGCACCCTCAGCCTCCAGGAGATCCAGAGCCTTTACCAGATCGGCCTCCTGGGGACTGAGCGCTCGATGAGCGCCATCCACGTCACGGGCGGCACGACCACCGGCCTCGGCACGACCCTCGGGCCGCAGACCACGCTCCGCCTCGCCGGCGGCACCCTGGCCGGCACGTTCACGAGCCTGAACGCGAGCACGACGCCCGGCTCCTACGCCTACGAGATCGAGAGCGGCACGTCGAACGCCGTCCTGCGGGGCGACACGGCGTCGCTGCACATCCCCTCCACGGCGGGAAGCCCCGTGATCAACGGCCCCGTCTATCTCAACACCATGAGCGTCGAGGGCGGGACCACCCGGATCGCCGACAACGACGTCCTCCGCCTCAACACGCTGAACGTGAGCGGGGGCAGCCTGGCCGTGGACCGCCCCGCGCAAGTCGGCACGGTGAGCCTCACCGGCGGCACCATGACGACCACCCGAAACATGACGGTCGCCAAGGCCCTGGGCGGCGCGGGCACCCTGATCGCCGATGGCGCTCAGGTCCTCGACCTCTCCTCGGCCCTGGTGAGCTTCAGCGGCGAGATCCGTGTCCTGTCCTCCAGCCCCGCCAATAGCGGCAACCTGCTCATCAAGGTCCCAGCCCCCGGCGGCATGCCCTCCGGGGCACAGGTCTACTACTCGTTCGACGAGTCGGCCACCCCCGGGCGGAACGTCCTCGGGAGCGGCTCGGACGGCGTGCTGAACGGCGGAGCGACGTGGGTGCCCGGCGGCAAGTCGGGCGGCGCCCTCTCCTTCAACGGCTCCACGAGCTTCGTCGGCGCCGCGCTGGACGTCTCGGAGACGGCCTATGCCGTCTCGATGTGGTTCAAGGCCAACTCCGACAACCGCGGCCTCTTCACCGTCGTCCAGGGTGACCTCGGCGGCGCCAACGACCGCAACCTCTACACGGCCGGCGGACAGGTCGGCTCCCGCGTGTGGGACAACGAGATCATCACCACGTCGGGCCTCAAGGTCTCCGACGGCAAGTGGCACCATGTCGTCGGAACCTTTGGCGGTACCGTCGGCGGCCAGAAGCTCTACGTCGACGGCGTGCTCGCCGCCAGCGGCATCAAGGCGTTCTCGAATTTCAACTGGCAGGACCGGATCAACATCGGCCAGACGAGCGACGCCGGCGGCGGGCGGTTCTTCGACGGCCTCATCGACGAGGTCCTCGTCTATAACCGCGCGCTCACTTCCAGCGACGTGACAGCCCTCTACGCAGCGGGCGTCCCGACTCTGGGCGACCTGCGGCTGGGCGCCGGGTCGCAGGCGACCCTCGGCGGCGCCGGGTCAGCCGTCTTCAACAGCATCGGCGCGATCGGCGGCGTCACCGTCTCCAGCGGCCTCACCCTGGCCGGCGCCTACCCCCACGTCAAGTCCGACAACGCTCAGAGCCTCACCGTCGACGGCACCCTGACCACCCAGAACTTCCAGATCACCGGCCCCGGCACCGTGACCCTCCGCGACAACTTGACCATCTCCCCGGGCGGCAGCCTCAAGATCCCATCGGGCGTCACCCTGGCCTCGCAGGGCAACATCACCATCGACGCCTCCTCGGCCTCCGCGGCGTCTCTGAATTCCGACGGCGTGCTGAATGTGGCCACCGGCACACTGACCGTGAAGGTTCCGGCTGCGACGTTTCTCATGGGCGTCTTCCAGAACTTCGACGGACCCGGGACGCCCTACACCCTGACGCAGCAGGCCGGCGCGCCGGGGCCCGCCATCCTCAACGAAGGCGCTCCGCAGAACAATGTCGCACAGCTCCTCGCGAGCACAAACGGCCTGTCCAACAACATCGCCTTCGACAGGACGGCAGTGGGCGCCCCGAACCACATCATGGCAAGCTTCAAGATGAAAATCGGCTCGGGTGCCGACGGCGGCGCCTTCGCGCTCCTCAGCACGGCGAACAACGGGACCTCCGGCGCCCCGCTCGTTACCCCCGGGGCATGGGAGAATCCCGCCATCGCGGGCGCCTTCGGTTTGGGCTTCGGCATCTACGACAACGTCTACTGGACCCGCCTCGACTGGAACGGGGCGCAGGTCGTTGCGAACCAGGCCTACGACTACCGCAACAAAGGGTGGCAGCAGGTCAACCTCGACATCCAGTACGTTTCGGGCGGCGCCAACGTGTCCGTCGACATCGCCGGAAACGGCGTCTTCTCCAACTACTTCATCGCGGGCATGACGCCCTACGAGGGCCGTGTGGCCTTCGGCGGCCGCACCGGCGGGCTGAACACGGACTTCCGGATCGACGACATCAACGTCCGGCTGGGCAGCGGCGCGCGGCTGGGCAACCTGAACCTGGCCCCCGGCACGCAGTTGGTCCTCAGCGGCCCGAGTGGCCCTGGAACGGCCGCCTTCACGTCCATCACCTCCGCCGACGGGACCTCGATCACGGGCAACGTCATCGTCGACCAGTTGCTCGACCCGACGGGCCACCTCACCATCCAGGGCGACCTCGAGGTGAGCGATGGCGCCACCTATAAGCTCGACCTGGGCCTTGACCCCATGGACCTCATCGAGGCCGACACGATCCACCTGGACCGGAGCTTCACGCTCCAGCTCTTCGGCGCCGGGGCCACCATCCGGCGCGACGACAAGGTCCAGCTCTTTCAGTACGATGCCGAGAATGGCTTCTGGATCGGCGGCCAGCAGTGGACCGCCCAGGGGCCTCCCCTCGACTACCTGATCCGGATCGCCAACGTCGATGACCCCTACTTCCAATACGCCTGGGACGCCTCCGAGGCAGAGATCATCGTCGAGAACAACGGGATCTTCCTCACCGGGTTGACCGCCGAGCTGGTCCCCGAGCCGACCAGCCTGACGCTCCTCGCCCTCGGCGGCCTCGCGTTATTCGCGAAAAAGCGGCGCCGGCGCCGTGGCCGCGTGAGTGCGTGAGAGCTTGGGGGCGTGAAAGTGTGACCACCCTATCGCCCTGCGGGCCGAGAAATCGCCGCAGGGCGATTCTGCGCCCGGGGACATCCTGCTTTTCCCCGCCCCATGCAGCAAGCCATCCGCCTAACGGAGCAGACCGTCCGGGGTCCGCCTGGCCCTGTCCGAGGCAAGGGGAAAAGCTGAATGTCCCCTGCGAGGGCTCAGAGGACCTTCATGACGATGATCGTGAAGTCGTCGCGCGGCTCGGCGCCGCGGGCGAAGTCGCGGACCGCGTGCCAGATGCGGTCCAGCGCCTCGCGGGCCGGCGCGCGGGAGCAGGCGAGGACCGCCTCGAAGAGCCGCTGGCGGCCGAAGGTCTCCCCCTCGGGGTTCATCGTGTCCGTCAGCCCATCGGTGTAGAAGAGCAGCAGGTCGCCGGCGAGGACGTAGGCCTGGCGCTCCTCGTAGGCCGCCTTGGGGTCCGCTCCGAGGACGAGTCCGCCTTCGCGCAGCTCGCAGTGCTGGCCGTCGCGGACCAGGACGGGCGGCGCGTGGCCGGCGTTGCAGTAAGTCAGCCGGCGGTTCAGCGTGTCCAGGGCGCCGTAGAAGAGCGTGACGAACTGCTCTTCGCCGATGTCGCGGCAGAGCGAGCGGTTGGTCTTCGCGATGATGTCGCGGGCCGCGTAGACGGTCTCGATCGAGCCGCGGACCACCGCGCGGGTGGCCGCCATGAGGATGGCGCCGGGCACGCCCTTGCCCGAGACGTCGGCGATGACGATCCCGAGGTGCTGGTTCTGAATCGGCACGAAGTCATAGAAGTCCCCGCCCACGGAGCCGTGCGGGATGTAGCGGCTGGCGATCTCGAAGCCGGGGATGGTGGGGTCCGTCGTGGGCAGCAGGCGGCGCTGGATCGCGGCCGCGGCGGAGAGTTCCTTGTCCATCGCCTGGGCGCGGAGCGCCTCCTCGTACAGCTCGGCGTTCTCGATCGCCGCCGCGGTCTGGTTGGCGATCGCCTGGAGAAGGCGGACCTGGTCCTCCGTGAACTCGTGCTGCTCCGCCGTGTAGGCGCGGATCGTGCCGATCGCATGGCCCTTCGTCCGCAGCGCCACGCACAGACTCGAGCACAACCCCTCCTCCGCCGATTCGCTCGGGTAGAGCGTCCGCCAGTCCTGGGTCACGTCGGGCACGTACACGACGGCGCCGTGGATCGCTTCCTGGTCGGTCACGCTCTCGGCCAAGTTTACTGGCCCTTTCTCGCGATAGCGGCGGCTCAGGTTGTGGACCGACTGGATGGTCAGCTCGCCGTTCGCCTCATCGAGCAGGCAGATGAGGCAGCCTTTGACGCCGAGCGTCTCCGTCGTCATTCGCGTGATGAGGTCCAGGCGCTCCTGGAGGCTCAGCGTCTGGTTGAGCGCCATCGAGAGGTCCGAGAGCGCCGTCAGCTCGCGCAGTTGGCGCCGCGCCTCATGGCCGCGGCGGCACAGCTCCGCCAGGACGTCCGCCATCGAGCGCAGCAGCTCGGCCGCCGCGGTGACCGCCTCCGGCCGCCGCAACGAGCTATCGTCCACCACCCGCGTCACTTCGTCCACCGTCAGGCCCAGCCGCCCACCGCCCCGCGCCGCCACGCCAGGCTCGATCTCGGCCCGCGTCAGCAGGCCCGTCATCTCCAGCACGCTCAGGGGATAAGGGTCACTGTTCTTGATAACTGCCGACCTCCTGTTCTGGTGACTGGTTCCGCCGTCGAAGGCCGTAGCGGCAAGCGGCTCGCTTGTCGACCGTAGCGACCGTAGCGCCAAGGCGACAAGCGCGTTCGCCGTACGGCGAATCGCTTCGACGACCGCGCGACCCCGCCACACATGTTGGCTCCTGGCTCGGGAGCGCCTGCACGACAGCGGTATGTGCTCCCGAAACGCAATCGCCGTGCCAGTGGGAGCCCGACTTCAGCGACCTTCGCCCCGTCTGAGCCGTAAGTCATTCATGTGTCTGCCCCTGGGACGATGCATCGACTGGGAAGCGACGAGAGTGCAGCGGCGCTCTTCCCATGCCGTGTTCGCTCCGCCTGACCGCCACACCTTCTCGCGTCGGCTATCTCGGAATCCGCCCACCAAGAGGGAATCCGGCCCCCAGCCGTTCAGGTGGGGGCAACGCGAACTGCGCGACCCTGTGATGGGCACTGTGATGGGCCTTGAACTAAACCGCTTCTCGATAAGCTCCGCCAGCCGCATACCCTGCATGCCGCACCTGCCACTCGAACTAGGGTCGCCTCGGTTTTCAATCGTCCTCGTCCTCGTTCTTGTCCCAGACTCTCCACCCTTTCCCTCCCTTGCTTGACGCCTCATTATACCATACAATCTGCGGGCCGTGCCATTGGCCTGCTCGTCCCTACGCTCTGCGTGGGGACGCCTCCCCGGCCGCTCCGCGGCCATTCCGAGCATGGGGCACGCCCGAGGGCCGGGGCAGAATCGAGAACGAGGACGACGACGAGGACGAGAAGAAACCCAGCATGGAAAGGAGCCCGCCATGTCCCTAGTCATCGACTCCCACGTCCACTACGACGGCCGCGAAGGCGAACTCGACAGCCTGCTCAAGGCCTGCGATCGCATCGGCACCGACAAGGCGGTCATCTTCTCCCTGGAGTCCAACGACGCCGTCCTCAAGGCCGCCCAAGCCCACCCCGACCGCATCATCCCCTTCGCCCACTTTGCCCTCGGCACCGACGCCCCCGCCCGCGTCGCCGAGTTCCGCGACGCCGGCTTCCGCGGCATCAAGTTCATCTTCCCCAAGGAAGCCTACAACAGCCGCTCCTACTTCGACGTCTACGCCCGCATGTCTGAGGCGGGCCTCGTCGCGATCTACCACCTCGGCATCGTCGGCCGCCGCCGCGACGGCCAGCCCGACGACCACGACTCCAACCTCACCCGCGCCATCCACCTCGACCACATCGCCCGCTGCTTCCCCAAGCTCCGCCTCATCGGCGCCCACTTCGGCAACCCCTGGTACGAAGAGGCCGCCATGGCCGCCCGCTGGAACTCCAATCTCTGGTTCGACCTCTCCGGCTCGACCCTCAAGGCCAAGCCCCCCGAGTTCATCCGCGCCCTCCTCTGGTGGGACAAGCCCGGCCACCCCTACCAGCCCCACGGCGACAAGCACCCCTTCGACAAGATCCTCTTCGGCACCGACGTCGCCCACGAATGGATGCCCGACGTCCACCAGGACTACCAGCTCCTCCTGACCGCCATGAAGGTCCCCCCCGACTACCGTGCCAAGATCATGGGCGAAACCGCTGCCGAGATCCTCGGCCTCACAACCTGAGTGCTCCTCTTCCCATCTCGACCATCTCGACCATCCTGCGCCCCTCTGGGGGGCTCAAGACACACAGGTTATGTGGGCACATACCCTGTGCAGGCTGGTGTCCATCTCGTTCATGCCGTCCATCTCGACCATCTTGACCATCTCGCGCCCCTCTGGGGGGCTCAAGACACACAGGTTATGTGGACACGTATCCTGTGTAGGCCGGTGTCCATCCCGTCCATTCCGTCCATCTCGACCATCCTGCGCCCCCCTCGGGGGCGCAAGATGGGGATTTGACACAGGCTATGTGCCCACATAGACTGTGCATGCGAAGCTGTTTGCGAATCCCCTCGGAGGCCAGCCATGCCCAACGTCACCATCGCCCTCAGCGACCAGCTCCTCGCCGCCGGCCGCGACTACGCCCATCGGCACGGCATCTCCCTCAACGCCCTCATCCGCGAACTCCTCGAGCGGAAGGTCAACGCACCGCCCAAGTCCGATTTCCTTCAGGCATTCTTCGACGCCGTCGACAAAGCCCACGGCGACTCCCGCGGCTGGAAGTGGAACCGCGGCGAGATCTACGAACGGGAGGACAAGAAATGAGCAACGTCTTCGTCGACACCAATCTCATCGTCTACAGCATGGACCAGTCGGACCCGGAGAAGCGCGACCACTGTCGCCAGCTCCTCCGCTCCCTCGTCGACCACGAGGCTGGCGTCATCTCGACCCAGATCCTCCAGGAAGCCTACGTCGTCGCCACGCGCAAGCTCGGCATGGACCCCCTCGAGGTCAAGACGGCTCTCCAGAACCTCGCGGCCTCCTTTGAGACCCTCCCCATCACCCCGTCCATCATTTTCCAGGCCATCGACTGCTCGGTTCCCAACACCCTCTCCTTCTGGGACGCCCTCCTCGTCGCCGCCGCCTCGAGCGCCCGCTGCGACCGCCTCTGGACCGAGGCCCTCACCCCCGGCCAGACCCTCCTCGGCGTCCGGATCGAGAACCCCCTCCAAGACGACGCTCCACCGATCCGCATCGATTGGCAGCGGTGAGATCACCGAAGGGCGAGTTGGCTCCGGAGA
>Ga0315273_10010764_pt1 | contig 11678 bp, 12 predicted proteins | sample YL17G02_0_MG_FD_205753 | JGI IMG/M metagenome (GOLD analysis project Ga0315273, IMG submission 205753) | Sediment microbial communities from Yellowstone Lake, YNP, Wyoming, USA - YL17G02_0 | ecosystem: Environmental > Aquatic > Freshwater > Lake > Sediment | place: USA: Wyoming | collected... | reverse complement strand
TTACCTGGCGATGTATTCTTTTATGCGCTTCTTTATCTCTTTCACCAGCGCCAATAAGATCGATGCCCTGGGTCTCAACCAGGCTCAGATCATCTGTATTTTGGTATTCACAGTCAGTGTTCCGCTTCTCGCAATCACCACATTGAAAAAACGGCAGCTTTCCATGAATGGTTAATTTCCTGGAGGCTGAAAAATGGATACCATTCTGATATTAAAACAACACCGACTCGCCTGATAACTGGAACATCCACAACAAAGAATGAGTGGGCCTGGGATCAGGCAGCGGTGAAGTCATCATGGGATTAATCATTTTGGTAACGGTGTGACCCTATGGGACAAAAAGAAAAGTACATTCCTGCTCTAAATCGAAACTGGTTAACCCCGCTTTACGATCCGCTGCTCAAATGGGTTATGCGAGAGGAAACCTTCAAGCGTTACATCGTGGAACATTCCCATCTGGAGACCGGTCAAAAGGTTCTGGACCTGGGATGCGGTACCGGTACGTTGACCATCAAGATCAAGCAGTTTCTTCCTCAAATTGATCTATTTGGTCTGGATGGCGATCTGTCTGTGCTTCAGATTGCCAGGGACAAGGCTGATACTGCCGGGGTGGATATCAAGTGGGAGAAAGGATTGGCCTATGACTTACCCTATCCAACCGCCTCATTTGACCGAGTGGTATCCGTCCTGATGATCCACCACCTGACCGCCCCCAACAAGATTAAAGCCTTCCAGGAAGTTTTTCGCATCTTGAAACCAGGTGGAGAGTTCCATCTTCTGGATTTTGGAAAGCCGACCAGTCTGGGAATGCACCTGATCTCAATTCCGATAGTTCGCATGGAAGAAGCCGGAGATAATATCCGTGGGTTGCTGCCTGGTATGCTACTGCAAGCGGGGTTATCGGATATCACTGAAACCAGGCATTTCAAGACACTCTTTGGGGAACTGATCCATTATCAATCCTTCCACCCGTTATTATGAGTAAACAAGAAAAAATAATCCATCCGGACGTTGAACTAACGCTCATCGAAGATACACTGGCCCAAGTTTCTCGGACAGGTTTGTCGATCCCGCCGATCTGGGTGGCCAACTTTCTCGTCGCCCTTAAATCCAAACCATTGATCATCCTGGCTGGTCCACCCGAATCGGCTAAAGAGGCCTTAGTCGAGGGTTTCGGCAACGTCCTGACAGGCAATGATTCATACCGGTATCAGACGATGATGGGCCACCCCTGGTGGGCAACCAAAACCCGCGACATCGCAACTTACACCAGGACGCAATCACAGTTTAATACGTTTAAATTGGAAATTTTAATCGAGGAGGCTGGACTTCCAGAGAACCGGGATCGATTCTTTATTGCCGAGTTGACAAAGATCAGCCCGGGAGAATTGCAGGAATATTTCTCAGAAATGGCCTTTCAGCTTAAGCACGGGCGGCTCATGCGCTTACCCACCTCCCATTTCATGGAACCGATCCTTTTTCCTTCCAATTTGTCCATCGTCGGCACGATGGATACAGTCAAGTTCAATTGGCTTGACCCCGATCTACTCTCGCAGGCCACGATCATTGATTGCACTCCGGTCAAATCGGCTTCTGTGCCACGCCTTGGGGAATTATACAGAGATCCTGATCGCGAAAAAATCTTGATGCGATCCTCCATTCGTAATCCCCAGCGGGCTTTCAGAAAAATGTTTAACATATTGCGCAGATTCCCGTATGCACTCCTGCCTCTTTTACGGGTAAAGCAAGTATTACAGAAGTTTCGATCTAAATATTTGGGCAACCCCCTCTTTGAAGGAATAGTATATATGGCTAATTCCTGGTCTTATACCGACAGGGGTTTGTTTAACGAAGATCCCCGTAAGAATTTACAGATAGCATTGGATCTAGCAATAACCCAATCGCTCCTATTACCGTACAGTGAAAAGATTGCTGGATCTGAAAGCATGCAAATCAAGCTGCATAAAGTACTCGACGACCAATTTCCCACCGCCAATGCTTATATCAATTCGCTCAATCCGGTATAGGCATTTCTGCTGAGCCAGAATCACGCCGAACAGCGCTTATCACGGGTCTTCAGATCCACTATATTGGATGCAATAAAGGAGACTTTTTATGAACCAACTTACCCCCTCCAATAAATTCCGAATCCCCACCCTGGGACTCATCGCAATTGTCGGGTTATTAATTGCCCTGGTTGCGATCTTTGTGTTCAAAATCGCGGTTGGTCCCGTCTTGAACTACGGCCTATTTGCCATCATGATCTTGAGCCATTTCTGGATGCACGCTGGACATGGCAACCACAGTGAGCATCAGGAACATGCCAGCCCTCCCAATCCATCCGCCCAATTAAGCTCGGCTCCAGTTGAAAATAACCACCCCCAAAACCGGAGGCACGGATGCCATTAATAGGCAGAATGGCTTATCAAGGTATCTGTTAATCCGCCCTGTTCGATCGAACTCAGACCTCCTATACTGAAACTGTAGATTAAATATGAACGCAGGCAATAAACCTTTATTCATCATGCAGCAGGATTGTGATTCCGCGGTCACGCAGGTGACAATTGCATTGAAATCCGGCGGTTTTTCAGTTTTAAAATCCTTTGATCTGCAGTCGGCTGTGAAACCTTCTGGGGGCTGTGGTTGCGATCAGGATTCCAGCACCCGCCAGATGGTTGTCCTGCTGGTCTACGCTCCGGAAGGACCTCCTGCCACGCTGGTCTTCGACAGCTACCGGTTCCAAACCCTCGTTTATCTGGTGTCCGGCACTGCCCAATCGGTGCATCCTGCCTGGATAGGCACTCTGAGCCAACTCTTGCCAGACACCTTTTCCGCAGTGAACCCAATACTCTCTTTCGTCGAACAGAATAATGACCACACGCGTTGAGCACGTAAATGTGTATTCGAAGACTGACCGGGTTATCCACGGATTGGGACGGCATTGGATTTCCGTGGTGATCATCCTGCTGGGTTTATACGTGATTGTCCCATTCCTCGCTCCCGTTTTCATGGCAGGCGGGTGGACTATTCCAGCAAAAGTCATCTACCTGGTGTACTCCTTCCTCTGCCACCAATTACCCGAACGCTCTTATTTCCTGTTTGGTCCCAGGATTTCCTACTCCCTCCCCGAGATCCAGTCGGTCTGGCAAAACGCGAATAATATGCTTATCCTGCGGCAGTTCGTGGGCAACGCGCAAATGGGGTGGAAAGTTGCCTGGTCCGACCGGATGGTATCCATGTTCACCAGCCTGTGGGTATTTAGCATGCTGTGGGGGATTTTCAAGCAAAAGATTAAACCCCTGCCCTGGTGGGGTCTTTTTCTCCTGCTCCTGCCACTGGCCGTGGATGGCATCACCCATGCCATCAGCGACCTGGCCGGGATTGGGCAGGGCTTCCGGGATACAAATACCTGGCTGGCAGCCCTGACCAACAACTCTCTGCCGGCTGGATTCTATGCCGGTGATGCCTGGGGCTCCTTCAATGCCTGGATGCGCCTGATTACCGGTGTGTTCTTTGGCCTGGGCATCGTCTGGTTCGGTTTTCCCTACATCGATGAAGCCTTCACCAATTCCTGGCAGGCAGTGGAAGATAAATACCAATACGGAGCTTTGTTGAAAGCACCTCTCACGATTCCGGTCGATCGCGAGGAGCCAGCGCCAGGTATTCGGCAAGTGCACCACCGGTAAGGGGTTTCACCATGCGTCGGACTGTGTTTACCAGGTCACCCATTTCAACCCCATTGCACCTGGAAACCTCAACATACCCCATCTTCTGCCAGAAGCGCTCGGCGCGCTCATTGCCCTCCACGACACCCAGGCGCAACCACCTGGCTCCGTTTCGCACGACCCAATCTTCCAGAGCCTGGTACAGCGCCTGGGCGTCTCCTTTTCCGTGCCGTGGGGTGGCGACGATGAACAACCCGATATGCCAGACCTGCTGTGCCAGGAGATCCGACACCACCTCTGCCGTACCAACAAGTGAACCAGTCTCATCCACAAAGCCCAGTAACCATTTTTTGGTGAAGCTCCATCCATCTGGGGGTTCGTCAATGAACTCTAAATAAGCCTCGGTGGGACCAGCCGGACGACCCTCGACTGCCAGAAAGTATTCCGGGTTTGCGTCGAAAAAACTTTGCAGTTCCGGGATGTCTTCAGAATGCAGTTCAATGGAACGCAGGTTTCCGGCAGAAAACAGAGGGGGGCGGGATGAATGCATGGTTTGTGCTCTGGTGTTAATTATTGTATTCAGAAGTCTTACTCGTAAATCTTGCCTGGCTATTGAATCTTGATCGAGCCCGCGCCAGGCGGTGTGGTCGGGTTGGCATTGTCTGCCGCGTTGTGAAGCGTATCCAACCGCCCGGCTAAAACGCAAATAGCTGGAAAGCCGGGCAAAAGGAGAAATCAGCGATGACAGGTCATAGCAATTTTTCGATATCTTTCACAAGTTCTGGCAAATCCAATGCCTCGCCAAACTGCTTCAACCAGAATCTGACACGTTCCTTATCCAAATCGGGGTGACTGCCGGCAATCGCCTGAATATCAGCCAGGTCTTTGGGCCGGTGGGCAACCGCCTTCATGATAATCAAATCCTCCGGTGTGGGCAGGCGCAATTGGAGTGAACTGACTTCGAGTACCGTACTGCGCTCCACCATTTCAACTTCAAAGGGAAGCATGCCCAACGAAAGGTCTATATCCGTGCCACTGGCGACATGCCTTAACAGCAAGACGCGGTTTTTACAAGCGAATTCGATTGGGTTGAGGATGCGTGGTTCAATTCCCTGGTTCGCTGCTTCATGAAGAAGTTGAGGAACATCATCAATGCCGAGCAGGAAGACCGCATCCAGGTCTACCGTATAGCGCGGTGTACCGAGTAAGCTTGCGGCTATCCCACCGATGATCACCCCTCGATTGTCGAATTTCAAAAGCAGGTTTTGTAAAGCCTGGAGCGGGGCTAATAATGGGGTTGCGCTTTCGGGTGCTACCTTGTCGCTTGTTCTTTTAGCTTTGCCCATCGTTGAAAAACACTCATTTCACCTGGATCTGGTCGAAGCAACCCCAGCCCTTTAGCCATACCATAAGCAGCATTCAACTGCTGCCAGCGCAAGGCCAGCGAAGCCGATCGCCGTTCTTCCGATTGGACCGCCTCTACAACTGCCCAACGTGCTTGATAATCAAGAATGTCACTTTTCAGCGTCATACATCCATTATAACATTGAGATTTTTATAGAGTGATGCGTGGTTATTTCCTTTTCCGCATCATTTGCGCAGACAGCCAGCCCTCTGCACGGAAGATGGAGATGCCCCCAGAAAAAGAAATCACACCTGTTTTCACAAGGCGGGTAAACCTGCCCTTTCAACTCACTTGGGGAGCGCCGGGACATCAATGATCCACAGTGTTGTGTCAGGTGAACCCTCCGCATCGCCAGAACACGATTCGAATGCGATCCTTTTGCCATCTGGAGACCAGGACGGTGCCCCATCATAGCCGGCATGCTGCGTCAGCCTGAGCGGGTTGCCTCCTGATAGGGGTATGATGAACAGGTTGGCGTACTCGAGCCCATTTTCATCGGAACTGTAAACAATCCAACGCCCATCCGGGGAGGTCGAAGCATCGGTTTTATCGCCAAGGCCGCCTGTAACCTGCTTGTGATCTGTCCCGTCGATGTTCATTGTCCAGATATCCCATTGGCGGGCGCTGAATTTCTGGTATAGGATTTTATCGCCGGACGGCGACCAGTTGGGCTGCCGGCAATCCTCGGCTGGACTGGTCAGATCCTGGTATGGTACCGTTCCATCCACCCGGTATTTAACGATGATGCCATTCTCTTCCACATCCACGATGTGCGACTCGAAAACAATCCATTGACCATCAGGGGATAGCGAGGGTTCATACGCCACCCTGCCTGTTCGGCCGGTGATCCTGACTTCGTCGCCAGGGCTGCCATCGTCATAAATCAGGTAAATTTCATCATGAGGCGGGCGGGAAGATGAAAACACGATTTTTCGGACGAAGGGATTCCAGCTGGAACCGGGCAGGTTGACATTTTCACTGCCGTCTGAAACAAGCACTCTCAGGTTGTCAGAAGCGGTGTCAAACACAAAGAGGTCTGCAGAGCCCAGGTTGTAACCCTCCCTGAACCCTGTAAAAAGCAGCGAACGATTATCCGGGGACCAGGCAGGATTTTGCAGGCTTCCACCGACTGTGATTCTAGCCTGGCGTGCCCCGTCACTCCTCTGAACTTCCGGGAGTCCTGTCTTTAGTAAGGTTGGCGCCATGACCAGACCCGGCGTGCCTGTTTGAGCAGGCGAAATGGTCAGGCACCCGGACACGACCAGTAGAAAGACCATGAGCGAGTAAACTGCTGCAAATGGGATTCTCATCAGGCTTCCGGCAGAAAACAGAGGGGGGCGGGCTGAATGCATGGTTTGTGCTCTGGTGTTAATTATATTATACAGTTTCTCGATGGGTTGAAAATATGCACGATTACCACACTTATGGCCGGGCATGCTGCTAATTATTTCTAAAAACCTTGTTATGGTATACTCATGAGAAATGGACTGCCCATTTTCACCTGGAAAAGCAACATGGTTCCAGGCGCACCCGTAAAAACACACAATTCATCAGGAGGTTGCCATGATAGTTCGTGAACGGATGACACCCAATCCCTTTACCATCACAACCGATATGTCTGTGCCAGACGCGCTGCACCTGATGCGCGAGAAGAATATGCGCCACCTGCCCGTGCTCGATGCCCACGGCAAGCTGGTGGGTATTGTCGCCGAGCTGGACCTGCTGTACGCTTCGCCGTCTCCCGCCACCTCCCTCAGCCTGTGGGAGCTGCCAGAGCTGCTATCAAAGCTCAAGGTGACCAAAGTGATGAGCACCAATCTCGCCACGGTCACCGAGGACACCCCGCTGGAAGAAGCGGCGCGCATCATGTCCACCCGCAAAATCGGCGCCCTGCTGGTGGTGCGCGGAGAAGAACTGGTGGGCATCATCACCGAGACCGACATGTTCAGAGCATTCCTGCAACTGCTGGGGGGGCTCAGGTCGGGGGTACGCGTCAGCGCCCGCACCTCGGGCGCAAAAGGGACGGTGGCAAAGATCACCAATGCCATCTTCAATGCCGACGGAGATATCGTTGGGTTGGGTTTCAGCGAAGTACCGCAGGGAAATGAACTGCAGTGGCATATTACCATCAAAGTGAAGGATGTGCCGCTGCAGAAGTTGGTGGAGGTGCTCAAACCGGTGGTGCTTGAGATCCTGGACGTGCGCGAGATGTAAGCTGTGCTTTAAATAAATCATACGGGACGAGGGCTGTTGCTTACCTCGTCCCGCATGGGGTTTCAAAATAGTTGAGCGCGAACCAACGCGCCGGGGTGCGTTTAGCGATTTCCTCCTTCGCCCTGCACCTGGTTGACCGAGAGCAGCGGCAGCCCCAGGTCTCGGATGACTGCCAGCAGCCCGTGCAGTGCCGACTGGTCGGGGACGGGCCCCGTCAACACGGTGTTCTTGCCTTCCTGGGAGAGGGTGAACCCCTTGAACCAGGATTCCCACTTGTTATCCAGTAAACCCTTCACGCAAATTTGATACATGGCTGCCTCTTCTGCTTCCTGGTGATCCTTATTCCAATCAATGCCGCCTGCTTTCTTCCGGCTCATTCCTGCCGGGCTCAGGCTGTTTCCTCGGTGGTGATGGAATGCAGTGGGAGAGCAGTGGTCTCCTGTTCATACTTTTCCCGCAGCCGGGTGCCCAGGTTATAGAGCAGGGAACCCAGTTTGCTCAGCAGTTGGTGCATGCGGGCCTGCCGGGCGCGCCTGGCTTCCAGGGCTTCCTGAACCAGGCCGTGAGTGTCGGCTTCGATGCGCAGGTCGCTGCGGTGGCATCGCGTGGCGTCAAAAGAACTGTTGGTAATCATTTTCTTTCATCCTTTCTGGTGGCTGGTCGGTTTCTAAACCGGCAACCGTCCTCTGGTTACATGGGTATATTACCCTCCGGGTGAGGTAGTGCGCATCCCCCAAATGAGGTATTCTGGCAGATGAGTTGCGGCAACAAAAAAGCCTCTCACGCGGGGTGAAAGGCTGCCTTTCAGTATAGGTGGGGAAAAACCGGGTTTACAACAGCCCCAGGTCTCTGGCTTTTTGCACCGCTTCCATGCGCCGGCCGGCGTCCAGCTTGCTGTAGATGTTCTTGATATGCGTGCGTACCGTGTGGGACGAGAGGTACAGTTGCGCGGCAATCTCGGTGCTGGTCATGCTGGTTTGCAGCAGGCGCAGCACTTCCAGCTCACGCTCGGTGAGCGGTTCCGCCAGCCGGGTGGCAGCCCTGACGGGCGGGTTCACCACAGGTATGCCGGCTTTCCCCGCCGCGAAGGCAGCCAGCAACTGTTCGATATAGCTGGTCAACGTGGGAGGTTGTTTTGCGGGACTCTTTCGGCATTCTTCCAGGAGCAGCCGCAGCGGCTCGCCTTCGTCAACGAAAATGCGTATGTACTTGCCCGGGTGCGCCAGTTGCAGCGCCCGGGTGAGCGCGGCCAGCGCTTCGGGTCGGGCTTTGCACGCCTGCCGCGCCAGCGCTTGCAGCAGCAGGATTTTGATCTGCTCGTGCACCCAGCCTGCCTTCTGGGCGGCAGCCAGTATACGATCAAGCAATCCCAGCGCCTCCTGCAGGATGGGCTGCGACGCCTCCTGCGTTCCCCGGGCAACCAGCACCCGCGCCAGGTTGAGATGGTGCAGGTCGTAGTGATAACTCAACTCACCGTCAGCCTGCAACCCACTGCGCTCAGCCCAGCGGGCAGCCGCGGCCAGGTCTCCCTGTGCCAGCCACAACCGCAGCCGGCAGTCGTCCATCCAGCAGACGACAAAAGGGTCCACCTTGGTCCAGGTGGTAATCTCATCGGCTTGCGCCAGGTTTTGCTGTGCCGCGGCGACTTCGCCGCAGGCGATCTGGTAGTTGGCCAGGCACACAAAACTGTCAGCGCGCACATCCGCCTGCCCGAGCTGGGCACACTGTTTGATCGCTTTTTCCAGGTGGCGTTTAGCGTGATCCAGCTCATTACGCTCGCGCAGCAGGTCTCCCAGCTTGGCATTTGGAAAACCCGCCATGTACGACTCGCTGCCATCTGAAGCGGTGGCCAGGTGTAATGCTTCCCGGTAAGTAACCAGGGCGTCATCCAGCCGTCCTTGTTTGGTCTGCTGCATGGCCTCATAGCAACCTGCGGAAACTGCCTTGGTCGGGGAATGCCCCAGCAGCGCGTCTTTGCGTCCCCTGGCAAAGGCTTCTTCTGACTGGCGAACATCACCCAGGGCCCAGTAGGCACCGCCCAGCGCAACCCTGGTCTCGCAGCGCATTTCGTCGCCAATGGGAAGCAGCTCCAGGGCCTTCTGTCCCTGCTCGAGCACCCTGGGTATATCCTCCTGGTTCAGGGCATGGTGGGCGCGGATGCCGGCGATATGCCCTTGAATGTGCCGGGCTTCCATCTCTGAGAGCGCACCGGGCTGCCCACTGCGGGTGCGTGCCAGGCCCTGCTCAACCGCCGCCTCAGCGGAGCGCAGGCTGGCCTCCACTTCGCCCCCCATGCGCCGCCCGGTCCAGAAAAATCCCCAGGCGCGGTAAACGCACAACCAGGGACGGCTTTGTGCCACCTCCTGCGGTAGCGTATCGATCCAGCGCGCGATCAACAACATCTTGTTCTCCGCCTCCATCTGCGCCACAGCCTGTTCGACCAGGCCGCCAGCCCACTCAAAGTCGGTGCTGGCCAGCGCATGGGTCACGGCGTCTTCATACAGCCTGACTTCTGCCAGCCACTGGCTTGCCCGGCGGTGAAGCCGGGGAGCCAGGCCGGGGTGGGTGCTCTCCAGGCTGCTGCGCAGCAGGTCTTGAAAAAGATAATGGTAACGGTACCAGAAACGTTCATCATCCAGCGGCGTCAGGAACAGGTTGGAGCGGTCCAGCATTTCGAGGTTGTTCTGGCTGTCCAATAAGGCACCATCAACGGTCGTTACACTGCCGCCCGGTTCAGACATGAGGGCAGCCGCCAGCGGCGCGCAAACCCGCTCCAAAATCGATGTCCGCAGTAGAAATTCCTGCACCGCTTCAGCCTGCCGGGCAAGCACTTCTTCCAGCAGGAAATCGGAGATAAAGCGGTTGCTGCCAGTAAATGCTTTGATAAAGCCAGCCACATCGCCGCGCCCCTGCATGGCCAGCGCGGCCATCTGCAGCCCGGCAATCCACCCCTCGGTGCGTTCCTCAAGCGCTGCCACGGCTTCCACCGGCAGTGACAGCTTCATCATCTCGTTGAGGAAGGTCGCTGCCTCCAGCGGGGTGAAACGCAGGTCGCCAGTGCGCAGCTCGTTGACATCGCCAAAGGCGCGCATGCGCGCCAATTGCCAGGGCGGGTCAGCCCGGCTGGAGATCAACAGGTGCATGTGGGGGGGCTTGTGGTCGAGGATGAAGTTGAGCGCGTCCTGGATGCTTTGCTCGCTGATGGTGTGGTAGTCATCCAGCACGATCACGAAGGGCTGTTCGATTTCAGCAGCCGCATTGACCAGGCTGCCCAGGACGGCCTCAGAGGGAACAAAGGCGCTGCCGGGAGAGCCGGCTTCCAGCACTGGCAGCACGGAGGCGGCAGTGCCATGCCGGATTTGCTGCAAGCCGGCGATGAAGTAAGCCAGGAAACGCGCCGGGTCGTTATCTCCCTTATCAAGCTGCACCCAGGCGAAAGGCCGCCCGGAGGAAGCAATCCAATCCGCTGCCAGGGTGGTCTTGCCAAAACCTGCCGGCGCCGAGATCAGCGTGAGCTTGCAGTTCCAGCCCGCGTTAAGGCGTTCGATCAACTGCGGGCGCGCCACAACCCCGGCTCGTCGGGGGGGTGGGTATAGTTTTGATTTGAGGATCGAAATGGGCATCCCGGCTTCACCTCAGGGAGTATGTTTCCATCACCGGGTTAATTATAGTGCATTCCCCGCTGTGTGTGATTATTTCAGGTCGTAGGTCGCGCAGCGTGTATTCGCTTTCACCTGCCCTCCCGGCAGGACACACCCAGGGCGTGCTGCGCGACCGGGACGGTGTGGCGGGCGGTGGCAGGGGGAATGTAGCGCTTTTCTATAATTTCATGGTAATGGTCTTTTTGAACCTGGTTCGCCAAAGATTAATGTTCAAATATATCTCTTTTGTTGTATAGTTAACGAGAGTGGTGTTGGCATTGCCGGAACACCGAGTGTAACCTTCGCGGGAGGCGTACTATGGCAAATGCAAATCTCAGATTTTCTGGGGGCTCAAACCCGCGCGCGCGCGGCGGATGCCGGCGGGGGGTTCTCATCGGGCTGCTTGTGTTGTTCCTCTGCATTATCGCCAGTTTGGTTGTCTACCTGGTCTTTCTGCGCCGGCCCTCTTACACGCTGCCGAGCGTTGTCATCCTCGAGCCGGCTTACGGCGCAGAGTTGGTCGCCGGTCAGCCAGTACTCGTGCTGTCAAACGCGATCTCTGCCGCTCGAATCGCAAAACAGGAATTATGGGTTGATGGACTTTTAGTCTACATCGCCACCACGCGCGATCCGCAAGGGCAAAAGGAATTTGTCGCGACGCTCTTGTGGAAGCCTAAAGCCGGCAATCACATGCTTATCACGCGGGCAACGGATGGACGCGGCAGTGTGGGCACGTCGGATGTCGTGCGCGTG
>Ga0315273_10010763_pt1 | contig 11680 bp, 7 predicted proteins | sample YL17G02_0_MG_FD_205753 | JGI IMG/M metagenome (GOLD analysis project Ga0315273, IMG submission 205753) | Sediment microbial communities from Yellowstone Lake, YNP, Wyoming, USA - YL17G02_0 | ecosystem: Environmental > Aquatic > Freshwater > Lake > Sediment | place: USA: Wyoming | collected... | reverse complement strand
CGACACCGCCCTGAGACTCCGCGTGTCGCCCTCGTCCGGGAGCTCGGTCCACTTGCACTCCACGAGCCGGCCGCGGCCGCCGCCGAGCACCAGGAAGTCGACCTCCACCTGCTGCTTGTCGCGGTAGAACCAGACGCTCGCCGGGCTCGCCGAGACCCGCAGCGCCTTGCGCAGCTCCGCGAAGACGAACGTCTCCCAGACGGCGCCGACGAACGGGCTCGCGAGGAGGTTGTCCGCGGTCACGCCGAGCAGGTGGCAGAGCAGCCCGGTGTCGCTCAGGTACAGCTTCGGCGACTTGACGAGCCGCTTGCCGAAGTTCGGGAACCAGGGCTCGAGAAACGCGATCTGGTTCGACGCCTCGAGCGCCGAGAGCCACGAGGTGATCGCGGGCACGCTCACGCCGACCTCGCCCGCGAGCGCCGACTTGTTGAGGAGCTGGCCGCTGCGCGCGGCGCAGGCGCGGATGAACCGCTCGAAGTCCCTCAGGCTCGAGACGTTCAGGATCTGCCGCAGATCGCGCTCGAGGTACGTGGCGAGATACGACGCGAAGAAGACGTCGCGCGGGATCTCCGGATCACGCCACAGCTCCGGGAAGCCGCCGCGGGCGACGAGGGCGGCCAGCTCGCCAGTGCCCTCGGGGCGCCTGGTCTGCGACGCGATCTCCCGCGCGGAGAGCGTCTCGAGGTCGAGAACGGCGCAGCGCCCGGCGAGGCTGTCCGCCACCTCGCGCATCAGCACGAACTTCTGGGAGCCGGTGAGAATGAACCGACCCATCTCGTGCCGGGCCGCATCGACCTCGGACTTGAGGTGGCGGAAGAGCTGCGGCGCGTATTGGACTTCGTCGACCAGCAGCGGCGCCGGGTTCCGCTCGAAGAACGCCGTCGGGTCCTTCTCGGCCATGGCCGCCGCGCTCGGGAGGTCCAGCGAAACGTACCGATGACTCGGGAAGAGGGAGCGCAGGAGCGCGGTCTTGCCGGCCTGTCGCGCCCCGGTCAGGACGATGACCGGGAATTTCTGCGCTGCCCGCCGGATTTCGTCAGAAAATTCTCTTTGAAACCACACTGTTGGCAAATTTAAGCTGCAATATTAAAAATGTCAATCCGCGGCCTGTCACCTACCTCCCGCGCCTGAACTTGTGCACCGCCACGACGATCGCGCCGGCCGCGACCGCGATCCCGGCGAGGAGCAGGCTGTAGCCCGGGCCCGAGGCGGACACCGCGTTGTGGAACACCACGGCGCACGTGAACCGGATGACCAGCGCCGCGACGCCGTACGCCGCCAGGGCGACGATCGCCGCGTTCCGCAGCACGCGCGCGAGCCCCACGGCGCGGGCCGTGTTCGACCAGACGCCGCGGATCACGCCTCTTAAGATCAGGACCAGCGGCACGGACACGGCGGCGAGCACGCCGATGAGGATGAGGATCCCCTCGACGGCCGTGACGTCCTTGCCTTTCAGCTGCCGCACGCCGGCCGCGGCCACGTCGGCGAGCGCGAGCACGGTGCACACGACCGCGACCGCGCCGATCGCCGCGATGGTGGGTCGCGCCGCGCGGGCCTCCCGCCGCGATCTCTCGATCTCGGCCACGGCCGCCGTCCGCTCCATTGCGGACCGTGCCCTGGGCTTCGCCGCCGGACTCTCGATCACGAGATCGCAGAGTCCCTCTCCGGTGTCGAACGGCGCGAGCGCCGCGTCGAGCTCGGCCATGGCGCCGTACCGCTCGGCGGGCCGCTCGGCCATCGCCTTCTGGATGACGACCTCGAGCCCCTCCGGCAGGCCCGGGTCGATCGCCCGCGGCCGCGTCGGGGTCGAGGTGAGGAGAGCGCTGATCGTGGCCGCCGCCTCGACCCCCTCGAACGGCCGGACGCCGGTCGCCAACCTGTAGAGCACGGCGCCGAGCGAGTAGACGTCGGTGCGGAAATCGATCTTGTCGCCTCGCGCCTGCTCGGGCGACATGTACGCCGGCGTGCCGAGCACCGCGCCGGTCTGCGTGAGCGACGCGCCGAGGCACTCGTCCATCTTGGAGATGCCGAAGTCGAGGATCTTGATCTGCGAGAATTCGGACGAGCCCGAGACGAAGATGTTCTCGGGCTTGACGTCGCGGTGGATCACCCCGCGCTCGTGCGCGGCGCCGAGCGCCCTGGCGGCCTGCCGCACGATCCCGACCGCAGCCGGGACGCCGAGCTTGCCGACGCGTTTCACGACCTCGCCCAGGTCGGCGCCGTCGAGGCGCTCGTACGCGATGAACGGGCGGCCGTCCGGCACGTGGCCCACGTCGTAGACCTCGACGACGCCCGGGTGCTCGATCTGCGCCGCGGCGATCGCCTCGCGCTCGAACCGCGCCACGACCTCCGGGGACCGGGCCAGGTCCGCGTTCAGCACCTTGATGGCCAACCGGCGGGAACGGATGCGGCGGTGGGTCGCCTCGTACACCCGCGCCATGCCTCCCTCGCCGATGCAGCCCGTGACCTCGTACGTCGCGTTGATCACGGCGCCGACGAGCGGATCCGCGTCCGATCCGGCCGCCGCCTCGCCGAGCTGCGCGCCGTCGCGCGGGCACAGCTTGAAGTCCGCCGGGAAGCGCTCGCCGCAGGTCGGGCAGGTGCGCTGGATCGGGCCGGCCGCCGGGCCGTCGATCCCCGTGAGGATCGTCGGGTCGAACGCGTTGGATTGAGGCGACATACAGCGTGAGTCTACCGTCCGCAGGACCGCCTCACAAGGGAGCCCGAGGTCCGAAAGAAATGACTTGTCGCTCGAGGCGGCGAGCATATAATGCCCCTCCGCCCGGCCCGCCGCGACGCCGGGAATTGACGACCGGGGCAGTAGCTCAACTGGGAGAGCGCCGCGTTCGCAACGCGGAGGTCGTGGGTTCAAGTCCCATCTGCTCCACCGAAAACCAGACCATGCGCATGCACATCCTATACATCGCGCTCGCGCTCGCCGTCATGCTCGGCGCGTGCAGCGGGCGCCGAGGCGGTCCGTCGACGCCGCCCCACTGCCCGCCTGCCGCGGCCGCCGTGGAGGGCGTGGACGTCGATCCCGAGGTGGCGCGGATCTTCGAGGACCTCCCCATCGCGGGCCGTGTCCCGACCGACCTCGCGTGGTCGCCGGACGGTGCGCGGCTCGCGTACCTGCGCGCGTACGGCGCGACTGCGGCGACACGCGGTTTGTGGATCGCCGACATCGGCGCTCGGCAGGAGCAACCGATCATCGCGGGCGGTGAACGGTCGGTCGACGAGTACGCGTGGGTGACCTCGACACGGCTCGCCGCCATCATGGACGGCGACGTGTACGCGCTGGACCTCTCGGGAAACGCAGAGCTGCTGACCACGACGAGCGGGCCCGAAGAGAGCCTGGCGGCCGCCCCGGACGGCAAGCGGCTCGCCTATGTGCGGGACAACAACGTCTACGTTTTCGATTTGGGGACGCGGACCGAACACGCCGTCACCCGGGGCGGCACCCCCGACGCGTACTTCGGCGGCGTCACGTGGGTGATGCGCGAGGAGTTCGGGACCGAGGCGGGGCTCGGGTGGTCGCCGGACGGCCGGAAGCTCTGGTTCTTCGCCGTGGACGAAACGAAGACCACGCGCGCGCGGATCATGGACGAAGCGAAGGGCACCTCCCGCGAGCAGGCGTATCCCCGTCCTGGGGAGGCGAATCCGATCGTGCGCGTCGGCGTCGCGGACGTCTCGCGCGCGGGAGAGATCGCGCCGGTCTGGGTCGACACCGGCGCGGACATGGACGTCTATCTCCCGCGCGTCACCTGGTTCCCGCGCTCGGACAGGCTCGCGGTGATCCGCCTCGATCGGCTGCAGACCGTGCTCGGGCTCCTCGGCTGCGACGCGCAAACCGGCGCGTGCGCCCCGGTCCTCGAGGAGCGGGATCCCCGGTGGCTGAACCTCCTCGGCGAGCCGCGGTTCTTCGACGACGGCGCGCGGTTTCTTTGGCTGAGCGAGCGCGATGGCTACGCGCACGTCTACGTCGTCAACGCGAACGGGCTCGTGGAGCGGCAGCTCACGCGCGGCGAGTGGACCGTGTCGGAGATCGCGGGCGTCGACGAGAAGGCGGGCGTGGCCTTCTTCACGGCCAACGCCGAGCGCGCCGTGTCGTACGGCGTGTTCCGCGTGCCGCTCAAGGGCGGCGAGTCGGTGCGGATCTCGGCTAAAGGGGGCGTGCACCGCCCGTTGTTCTCCGGCGCGTGCACCGCGTACGCCGACACGCACTCCGCCATCGCCTCACCCCCGCGGGTCGACGTCGTGAAGCCCGGGGACGACGAAGACGTGCCGCCGTTCACCCTGGCCGCGTCCGACCTCCTGCCGTACAAGCGTGAGGATGCGGCGAACGATCTGTTCCCCATCGCGAAGCCGGGCGGCACGGAGCTGTGGTGCCACATCACGCGGCCGGCGGCGATAGACCCTTCGCTTCGCTACCCGGTCATCCTCTACGTGTACGGCGGGCCGGGGGTCCAGGCCGTCAGGGACGCCTTCCACCCGTCGATGCAGCCTTGGCGGGAAGCGCTCGCGGCGCGCGGGTTCGTCGTCTTCAGCGTCGACGGCCGTGGCAGCGCGGGGCGCGGCCGCGACTTCGAGACGCCGATCCACCTGCGACTCGGCCAGATCGAAATTGAGGATCAGCTCACTGCGGTGGAGTACCTCAAGAACCAGCCGTACGTCGATCCGGCGCGCATCGGCGTATTCGGCTGGTCGTTCGGCGGGACGATGGCGATAGCGCTCCTCACGAAGGCCGAGGGCGCCTTCCGCGCCGGCGCCGCGGTCGCCCCGGTCGTCGACTGGCGGGAGTACGACACCGCCTACACCGAGCGCTACATGCAGCGCCCGAGCGACAACCCCGACGGCTACGCGGCCTCCTCCCTCCTCCTCGGCGCGGCGGGCGAGCTCCGCGCGCCCCTGCTGCTCGCGCACGGCCTCGCCGACGACAACGTCCACTTCGTCGGCACGGCGCGGTTCATCGACGCCCTCGTCGAGGCCGGCAAGTCGTTCGAGCTGCTCGTCTACCCGGGCCGCGGCCACGGGCTCAAGGGCGGCGGGGCCCGCGCTCACGTGTTCTCGGCGATTACGAAGTTCTTCGAACGGCGCCTCTGATCTGGCCGCCGGGGTTCGAATGCGGCCCGGGGTCGATCACCGCGAGCTCGGCGCGCACCTCGGGCAGGTACTCCCGCGCCCTCTGGAAGAACTCGTGAAACCCTTCCATACTGAGCAGGAAGATCACGATCTCGTTGATGCCGGCGATCCCCTTCCTGTGCATGGCGAACAGCTCGCGGAACAGGGTGCGCTTCGCGCGATCGCGGGTGAACATGTAGCGTTTCACGAGAGTAATCGTCGTCTTGATCTTCTCGAGCGTCCCCACGTCCTCCCGCAGATGGTTGAATGCGCCGTTCGAGAACAGCTCGAGCCCCATCTTGCGGACGTTGTCGAAGTCGTACACCCGTGAGGCGGTCTCGAAATACTTATCGAGCATCTCCACGAGGGAAAAGTGGTTGTACCGGATCGTCGGGAGCACGCCGTTCACGTAGCGCGGCGGGATGCCGATGAGCCTTCCTTCGGCCCGCATCCGATCGTAGACGCGCGTGCCGGGCGCCACGCCCAGAATGCTCAGCGCCGAGAACGGCAGGTTGTTCTTCATGATGAACTCGAAAATTCTGTCGAGGTCGTCCGGCGTGTCCGAATCGAAACCGATCATGAACGACGCGAAGACGTGGATGCCGTGAGCGTGAATCTTCGCGATCACGGTTTCGTATTCTGAAATGGTGTTGTGTTTCTTTCCCGCCTCCTCGAGGCTCGCTGCGTTGAGCGACTCGAAGCCGATGAGGATCGATATGCAGCCGGACTCTGCCATCTCCCGCAGCAGGTCGTCGTGGTGGGCGATCTCGATGCTCGACTGGCACGCCCAGCTCAAGCCTCGCCCCTTGAGGCGCGCGACGAGCTCCGCCGCGTACCGCTTGTCGAACGTGAGGTTGTCGTCGACGAACAAGATCCGCTTGAGGGGGAGCGACTCGATTTCGGCGACCACGTTGCCGATATCGCGGTAGCGCATGCGCCGACCGTACATCTCCGGCACCACGCAGAACTCGCAGTCGTACGGGCAGCCGCGGGAGACCTCGACGTTCAGCAAGAGGAGGCGCGCCGTGTCGACGAGATCCCACCTCGGTATCGGGCTCGCCGCGAAGTCGCAGAACCCGTCGTTCTTGTACGTCGGCCGAACCGTGCCCCGCTCGAAGTCGTCGAGGAACGTCCGCCACACTCCCTCGGCCTCTCCGATGACGACGCTGTCGGCGTGCTCGAGCGCCTCGTCCGGCCGAGACGAGGCGTACACGCCGCCCATGACCACGACGGCGCCTTTGGCACGGAACGCGTCGGCGATCTCGTACGCCCGCTCGATCGACGCGGTGGTAGTCGTGATTCCGACGAGCTCCGGCGACGGATTGAACGAGAGCGCGCCGATCTCCTCGTCGACGATGCGGATATCATAGTGCGGCGGCGTGTGCGCCGCGAGGATCGGGAGCGCGAGCGGCGAGATGGAGCTCCTCTTGCCTAGCAGCTCGCACAGCTCCTGGCGCGCCGTGTAGTGCTTGAACCGTATCGCCGGGTTGACGAGTAGAAGCGTGTGGCGTTTCTCGAGGATGCTGTCGCTCAAGGACGGTTCCATCCGGTGGCTTCACCCACCACTCTCCGCGATCACTCGGTTCTTCGAACGGCGGCTCCGATCTGGCCGCCCGAGCGTCAGACGCCGAACCGCGCGGCCGCCCCGAGCTCTTCTTCGATTCGCATCAACCGGTTGTACTTCTCGACGCGCTCGGACCGCGAGAGGGAGCCTGTCTTGATCTGGCCCGTGCCGGTCGCGACCACGAGGTCCGCGATGAAGTCGTCGGACGTCTCGCCCGAGCGATGCGAGACCACCGCGCCCCACCCCGAGTGCAGCGACAGGTTGATCGCGTCGAGCGTCTCGCTGAGCGTGCCGATCTGGTTGAGCTTGATGAGCGACGCGTTCGCCGCCTTGAGCTCGAGCCCCTTCTTGATCCGTTTGACCTGCGTGACGAACAGATCGTCGCCGACGAGCTGGATCTTTCCGCCGAGCGCCTTCGTCATCGCGACCCAGCCGTCCCAGTCGTCCTCGGCGAGCCCGTCCTCGATCAGGCGGATCGGGTACGTCTCGCACCACTTCGCGTATCGGGCGATCACGGCGCCGGAATCGATCGTCGGCCCGTCCTTCCGGTCGAGGAGGTACCCCTTGCCCTCCACGTAGAACGAGGAGGCTGCGCAGTCGAGCGCGATCCCGATCTTCTCGCCGGGCTTGTACCCCGCGCCCTCGATCGCCTGGATGATGAGCTCGATCACCGCCTCGTTGCTCGGCAGCTTCGGCGCGTAACCGCCCTCGTCGCCCTTGTTGGTCGAGAGCCCCTGCTTCTTGAGCAGCGCGCCGAGCTCGTGGAACACCTCAGCGCCCATCCGCACCGCCTCCCGGAACGTCGGCGCGCCGAACGGCATCACCATGAACTCCTGGATCTGGACGTCGGTGTCCGCATGGGAGCCGCCGTTCAGGATGTTCATCATCGGCACCGGGAGCACGTGCGCATCGGCGCCGCCCAGGTAGCGGTACAGCTCGAGGCCGAGCTCCATCGCCTGGGCCCGTGCCGCGGCCATCGACACGCCGAGGATCGCGTTCGCGCCGAGCTTTCCCTTGTTCTCGGTGCCGTCGAGCTCGATCATCGCGAGATCGAGCTCACGCTGGTTCATCGCGTCGAGCCCGAGCACGCGCGGGGCGATCTTCTCGTTGACGGCCGCGACCGCCTTGAGGACGCCCTTTCCGCGGAACCGCTTCTTGTCGCCGTCCCGCAGCTCGAGCGCCTCGTGGACGCCGGTCGAGGCGCCCGACGGGACCTTGGCGCTCGCCGCGAAGCCGGACTCCAGCTCGACGTCGACCTCGACGGTCGGATTGCCCCGGGAATCCAGGATCTCTCTACCCTTGACGGCTACGATGCACGACATGACGTCCCTCCTCACCCGTCGCTGCACTATTGCGCTCGGGGTCGACAGCGGGGGAGTATAACATCGGACCAGAGTGAAGAGGAGGAGAGGTTCCATGAGACAATTAATAACGACATCTTTGTCGATTGGTCTTTGGGCGGCCGCTGCGTCGCTCGGGGCCGGCGGCTGCGCCGGCGGCAACGAGCAAAGCGATATCGACGCGTCGACCGATGCGGGCACGGACACGGATACGGACGCGGATACGGACTCGGACACGGATTCGGATACGGACGGCGCCTGTCTGGGCAGCTCGTGCGAGCAGGAGGACGACGGTTCCTGGAGCTGCAACGGGGGTGGCTGCTCCATGTTCTGCGAGGGGATCCACTGCTCGTGCGACGGCGGCGGTTGCGCCTTCGACTGCACGAGCGGCGCGGTCTGCCTGTGCGCCGGCGGAACGTGCGTATTCGAGTGCACGAGCGGCGCCGACTGCGAGTGCGGCGCGGCTCAGAATTGCGTTGCCGTTTGCCTCGGCGAGGGCACGTACTGCTGCGGGATGGTCGACTCCAGCATCGACGAAGACGCGACGTTGGAGATCGACTGCGACTCCGGCGACGCGGGCCCGGACGCGGCGCTCTGAGCCTGATCGCGCAGTTGGACAACCCGACCGCGATCCGGATCTCGCTCAAGCACGTCTGACCGCCTCCTCGACGCGGCGCAGGAGCTCGGCGGCGCCGAACGGCTTGGCGAGCAGCCCCCCTGAGGCCGGCCCGTCGCCGCCAGGCAGCTGATCGTCGTCGGTGTAGCCCGACATGAACAGCACCGCGATCCCGGGTCGCGCGGCGAGGAGCTTCTTCGCGAGCTCGCGGCCGTTCATCCGCGGCATGACCATGTCGGTGAGCAGGAGATCGATGCGGCCCGCGTGCCCGGCCGCCGCCGTGAGCGCGAGCTCGGGATCGGCCGCCGCGAAGACCGTGTAACCCTGCTCCGCCAGCACGTCGACGACCATCTCGCGCAACGCCTGCTGGTCCTCGACCACGAGCACCGTCTTCCCGTGCCCGGGCGCCGCCCCCCCGCCGACCGCGACCTCCGGCCGCGGCGCAGATGGGGGCACGGCCGGCAGGAGGACGCGGAAGGTGGTCCCGGCGCCGAGCGCGGAGGTGACGTCGATGCGGCCGCCGCAGTGATCGACGATCCGCTTCGCGGTCGAGAGCCCGAGCCCGGTGCCCAGGCCGGGCTGCTTGGTGGTGAAGAACGGGTCGAAGATCCGCTCGAGAGTTTCGGCGTCCATGCCGGTGCCCGTGTCGGTGACCTCGAGCCGCGCCCAGTCGACGCCCGGCGCGCCGGGATTCGTCGCCTCGCCTGTCGCGGCCACGCGCGCGGTGGAGATGGTGAGCCTGCCGCCCTCGGGCATGGCGTCGCGCCCGTTGACGGCGAGATTCATGATCACCTGCCGCAGCTGACCGCGGTCAGTGCGCACGGTCAGCGGCCCGCAAGCGTCCGCCCCGTCGAGCGACAGCGCGACCTCGACGCGTTCGCCGAGCAGCGTGCCGAGCGTCCCGACCGTCTCGCGCACGATCGCGTTCAGGTCCAAGGGCTCCTCGTTCAGCACCTGGGCACGGCTGAAGGCCAGGAGCTGCTGCGTGAGCTGGGCGGCCTCCTCCGCCGTGCGGCGGATCTCGGTCACGTGGCGGCGGATGGGGTCGTCCGCCGCGATCTTGCGCTCGACGAGTGAGGTGCGGCCGATCACGACGCCCATCAGGTTGTTGAAGTCGTGGGCGATGCCGCCGGCCAGCCGCCCGATGGTCTCCAGACGCGCGGTCTGCAGGACCTGGCGCTCCGCCAGCTCGCGCGCCGTCATCTCGCGGCGCAAAAGCTCGTTGGCGTGCTCGAGCTCGGCCGTGCGCTCCTTGACGCGCTCCTCGAGCTCGTCGCGGGCGCGCCGCAGCTCGTCCTCCATCCGCTTGCGGGCGAAGAGGTCCGGGATCTGGTAGGCCCGCGTCCCGCCGAGCCGCGGATCGTCCCGCCGATGGCTCTCGAGGTAGCCTTCGATGCGGTCCGGGTGAGCCATGACGAAGCGGCAGACGTCGTCGCCGCGGGCGCGGCAGAGCACCTCGCAGGCCACGAGCCGCACGCCGTAGCTCTGCTCGCACCAGCCCCCGGAGTAGCCGGCGTTCATCGTGCAGACCGGGAAGTCCGACGCCGCGCCCGCCGAGAGCCAGGCGTCCGCCTCGAACGAGTACGGGTGGTCGTAGATCAGGTAGAAGCCGTCGTCCGGCACGGGCCGCGATCCGGGCAGGATTTCGACAGAGGCCCAGCCGGTGTGCGCGAAGTGCACCGGGCCTGCGGCGAGCCGCTCGTGGGGATCGACGAGGTGCATGCGCTCGTGGAACGTGCGGGCGTCGGAGAGGCCGATGGTGTGCGCCAGGTCGAACAGGAGGTTGCGCGCGAACAGGTCGGCCTCGGCCACGCGCTCGGGTCCGTAGATGTCCCGCACGAGGCCGAAGAACTCGACCGACAGGGAGGCGGCGCGGACGAGCACGTAGCGATCGCCGAGGACCTCGATCGTGCCGTGCGCGGGATCGTGGCGCAGCTCCCCGAAGTACCGGGAGACCGCGTCCTCGGCCTTCTCGAACGCTGCGGCGAGGTGTCCCGGCACCCGCACCGTTCGAAGTGGTCCGCCCTCTCTCTTCTGCGATCCCCCCTCGCCCACGTGCTCGATCATGCACCGCCGCGCGATTTGCGCAAGTCGCATCCGGCGCCGGCCTGCGCCTCGAACGGCCCTCGTCCCGATCCGTCCAGCCGTTTCAAAACTGTTTCGAGCCGTATACAGTGGAGCGAAGATGAAGAACGAGCTCCTGAGATGGTACTCGAGGACGGTGAAGCGCCGGGCGCCCCGCGTGCACCTCTGGGTGTGCCGGTGCGCGTCGAACGCGCCGCTGTTCGGGATGCGCAAGCGGATCGACGGGCCGGACACGGTCATCCTCAAAGGGGTCGCCATCGGGGATCACTCGATCGTGGCGACCGGCTCCGTCGTGACCAAGCCGTTTCCCGACTCGTCGGTGTTGATAGCGGGCAATCCGGCCGCCGTTTCGAGGACCGGCGTCACGTGGACCCGCGATCGAGACCAGGGCTGAACTTTTACACACCGATTTTCCCGTTTGGCTGCTATCGTTCCGATTTATGGAATTCGTGAAGTGTGTTTTTCGGGGCTCGCAGGGGATTCGCGCCCTCGCGGCGGTCACGGCCGTGGCGATCGCGCTCGTCTTGGGTTGCTGCGGCGGGACCGGCGGCGCGGACGGCGGCGCGGACGGTGGGGCCGATGCGTCGGCCTGGCAGGTGGACGACGAGCTCCGCGTGGAGGCCGGCGGGTACCTCGCCTTCCGCGTCGATGCGGCGGACGGGATCGAGCGCCTCGACCCGGCGGATCCGTACGGCGATCTCCCGCAGGCGGCCCGGCAGGCGGTCGACGCGGCTCCGGAGTGGATCCGGGAGCGCCTCGTCCGCACCTTGTCCCGGCTCGACGGCCCGACGGCGGAGGCGATCGCCGCGCAGATCCTCGGAGCCGACCAGCCGCTGCGGGACGAGGTCGCGTGGTCGGTGTCGGTCACGGACGCCCCCCTGCTGGCCTGGATCGTCGGCGAAGGGACCGAGAGCCTGTTCGTCGAGAACGCGCAGGCCGTGTACGCGATGGACGCTG
>Ga0315273_10010760_pt1 | contig 11682 bp, 9 predicted proteins | sample YL17G02_0_MG_FD_205753 | JGI IMG/M metagenome (GOLD analysis project Ga0315273, IMG submission 205753) | Sediment microbial communities from Yellowstone Lake, YNP, Wyoming, USA - YL17G02_0 | ecosystem: Environmental > Aquatic > Freshwater > Lake > Sediment | place: USA: Wyoming | collected... | reverse complement strand
GAATGGCTCCTCCTTCCCGTGGCTCCTGATCTCAACAAGCTCAAGAAACCACAGGGGTTGGAGCCGTTCAACTTTCAACTAAGAATGGGATACCGCCGACATTCCGTCTCCCTTGGTACTACCTGCTCATGCCGTCGTAGCGTCTCAATGTCACGAGGCGTAATCTCCCTTCCAGCTTTCCCACAGCCCGCCGCGGCGGGTGGGGCACCCGGCAGGGAACCAAGCGTCCCCTGCCCGCTCTGGCGGTTCACGCGCAGTGATCCACCACCACCATGTTTACCACGTGTCCCACCCGAATACGATCCATCCCACCATGGTCGCCGCGCCGAATGCCGTAAAGCCACCGAAGATCAGCCAGAACCCCGGTGGCCGGAAATGGCTATTTTGCCTCCAAATCGGCGTCCAGTCCTTCGGCTTCAGCGACGCGATTCTAGGGGCGTCGGGACAGCGAAAGAAGATTGAACTGACGGCCGCGAGCAGGGCCACCAGCCGTCCTTGGTCCGAAGTGAGTAGAAATATGCACCCGTCGCCACCGGAAGACCTCAGTGCGCCCGTACCAGTTCGAAAACAATGCCAGAGGTGTCGTAACCGATGTCTTTCAGTACCTTGGAGGACGTTATATATCCGTCCTTGCCTGCGGAGAGAGTTGTTTCGAAAATCGACGGGGTTCGGAAGGTAAATGATCCTGCCGTATCCGTATAGGCGATCCAATCTCCGCCGAGCTCTAACCGTGCTGAGTCAATGGGTATTTGACTGGTAGAATCGATTACCGATCCGGAGACGGTTATAAAATCGTCCCCGTTAATACGAAGTCGACTGCAGCTTAGATAGAGCGCCCCGACCATTACCAGCATGACCATTGCCACCATCCAACGAATGCACCTCTTACCCATCGATTACTCCTCTCTGCAAGCGGATCGCCATCTGGCGACACCGACTCGTGAACTACTCCATCTGCACTCCCCCGGGGCCCAATGCCCGTGGCAACACGAATGGTCCTTCACCCAGTATTACCCTCCGCCAGCCCCAATATTCCCGACCTGCCAGCCGGGACGAGTGCGGCCAGTATTGCGTTGAAAGCGAACATCGCGCAACCCTTCTTGCCCACGCTATTTGATCAACACCATCACCGCCGCGAGATTCATTAGCATTAGTGCTCTCGGACAAGTTCGAAAACAATACCAGAAGTGTCGCGATAGATGTCTTTCAGTATCTTGGAGGATGTGAGATAACCTGTCTTCCCCGCAATGAGAGTGTCTTCGGAAATCACAAACCCACCAATAGCAAAGGAGCCTGTTGTGTCCGTATAGACTGTCCCATTCCGTGAGTCAAACAACGTGACCCAGGCGGAATCGATTGGTCTATGGGTGGAGGCATCGATCACAGATCCGTACAAGACTGGAAAAGTGTCTCCAACGGGCAGCCTGTGGCAGCCGAGCCACAGGAACAACGTAGAGACCGAAAGGGCGACCCCCCGTAGCCACAAGATTCTATTCCTCTTCATCGATTCTCTCCTTTCGCAAACCGAGTGGCGCACGGTCGTGCCAGCTCGGGCAAGGCGCGCAACTGCGACCCGTTTGGGCACAACCCTGCGACCAAACGAACGACCTTCACTCATGTTTACTCCTGACAGGCCCATCTATTCCGGCTTTTCGACGGGATGGCGGGAGCGCCAGTTCGGGATTCAACAAACAAGAACATCCACACTGACATGGAAACCTCTTCGTCTACCGAGTACTCGGGTCTGGACAAGGCATATCCATCCTACTTCAGGACGACCATTTTTCTGGACAGCACAGCGTCCTTGGTTCGAAGTAAGTAGAAATATACTCCCGTCGCCACCGGAAGACCATGACTGTCCGCGCCGCCCCAGGTAAACTCATGGTGACCGGGACCGAGAGTGCCCTCGACAAGGTTCACTATCAATTGTCCCAAGACATTGTAGACGCGCAAGCTCGCTTCTCCTTCGGATGGCAGATAGAAGCTTATCTGGGTGGCCGCATTGAACGGGTTTGGAATGTTCTGGTACAGAGCGAATCTGCGCGGCAGATCTGCTGACGCACCGCCGGCCGCCGGGATGGTGTTTCCTGACCAGTCGACTGCCTCGACTTTGGACAAGGTGGGTGACATCTTTGCGTCCTCTGTGACGGGGATGGTCAATATCGGCCCATGGCCTGCTGCGATGCTCCCCTCTTTCCCCATGCCGTAGACGAGCACGCGCAACTGGCTGCCATCGTCATGAGACAAGACTGTCAGTCCTCTTGCCCGATCAGTAAGTGCCGGTTGACCAAACTGACCACCCTGATGGTCGAAATGCAAGAGCATTGCTCCTGCGGCCACCTTGCTGTCCCAGTCGACGATCAGGCTGTCTTCACGAGTCTCCCACGAAACCGAACTCGTTGGGAGATTCACAGAAGGCTTCCCCAACGGCGGGCAATCCCTGGTGACGATGCGAAGCAGGTAGACAAAGTCGCTCAGGGTCAGCAGCTGGCCATCACCGTTGACGTCTGTCGCCCCGATCTGGGCATCGCGGTGAAGAGGATCCCACACTGCATTGCCGTAAACGAAGTAGCTGGAGAACAGCACCGCGTCGCCCACCTCGTAGGCGATGTTGTTCACATTGATGTCGCCCCGCTTTGGAACAGCGATAGGGAACTCTGTTACGGGAGACGCGCCGCCTTCGGCGCGCCAGGCATAGAATCGGGCGATGGCCGGGCCCATCAGGGCGGCGGTATCGACTGTGGCAGAATAGGTGTGGTCGGCCGTTCGCTGCCGGTCCCAGACTGGACGCCCGACGAGCTGGCCTGTGTTTTCATCATACAGAAAGCAACGGACGTAGGCGAAGGAGTTCTCGAGGCGGTAGCTCAGCAATCTTCCGCTGAAGGTAATCCCTGTGATGCTGGGTTTGATAGCAGGGTCGGGCGCCTGCGTGTTGATCTGGAAGAGTTCACCGCCATTGACGCTCACAAGATAGCGGCCAGGGTACACATGGTAGCCGGAGTTGTTCAAACAGTCCCAGATAACGTATCCCACGAGGCTCTGCTGGTCAACGTTGCTCTCGTTGCAGAGAATCTTCTTGACCGGCCCTTCAAGAGCAACCGTGTAGATTCGCACGACATCCCCTGGTGCGACAGGGTCGATGCCAGACCAGTGGGGATAATGGGGATCTACTGCGTCAACCGGTCCGTCGCCATCGCTATCGCGCCATCCAATATGGCCATCCGTGTACTGACAAATTGCCGGGTAACCATCCGGCCCATAATTGTACATTAGACAATTTGCTGGATCCCCAGGACAGTAGACGCAGTTCCCGTTTGGTGCATGCAAGTATCCCGATGTCAATGAACAGTCGCCAGCGCTGCCGCAACCATAGCCGCCATATAGGGTTGTGTTGTATTCGCCCATCCCGCCGAAGCAGTGAAGGGTCTCATGAGCAAAATCCAGCCAGAGATCGCTGTAGCCGGACCAGTATGCAAGGGCAAGAATGGGGCTCTGGTATCTGACCGTCCGGCAACTGAAGTCAAAGTTGGCGTAGTCAACATAATAGGCGCCCTTGCCACCATCGAACTTGTGAGATGACTTGTTCTCGGCATTGACTACATAGGCCTGAATGGCCCAGTCGGCGCCATAGGCGGAACGGACGTCGTTTGCGTAGCGAAACGCAGATTCCCAAGAGGAGGAGTACCCGAGGTGGGCAAGAACATCCCCGACCCACTGAAAGGTCCAGTTCCACCAGCAGAGAAGGGAGTTACCCTCCGGCATCGGTCTGCCTTGGATAGGCTCGAAACCCGTCGGGATGGCCCTGTGGATTTCGTATACCCAAGAAACGTTCACGTCGTGCTCTTCTGCCCGGCTGGTCAGCAAATCGGCACCTCTGACAATCCCTGCGATCGCTGAGTCCTCTGCTGAAGTCGTCCAGTTCTCGCCGTTCCCCGTACTCTCCACCAGCAGAATTGCGACTGCCACTCTTCCCATCAGGTACTGTGATGTGAACAGCTGGTCGCTTGAGGGTGCTGCCTGCATAGCAGCATTCATGTCAACGCTCTCTGCTGGCCCCGCGATCTTTGGTGTGATTTGACACCCTGTTAATGGTTCCCCAACTCCGGTCGTGGGATCGTCGTCGGCACCGGGTGGGCGAGAGAGTCTGGCCAATATCTGGTCGAAGATATCGGACTCCGGCCCCCCGGCCGCCATCGGTGCGCCCACTGGCGGGGGTGTCTTGACGCCGGATACACCGGCGGCGCGGCGGAGATCTTCGACCAGCGACTCTGATGCCTCCACGATCAAGTGGTTCGGAGGGAATATGTGCCGAACACGGAATCCCCTGTCCTCCAGTCCAGCTATGATCGTTCGGGCAGAGTCGTAGGTTGCGGCATCCAGGGTAACAAGGGCGAGGCGGTTGGAATTGGCCGACACGATTGCGAAATCACAAAGCGTCCCGACCATCGCGATAACCGTGACCGACAGAATCCGAATGCGGGTTTGCATGGCAAGTCCTCCTCATAGAAAGCTCCATAATGGTCTCTCGTTGCTGACCAGCGGACTAGCGGCGGTGCAAGACCGCCCCCGTTGCCGCCGGCGGTTGAAACTCGCGCCGCCCCGTGTGCAGGCATGACGCGTGCCGTGGTACCGTCTGCTCGATCCATGCTAACGGTTTGCAGACTCCAGCATTTCCGTTTGCCGACAGGAGTGGATGCATCTACATAAGGCTGCGTTCTGACTGCACCCGGCTCAATTGAGCGCCGGTCGAGCGAAGACGCCAAGTTAGATCGGCGTGGATGTTCCGTCGGCGGGCTGCACCCCGGTCTGATCTCTAGTGCGTTGCAGAAACCGGGCGAGATCCTCGTCGGTCAACTGGGAGAGGAATTGGAGGCATCGGATGCAGGGGTCTGGCAGGCTGGTGGCTGGGACGCCTCCCGCCACCCACAGCAGGCCGCCTTGTTCCGGCAATTGCTGAGGCGGGATAGACGGCTTAGTCGGGTTCGGCTCCAACATAGTCAATCACCTTTCATCGCCAGCGTGATCTCTTCACGCAGCGGTTTGATTTCACTCTGATGTGTTCGCGACTGGCGGCCAGGCCCGCTGCCAGGCAGGCGGAGGTCGGACGGCGGAAATTGGCCCGCCGCGGCGGGCTCCAGCCTGTCATTCGACGGTACTTCAATAATATCCGGGGCCACTTGGCGTGGTCTAGTACCACGCTTTCTTCGGGACCCCGCGAGCACACCGTCCCGTTGAGCGCCGCGTTCGAATTGCCGAGTTACCGTCCTGCGGGGCCTTCCGGGTCCTTTGTGGTGATGCGGCAACTCGACGGTGCAGGCGCTTGGACAGGCGGCTGCCATGGCTTCCACCGACAGATGGGAAGACGCCTCGCGGAAGTAGGCCCGTTCGATGACATTGCGAAGCTCATAGAGATTGGCTCTCAACGAAATGCGGTGGACGAAATCGACGACGGGCGGATCCACACCCAGAATGTGCTGCCCATGCCTGCGGTTGAGATCGGCAATCACGTCCGCCACGAACTGGCGAATCCTTGTCTCGGTGCGTGGAAACCCGGACCACTGGATTAGGCAATTGAAGAACGAACGCAGTTCATTTCGCAGGGACTTGGGGTACTCCGCGAGGGAATGACCGGTGGCGTGAAACACCACTTGCCTGCGGTCAGGCCGCTGGGAGAACCCGCGGCAGATCGTCACCAGCTCGGCCAGAAGCTCCTCGGAAAGACGGTGGATATGCCGGAATACGATCGTCTCACCGGATTGCTCAGCCGCCATTGCCTCATCATCGGCCAAGCGGGCACTCAGGTGATCGAGGAGAGCACGCTGTGCTTGTGACTCGGTCTCAAAATCCAGGAGAACAAGCCGGGTCCGGGGGTTACAAGCCAGCGAGATAGCTCTGACCAGTGAGAGTTTCCCGGACCCGGCAGGCCCTACGACCAGGAAACTGGCCCCGGCCCATGGCCCTCTCCCAGAATTGGCTGATATTGGCAATGTCGGGCACGGGCTCGACAGAATACTCCCCGGGAGATCTAAAAGAGCCATACCAGCCATGGACTCACTATTACTGTGCCGCCACTCGACGAAGTGGTTGTGTCAGGTGTGACTGAGTTTTGCGGCGTGGTATCGGACGGGGCGATGGGAATTCCTGTACCCGGACCGCCATCGCCGGCCACGGACGCCCCAAACGGGGCCAGCACCATCAGCACCAAGAACAGACCCAGAGTGAGGGCTGCTCCAATTCGCCAAAATCGCCTGCGCTTTTCCATCATCCGACCTCCTCACAATGTGGTAGAACCAACCGTTATGACTTGCATAGCAATTCACCATGCCGAATCCGTGAGAGCGCCCGGGACGAGATGGCGGCGGCTGATGTAAGGTGTTGTATGTGAATGTGTTGCGACTTATCGCGACGTGAAAATATAAAGAAAGTCACATCGGCGTCGGAGCCTCAAATCGCGCAGTTTTCTGCGCTTTCGACGGCAGCCCGCGAATTCCGTCCCCAATGGCCTTGGCTGCATGGCAGAAACCTGCCACGCGGCGCCGAAAGATCAGGCATGGAACGTAATCGATTGATTTATAGCTTGTTACGGAGCAGAAAGCTGCGCGATCATCGTATCCGCTTCGGTGCTTTAATGCCGAGCTTGTTCATCTTATAGCGAAGGGTGGATGATGGTATTCGCAGGCGGGCAGCCGCTCGCGCCAGCATCCATCCGGAGTCCCTCAGAGCCTGGGTGATAATCTGCGCTTCGGTTCGCGCCAACATCTGCGCCAGCGATTCCCCCGAATGAGTCGAGGAGGCGGAAGCCCGTTTGCCACGATGCAGCTCTCTGGACTCCGGCACAATATCGCTGCCTTCACCAAGGATGATCGCGCGTTCGATGACATTCGCTAACTCCCTCAGGTTGCCTTTCCATTCTTCCGCGGCCCAGCGAGCCAGGACGTTCTTGGGGACATGCATCGGTGGACGATTGTACTGCCGGCACTTCGTTTTGAGGATGTGATCTGCAAGCCGCGGGAAGTCTTCCATGCGCTCGCGCAACGGCGGAAGGTGGGCTTCGAAAATGTTGATGCGATAATACAAGTCGCGCCGGAATTCTCCCTGCTCGACCATCGAAGCCAGGTCACGGTGCGTCGCGCAGATGAAACGCACATCGGCGCCGATGGCTGCATCGCCACCGACACGGTCGAGCTCCTTGTTTTCGATCACACGCAGGATCTTGGCCTGCAGGGACAGAGGAAGCTCACCAATCTCGTTTAAGAATACCGTGCCGCCGTCCGCCAGTTTGATCCGTCCCTCCCGGAACCCGACACCCGTGGCCACGTTGCTTTCAATTCCGAACAACTCGGCCTCCATCAGATTCGAATGGATGCTGGCGCAATTCACATGCGCGAACGGCCGGTCATGACGCGGGCTGTTCTCATGGATCCAGTGTGCAAGATAGTCTTTTCCGGTGCCGGTCTCACCGGCGAGCAGAATGGGAACGTTGGTTGGCGTGGCCCGGCGCAGAAGCGTCATGATCTCCACCATCGACGGGCTGACAAAATCAAAGAACGGCGCAGGGGCCCCGATCTGATCATCGGGGGCGGTCGCCACCACCGGGCCCGACAGACGCACGAGATCGTCGCAGCGCTGGATCGCAATCCCGCAAAAGCGGGCGAAGTGATGGAGTTGTTCCTGAGATTGCCGGTCGAACGCATTCGGAACGCCCGAATTGTCGAGATAGATGACACCCCACACACCCTGCGTGTCGAATATCGGTGCGCACAATACTGACTGAATGTTGTAGGCACGGATACTCCGGCTGTCGCGTGTGATTTCGTTGGTGGATGCATCTGAAACCAGCAGGCTCTGAGCCGTCTCCGATGTCTGCCTGACAACAGTCCAGCTCAGTCCCTTGATCTCCTCAATCGCGGAACTATCGAGTCCGTATGACGCCTCCGCGAACCAGCGGCCCGTGGCACGGTGATGGGACAGGATGGCGCCGTGGTCGGCAAAGAAACAGCGCTTGGCGGTGGCCAGAAGGGTGTTGAGGAAACGCGTCCGGTCCGGCAGCGTCTCGAGGATGCCCGACACTTCGGCGAACGGATCCAGTGCCTTGGACGCAGCAGCCTGCTTTTCGAACTCCCGCCGCATGTCATGAATGCTGGGACTCATTGAAGTTCCCCTCGGATCCTGTCAAGAATGGATTCTGCTGATTTCAGATTACGAATAGCGACTTGCCAGTTGCCCATCTCTCTGGCAAGAAGCGACATCACGACAAGCGTTGGCAAGTGGTGGTCGACACGGCCGCTCAAGCGACACTCGGTGGCTGTGCGACCCAGGAGGTCCAGTGACTGGTCGTACTCGCGCTTCGCCATGCACAGATGCCCGAGCAGCCGGCCCATCTCGCAGCGGAGTGGATGAACATGCTCCAGCATCGAGTTCCCCTTCAGTTGGTCGGCCACTTCCTGCGCACGCACGACGTCCCCCACCCACAAGAAGAGGGCGAACCAGGTTAACATCGTCTCGATTCTGTCCCGGCGCGAAAGAAGCGGATGATCCAGAGGAATCAGGCGCAAGTGCTCTTCCGCGCTCTGGCAGGCATCCCGGGCGATCGCCGCGCGGGCGAGGAGGCGGGTGGCTTCCCAGCATCCCTCCTGGTCACCTTCGGGCCTGAAGACCTCCAATGCCCCGCGACAGCATTCCTCTGCCCGCGAACTGTCTGCTGCGACCAGAAACAGGCGCGCCATATTCAGTTGCACCCTGGCGGCGCCGATTGTGTCCCCGTTTCGCAGCTTGATGCGTATCGCCGTCTCAATCGAAGTCTTTGCGGCACGGAGGTTCCCCTGCATGGTCAGCACCCAGCCAAGACTGCTGCACGCTTCGCCGCCCCGCACCGGATCGGCGACCACTTCAGCCAGAGCAACTGCCAGCCGTGCAACTCGAATCGCGATGAAACCCTGTCCCAAGTCGACGAAACAGGGCACTTGGTTCGTGAGCGCCAGCAGATAGGTGGGCGTGTCTCGCGACAGCCGATAGTGATCCGCCGCACGTCTGAGGTGGTCCTTTGCCGCCGAAGGGTTCCCCATGGCCCTCGCCACCATACCCAGATTCGCCAGGCAGCGCCACCCAACCTCATCCCAGCCATTCTGCACAGACACGGACCGGCACTGATCAAGATACTTCTGGGCCGCTTCCTTGGCCCCGCTGAGCGACAGGATCAGCCCGAGGCGATTGAGGTTTCTCGCGAACTCCTCACTCGCAGGTACTTCTTGCTTCAGCAGATGATGAGCCTGGTAACAGGCCGACTGTGCCCGCTTGAAGTCGTAACGGGTGAGGTAGAAAGTGCCAAGCTCACTCATCAGAAACCCGCGCAAGTGCCCGTTCCCTGCCGGAGGAAGAGAGGCGATCAACGGTGTCAAATACTCCTCTTTCTGGTGCAAGTCACCGGCGATGTCTAGAAGACTGCACTTCCAGCGCGCCTCGTCCAAAGTGGGTATGGCACACGGGGACTGTTGTCCCGCCTGTCGCAGGGCAATTCCCGCCCACCGCATCTGCCGGCGTGAACAGCCCAGTTGTCCGTAGCCGTCGCTGATGGCGCGTGCATCCAGAGCCCTGTCCTGCCAATCCCGCCGATGTCCGCGATACCCGCAGAGAGTCGCGTACACTGCTTGCTTCCGGTCCACAAGAGTCTTCGCCCTCGCTGTAAGCTCCGAAACCGTGGGCGAATGGACTGGTTTCCCCGCCAGTCGGCTTAGTTCCCAGAGCTCCTGTGGGTGTTTCTCCAGTTGGACGATCCACTCCTCGTGATTCAGGAGCCCCAGCGCCCTGGATCTGAGCCACTGCAGACCCATGTGACCGCGTACGAAATTGCGGGCCGAACGCGAGGAATAACGGTACCGCCGAGGTTCCGTTTCGCCATCGGTACGCACCAGCCAGCCACTGTGCACAAGACCTTCGAGGACTGGAATCGATTCTTGAATACTGCCGGCTGAGGGCGTCAGCCAGCCCGGCAGGATGGTGGAATGGAATACGGAAGCATGAGCAAGGACTGATCGCGATTCTTCCGGCAAAGCCAGGAACCGATCTCGCCAGTACGCGGAGACCATGGGATCCAGCCGGTCAAAATTGTCCGGCTCAGTCGGTTGTCCGAACCGATCGCCCAGAAGCCAGCCCCTCAAGTAATACCTCATCAGGCGCGGGATGCCCCCAGTCGCGACCCACAGCGATTCCCCGTTGGCAATGGACAGGGCTGACCTGTCGGTGAGGTGACTCGAACTGGCGATACACTCACGGAGGCTCAGCGGTGGGACTCGGACCATTTCGATGTCTGGTGGCCAACGGTTGTCTGCCGGTTCACGCCACTCCACGATCATGTTGACATCGTGTGCGATTCCCAATGCCCGCAGGTTCTCCACGTCTTCGGCAGCGAGCCGGCAGTCTGGTGCTACCTCAACAAATACCCATTGGACAGGCGCGTGCTTCCGGTGAAAGGCGAGTTGCGAAACCCGTTCGATCCAATCCTCAAGACTGGCGTTGAGTGCGACGCCCGATTCGACTCCGGTTATTCGCAGGGTGCGCTTTCCTTCCAACTGCTTCTCCAGGCAGTACTCCCTGATCAGCTTCGACTTGCCGATTCCCACCGGCCCTCCGACAAGACAAATGCAGGGACCTCGGCGATCTCCCGATGCAAACACGCGTTTGATCAGTCGCAATCGCAGACCCAGACCAGCGTGTCGCAGGGGAGGGAAGAACCCGGTGTACCCGACCACGGAATGTGAGCGGGCGGAAAGCAACGACAACCGGCGGCTAACCTCCCAGAATGTCTGCGGGCGTTTCACGGGAGAGGGATCGATACAAATGCGCGCGAGGTCAGCGAGTCCTTTGGCGATCACCTGTTGAGGACAGCAGTCGGCCAATTCCAAGAGAATCATGCCGAATGAGTACACATCCGTTGCCTCGGTCAGAATCTGGCCCTCGAGTACTTCGGGAGCCATGTAGCCGTGACTGCCCCGAATCTCGGTGGGAAACTGCGCACCGCGGTGGACAGCCAGTCCGAGGTCGGTTATGCGCGGAGTCACTCTCCCCTGCTCGGTTTCGATCAGAATGTTGTCGGGTTTCAGATCCCCATGCAGAAAATCCAGACTATGCAGGTATGCCAAAGACCGGCAGAGAAGGCAGAGAACTTCGACCAACATCGGGGCACCGAACTCTCGGGCAACATCTCGCAGTGGCCGGGATTCCACGTAACGCGCAGTGAATCCCGGCGGCAAACCATCCCCGCGGATCACATCCTCCGCGCCTACGAAGCCCGACTCGTCAAGCAACCGCAGCAGCCGTATCTGTTGCATCAAGTCATCCTCGCGCACGGATGGCGCGGGGCGAGGACCACGGAAAACCCGCGGGGTACTCCCGATGCTGTCATGGGCGAGCCATACCTCGGCATCAGAACCTGAACTGAGAGGCCTGACGAGTTCCAACTGTTGCGAGTAAACCTGCATTGTAGCCAGCCCTGCGGAGGGGCCACATGACCAAGTTATGCAAATCACGTGTCCGGAACAAGCCACACAATCTTTCATTGTGGAACACGGAAGGGACATCATCCCCCCTTGAGTGATCTGATGATTTTTGGCCGGACGGGGCTGAGGGACTTGCGGGAATGGCTGCGCCGATGTGATTGGCCAGAAGGCCACCCCTCAAAACAGT
>Ga0315273_10010759_pt1 | contig 11683 bp, 13 predicted proteins | sample YL17G02_0_MG_FD_205753 | JGI IMG/M metagenome (GOLD analysis project Ga0315273, IMG submission 205753) | Sediment microbial communities from Yellowstone Lake, YNP, Wyoming, USA - YL17G02_0 | ecosystem: Environmental > Aquatic > Freshwater > Lake > Sediment | place: USA: Wyoming | collected... | reverse complement strand
CTGACACTTTATCAAGTACCATGTCTGCATATCAATTTCCAGATGCTGACGGTGACGGAATTGAAGATAGAAAGGATCAATGCATTAACGACCCCGAAAACATCAACGGATATTTAGACTGGGACGGTTGCCCTGAAACTGCAGGATTTCAATCTGATGGTCTAATTGACTCTGATTATGATTCAATTCCAGATGCTATTGATAATTGTCCTCAGGAAGCTGAAAATTACAACAAATTCCAAGATGACGATGGATGTCCTGACAGCATAGATTTTGTTTCAAAGGGAGATGCTGATTATGATGGTATTTTAGGTGATAATGATAAATGTCCTCTTGCTAGGGAAACTTTCAATAAATTCCAAGACACTGATGGTTGCCCTGATACTTTAACAAACGATAAATTTGCTGCAGACACTGACGGTGATGGCATTATCGATAATCTAGATTTGTGTCCAACTCAATCAGAAACTGTTAATGGTTATCAAGACACTGATGGCTGTCCTGACAAGTCTATCTCTCTTCTTGATAGGGATCTTGATGGTATTCCTGATGACTTGGATTCATGCCCATTGAACCAAGAAACTTATAACAAATTCCAAGACACTGATGGCTGTCCTGACACTTTATCAAGTACCATGTCTGCATATCAATTTCCAGATGCTGACGGTGACGGAATTGAAGATAGAAAGGATCAATGCATTAACGACCCCGAAAACATCAACGGATATTTAGACTGGGACGGCTGCCCTGAAATTAAAGGTGCACAATCTGTATCAACACGATCTGATACTGACAATGATGGATATGCAGATGTAGTTGACTCATGTCCAATAAGCCCAGAAACTTGGAACAAGTACAATGATGCAGACGGTTGCCCAGATATTTCTCCAGAACAACAAAGATTTGTTCATGATGATGATTTGGATAATATAATTAATGATCTTGATCAATGTCCACTAAAACCTGAAGATTATGACGGTGACCGAGATACAGACGGCTGCCCTGATTATTAGAACGATTAACCAATAGAGATATTTTTCCTAATGTGTAAAACTGCTATTTTAATATGGTAAATATATCAAGAAATTAAAATAATTATCATGCTTCCGAAATTTTCGAGTAGAGTCTTTTTAGCACCTATGGCTGGAGTAAGCGATCCTGCTCTTAGATTACAATGTAAAAAAATGGGGGCGGGTTTAGTCGTAACAGAATTCACTAGCATTCATAGCATAATTGCAAAAGAACAACAATTAAAAGAAAACAAGAAAACCATTCAAGAATTTATAAAATATTCTGAAAAAGAAAGACCTCTTTCAGTACAAATATTTGGTTCTGATCTTTTAGCATTAGAAAAAGCTGCAAAAATTGTAGAGCCATTTTTTGATATTATTGATTACAATATGGGATGCCCAGCACCACATATAACACAACAAATGGCAGGTGGAGCACTCTTACAAGAAGTTAATTTAACTAGACAAATTTTTAGTACTTTGGTTAACGCAGTAAAAAAACCAGTTACTCTGAAGATTCGTTCGGGAGTAACTGATGCAAGTCGTTATCTTTTCAAAGAAATAGCACAAATTGCAGAAGATGAGGGAGTACAAATGATTACACTACATCCTAGAACTGTGAGCCAAGGATATTCTGGCAATGCTGATTGGAAACTAATTAAGGAATTAAAGGAAATTTCTAATATTCCTATAGTTGGAAATGGTGATATTAGATCCCCTGAAGATGCTAAAACAATGATTGATGAAACAGGTTGTGATTATGTTATGGTTGGCAGGGGTGCGATGGGAAACCCGTTTTTGTTTGAACAAATTATTGATTATCTGAAAACTGGAACTTACAAACGTTATTCATTAAAAGATAAACTAGATTCATTTTTTGAATACCTTCATCTTACTACAGAGTATGATATAAAATTCTCAAATATAAAATCTCAAGCCATGCGATTTACCAAAGGAATGACAGGAAGTGCAAAGCTAAGGCCAAAAATATCTACATCAAAACATATTGCAGAACTTGAAAAAATTATGAATGAGGCATATTCTCTCTCATCTTAAATAATTTAGAACATTCTTTAAAACTTACAAATTTAATATATTTTTGATTAAAGTCATACAAGTATGTATTTTTAGTCCCTTCAAGTATCTAATATTTAAATAAATTTGATTATTCTTATATATTTTAAGATGACACTGTAAGTATGAAAATGGGAGTTGAATAATAAATTGGCAACGGCATATGTTCTCATTAACTGTGATCTAGGTTCCGAGGAATCAGTAATCTCGGAGTTGAAATCTATAGATGGAGTCGCAGAAGTACACGGCATATTTGGTGCATATGATATTTTGGCAAAAGTAGAATCAAAGCAAGTTGAAACATTACGTGAAACTATTACCTGGAAGATTAGAAAAATTCCAAAAATCAGATCAACATTAACTTTGATGGGAATAGAAGGACAACAATAGAGGGGTAAACTGATTGGCAAAAGCATATGTTCTCATTAACTGTGATCTAGGTTCAGAAAAAGTTGTAATTTCATCGCTAAAAACAGTTGATGGTGTTGTCGAAGTACACGGTACACTTGGACTCTATGATGTTATTGCAAAAATAGAATCTGATTCTGAAGACAAAATTCGTAAAACAATTACAGATATTATTCGAAAGATGCCTAGAATTCATTCAACAGTAACTCTTACACGCTCAGAAGGTAAAGAACTATTCCAATCATCAGAAAAACTCATTGGAGCAATGCTTGGCAAAAATAATGCTCAAGCATTTGTTGTTATTCATACCGATAAAGGTGAGGAATACAATGTCTTAAAAAATCTAAGTCATATTTCCGAAGTAAAAGAAGCTGATGTAGTATTTGGACACTATGATGTCATTTGTAAAATTGAAACATCGGAATATAAAATATTGGAAAAAATAATAACTAAGGCTATTAGAAAACTACCTCACGTCAGAACTACTATGACCTTAAATATCATTCCAGAGCAAGAATCTTGATTTTCTGAAATTTCTATAATGTTGTACTGATAAATTTCTTGAAGTTAAATATGTGCTATTTTTTTGTTAAATTCAATCATGAATTGCTACGATAATCCCATAATGATAATAATATCTTTATCCGCCATAAAAAATTCATATGAACGTGTACTCTTTTTCTTTTCAAATTAAGGCAGATTCAGATAGTTCATTGCTCACCTAAGCATTCTTAAAAGTAATCACATTCTTTGCTTTTATACTTAGATTGTAATGTGTTATTATCCCTTCAACAAACATGTCCCCCAAAGGGATACATCACTGAGAGGAATAATTACAATCCTCTCAGTTGATTAAACTAATTCTTGGATTTTTTCCTTTTCTTAGGATCTTCATTTCTTGATGCACTGCGTTCTTTACGAGTTGTCATAACGCCTTTAACTATGATTGGTAGAGATGCTCCAAATAGAACAATTACGAATTCTTTTGGGATTTGAGACACTGCTTCTTCAGCGGTTTTTTCTGAATCTGCCGATGTGACAATTATTTGAAAAATTATAGTTGGAATAAACCAAACACACAGTCCTAAAATGAGCCAATAAAGTCCCTTCAATGGTTCTTCTCTTTTTGACAGCTTTAAAATTATTGTCTCCTAATGGTATTGTTGTATTTTTGACTAAAAGAAAATAATTAGAGGGCTTCTGAGCCTCTCTTTTTTGATGCAATATTTCGAACATCATCAACCGTAGATACAGTAATTATTCCATCTCCTGCTTTTCCTGTAAATGATGCATCTGAAATAGCATTGATTACTGCTTCCACTTTCGAATCATCGACAATTGTACTAATAGTTGCAACTTTGTTAAACTCTGCGACAAAAGTACCTGTTCCTCTTCCACCTCTGATAGTTTGTCTTTCTCCAGAACCTCTACCATTTCCCTCAAGTATGGTAAATCCTCCTACCATTTCCTTGATAGCATCAGAGACTGCACCTGTTTTATCGTGTTGAATAGTTGCCTCGATTCGTTTCATTCGCATTTCTAACCCCCTATTATTTAAAAAAGATCATATGTTTTTATTCAAATTTTATGATATACTAAGATCAGTTGGTAATGTCATTATCCTCTGACCTTTTTATTGCACAAAAAAAAGTAATTTTATGAAAAGTGATGAAAAAAGATCTCATAGACTCAATTACCTCTTAAAGTATTATTTGAGTAATCCTAAGGAATATGATCTATATCAAAGAGCAAAACAATTGGGCGTATCTGATTCAACTGCAAAAGACTACATTCGAACCGTGATAATTCAAGCTAGAAAAATTCATTCAAGATAAAACCCATGATTTAGTAGAAATTCTGATAAAAATCATTCAAACAGCAGTCAGTTTTTTTATTTTTGGGATGAAATTTGAGCCTATGAGTAACATCTTTTTTATCGTTTTTCAACCAGATAACTTCATAAATAATCTATAACGAGCATAAAATAAGCATGGCAGATCCTCTCATTAATGACGTCAAAGATCTATTAGACAAAGAAAAGGGTGATGAACTCATACTAAAACAAATTCTCAGAGCTTGTCAAAATAATGAGGTGATTAGTAATTACGAAAGAAACTATGTTAAAAAATTAGCAGAAAAGTATCTGGGAAGGGTATCATATGCCGAAAAAAAACAAGATGAAGAAAAATCAATGATTCCAGAACTAATTCTTTCAAAACCATCATCGAGCCCAAAAATTGAAACTCTTCAAACGTCTACTCAAATTCCAAAAGTAGGATCTAAAAACACAAAATTGCTGATAGGCATTAGTTGTGTCATAATGGCAATAATTATCATAGTTGGTTTATCTCTTACCGGAACTTTAAATGTTAAAAATGATAATACTTTAAAAAATCCCTTAGAATCAACAAATCTTTCAATTCAAACTGACTTATCAGCATACCATAAAGGGGACATTATTTCAATTAACGGAAGATCAAATAGTTCAGAAAAAATAAATCTCTCGATAGAAAATCAACAAGGCCTATTAATTTGGTCTGAGCAAATAAATGTAAAAAATGATGAAACATTTTCTACATTAGTAATAGCTGGAGGACCTGGATGGGAAAAGTCTGGCACATTTATAATAACGGCAGAAAGTGATTCAGAAACAGAATCAAATACATTTTCTTTTATGGGGTAATTTTTTCAAAATCTTTCCAATGCAAATCAATGATTCCTCTTAATTTTTCAATACTGATCTCTTCCATATACTCACGATAAACGATGAATTTGTTTTTTCTGTTTGAATTATCATTATAGATATCACTTGTATTTTTTGGAATTACTCCTGTTTTCCATTGCTTCATTTCAAAAATCCAAAGTGTTGCATCTGGATTTGAAAAATCAATGTCGTCACAACCAACAATATACAAATAACATTTTGTAGACAGACTTAATTTTTCATGTAATCTTTCATAAGCAATCATTTGTCCTTTAGAGATATTGATCTTATCGTTATGAAATCCTTTGAATTCTAAGATAATAAAACCACCATTGTGCTCAATTAACCAGTCAATATCTGTTCCTCCCGAGGCTATCATGCCATAAACTATTAAATCTCCTAATACCTCTCTACCACGACTAAATTCAACCTCGTCAAAAATTTGATATTTTGCTTTAGAGCTTTTTCTGACAATCTGTTGTGAATTTGTATCTGTTTGACGAAATTTCTCTTTATCATATAATGTGTCAATCAAGTCGATAGTTTCATTTGTCATAATATTAAACTCGTTTACTGAATGATAAAATAGTTTGTAAAATTAAGTAAAGCTGTGATATTTATTAGAATCTAACGCGAAAGATATTCTCCACTTGCACCCTTGTACAAAATAAAATACTCTTCTGAGTTTTTACGTTCCTTTTTTGCATTTAATGCATCTTGATACATTTCAAAATGTTCTATTAAATATAATTGATTATCTGAATCTCCAAAATAATCTATTCCAACTAAATCAAACCCATTTTCAGGAGTTAATCTAATCTTTTCTCTTTCAAATTTATCTTCGGTCAATTAAGCTTAATTTTGTTGAATAATTTGAATACGAGAATTACTTTTACTGATCATATATCATTAAATTTTTTTCTTCTAACAATGAATGCAAATTATGAACAGAACGATATACGTCTGATTCTTTTTTTGCACCCGTACAAACCAGCTTTCCAGAAGCAAATAACAGGATTACCGTTTTTGGATCTAACATTCTATGAATTAATCCTGGAAATTGTTCAGGTTCATACATGCTCCTCGGTAAAGTTCTAGCAGCTTTTTCTAAGTGGATTTTTCCACCTAAATTAATTGCTGCGACAATATTTTGAACTGTAATTACTGCATCCTTTTTTATTTTGATTTTACCTTTTCGAAGTTTTTGAACAACAGTATTTACTGCTTTTATTGCCATTTCTTCTGATTTTGCACCAGTACACACCATTTTTCCTGTTCTAAAAATCAATGTTGCAGTCCTCGGATTTTGTAATCTAAAGACAAGTCCTGGAAATTGTTCTGGATGATATTCTGTATCGGGAAATTTTTCAGTAATTTCAATAAGATCAATTTTTTGGTCTACTGATGCAGAGGCTACCACATTCTCGACACTGACAATAGGCTTTGTTTGAGGCATGACGACGGTCTTTAAATAGGTCCTTTATATATACTAGGCATATTTTTTTAAAAATTTGTAAACTATTAATGATGTCCGATCCATTGAAAGCGATATTCGTCATCTATGATGTCTGTTACAATATCGTTGATCCCCTTTTTTGAAAAACTAACATCAAAAAATCCCAACTGACCTTTCCATGGAATTGGAACTCTCAATGGTTTTGCATTTTTTAACATAAATCCAAAAGTTTCACCTTGAAATTTTTTTGAAGAGAAGTGAAATTCTTTATCCGCTTTTACTTTTTTTGATGAATCGTATTTTTTTACATCATATAATTCGGCTTTTCCAATAATTGCACCCGTAACTAATTTTTTTGTAATTTTTAATCTCTTACAATCATCTAATTTTATTTTAATTGGGGCATGAATTAAAAATTCACCACGAAAATTCGTATTCCAATTTCTTAATTCTATTTCTTTTTTACTAGATATAATCAAATCTGCAAATGGTTGTGATATTGATAGACATTTCAAGATGTTATTCGGTAGCTACTTTAATCAAATCACCTGGATTTTTACCTTTTCCTTCAGGCAAATTAGTTATTCCACCATTCAAACTTTGAGTTACAATCCCCTTACTTGCAAGAATGTTAACCGCCATTAATGAAGTATTTCCGGCCATGCATACTAGTAATGATTTACCTTTAATTCCTTTTAGATCTTTACTTAACTCTTCAGGAATTTGCTGTGTGGATAATAGTTGATTGATAGTTCTTGCCTTTGGTATGGATATCTTTGATTTATCTACACCGAGGGATTTTGCAATCACCTCTATTCCTTCTTCACGAGGAGTATATTGAGTGTGAACCCAAATTATTTTATCATAATCATCTACATTTGATATTGCCTCTTGTAGGGATATTTGAGTGCGGTTTTGTTTCTTTGACATTTCTTCTAAATTCTTTTTATATTTTTGTATTCCATCGGCAACAATAACGACAAACTTTTTACCTGCACCAAAGTTTGCCATTTGTATTACTGCATAAAATGCAAGAGCACTACTTTCACCAATATCGTTACCCTTATCCACAAAAAACTTTAGAAGATGTTTAGCCTGTTCAAAATCTACATCGTATTGTCCGGCATATGTGTCTGGTTTGTATAGTTTCAGACCTGATGCCTTATCTTTAGTCCTAATTCCTGCTACATCTTGACCGGTAGGTGGAAAAACTACGTGCACTGATTTTTTTCCATATTTTTCATATACGTATCTACTTAAACCTCCAGAAGTACCACCTGTACCAAAAGCACAAACAATTTCAAAATCTTCTAATGAATTTCCATACTCATGTAATTGTTGGTCTATCTCAACTGCGGTAATCGTTTTGTGTACATCTATGTTTAGTTCATTATCATATTGTTCTGGACAGAAACAACCGTATATCTTAGCGAGAAATTTTGCCAAGTTTATAATATCTTGAGCAGCTAAAAGTGATTCGACTTCAGAACTTACATTATCAAAAATCACAGGATCAAAACCAAGTTCAGATAATTGTGAACGAATATTGGCAGCAGTTGCTTTTGCAGCTAAAATATTTGGATTGTCTTTCATTCCTGGAGCTGGACATACATCCATGTCAAGATCCATGATCCGAATATTCTCATTTCTTAATTCCTTAAAAACTCCTTCCTGTAGCTTTCTTGATACAAGTGAAACTACTTTTAATCCAATTTTGGATATCTGTCCAAGAGCAATTCCAAAATTTCCAGAGGTTGCCTCAATTATTGTTTGTCCACTTTTCAGTTTTCCTGTAACAATAGCATCGTTTATGATGTGAACTGCAGGTCTAACTTTTATCGAACCCGTTAGTAAATTAGAATCGAATTTGCCAAAAACTTTAAGGTCTGTATCTGGAAGAGTAATTTTGTAAACTTCTTTTGCACATTCTTTCAAATCTTCAGTCATATCAATTAACGGCGTTGCATTCACAATCCTTTTTTCTCCATTAATCACTTCAAAATGAGGTACCTTACTCCATATCTCCTGTTTAAAACGCTCAAGCAGAATTTTATCAATATTACTTCCTTCAGTTTCTTCCAAGAATCTCTGAAATTCTGTCTGTTGTAATCTCATATAAAATATCTGATGAACTAAATTTTGCTTGCTTTATTTTTAATTCTTTAAATTTACACTTCTAATATTCTAATTACTTTACTTGGAATATCATGTAATTTACTTACTGCAATAGTTTTTTCATATCCTAAATGCCTTAGATTGTTTGCTATAGTTGTGGCTCTTATCATATTTGGACCCAAACCCATGGCTATCATGAATATACCTAATCTTTTGAGAGATTTTATCATATTTCTGACGGCGTCAGGATCTGATGGTTCCCCATCTGTTAATGTCAAAAAAATATCCGGCCTTTTTGACTGTAAAATTGGAAACATTTTGTCATATATTTCTGCTAATGGCGTGGATCCATTGGCAATAATCTGAGCTAATCTTTTTGCAGTAACTCTGTTCCATTTTGTATTATCTGGTTTAATAGACCAGCAAACAACTGACCTATTTTCAGTACTAAATGCATACACTGCAAATTTTACTTTGAGAAAAGATAAAACTTCACAAAGTGCTAGCGTGGCTTTTTTATATTCTAACGCATCTGATGCAATACTTGATGAATGATCTAATAAAATAACTATTTTAGTTTTGATTGATTTTTTAACATCTGAAAAAAATGGTTCATTTCCTTCAATGTAATTTTCTCCATCAAATTCATCTCCACTGTTAAAGTGTTGTTCTTTCCATCCTGATTTCAATTCTTTAAATTTTGTTTTCATGTTATTTATCAAACTCACATCGTAGATTACTGTCTCATCAACATTAGTGATAGTCGGAATTTGAACTCCTATTGATTCTGAAGTTAATCCTTTATTGTCATTTTTCTTATTTTCATCGAGTAATACTTTGTATTCATCATATAGGCTGTTTCCGGTTAATACTGCTTTTGGATCAATTTTTCCAAAATCACCTTCTTTATTTTTTGAAATCACTGTTAGAAATTTTAATAATTCCTCTTCTGAAATAGTCATGCCTGCGTTCATAAATGGTAAGGAAACAGGAATTGTAAGCAATGATTCTATATCCAACATTTTAATGATTTCATTCACATTTTTTTCCAACCACTCTGTATCATATTTTTTTCCTATGGATTCATCAACAATTTTCTTAGCAAAACCTGATGCTTTTTTTATTCTTTCAAAGTGACTAGCTTGTATTTCACCTTTGAGTGCTCCGAACATGAAATATTGGTAAAATGCTTCTACAATTCGCGCGTTTCCATAAACCGTATGTAATTGTGGTCTTGATACAAACATGTATGCATAATTAAAGATAATCTCTTCATCCATACCTTTCCAAATATTTCTACCTAGTTGTTCTACTCTACGTGTTTCCATAGTATTTAGAATAAATCCAAAGGCATGATCATTGCTAAGAATTTTTTTACAAAACTTTATTCTCATTGCTTCATACCATAATGATGTTCTAAATTGTCTGTATCTTTGAAAATCGTCTCCTATTCTTTTTTCAATCGGTGTTATGATCACTTTATTTTCTCTTAGCCTAGTTTTTGTCTCTATTTTATTTGAAAATTCAACTATGATCTTTTCGCTTTCTGACCATCTTCTTACTAAAAAGGTGGCAATTTCAACCAATGATTCATTTCGTAATTGCAATGATTGCATCTAATTACCAAACATCGAGGTAATGATATCGCTTACTTTTTGATATTCTATATCTCCCCACTGAGTATACACATTTCCAAAAACAATTTTTGCTGATTCTTTAGGAGACATTCCGCCGTCTAACAATTTTCCAAATGCAATTGTCTCCCTTAAACTTGGTGAATAAAATAATTCTTCGACTGCTGCTGCCTGCCTTAGTATATTTGCAAGTTTAATTGCCTGAATAATTTCAGAATCATGATTTCCAGAAACATATTTCTTAACAATTTCCAATTCGATATCCACAGGTGGATATTCTAGACGAATTCTAACTGGGAACCTGCTGAGTAATTGTGGTGGCAATTCTTTGGTTCCGCTGTGTGTAAGAGGATTAATTGTTGCGATTACGAACCACCCTTCTTTTGCTTTTACAACTTCGCCTGAGGATTCTTTTAAAATAATCTGTCGTCTATCATCAAGCGCTTCATCTAATCGTAGTAAGACATCAGCTTCGGCAGAATTTATCTCATCTAGATATAACATGCTACCTTCTCTCATGGATTTAATCAGAAGCCCTTCATCAAAAGTGATTGTTCCATTCGTTAAGGTCTTCGTTCCAATGAGATGACTCTCTCGTGTTCTGAGACTGAAATTTATTGATTCTAGTTTTGCACTTCTGCTATTTACAAAATCTCTTACAAGCGAAGTTTTCCCCGTTCCCTTGGGACCAATAATCAAAACAAAGAGATCTGCTTGATATGCTTTATTTAGAATTTTAATAGAATTATTCCAATCTAAATATGATGCCTTTTGTAACATTTGATATATTTTAAGATTGGAATTACAAATAAAGCTTAGTTTTGATATTGAGACAGTTTGGCATTAGATTCATCCAGAATATGATGTAGTTTTTTACTCCAATCATTAAATCCGTCAGGAGAATTTGGATAATTGTAATAATGTTCTGTTAGGAGTCTATTTTGTTGTGTAGTAAATCGTAAACCGTCAGCAAGTTTTTTGTTTAGGGCCCCTCTGATCAACATCCCTAATTTTGTAACACTTGAAAAATCTGGGTGCTCTCCTTTTGAAATTGATTCGACATCTAGATTTCCCAAAAAGTGTTTCATTCCATAACTAATTTGCTCATTAGTAAGTGTTTGAATTAACCGTCTAAAAATTTCCAATCCTGCGGTCTTGTACCCATATTCATTTATGAATTCTTTATTGTATTTCCACAATCCCTTCTCGGTGACGTCACCTGATTGAATTGACTCTACTACACATTTTCCAACAATAGTCCCTGCAACTAGTGCGGGACCTA
>Ga0315273_10010757_pt1 | contig 11684 bp, 12 predicted proteins | sample YL17G02_0_MG_FD_205753 | JGI IMG/M metagenome (GOLD analysis project Ga0315273, IMG submission 205753) | Sediment microbial communities from Yellowstone Lake, YNP, Wyoming, USA - YL17G02_0 | ecosystem: Environmental > Aquatic > Freshwater > Lake > Sediment | place: USA: Wyoming | collected... | reverse complement strand
CGACGCGCACGAGATCGACCACGCCGACTGCCTGATGGTGATCGACGCGCCCGAGAACACCCGCGAGGGCTCCGATATCCTGGCCGAGCGGTTGGCCCTTCGCCGCCAGGCTGCCCGTCCGCACGCGGAGCCGTTCTTCTCCGGCTCCAAGCCCTGGGTCGGCTGCCAGTTCGCGACGGCGGCTCTCGCCCAGGACGCCGGCATGGGTCTCCGCGCGTTCGAGGACTTCCTCTACGGCGCAGTCCTCGTCGACTGGGACTCGCTGGCCGAGCGCATGCGGCAGATCGCCGCACGCTTCGACGCCGCCCGCGAGGTGCGACTCACCGGAGACGCCACTGACCTCACGTTCAGCCTCGAGGGCCGCACCGGCTGCGTCGACGCCGCCGGTGCGAACATGCCAGGCGGGGAGGTCTTCTACAGCCCCGTCGAGGATTCGGCCTCCGGCACGGTTACCTTCTCTGAGTACCCGGCCTGCTACGGCGGCCGCGCAGTCGAGACCGTCCGGCTGCGCTTCGAGAACGGCCGCGTCGTCGACGCTTCCGCGTCGTCGAACGAAGACTTCCTGCTGACCACACTCGACACCGATGCAGGTGCGCGCGTACTCGGCGAGTTCGGCATCGGGTGCAATCCCGGCATCCAGAGGCACACGAAGAACACGCTGTTCGACGAGAAGATCGAGGGCACGATCCACCTCGCGATCGGCAACGGCTTTCCCTTCATCGACGGCACGAACGTCAGCGCCGTCCACTGGGACATGGTCAAGGACCTGCGGCGAAGTGGGACGATCGAGTTGGACGGCGAACTCGTCCAGGACGCCGGGAAGTGGCTGATCTAGTGGCCTCTCCGGCGCATGGGCACACCCCTTGGCCGGCTGCAAACCGTCGCATGCCGGCGTCCTCAGTCGGCCACATACCGGTCAGGTATGCGGCCTCCCTGCGTCCTTGGCCTCCTCGGTTTTCGCGGGCCATGGGGCACCTCACGCACCGGAGAGACCACTGACGCAAGACCTACGGATCGAGGCGTACGCGAAGCTCCTCGTCGAGCGCTGCCTCGACGTCCAGCCCGGCTGGGAGGTGCTCATCCGCTCGACGCCGCTCGCGCGCCCCCTGCTCGACGAGCTGGAGCGCCAAGTCGCGCGTCGCGGTGCGTACCCGATCATGCGCATCGGCTGGTCGATGTGGCCCGTCGACCACGGGTGGGCGACTGAGGCCCCTGAGCACCTGCTCGGCGAGCTGCCCGAGATTGACCGCTTCGCCTCCGACCGAATGGATGCGCGGATCACGCTCGACGCACCCGAGAACACCCGCGCGGAGGCCGACGTGCCCGCGGAGAGGCTCGCGCTAATCCACGCCGCCGAGAAGGTCTTCTACAGGCGGACGATGACGTCGGAGATCCCCTGGGTGAGCTGCCAGTTCCCGACCCACGCCCTAGCCCAGGAGGCCGGGCTCACGCTCGACCAGCTCACGGATATCGTCTTTGACTCCTGCCTGCTCGACTGGGACGCGGAAGGCGACCGGATGCGGAGGTACGCCGATCGGTTCGACGAAGCCGCCGAGATCCGTATCGTCGGGGACGGCACCGACCTCACCATCAGCCTCGACGGCCGGCACGGCGAAGTCGACGACGGCCGCAAGAACATGCCGGGTGGCGAGTTCTTCTTCGCGCCCGTCGAGGACTCGGCGAGCGGTTTGATCTCGTTCTCCGAGTACCCGGCCGTGCACGAGGGACACGAGCTCGAGGGTATCCGGCTCGAGTTCAAAGACGGGAAGGTCGTCGACGCGTCGGCGGTGCGCGGCGAGCACGTCCTGCACGGGATCCTCGACCGAGACGACGGCGCGCGACGGATCGGCGAGCTCGGTATCGGCTGCAACCCTTCGATTACGCGCTACATGAAGAACGTGCTCTTCGACGAGAAGATCGACGGCTCGATCCATCTCGCGCTCGGACAGAGCTACACGTCGATTGGCGGCCTGAACACGAGCGCCATTCACTGGGACATCGTCAAGGACCTCCGCTCCGGCGGCCGCATCGAGCTCGACGGAGCCGTCGTCCAAGACAACGGGGCGTGGGTGATCTGAACCCCCGCCGGGTCGCCTTGGCGACCTGCGCGGAAGTAGCCGACCTCGATCCGGACGATCGGCTGCTCCTCGCTCCACTGGCGGAACGCGGCATCGAGGCCGTACCCGCCGTCTGGGACGACCCCACGGTCGACTGGGACGCGTTCGACCTCGTCGTCCTCCGTTCAACGTGGGACTACGCGGAGCGCCGCGAGCGCTTCCTCGAATGGGTGCGGTCGCTCCATCGAGTGCTCAATCCGGCGCCCGTGATCGAGTGGAGCACCGACAAGCAGCAGTACCTCGCCCGTCTCGAGGCCTCTGGTGTCCCTGTCGTGCCGACGCGGTTCGTCCCGCCGGGTGGTGCTTTCGACTCGCCCCGCGAGCCGTTCGTCGTCAAGCCGACGGTCTCGGCCGGGGGCCGCAGCTCCGCCCGGTTCGAGCCACGAGAGGCGAGCGCCGCCAGGACCCTTCTGGCCCGCATCCACGCTGAGGGCCGAACGGCGATGATCCAGCCGTATCTCGGTGACGCTGAGGAGCGCGCACTCGTGTACATCGGCGGGGTGTACTCGCACGCGGTTCGCCGACGCGTGCCGCTCCCGAGCGCCAACGCACGGGCCGTGTTCTATCTCGAGGAGGACATTACACCGACGAAAGCGACGCGAGAGGAGCGGGCGACGGCCGAGGCCACTCTCGCATGCGCTTCGGGAGAGCTGCTCTACGGGCGGGTCGATCTCCTCGGCGGAGCCGTGCTCGAGCTGGAGCTCGCCGAGCCGTCGCTCTATTTCTCTTGCGGCGAGGGGAGCGCAGACCGCTTTGCGGCTGCGGTTGCGGCGGCCGCGAGCCACCGCCGTCGAATCAGTCCAGAGAACGGGCGGACGACGAACCAGTAGCGGCGAAACGCACGCCGCGCTCCGTCGTCGACGGCGGCGATGCGGGTCTCGGTCGAGAGCCGGCAACCGCCGGGCAGCGGCTCGGCGCGGAAGTCGACCGCTATTTGCACCGTGCCAGGACCGGCCTCGCCGAAGCGCCGGAGGCCGCTTCGCCGCCGCCACGGCCTGCCGGCAACCGCGGCCACGACCTCCGTCTCGCTGCGTACCAGCGTCTCGAAGCCCATGCGGTCAAAGGCCTCGCCGATCTCCGGTCCCCGCCCCAGCCCGCGCAGCCGAAAGAGGAGGCGGACGAGCGGGTCCGACGCGACGGGGAGCGCGAGCACCGTCGCGAGCGCCCGCTCTGGCGCGCAGGTCAGCTCGACCGCGTGCACCTCGTGCCAGTCGAACTCCCGTAGCACCGTGTCGAGCGACTGCACGGCCAAACTCTACGAGTACCCTTGCACCCGTGGCTCTCGCGGACACGTTCGGCCGACCTCTGCGCGATCTCCGCATCTCGGTCACGGATCGCTGCAACTTCCGCTGCGTCTACTGCATGCCGAAGGAGGTCTTCGGACACGACTACGAGTTCCTCGGACGCGAGAAGCTCCTCTCGTTTGAGGAAATCGAGCGCCTCGCCCGGGTGTTCGTGCAGGGCGGCGTGGGCAAGATCCGGCTCACGGGCGGTGAACCACTCATCCGCCGCGACCTCGACCTGCTCGTCGGACTGCTCAGCACGCTCGGCGACATCGACCTGACGCTGACGACGAACGGTGCGCTGTTGACACGTCACGCCGCGGCGCTCGCGGCGGCAGGGCTGACGCGCGTCACAGTCAGCCTCGACTCGCTCGACGACGAGGTCTTCCAGGCGATGAACGATGTCGATTTTCCCGTCGGACAGGTGCTGTCTGGGATCGAAGCGGCCGCGGCGGCCGGGTTGCCCGTCAAGGTGAACGTCGTCGTCAAGCGCGGGCTCAGCGACGGCTCGGTGGCGGACATGGCCCGTTTCTTCCGAGGCACGGGTCACACGCTTCGTTTCATCGAGTACATGGACGTCGGGCACACGAACGGCTGGCGGCTGAACGATGTCGTTCCGGCCGCTGAGATCATCGCGACGATCGACGCCGAGTTCCCGCTCGAGCCGGTCGACCCCGCCTATCGCGGCGAGGTCGCCAGCCGCTACCGCTACCGTGATGGAGCGGGCGAGATCGGCGTGATTGCCTCGGTCACCCAGCCGTTTTGCGGGGACTGCACGCGCGCGCGACTATCGGCTGACGGAAAGCTCTACACCTGCCTCTTCGCAGTGCGCGGGCACGACCTTCGTGCGCTGCTTCGCTCAGGCGCATCGGACGAGGAGCTCGGTACTGCGATCGGTGGTGTCTGGACCCGTCGCGGCGACCGCTACTCCGAGTTGAGAACGGCCGAGACGAGCGCCCTCCGCAAGGTGGAGATGTCCTTCATCGGAGGTTAGACGGCCGTCGCGTTTAGGGTTGCGGCCAGTGGAGGGTCAGTCGCTAACGCAGAAATGGCCGGAGGAGCTCGATGCACTTGTCGCTGCGCCCGCCCACCATCGCCTCCTGTTCGAGAACGACCGAGTCCGTGTGCTCGACACGCGGATCCCACCCGGCGACAGAGTCCCGGTGCATACGCATAGATGGCCCAGCCTGTACTACGTCTTAGCCAGTGCCCAGTTCGTTCGCCGAGAGGCCGACGGCGAGGTGCTCCTCGAGACCCGCGCGCTCGAGCAGCCGCTCGAGCTGCCGCCCATCGTATGGTCGGAGCCGCTGCCGCCCCACTCGCTCGAGAACGTGGACAACACGGACCTCCACCTGGTCAGCATCGAGCTGAAGGAGTCATAAGCCCCGACCCGCGGCAACCGAAGCCACCGCTCCGGTTGGACGTAGCCGGTCGGGACGTTAGTATTCTGCCTGCCGTGGCGCGAGCGAGCTTGGCAATGCCGGTATGACGGCGGCTGTTGCCGCGATCGGTAGTCGGTACCTGCCGCGCGGCTGGCGCGACCTCGGACGCCAGCTCGCGATCTGGTTCGGCTTCCTCCTCGCCTACCAGGTCGTTCGAGGTGTGGCCGACCGCAATCCGACGCGTGCCTTCGAGAACGGCCTGTGGGTGATCAAGGTCGAGCAGCACGTCAGCGGCCTCGTCGAGTTGTCCCTCCAGCAGCTGATCAGCTCCTCCGAGTTCCTCACCGCTGCCGTCTCGTGGACGTACTGGAACTCGGAGTTCACCGTCGTCGGGCTGACCTTGCTCTGGGTCTATCTGCGCAGAAACGAGCATTTCTACCGCTTTCGCAACTGGATCCTCCTCGCGAACGGCATCGGCCTCGCCGGCTACGTTTTCGCACCGACCGCCCCGCCGCGGATGTTCGCGGCCTTCGGCTTCGACGACACGCTCCTCTCCTTCGGATCACTAAACCACGGCAGCGGCCTCATCGAGCTCGCGTCGAACCCCTATGCGGCGATGCCGAGCCTCCACGCGGCCGACGCCCTCATCATCGGCATCAGCATGGCGTTGATCGTCAAGAGTCGATGGGCGAAGGCTCTCTGGATTACGTGGCCCGCCTGGGTCTGGTTCGCGGTCATGGCGACTGGGAACCACTTCTGGCTCGACGTCGCGGCCGGCCTCGCCGTCGCATTCGTCGCCGGCGCGATCGTCTATCGGCGGCCCCTGCGTCGCGCACTCAACCGGCCTGCGCCCGCGACGTCGTAGCACCTCCGTGAGCGACCGCCCGCCCGCGCCCGAGCGGGTCAAGAGCCTCTACACCGACGAGGTGCGCCGCATCGCCTCGAAGTCGATGGAAGGTCTCGCGGAGACGAAGCTCACGCCGACTGCGCTCACGACGGCCGGGGTCCTCACCTGTCTGGCCGGCGCCGTGCTCGTCTACTTCGAGTATCAGAACGAGTTCCTCTTCTTCTGGCTCGGCGCCGCGCTGTTCGTGCTCGGGTCGGTGATGGACATCCTGGACGGTGCGCTGGCCCGCGCCGGCAGCAAGACGACCCCGTTCGGCGCCTTCATCGACTCCACCACCGATCGCATCGGCGAAGCCGCGATGCTCGGCTCGATCGGTCTCGTCTTCGTGCGCGAGGGGAACGAGGTGGCACTCGCGTTCGCCTTCGCCGCCGTCGTCGGGTCGATGCTCGTCAGCTACACGCGGGCGAAGGCGGAGCTCATCGGCCTCAAGGGGGACGTGGGCTTCGGCTCGCGGGCCGAGCGCGTCGCCATCATCACGGCCGGTCTAGTACTCGCCCCGTGGGGCGCGCTGTCGTGGGCGATCTACCTGCTCACGGTTTCCGCATGGATCACCGTGGGTCAGCGGGTGTGGAGCGTGCGCTCGCAAATGGCTGCTCGGGAATAGCCTTTCCGTTCTCATGCCGCGTGCCGTGACGCGGTATGGACGTTCTCGGTCACGATGGCGAGCTTTAGACGATTGAGGCGTTGCTCCACGGTGATGGCAGCGCGTGTTGCTGCTCGTGGCGGCGCCGGACGCACGATCGCCGTGCCTAGGGCGAGAGGTCGCTGCTGTCGCAAGGAAGACCTGGATTACTGCGACAAGTACGACCAGCGCGAGGACGATGACTTCGTCGATCCACTCCCCAACGGTAAGCGGTGTGTCAGCGGCAAGCTCAGAAAGGGGTGAGTGGCGTCGGTCGCCACGGAGAGCGAGGCAAGCCGAACCTGTTAGGGTGCTAGCACTTTGACTGCTAGCACTTCACAGCGAAAGAGCATCCTCGTCAGGATGCCCTTTTCGTTGAAGGGGGCGCTCGTCCGGGAGACGGCCCGCCGCGGTGCGAGCCTCAACGACGTCGCCGTCGGCATCCTTGCCGAGGCCTTTCGCGTCTCCTACACCCCCTCCGGTCGCAGGAGCTCGCTGCCCGGCGCGAGCCCGGTCATCCTCCTGCGAGTTCCGGTCGGCCTGAAGCTCGAGATCGAAGCCGAGGCGCGCCGCACGCGGGCGAGCGCTAACGACCTCATCCTCGCCGCGCTCGCGGACGGGCTTGGCGTCCCCCACAGAACAGACAACGGAAAGGAAGCAATGGCCACTCAGAACGGCTCCACGAACGAACGCGCCGAGGACAAGGTGCGCGTCGCGATCATCGGCGTCGGCAACTGCGCTAACTCTCTGCTCCAAGGCGTCGAGTACTACGAGGACGCCTCGCCCGAGGACACCGTCCCGGGCCTCATGCACGTCGACCTCGGCGGCTACCACGTCTCGGACATCGAGTTCACCGCCGCCTTCGACGTCGTCAAGGGCAAGGTCGGCGAGGATCTCGCCGACGCGATCTGGGCGCACCCGAACGACACGATCAAGTTCGCCAAGGTGCCGAAGACCGGGATCAGGGTCTCGCGCGGCATGACCCACGATGGCATCGGCAAGTACATGTCCGAGGTCGTCGAGAAGGCACCCGGACAGACGGACGACGTCGTCGGCATCCTCAGGGAGACCGGCACCGACGTCGTCGTCAACTACCTGCCTGTCGGCTCCGAGGCCGCCACCAAGTGGTACGTGGAGAAGATCCTCGAGGCCGGCTGCGCGATGGTGAACTGCATGCCCGTCTTCATCGCACGCGAGCCGTACTGGCAGAAGCGCTTCGCCGATGCGGGTGTGCCGATCGTCGGCGACGACATCAAGTCGCAGGTCGGCGCGACGATCACCCACCGCGTGCTGACGACGCTCTTCGGCGACCGCGGCGTCCACCTCGACCGCACGATGCAGCTCAACGTCGGCGGCAACTCCGACTTCCGCAACATGCTCGAGCGCGAGCGGCTCGAGTCGAAGAAGATCTCGAAGACGAACGCCCTCACGTCGATGCTCGACTACGACATCGGCGCAGACAACGTGCACGTCGGGCCCTCGGACTACGTGCCTTGGCTGACCGACCGCAAGTGGGCGTATATCCGTATGGAGGGCTCGTCGTTCGGCGACGTGCCGCTCAACGTCGAGCTCAAGCTCGAGGTGTGGGACTCGCCCAACTCAGCCGGCATCGTGATCGACGCTGTCCGGGTCGCGAAGCTCGCCTTGAACAACGGCATCGGCGGAGGGCTCGAGGCACCGAGCTCCTACCTCATGAAGTCGCCGCCGAAGCAGATCCGAGACGACGAGGCGCGCGAGCTGACCGAGCGCTTCATCGCCAAGAACGCCCGCACTAAGGCGAAGGCCGCGGCGAAGGCCTAAATCCGCATCGGGAGGGCGGTGCCCGTCGCCGTCCTCCCGAGCTCGCCCGCTCTTGTCCACACACGATCTCTATCGTCTCCCCGACGGGCTCCCCGCCCCTGAGGACGACGGTGGAGCCGACCATCTCCTCAGGAAGGTGGTGCCTCCGCTCGTTCTCGAATCGTCGCAGGGATCGGTCAACCTTGCGGAGCTCTGCTCCGAGCGCGCCGTCGTCTACATCTACCCGAGGACGGGACGACCCGGCGAGCCGTCGCTGCCTGGATGGGATGCGATTCCTGGCGCTCGGGGCTGCACGCCGCAGTCATGCGCGTTCCGGGATCACGCCGGCAAGCTCGTGGCCCTGGGAGCACGGATTGCAGGGTTGTCCGCGCAAACGCTCGACAACCAAGTCGAGTTCGGAGACCGCAACCACATGCCTTTCCCGGTCATCGCGGACCCCCGCCTGGAGCTCGGGGCAGCGCTCTCGCTGCCGACGTTTGAGGTGGAACGACAGACGCTGTACAAGCGGCTCACCTTCGTGGCCGAGCGCGCCAAAGTCGTGAAGACCTTCTACCCCGTCTTTCCGCCCGACGGAAACGCCGGCGATGTGCTCGCGTGGCTCGGCTCGCAGGCGTAGTCGTTCGCTCTCGCATCAACAGGCGCTACTACACTCGCCGCACCGTGGGTCTCCGAGTCGGTCTCGTCACACCGTTCACCTGGTCGCAGCCACACGACGTCAACGACCACGTCGCCGGCATCGCCGGTGGATTGCGACGTCTCGGCCACACGGTCACGATCCTTGCACCCTCGAACCGAGCGCGCGACCTGCGTGCGGGGCGGCGCGCGCTCCAGCGGGGTGAGCTCGGTGACGTCGTCGCACTCGGCCCCGCGCTTCCCGTATCGCGACGCAGCACGATGGCGGCGCCCGTCGGCCTGCGGGCGAACCTCGCGTTGGCGCTTGCCCACGGCTCCTTCGACATCGTGCACGGGTTCGAGCCGGGCCTGCCGAGCCTGTCGTACCTCGCGCTCCGTGATACGCAGGCCCTCGCCGTCGCGACGTTCCTCTCGGCCGACCGCCTGTTTTACCCGCCCGGCAAAGCGCAGCGCGCAAGGCTCCTGGGACGTGTTGACGCGCTCCTCGCGACATCCAACGAGATGGCCACGGCGGCCGCTGTGCGCTTCCCGGGCGATTACACCGTCGTCGCCGCGGGCGTCGACTCCGACCTGTTCCAACCAGCGACGAAGCGGCTGCGCATCGTCGTCGAGATCGTCCCGGGTGAGCGGGAGTTCGCGCGGTCGGCCATCCGCACGCTCGATCAGCTCGCAGCCTGGGAGATCATCCTTGTGCGTCAGAGCGCCCTCGGTGGCCGACCGTACGTGCCGTTGCGGCTGCGCACCCGCGTCCACGTCCGCACCCACCCGAGCGAGGCTGAGCGAGCGGCCGTCCTCAATGAGGCCACGATCTTCGTACCCGCGCCCGGAGGAAGCGAACGCCTCGCGCTGGAGGCGGCCGCTGCCGGCGCGGCGACCGCATCGGATTCAATCGGCATTGTCGAGCTCGCGCAAGGGGGTGCCAGACGTGTTGCCACGATCCCTGAAAGCTTCGACGCCGTGGCCGGAAAGCTCGCTGCGATCTACACCAGACTTGCCCGGCGCCGCCGATCCGTACGGGTCGACGAGGACCCGCTCTCGGACCGCGACTGGGTCGTATGCGACCTCCACACCCACACGTCGTGGTCACACGACTGCTCGGTTCCGGCCGAGGATCTCCTCGACGCCGCCGAAGCGATCGGGCTGGGTGCGATCGCCGTCACCGATCACAACGTCTTCGGTGGTGCGGTCGAGTCGGTCGAGCTCGCAAAAGGCCGGGCGCTGACGGTCATTGCCGGCGAAGAGGTGAAGACGAACGGGCAGGGCGAGGTCATCGGCCTCTTTCTTCGCGAGGAGATCCCGCGCGGGATGAGCTTCGAGGACACGATTGCCGCCATCCGCGCCCAGGGCGGCCTCGTCTTCCTTCCGCACCCGTTCGACCGCCGCCACGCCATCGCCGACCCGGCGACACTGCACAGGCACCTGGCCGAGATCGACGTGCTCGAGGTGTACAACGCCCGCTTGCTGTCTGAGACGTACAACGACGAGGCACTACGCTTCGCCCGGAAGTACAACCTCCTCCGGGGGGCGGGCTCGGACGCGCACGTGCTCCCCGGGCTCGGTACCGGCGCCCTTCGGATGCGCACGTTTCGGACGCCGGAGGAGTTCCTCATCAGCCTGCGCACGGCCGAGATCCTCCGCCGCCCGAAGTCGCTCGCCTACCTTCAGTCGCTGAAGTGGGTGGCCCAGGTCAAGGAAAAGGTGCGCTAGACGAGAAAGAGGTCCACGCTCACGTGGCGGTGCCGACCGACGAAATCTACGAGAAGTATCTGCAGAAGGCGATTGCGGAGATCAACGATCTCGGCGACGAGATCGCCCGCGCTGCAGGTGACGGCGGCGTGCCCGTACTTGGTTCCGGGCATCCCATGGCGGACGTGCTCTTGCTCAAGTACGGCCCCCAGGGCTCGGAGCTCCAAGAGGGCGTCGCCTTCTACGGCCGCGCCGGGCAGGCGATCCTCCGGTCATTGCAACGGTTGCGGGTCGACCCGATGGCCGTCTACGGCACCAACTGCCTGAAGTTCCCTGGCGCCGAGCCGGACGATCAGTCGCACGGCTGGCTCGCACTCGAGCTCCACATCGTCCAACCCAAGCTCATCGTGTGCATGGGCGAAGATGCGCTCGGCTTCCTGAACGCGCTCGAGTTCCCGCTCTCGGGGACGGTGGAACCGACGCTCGGAGAGCTTCGACGCTTCACGCCGACGGTCGAAGCGCTCGTCGTACCCGACATCGACGCGTCGCTCGACGAACAACCGTCGAAGACCGCGTTCTGGAACGCCTTCAAACCCGTCGGCACCTGGTGGGCGGAGCTCCCGCCGTACTAGGGGCCGCCCCGCGCTACGGCGCGAGGCGGTAGAAGCGCCAGAAGTCGTTCTCGATCGGCAGCACCGAGAAGCCGCCAAAGCCGGCCTCCTCGGCATAGCGGCGGACGGTATCCGTTCGCATGACGGTGCCGGTCCCGGCCGCGTCATCGCCGATCATCCCGACCGGCAGGCAATGGAGGACGCTGAAGCCGTAGTAGAGACGCTCGAGGTCGCTTGCAGGAGCCGAGAAGACGTCCTCAGCTCGCTCGTCGCCGACGATCACCGCTCCGCTCTCGGCCAGCATGCCGCGCACAGCGCGCAGCACCTCTACCGGGTACGACATGTCGTGGAGGGCCTCGAAGATCGTCACGAGGTCGTAGTGGCCGGCCATGGCCGGATCGGCGGCGTCCCGCTCGTAGAAGGTGACGCGATCGTCCACCCCGCTCCCGACGAGATTGCGCCGCGCCTTCTCCACCGAGGCCGTGTCGAGGTCGATGCCGTCGACGTGGACGAGGGGATACGCGCGGGCGATGGCGATGCTCGACCAGCCGCAGCCGCAGGCTACGTCGGCGATGCGCGCGGGCGGCTCGCCTCGCAGACGCTCATGGAGCTCAGGAACGGCCGGGAACCACTCGCTACCCAG
>Ga0315273_10010755_pt1 | contig 11685 bp, 6 predicted proteins | sample YL17G02_0_MG_FD_205753 | JGI IMG/M metagenome (GOLD analysis project Ga0315273, IMG submission 205753) | Sediment microbial communities from Yellowstone Lake, YNP, Wyoming, USA - YL17G02_0 | ecosystem: Environmental > Aquatic > Freshwater > Lake > Sediment | place: USA: Wyoming | collected... | reverse complement strand
CCGACGACAACGCCCGGAGCGCCTTCCGCGAACTGGTACGCCGGGCGGCCGACCACGAGCCCATCGCCTACCTGGTGGCTCACAAGGAGTTCTACTCGCTGGATTTCGAGGTCTCGCCGGCCGTGCTGATCCCACGACCGGAAACCGAGCTCCTGGTGGACCGGGCCGTGGAGTTCTGCCGGCGGACCGGCGAAAAACCGGTCCGGTTCCTCGACGTCGGTACGGGCAGCGGCTGCATCGCGGTGGCGATCCTGTCGCAAGCAAGAAACGCGACGGGCGTGGCCACGGACGTCTCCGCCGAGGCCCTCGAAGTGGCCCAGCGAAACCGTGATCGCCACAAGCTGGCCGACCGGCTGGCACTGTTTCGCGCCGACGGGCTGAACCTGCCCTCCGAGGCGCTGGCCGCCGGGCGGTTCGACGTGCTTGTCTCAAATCCGCCGTATGTTCCCCAGGGGACTCTGGCGTCCCTGTCGCGGGGCGTGCGGAACTTCGAGCCCGTCGAGGCCCTGTGCGGCGGCGACGACGGCCTGGCGCTTTACCGCGTCTTTGCGGCCCGGGCCGCTGATATCCTCGCGCCGGGCGGTACCATATTGATCGAAATCGGCGCCGATCAGCGTGATGCGGTAGTCGATCTGTTCGACCGCGGCGGGCGGTTCGCGCCTGGGGAGGCCTGGCGCGACCCCGGCGGCCCGCACGATCGGGTACTTCAGTTCAATCTCCAGAAAGGGTGAGAGCCCGTGGACTGTTTCGAGATCATCGGCGGCAATCGGTTGCGTGGCACGCTGAACATCAGCGGCTCCAAGAACGCATGTCTGCCTATTCTGCCGGCCACGATCCTGTGCGAGGGTGAAACCGTGCTCCACCGGGTGCCCGATCTGGCCGACGTGCGGCAGATGATCCGCATCCTGGAGCGGCTCGGCGTTTCCGTCGAGCGGCTGGAGGGCGGCTCCCTCAAGCTGCGCGTCGTCGACGAGATGAACTGCCACGCCGAGTACAAGGAAGTCAGCAAAATGCGGGCCAGCGTGTGCGTCATGGGCCCGCTGCTGGCCAAACGCCGGCAGGCCCAGGTGGCCATGCCCGGCGGCTGCGCCATCGGCGACCGGCCCGTGGACCTGCACATCCAGGGTATGACCGCCCTCGGCGCCGACTTCGAACTCGTCAACGGCGACATGCTCCTCAAGGCCAAGCGCCTCAAGGGCGCGGAAATCTTCCTCGGCGGAGCGTTCGGATCGACCGTCACCGGGACGGCCAACGTGATGATGGCCGCCGTCCTGGCCGAGGGACGGACCGTGATCGAATCGGCCGCCTGCGAGCCGGAGCTCGTCGATCTGGCCGATTTCCTCAACAAGTGCGGCGCGCAGATCACCGGCCACGGCACGCCGCGGATCACGATCACCGGCGTACCGTCGCTGACCGGCTGCGAACACACGGTCATTGCCGACCGGATCGAGGCCGGCACGTTCGCTGTCGCGGCCGCTATTACGAACGGCGAGCTGAAGCTCAAGAACGCGCGCCTGGAGCACATGCTGGCCGTCGTGGACCGGCTCCGCAAGGTCGGCGTCATTATCGAGCGCGACGAGGACGGCGTGGCCGTCTCGTCCTCGCGCCGCATCGAGCCCGTGGACATCACCACGCAGCCGTACCCCGGCTTTCCGACCGACCTGCAGGCCCAGGTGATGGCGCTCCTCTGCCTGGCCGACGGCAACAGCGTCATCTGCGAAAAGGTGTTCCCCGATCGCTACCTGCACGTGGCCGAGTTGATCCGCATGGGCGCCCAGCTTCGCAAGGAGGGCCCCACGGTGATCATCCAGGGCGTCAAACGCCTGATCGGGGCCCCGGTGATGGCCTCCGACCTGCGGGCGTCGGCCGGGCTCGTGCTGGCCGGCCTGGTCGCCAAGGGCAAGACCATCCTCCGCCGCGCCTATCACATTGACCGCGGCTACGAGAAGATCGAGGAGAAGCTCGGCACCGTCGGCGCCGACATCCGCCGCGTGGACGAGGAACTCTAGCGCGGCGCCGGGAGGGCGAGGCTCCCGCCGAGCCGTCTGGGGAAACCGTCTCTTGAACGCGACCGATTCAGGTTTCGAGATTCTCGAACACACCGCCGACCTCAAGCTCCACGCCTGGGGCGGCAGCCTCGAGGCCCTGTTCCGGTCGGCCGCCGAGGGCCTCTACCACGTTATTGGCGAGCTCGTGGTAACGGGGCAGGCCGAAACCGTGTCCATCGAGATCGAGGCCCCGGACGCCACCGACCTGTTCCACGACTGGCTGGCCGAATTGCTGTTCCGCTTCGACTCGGCCTGTGTCCATATCGAGCCGGACCGCTTCGACCGAATTGACGCCTGTGGCCTGGTCGTCAGGGCGCAACAGCGCCGGATCGACCCGGTCCGTTCGCAGTTCAATGCCGAGGTCAAGGCCGTCACCTATCACGGCCTCCACGTGGAGCAGCGGGCGGAACGATACGAGGCCACGGTGATCCTCGACTTGTGAGCATGAGGCATGGCAACGTACGCCCCCGCGCCGCCTTCGGCGTCGGACCCCCGTCGGGTGCTCGCTACGGCAGCTCAATCACCGCGATCACACCGCCATTGTTGTCAACGCCGCTGCCCGTTACGACGCCGCTGGCGGTAACGATTTCGATGACGACTTGGCGGCTTGGGGTGTCCCTCTGGCCGTCGATCTCCGCAACCTCGACGGTTACGGTGTTGCCCACCTGCGTGGCCGTGTAGCGAGCCAGGCGGTAATCACCGCCGATGTAGTCATAACCCTGGCCGGCATCCTCGTAGCACCGGCCCTCGGCGTACCCCCCCGCGTCCAGGCAGACGACGAGCGTCAACGGGTCGAGCGGCGCCTCGTTCGTGTATTCCATCACCGGGCCCAGCGGCACGATCGCTCCGCCGCGCACGCGGAGGACCGGTTGGTTCACGTCCGAGGCACCGTTTTCGCCGACGAGGGAGATCGTCCGCCAGATGCCACCCGGCAGGTTCGGCGTCGGCGCCGCCCCCGGGTTCTCAAACACGTTGGGCACCACGAGCAGGTCGGCCCCGATCAGGAACGCAACATCCTCGCCGCGCAGAGCGAGATCCGCCGGGTCGGCGAAGAATACCGGCCGAACGACCGGCAGTCCGGTCTCGGAAGCTTCCCGGAACAGAGTGTAGAGATAGGGCATGAGCCGATAGCGGCGCTCGATCGCCGTCCGGCACGCGGCCTCGACAGCAGGGCCGAACGACCAGGGTTCCTGGTCGACGCCCTGGCCGTCGTAATGCGCGCGGCAGAACGGCATGAACACGCCGACGCCCATCCAGCGGGCGAACAGATCGCCCCAGGCGTCGCCGCCATAGCCACCCAGGTCCGGGCCGGCGAAGGGCTGCCCGGAGAGGCCGATGTTCAGGACCATCGGGGTCGAGTGGTACAGGTGGTCCCAGTTCGCGATGTTGTCGCCGGTCCACATGGCCGCATAGCGCTGGCCGCCGATGAAGCTCGCGCGCGAGAGCACGAACGGGCGTTTCTCGGGCGCCGCGGCCAGGATGCCGTCGCGCGACGCCCGGGACATGAGCATGCCGTATACGTTGTGGTATTGGGAATGCGCACCCGCCGGCAGACCGCCGCCGCCGCGATGCCGGCAGTCCAGCGGCATGGAGTGGTTCGGGCCGTCGAAGATCCCCGGTTCGTTCATGTCGTTCCACACGCCGTCGATGCCCTGCGCCAGGAATCCGGCATACAAGCCGGCCCACCAGGTGCGCGTTTCCGGTCGCGTGAAATCAGGGAAGTAACAGGCACCCGGCCAGACTTGGCCGGTGTACCAACTGCCTGCCGCGTTGTAGATCCAGTGGTCGCCCGAGGAGCCCTGGTCGCTGACAAAGTAGCCGGATTCCGCCTTGACGCCTGGGTCGATCATCCAGGTCGTATGAAAACCCATCGCGTGCAGGTCGTTGTTCAGCGCCGGCGGGTTCGGGAAGCCGGTGGGGCTGAACGTGAAAATGCGATAGCCGTTCATGTAGTCGATGTCGAACCACAGGACGTCGCAGGGAATGTCGCGGTTGCGGAATTCGCTCGCGATCGAGCGCGCGTAGCTCTCGGGAGCGTAGGAGTAGCGGCTCTGCTGGTAGCCCAGCGCCCACCGCGGCGGCAGGGCCATCCGGCCGATGAAATCGGTCAGGCGAACCAGCACGTCCTGGGGCGAATCGCCCTCGAAAAGGTAGACCGGGAACGCGGGACCTTCCGCCGCGAAGAGGATGTCCGTCGACAAGTCGATTCGGCAGCGATACGTGGTATCGGCGAGGACGCCGAAGGCCGTACCGTCGGATCGGACCGCAAGCACCCACGGGTGCGACTGGTAGAGGCTCTCGTTCGACGGGCCGTAGCCGTAGGCGTCGGTGTTCCACGCGGTCGTCGTATGCCCGTTCCGCCGCAGCTTGCCGCAAATCTCGCCGGTACCATACAGATCGACGTCATGCTCAATCGGGATCAAGACCACGTGACGATTGTCGGATGCGAAGAACTGCGGCTGGATCGCCCACGGCTGGGGCGCCGGGCCGTAGACCGTCGGATCGGTTTCCATCGACATGGACGGCGGCAGGTCCGCCAGACTTACGCCCGCGGGATAGAAACGCGTCGCGTTCACGCCGAGGTTTTCGGCGACGACCGGATCCGGAACGATCGTGCCGCCGAACGCCGCCTGGAAAACGGCGAAATCGGCGAGATCGACGTCGTTATCCGCATCGAAATCGGCCTTCGGGCACGAGGCGCTGCCGGGGCCGTGCATGCAGGTCGCGAAAACCTGGAAATCCCCGGCGTCAACGTCGCAGTCGGAGTCGAGGTCGAGGGCGGTACATCCGACTCGAATCGAGTTGATGCTGACCTGTGCGTACTCGCTGCTCTCCATATTGCCGTCATTGTCGGTCGAGGCGGGAACCTGCAACTGGTACTGGAGCCCGCCGTCGTCGAAGGTCTCGTAAGGGCCGAAGGCGAGATAGATCGCGCTGGGCACGGAGCCGAACTCCGCCTGCAAGTCGATCGTGCCCTCGAGCCAGGTCCCTGCGGCCGCCTCCGTTGAGCCGCTGGCGTCAAACCAGCCCACCCAGCCGTTATCGACCTCGTTGCCCATGTAGGCCGACCATCCGGCCACTCGGCCCTGCTTGGACCACGGAGCGTTCCTGAGCGACCCGGGATTGCCGGCCAGGAAGAGGAAGTGGTCGTTGCCGCCGCTCGCGCCGGGGGCGGCGACGTACAGAACGGTTCCGCGTACACCGGCGTAGATCTGGTGACCGTTGTTCTCGGCAACCAGGAGGGCGTCGGCGTCGAGCTGGCCGTCGATGGTCCAGCGCCCGTTGCCGACGGCGAACGCGTGCCAATCCGCGTGGTCGTTGTCGTCCCACGTGCCCGTCCCATTGTGGAAGACGACGTCGAGCTGGCTCGCGTTGGTGGCGACGCTGACGCCGGCCTCCCATACCGACTCGGCGGCGTTCCAGATCATCGGGAGATCTGACAGCACCGGATTCCACCCGTTGAAGCCATAGTGCAGGTGGACCTGGGATGCGCCGTCCAGGACGCGGCCCGCGGGATCATACTGGACGGTCACCGGCTTGCCGGCGGCGACGGGATAAGGGCTTACATGGACGGCGCTGCCGCCCGACACCGACTCGACACTGGCGAGCAGGACAATCGTCAAGGCAGGGATCGGGCCAATGCGAACGGCTCGTAGCATGGGTGCGTCCTTTCCATCCGATCCGGTACTGCCCACTCGGGCGTACCAAGACCTCCTCGCCCACCGCCGGCGCGTAGTTCCATTATAGCGGCAGCAAGGGCCTGGCGATGCGCTCCCTGCAACTCCTCAGCCGTTTGATGTCAGCGCACGTCTTGCAGTCAAGGTGCGTTTTATCAGTTGTGGGTTTTTCTCCCGCCTTCCTGTGCCCGCATGCACGCATCCTTCCCGACCATACCACACCGCATAATGGGCAAAAAAACGCGGGAGGGTCACCCCGGCAGGGGTGACGGTCTGTAATCCCATGAAAGGCTGTCTCCGCCCCGGACGGTACAATGTCCGGGTTTGCAGGTTTCGTTGAGCAACGAAAAGGAGACAGCCATGAAGACAAAAAGAGAGCCCGCCCGCGGGCGTCTCTCTGCTCTCCCGGTCAACTGCCAGCGGCACCCCTCCGGTCGCCAGTCCCCGTTGACACTGCCAGTATACTGAATCCTGCCTCAGAAACGAACAGAGAATCGTTGAATCACGACATAATGCAGTACTGACAAGACGGTTGCGGTCGACTCGCGAACCCGGCGGGCGGGGTGAAGGCTATTGTGCCGGCGCGGTGCTGGGGATTTTGTCGCGCAGTTTCCGTGCTTCGGCGTGGTCGGGCTGTTTTTCGAGAAGGACGTCCAGGATTGCGCGGGCGTCCTCGTCGCGGCCGACGGCGTACTGGAGCCTGGCGGTTTCGTACAGAAGTGCGTACATAACCTCAGGCGGCGTGTTCGGCGCGGTCTTCTCGAGGCCCTGCTCGAGTGTCCTGATGGCTTCGTGGTAGGCCATGAGGCGCGCCAGGTCGGCGCGGTCCTGGGCGACCTGAGCCAGCGACACGTATATGTCGCCCTGCTCCGGATTGCGCTCCAGTCGGGTCTGATCAATCTCCATCATGACGCTCAGCGCGTTGTCGAGGCCCTTCAGCCACTTCTCCTGGCCGGGCTCCTGGCGGAGCCGATCGCGTGTCAGGTCGATCGCGCGGCGGGCCGTGACCACGGCCTCGGCAAACTTCTGGAGCTGCAATTGCGTCTGGGCCAGGAGCAAATGGGGTTCCGGGTCGCGTTCCGCGTCCAGATCAATTGCCTGTTGCGCGTGTTTGGCGGCCTCTTCGCGCTTGTTGAGCGCCAGTTCGGCACGGGCCCACCCGAGGAAGACCTTCGACTCCCGGCTGTTCAGCCGGCCGGCCTCTTTGTAACTCTGCAGCGACATTTCATAGTACTTGCCCTGAAAGTAGATGTCGCCCAGGAGCTTGCAACACAGCCAATCCGCCTTACCTTCGCTGGCGGCATACTCCTTGAGATAGGCCAGGGCGTCGCGCATCCGCCCTTGCAGGAGCAGCACCCGCCCGCGCACGAACATGGCCCGGGCGTTCTCGACCTTGGCCTGCGCGCCTTCGCGCTTTTGGTTCAGCACGTAGTCGGTAAGCTGCGCCGCGCGTTGCGCCGCCAGCATGAACCCGGCTCCGCCCTTTTCGGCCTTGTTGATCGCCTGTTCCGCTTCCGCCATGGCTTCCGAGGTGGAGGGTGGCACCGTGGAGTCGCGCCCGGTGCCGGTATCGATTGGCGATGGGGCAGGCTCGCTGGACGCGGCCTGGCCGTTCGTCGACTGGACGAACACCATCGATACCAGCAGGGGCAGCAGGGCGAACAGACACAACGACCGGCGAGCAATCATGGTCCAACCTCCCGCGAAACTCGGATCCACAGAGGACGGAACGGGCCTTCCGACGGCGGGTTCGCGCCCCCCATCTTGTATCCTGCTCGCGGCACGGTCAAGCATGGTGTTTCACCCTTCGAGGCAAAGGGTGGACCCGGCGGGCGCGCCGGGCGGCGGCTCGTGGGCTGCCGGGGCGTGAACCGGCGGACCGTCCGTCTCGGCCCGGGCCTTGGCGACCTTGTCCATCAGGAGCGCCCACGTTTCGCGCTGGTAGCGGAGGATTTTCAGGGCGTCGTCGATGTCGGTCATACTGCGGTTCACGCAGGCGTCCACCAGCTTGCGGTACAGGAACGCGTAGATCCCCGCCATCCGCTCGCAGAGGTCCGCGTTCACCTCCGGGCGCAGCCCGTTCTGCATCTCCACGATGATGGCCTGGGCGCGCGAGAGCTTGTTGTAGAGCGCCTCGTGGTCCTTTGCCTCGATCGCGTCGCGGGCCTGAAGGCTGAAGCGGATCGCGCCGTCGTACAGCATCAGGTGCAACTGTTCGGGCGTGGCCGTCAGCACCGCGTTGCGGAGGTACGAGTTGGGTGCGGCGTTCGACATTCTCGACCGTACATCGGATTTTCGGGCGGGGGGGATAAGTGAGAAACTTCCTTGTATCCTTCGGGGACCAGGAGATTGCGGATTGCGGATTGCGGATTGCGGATTCGGCGGCTACTTCCTCGCGCTCAGGGCTGACAACTGGTTCAGCGATGTCTGCTGCTGCTGGAGCTGGGCCAGGGCCGTTTCCAGGCCCTGGAACTGCCGTTCCAGCCGGGCCCGCTGGGCGTCCAGCATGGTCTGAAGCGTCTCAATGCGGCCGGTCATGTCCTCCTGCCGCTGCTGGAGCGTGGCGTCGTTGGTCGGGAGGATCCCGTCGCCGGCGCGCGTCATCTCGTCCAGAATGTCCTCGAGCACAGCCCCGATGCCGTCTTCCTCGTCGGTGAACAGGTGTTCGACGGCCCGGGGGTTGTCCGCGTAGGTCTCGCGGAAACGCTCCTCGTCGAATGTGAGCCGCGCGCCGCTTTCGAACGTAATGCCCACGTCGGACAAGCGGGTGATGTTCCCGCCGCCGGTGTCGAACCTCCGCATCGCCGACCGGTAGAGGCGGTCCTGAATGCGGCGGACGACGTTGTCGCCGAGCAGCACCCCGCGCGTCTCCGTCTCCGGGTCGAACGCCGTGTACTCGCCAATCCGGTCCTGAAGGTCGTTGAAGGTGGATACGAAGCTCTTCAGGTCGGCCGCGATCCCCTCAAGATCCTGCGACACGGAGAGAGTCACGGGCTTGTCCGACGTGTTCAGGAGATTCAGCGTCACTCCCGGCAGCACGTCCGACACGGAGTTCGTCGAGCTGGCGATGATCAGAGGGTTTCCGGCGTCAGGGTCACCCAGGGAAATCACCGCGTCGCGTGCCTCGACCAGCGTCTGCACGGCCAACCCGGTCACGCCCGCGTCAAGGACCATCCGGCCACGACTCCCCGATATGCCCGACGACACCGCCAGCCGATAGGGCGACGTGGCCGACCCGTCGTTGAGCACGGAGGCCGACAGGACGCCGCCGGTCTCGTTGATCTTGGTGACCACGTCGTTCAGCGTGTCGTCGGCGTCGATGCTGACCCGGACTTCCATGGAGCCGTCGATGAAGTTCGTGTCGGCCGCGGCCTCGCCGGCGATGCGCAGGTCGGTGGCCGCCCCGCCATCCACGTCGTCGACGCGAAGCGTCTCGGTACCTCCGGCGCTGTCCGTCAGAAGGATGCCGTCGCCGTTGGTGTTGATCGTGGCCGTCACCCTGGACACGTCCGACTGCGAGTTAATCAGGTCGAGGATGTCGCCGACGGTGGTCTGGTTCTCCGTGACGTTGACCGTGAACGCGGCGCCGACGGTGTTGGTAAAGCGGAACCGCCCGGTACGCACGCCCTGTCCGAAGTTCATATCCTCCAGCCGGGTGGCGCCGGAAACGTACTGGAGTTGGGCGCTGCGGCCGACGAGGGAGCCGGTCCCGGAGGACCCGGCGATTCCAAGAGCGGCCGCCATCGTGCCGCCGGCGTCCGCGACGTTCAGCGTGCCCGTGCCGCCCGACAGGTCGAGGATTTCGATTCCGTTACCCGCCGGGTTGATCCGGGCGGAGACCTTCGACTGGGCCGACTGGGCGTTGATCCGATCGACGACGTCCTGGACCGTCTGCGCCCCATCGAAGCCGGAATGCGTGAACGTGGTGCCGTCACGAGCGGTGGTCTGGATGGCGCCGAGCGGAACACCCGCGCCGCCGTTCAGCGAGTGGAGCAGCACCGTGTTCAGCCCGGCGATCAGCCGTCGGGATTGCGCCTGGCCACTCGCGAACGTCCCCTCGATGCCCAGGTCGGCCGCGGCCTGCGACAGGGTTCCGCTGCCCATGTCCACCGCCTCGACCGTGACGGGCCCGAGCGTGTTGCCGGCCAGCACGATCCCGTTGCCGTCGTCGGAGATGCGTGCGGCGACCTTGCTCTGCCCGGTCACGTCGTCGTAGTTGCCCTCGGCGTAGTGGATCGCGCGGATGACGTCGCCGACCGTCGCGACCCGGAAGATGTTGCTGCCGATGATCGCGTCTTTGTCCGTGTCGCCGGCGATGCCAAGATCCCGCGCGGCGTAGCCGGACACGTCCTCGATCTTGAGGTGGACGGCGCCTTCGGCCGGCGGGGTTGTCGTGTCGCGGATCTGGAGCCGGGAGCTCGTGATGGCGACGGTGACGCCCAGGCCCGCCGCCTCGATCCGGTTTTTCACGTCCTGCACGGTGTTCGCCGATGAGAGGTCGATTTCGGCGGACCGCCCACTGCGATTCGTGACGCGGATGATGCCCGGCGGGTCGCCGGAGCCGTCGTCCATCCGCACGCCGTTGCCGCTGTTGAGCTGCGCCAGACGCGTCCGGGGCTGGAGGAAATCCGACAGGGTGACCACGAAGCTTTCGCCACCCGCCGTGACCCGGAAGTCGCCGGTGGTCAACCGATTCCGCCGGACGCCGTTGTCGTCGTTCAGCACGGTCAGGGGCGTGCCGTCGGCGAGGTTGACGACGTCGGAGCCCTCGATGCGGCCGGCGTCGTTGAGGCCGAGGATGCCCAGGTCGGCGGCCGTGTAGCCTCCTCGAGCGTCTTCCACCCGCAGCGTCCCGGTCACGCCGGACCCGTTTTCGATAACGATCCGGTCGCCGGACACGGACGCGCGGACGTTGGCGGTCGTCTGCGAGTTGATCGCGTCGAGCACGTCGTCGACGGTCAGTGCGGTGGTCAGGTCGATCTGGGCGGTTTTGCCGGTGCCGTCGGTGATGGTGATCTTCCCGCGTCGCACGCCCCGGCCGCCGTTGAGGCTGTCGAGTTCCGTCGAGGGATTCAGCATTCCGTTGCCGATCTCCACCGTGAGCACGCCGGCCCCGACTGGAGTGCTGTCCGCGTCGGCGAGGCCGCCCGCGATGAGCTGGTGATTGCTGACGAGCGAGTGGACGCGGAACTGGTAGCTTCCGGGCCGCGCGCCGGTGCCCGTCATGGCCGTCAGGACCGATTCGTCGCTGCTCTGGCTCTTGAACGCTTCGAAGAAGGTCGGCTTGCCCAGCCGGGTGACGATGCCCTTGAGGGAGGTCAGCCTGGCCGACAGGTCCATGAAGGCCGTCCGTTGCGTCTGGATCCCCTGGATGCGCGTTTTCAGAAGGTCCACGGGGCGGGACTGCGCCTTGATCAGGCTGTCGATGAGGTCCTGGATGGGCAGCCCGGATATGAGTCCGACGCCGGTCGTAATGCCGCTCATGAAAGCTGGCTCCGCGGGCGCGGGACGCGCCCGGACGGCGGTTTATCGGCACAAACGCGGACGGTCCTGAAGAGCGATGCAGGCCCTCAGGACCGTCGGGGAACCCTCCGCCACACGACGCTATCCGCCGAGCAGTTGCAGGGCCATCTGCGGAATCTGCTGACTGATCCCCAGGGTCATCGAGGTCGCCTGCAGCAGGATCTGGTCACGGGTCAGGGCGGAGACCTCGACGGCCATGTCCGCGTCCCGGATCGCCGACTCCGATGCCGTGACGTTTTCGAAGGCGATCTGCTGGCTGTTGATGTTCGTCTCGATCTTCTGCTTCTGGACGGCGCCGAGCCGGCCCCTCATGCTGGCGACCTGGTTGATCGCCTCGTTGATGATGTTCTCGGCAGCCGTGAAGTTCCCTTGCGCCACCTCGTTGGATCCGCCGCTGCGGACGCTGCTGAGGAACCCGACCACCGTGTTGCCCAGGT
>Ga0315273_10010754_pt1 | contig 11686 bp, 7 predicted proteins | sample YL17G02_0_MG_FD_205753 | JGI IMG/M metagenome (GOLD analysis project Ga0315273, IMG submission 205753) | Sediment microbial communities from Yellowstone Lake, YNP, Wyoming, USA - YL17G02_0 | ecosystem: Environmental > Aquatic > Freshwater > Lake > Sediment | place: USA: Wyoming | collected... | reverse complement strand
CGGATGGACAGTGGATTATCGGTCGCTTCTGTCGCCCAGATCTGGGCCACGAGGACGCGGGCAGGCGTTGATCCGCGTTCCGCGAGCAATCCGCTTTTGTTGGACGATTTCCACCAGTTACCCACACCCTGTGGCCTAGGAGTTGCATGTGGGATTCGATGTCGTGATTCGCGGGGGCACTGCGCTCGATGGCTTGGGCGGCGAGCCCGTGCGTGCCGACGTGGGCGTTCAGGGCGACCGCATCGAGGCCATTGCCCCCAACCTGGCTGCGCGGGGTACTCGGACCCTGGATGCGGGGGGGCTCGCCATCGCGCCGGGGTTCATTGACATTCACACGCACGGGGACATCTACCCGCTGATCTGCCCGGAGTCCCCCGCGCGGCTCCACGACGGCGTGACGACCGAAGTGGTCGGGAACTGCGGCGAGTCGCCGTTCCCCCAGAACGCGACGATGCTCGGGAAACGCCGCGCAAGCGCCGAGCGCTACGGGATCGTAGTCGACTGGCAGACGCTCGATGATTTCGCGCGGCGCCAAGGCGCCGTCGGCAGCGGGATCAACCGCGCGTCGCTGGTCGGGCACAGCAATGTGCGCGAAACGGTGCTCGACGAGGTGGACCGCGATCCGAGCGCGGAGGAGTTGGCCGCGATGCGGCGACTCGCGGCAGAGGCCCTGGAAGCGGGGGCGTTTGGCCTCTCGACGGGGCTGATCTACGCCCCCGGGATGTTTGCGAAGCCCAGGGAGATCGAGGCCCTGGCCGAGGTCGTTGCGCGCCGCGGAGCGCTCTACGCGTCGCACGTTCGCGGCGAGGGCGACCACGTCGAGGAAGCGGTTGACGAGTTCCTCGCGGTGGGCCGGAAGACCGGCGTGCGGCTCCAACTGTCGCACGTGAAGGTCGCCGGCCAATCCAACTGGGCGAAGGCCGATCGGATCATCGAGCGACTGGAGGCCGCGCGCGCGGAAGGGCTCGACCTCGCCTGCGATCGCTATCCGTACGTGGCGGCGGCGACGAGCCTCTCGTCGCTCCTCCCGGGCTGGGCGCGCGAGGGAGGCACGGATCGCATGATCCAGCGAATCGCCGATCCGGCCACGCGCACGCGAATGCTGGCCGAGGTCGAGCGCGAGGGCGAGGCCGGATGGCGTGGCGTCGTCATCGCCGACGCCGGCTGTCCGAAGTGGAAGCATGCCGAGGGACGCTCCGTTCACGATCTCGGCGCCGCGGCCGGCCGACCGCCCGCCGAGGTCGTCCTCGACCTCCTCACGGCCAGCGAGTCGCGGGCCTCGATCATCGTCTTCTCGATGTGCGAAGAGAACCTCGTGAAGTGGCTGCGGCTGCCCTACGTGGCGATTGGCTCCGACAGCGTGACGCGGTCGGCGGAAGGCCCGACGGCCGTCGGAAAGCCGCATCCGCGCAGCTACGGAACCTCGTCGCGCGTCCTGGGACGCTACGTCCGCGAACAGGGGGTCCTCGCGCTGCCCGACGCCGTGAGACGGCTGACGAGCCTTCCGGCGAGCCGGCTGGGAATGATGCAGCGCGGAGTCTTGCGCGCAGGCGCCTTTGCGGACGTGACGGTTTTCGACCCGCGGACGATCGCAGACCGGGCGACCTACGAGTTCCCGCAGCAATACTCGGTTGGCGTCCGCCACGTGCTCGTGAACGGCCGGATCGCGGTAGAGGAGGGCGAACTGACGGGCGTGCGTGCCGGGCGTTTCCTGCGAAGAGGACACGAATAGCGCCCCAACGCGGCTTCTCGGCGACGGCGCCACAATGACGCATCATTCTGAGCGTAGGCCGCCGCGTGGCGTCCGAAGTCGAAGAACCTCTGTGTGCCGTGAAAAGGCCAGCGTTGGCATCTCGGGGCGAGTAGGTGCAAAAGAGAGCAGCCCGCCTCGCGGCGGGCTGCTCTCTCGGCGACACTTGTCGGTCTGCCTAGTTTTTCAAACGGCAGAGCGTGGTCTTGGGCGGGCTGGGGAAGCCCCTCCCGATGGAACCAGTCGCAGACGTGATGTCCAGTTCCGTGTTCGTCTTGAACTCGACGTGGCTGTCGAAGTACAAGATGACCATCCCGCCGTTCGTGGCTTCGCCGTGGTTGATGCCGCCCTGCGTGTCGTCGCACGACATCGGCTCATTGGGTGGGAAGTCGTCGCGGATGGCACCGCCGGCGACGGTGGTCGCGCTCTTCCACCACACCACCCAAGAAAAGTTTTCCGGCGTTTTTTCAGAACTCCCGCAGCGACCGCAACAGCATGCCACTCAATGGCTTAGGCCAGAAGTACGTGGACTTCGGCGGCATGCGCTCGCCGCAGTTTACGACGGCCATCAGCTCGGAAGTCAGGACGCCCGGGAGAAGGCCGGCGAGCCGCGCGGCGCCGCTGTCGACGCTTCGGATCGCGGCCCGGGCATCCGGCTCGTAGCTGAGCGTCGCATGGCTGCCTGCCAGCAGCTTCCCGACGAAGGCGTGGCCGAACACCGCGGCCGGGAGACGGCGAAGCGGCGAGGCCGGGGGAGATGGGGCATCTTCCATGGCTACGTCATCGCGTAACGATAGACAGTGGAACAACTTAGGGCTTCCGCAGCAGAGTACGAACGATGGCCTCTCGCGGCGGCTGCCCAAGGCGGCGAGAACCTGCTCAACGTCCGAGGCCGGAAGACGCTCGACATCGAATCCGCCGTACGGCGGACGGGCACGCTCGACGATCTCCTCGACCTCGGGGGGGCCCTGCCAGTGGAGGAGGCGGTGTGTGGGCCGGATCACCAGGCCGGGGTCGGCGCTGGACATGCAGGCGGCGAGGACGAAGTCGTACGGGCGCTCGTCGGGTCGGCCCGGATCGCCAGAACGCTGAAGGTGCTGGTAGACCAACGATGTCTCGTAGCGGTGGTGACCATCCGCAATATACAGAGGAAGGGGCGCTAGCGCCTCCAAGAGCCTGCGTCGGTCCGGCGTATCCCACACGCAACGGAGCTCATGTGCGATGCCGAATGCGTCGCGGAAAGCCACGGTGGGCTTCGCCGCGTGGAAGGTTTCCAGAAGCCGGTACACCTGGGCATCCGGATCGGGGAAGAAAGCCAGGATCGGGCTGAGGTTGGCGTGTGTGGTCTGCATGAGGCGGAGGCGGTCCGCCTTCGGGCCGGGCATAGTGTTCTCGTGGGGGAGGATTCGGCCTGTGTCGTAGGGTTCAAGGCGCAGCGCGCCGAAAAGCAGTGTGCGGCGGCGCGGTTGCCCCGGGAGGGCGAAGCTCCCGCTGAGCCGCTCCGGGTCGTCGAACTCCTGGCTATACAGGTAGAGCGCCGGCTCGGGGTCGGCGGCGAGGATGCCTTGCCTGCGCCAGGCGGCGAGGTCCCTGGCGGCCTGGTCGTACCAGTTCGGGGGAGGGGGCTGGGCGGCCGATGCTCGGGAGCCCAGGTCGAGGTGGACGATGTTGTGGGGGCTGCGGCGGCAGAGGGCCAGATGCTCCTCAGGGCCGATCACGTCGTATGGCGGCGCCATCAGGAGCGCGGGATCGCCTGCCTGAGCCTGGTAGCGGATGCCTCGAAAGGGTCGGAGATCCGGCATTCGCGGTGCATCCTTTCCGGAGGATTCAGTGTGGGACGGCGGCCGGGACGAACTCGAAGACAAGAGTGTTGAGCCGCATGCCCGACGGGGCCTCGCCGGGAAACTCCTTGACGAGCAGGAAATGCTGAAGCGGGCGGCCCTCGCCGGGGGCACGCTGGCCTCGCCAGAGCTGGAGGCTTGTCGCCATCACCTGCTGGCGGTAGAGCTGGCGCTCGTCAAGCCCCGCCAGGTGAACCATCAGGGGCAAGACGAGATCGGTCGAGAGCACGTAGCGGACTCCCAGCTTCTCGCACAACTCGGCGGCCTCGCGCTCGGTGCGCGCTCCGAAGAACTGGATGAACCGCCTGAGCCCCTCCTGGTGTTGCGGCATGTTGCCAAAGGGGTTCGCGATGTTGGCCCGCTGACCAAGGTACGTGATCCAGTGGCCATAGTGCCAGAAGGCCATCACCGCGTAGGGCGGTCGGGTCCGGAAATCATTGATCTCGCCGCCCGGGGCGGCCTGCGTTCGGAGCCAGTCCAAGGCAGGCAGGACTGCCCGCAGTTCCCAGTTGGGAGCATAGGGGCTTGGCCGCCAGCGGTCGGTCGGGGTGGCTGCCGCGACGGCGAACCCCGCGACGATAGCGATCCTCGCCAGCAGGCGATCCCCGGCCCTCCAAGTGCTCAGAGATGACCATACCCAATGGACCAATGCCGCCAGGCACAGCGCGAGCGGGACCGCGAAGTGCGGCGCGAACCGTCTCTGGCTGATCGCCAGGAGGGCAGTCGCACCCGCCCAGGCCGCGATGAGCCAATCGGCCGGCCTTCGTTTCCCTGTCAGCGCCTGCCCGATTACCATAGCCCATGCCAGGGGAAAGAGCAAGGCGGCCCACGTCAGGCTCCCCGCCGCTCCCCCGACGCCTTGGGCAAGCAGCGGCTGCGCCTCATCGGCGGTCGCCACGACCAGGTCGGCGTGCCGCTCCATGAAGAGCCGGGCCGCCGCGAGTTGGAAGAAACAGAACACGGCGAAGGCCAATACGATAATGGACAGTGTGGCCCCGACCAGGAGGGCACGCCACAACCGGCTTTCCCCGGCAAGGAGCATGTCGACCGAAAGCATGCCGAGCCCCAGCGCGCTCCCTCCGGCCAGGATCGCCTGGAACCGAGAGAGAAAGACCGGCGAGGTACCCGCCAAGCGGAGCGGGGGCGTCGAGGCGCAGGCCGCCACGACGACGGCCGCGGCCACAGCCGCCGTGAGGGATGCGATGCCGAGACCTTGGGGGGCGGGGCGGCCGAGCAGTTCAGAGATGAGAGCGCGGCAGAAGAACGCCACGGGCAGGAGCAGGACGAATCCAATCGCACCCGGCCAGATCCACAGTGTGCTGCCCAGCAGAAGGCCCCCGGCAACCGCTCCCGCGCAGCGGCGAACCGAGCCTTCGGACCGGAACGCCGCAAGGAGGCAGCCGAACGCAGCCCCGACGAGGAGGATCACGGCGACGTCATGATCCACGCCGCCGATGTCGGACACACCAATCGCAGCGGGCAGGACGGCCGTCGTTGCGGCGGCGACGAGACCCACGGCTCGGCCGCGCCAGAGCGTGCCCAGCCAGTACGCAGCGGCGACCGTGAGGAGGCCGAGCGCGGGGATGGCCCAGGCGCAGATCCGCTCGACGTCGACGGTCCAGGGGCGCGCTCTGCCGAGCTTCGCGATCGTGGCCATGGCGAGGTCGAAGCCCGCCGGCCAGTAGATATCCGCGCCCTCGGGGTAGTTGGCGTAGGAGTCGAACATCGGGACGTGGGGGAAGGACTCGACGGTCTTCTGGATGCGCCGCAGATGGTAGTACTCGTCGTAGCCGGCCACGAGGACACGGCCGTCGACGAAGACGTAGCGCGCATCGCGGACGCGCAGGTAGAACGCGAGGGCGAGGATGGCCAGGAGAAGCAGGCGGCGTGCCCAGGGATGCCAGGGACGTGGGGTCACGGCCGTGCTCCCCCGTGGCCCGTAGTCCGTAATCCGTAATCCGTAACTGGAAAAGAGCGGACGACAGGCAACCGCGAAATACGCGAAAGGACGCGAAAGGGGGAACAGTCGGGAAGAAGAGGGACAAGCCGAATCAGGGAGGGAAAAGTGCTGGACAACCCACCCGTGATTCCGCTACCCGGGATCCCGACCGCTGGCCCCCCTCTGCTGTCTGCCCGAAGCCCGTTTTCTTCCTCGCCCTTGCCCATGCCTTCAGACGGTTGAAGCTTCACGTGATTAGCCTCTGCCCGGTTCTTCTTTCGCGTCATTTCGCGTATTTCGCGGTTACCTCTTGATCTTCTCTGGGTTCGGATTACGGATTGGCCTCTTTGGCTTCCAGCTTGTCGAAGCCAGGGGACCGCAGGACTTCGAGCTTACCGTCCTTCTCGTGGAAGACCATCACCTCGATGCCCGGATGCTTCGCTGCGAATTCGATGGCCGCCTGGGGACCGAGGACGGTGAGCGCCGTGTCCAAGGTATCCGACGTTGTGGCATCGGGTGCGACAACGGTCACGCTCGCCATGTGAGCGACGGGCTGTCCCGTCCGCGGATCGATGATGTGCGAGTAGCGGCGCCCCTCGATCACGCCGTACTGCTCGTAGTCGCCCGAGGTCGAGATGGCGCGGTCGCGCAGCACGATGGGGCGGGCGAGGATGGGCATGTCGAGCGGATCGACCAGCGGGCCGCGCGCCCGGTTGGGGTCGCGGACCCCGATGGTCCAGCCCGGGCGGCCGGGGGGAGCGCCGAGGGCGTAGATGTCGCCCGCCGCGGCCACGAGCGCCGCCTCGATGCCCAGGGACCGCAGAACGGCGACCACCTGGTCGACGACAAACCCCTTCCCGTTGCCGCCCAGGTCGAGCCGCATGCCGGGCCGCGGGAGCTGCGCGTGCTGCCCATCCGGGTCGAGCCGGACGGCTCGGTAGTCCACGAGCGCCCGCGCGGCCGCGATCTCGGCCCCGGTGGGGAGGTGGCCGCCCTTCCAGGCCGCTTTCCAGAGGATGATGAGCGGCCCGATCGTCACGTCGAACGCCCCATCGGTCATGGCGCCCCCCTCGATCGAGCGGCGAAGGCACAGCCACAGGTCGCGGCCGATCGCCATGGGCGGCCCGCCCGCGGCCCGGTTGAGCTTCGAGACATCGCTCTCCGGGCGGTAGTTGCTGAGCGCTGCCTCCAACTCCTCGACGCGGGCGAACGCCGCGGCGATGGCCCGATGCCCAGCCGCCTCGTCGCGCGCGTACACGGTGATCGCCATGTAGGTGCCCATGACCTTGCGCAGGTCCTGCACGCGGACCAGCGCCGGTGCTTCCGCGCGCGGGCAGCCCGGCGCCAGCAGGACGCCCAGAGCCAGGACGGCCGCTTCGAGCGCACGGCTCCCCACTTCTCGCTTGTGTCGGCTCCTAATCTGGCATTTGGCATTTGGCATCTGGCATTATTCCAGGTTAGCGTGCTTGGCGAACATGCTCTCGGGTGAGGCGGCCTTGCGCTCCTGGAGGAGCAGGACGATGGCGTCGAGGAAGAGCAGCAGAGCCTGCTCGAACAGCGTGGCACCGAACTGGCGCGAGAGCGGCTCCTGGCTCAGCTTCGTCGGGGCGGGCAGGACGACCTCGACGTCCGCATCCTTCCCCAGCGGCGTGCCCGCGACGGCCACGATCGCCACGACGGCCGCTCCAACCCGCCGCGACTGCGTGGCCCGGTGGCACGTGATGGGAGTCTGCCCTGAGCCCGAGCAGGCGATGCAGACGTCGCCCGCCTCGATGGCCGGCGTGATCGTCTCGCCGCACACATAGGCGGTCATGCCCAGGTGCACGAGGCGCATGGCGAAGGTCCGCGCAATCAGGCCCGACCGCCCTTCGCCGGCGACGTAGATCCGCCGCGCGCCCGCGAGCGCGTCGACGAACCGTGCCGCTGCCGCCCCGTCGACGCCCTCCAGGACGCTCGCCAGCTCGGCTTCGACCTGGCGCAGGGCCTGCTGAATGTCCATCGCTTTCTCCGCAAGGGACTGCCTCCGACGATCCGATAGTATACCGAGCGGCCGATCATCCGGCAACATCGGGCCACGATCTGGCTCACCCCGCGCGATGTGGCTCACCTCTCTCCTCTGTGCCACATCGCATCCGGTGAGCCAGATCGGCGGGCGAGCCGCCGGCCACGCCCCTCGACATGTGTCCCATTGGCCCCAGTGGTCCCATGCGCTTGACAGCCCATCCCCCGCCGCCTATGATCCGCCCAGTCTTCACTTTTCGCTCTTACGCTCTTACGCTCTGACTCTTTCACGCTCTCACGCTCCCACGCTCTCGCCGCCCCTGGAGGATTGCCCCGATGCCTTACGACCTCTTCATCAGCTACTCGCGGCGCGACAATGCGCAGGGCCGCATCACCCAACTCGTCGAGCGCATCCAGGCCGACTTCGCGGCCTTCGCCGGCCGCCCGCTCCAGCCCTTCTTCGACCTCACGGAGATCCACGGGATGGAGGACTGGCGCCACCGCATCCTCCAGGGCCTCCGCGAATCCCGCCTCCTCCTCGCCTGCCTCTCGCCCAGCTACCTGGGGAGCGAGTACTGCGAGTGGGAGTTCAACGAATACCTCAAGCACGAGGTGGCCCGCCTCTGCGTGGGCGAAGGCGTGGCCCCCATCTACTTCGTCGAAGTGCCCGGCTGGGGGGATAAAGGCTTCGAGCAGCAATGCGCGGCCTGGGTGGCCGAATTGCGCCGCCGGCAGCACTTCGACCTCCGCCCCTGGGTCGGAGCCGGCGAGGAGGCCCTCCGCGAGGCCGCCGTCCGGGAGCAGATGACCCGGCTCAAGGAACAACTCGCCGAGCGCATCCGCCGCGGTGAGCGCGCCGAGCAAAGCCTCGGAAACGTCGACGCTCACAACCCCCACTTCATCGGCCGCGTCGGCGAGCTGCGCCGCCTCCGGGAGGCCCTCGCCCTCGGACGCGTCGGCGTCCTCACCGCCGTCCACGGGCTCGGCGGGGTGGGCAAGACCGCGCTCGCCATCGAATACGCGCACGCCTTCGCTCACGAATACGGCGGCGGACGCTGGCAACTCCGCTGCTCGGGCAAGGACGACCTCCGCGCCCTCGTCGCCGAGCTGGCCACCCCGCTCGAAGTCCAGTTCACCGACGCCGAGCGCCTCGATCTCGACCTTCAGTTCCAGCGAATCCTCGCCGAGCTTCACCGCCTGGCCGACGCCCGCGAGCCGCACCGCTGCCTCCTCGTCCTCGACAACGTGGACCAGCCGAAGCTCCTCGAACCCGCCCAGACCCAGCGGCTCCCCGCCGCCGACTGGCTCCACGTCCTCGCCACCACGCGCCTCGGCGAGAACGAGCTGTTTGGCAGCCACCGGGACCGCGCCTTCCTCCCCGTGGATGAGTTGCCCGAGGACGATGCCCTCGCGCTCATCGAGGGCTACCAGCCCGGCGGCTGCTTCGCCAGCGACGCCGAGTGGCATGCCGCCCGCGAGATCGTCCGCCTCCTCGGCCGCTTCACCCTCGCCATCGAGGGCGCCGCCGTCTACCTGGGCCAGTTCGCCGGCGACGTCACCTGCTCCGCGTTCCTCGCCCGGCTCAAGCGCGAGGGTTTGGATGGCCTCGACGCCGCCGCGGCCGACAGCGGCGCAAGCGTCCGCCACGGAGAGATCCGCCTCAGTGCCACCCTCCAGCCGACCCTCGAGCGCCTGGACGACCGCGAAAGACTCGCCTTGACCTACGCCTCGCTCCTCGCTCCCGACCAGGTTGCCCTCCCCTGGATCCGCGCCTTGGTCGCAAAGGAATGCCCTGAGATTGGCCAGGATGCCGAACCGGGCTATCCGGACCCTTGGAGCGCTCTTCTTTGCCGTCTCCTCAGCCTGCGCCTGTTCCAGGCGACCGGCGTGACGGATGCCGAAGGCCAGCCCCTCACCGCCCGCATCCACCGGCTCGTCCAGGAACTGGCGTGGCGCGAGATGTCGCCCGAACAGGTCGCCGCGCGACAGAACGCTGTTCAGTCACTCGTGGTGGAGCGCGTCGCCTTTCTGGAAAAGACCACCCGCTGGGCGGAGGCGCGGTGGGAAGTGGAGCCGCTCGACGCGCTCGCCAGGCTGTGGGCAGAGGCTGCGCATCCTCGCGCCGCCTGGCTCCTCAACCAAACCGGCCTGCGATGGTACAATCTCGCCGAATGGGCTCGTGCCGAACCGCTCTACCGGCGCGCACACGTTATTGAAGTGGCGAGTTTCGGGGAAGACCACCCCCTGGTCGCCACAGTCCTCAACAATCTGGCGCTGTTGCTCAAGGCCACAGGCCGTCAGGCGGAGGCAGAGCTGCTCATGCGCCGGGCGCTCGCTATTGACGAAGCGAGCTTCGGGAAGGACAACCCCAGAGTCGCCACGGACCTCAACAACCTGGCGCTGTTGCTCCAGGACACGAACAGGCTGGCGGAAGCCGAGCCGCTCATGCGGCGTGCGCTGGCAATTGACGAGGCGAGCTTCGGGAAGAATCACCCCGATGTAGCCCGGGACCTCAGCAACTTGGCGACGTTGCTCCAGGCCACGAACCGGCTGGTGGATGCCGAGTCGGTCATGCGGCGTGCGCTGGCAATTGATGAGGCGAGTTTCGGGAAGGACCACCCCAAGGTCGCCACCGCCCTTAACAACCTGGCGCAGTTGCTCCAGGCCACGGACCGCCTGGCGGAGGCCGAGCCGCTCATGCGGCGAGCGCTGGCAGTGTACGAGGCGAGCCTCGGGGAGGACCACCCCATTGTTGCCACCGCTCTCAACAACCTGGCGCTGTTGCTCCATGCCACGAATCGGCTTGCAGAGGCCGAGCCGCTCTACCGGCGCGCGCGGGCGATTGACGAGGCGAGCCTCGGGAAAGACCACCCCGATGTCGCCCGGGACCTCAACAACCTGGCGGCGTTGCTCCAGGACACGCACCGCCTTGCGGAGGCCGAGCTGCTCATGCGCCGCGCTCTCGCCATTGACGAGGCGAGCCTCGGGGAAGTCCACCCAAGCGTCGCCACAGACCTCAGCAATTTGGCGCAGTTGCTCCAGGCTACGAACCGCCGACGCGAGGCCGAGCTGCTCATGCATCGCGCGCTGGCGATTGACGAGACGAGCCTGGGGAGATGCCACCCGAAGGTCGCCATCCGGCTGAACAACCTAGCGGGGTTGCTCCAGGATACGGACCGCCTGGGGGAGGCCGAGCCGCTCAGGCGACGCGCGCTCGCCATTGACGAGGCGAGCCCCGTGAAAGACCACCCAAGCGTTGCCATAGACCTCAACAATCTGGCTCTGTTGCTCCAGGACACGAACCGCCTGTTGGAGGCCGAGCCGTTGATGCAAAGGGCGCTGAGCATCTACTTCGGATTTGGCCGCCGCACGGGCCAGGAGCACCCGTACCTCCAGATTGTCATCGGCAACTACCGCGATCTGCTGGCCCAGATGGGCCGGAGCCGGCAGGAGGTGCTCGCGCAGCTCAATGCTCTGGCGGAGCCGTTCGGCATCCGATTTGGGGAGTGAAGGCGGCGGACGCGCGATTTCGGACGCCGCCATATCGAGTGCGGGAGCCTTTGGAGTGCGGCGGCTCGACGCCGCTTTGGTGAGGTCGGCTGCCGACTTCGCCAGGCTTTTGGTACGGCGCGGGAGAGAAGGGCGCGGAGTGGGCGACACCAGGCATCCACACGCGGCGCGTGGGGAGGAGGGAGAAGGAGGGACGCTGGAGCGTCCAAGACAGGGCATCCCCACGCGGAGCGTGGGGACGAGGACGCTGGAGCGTCCGTAGTTGCGGCCCCGTGTCCGCCGTACGGCGGATAGGGAGGAGCAAGGTTCTCCCGCGGCTTGCGACGGGGGCGTATGGCTCAGTGTGACTCAACCGGCCCGAGGGTGGCTCAACCAGTACAACGTGAGTCACACTGGGGGGCCGTGGAGCACATGTTTCATCCCTTGAAGGACTTGCGTAGCCAGTTCAGTGTGACTCACCTGAGTCACACTGGGTCCCGCCGAGTTGGGGTCGGACAGCACCGGTGCTTCGGCCATAACAGATTGGCATTTCTACGCTTGCGGCGTCTGCGCCTTCTCGTTGGGCGGAAAAGGGCTCCGCGTGCAGGTTTGCACACCCTACGGGATTCTCTGGCGGTCAGGAAAGAGGGACGCGGAGCGTCCAAG
>Ga0315273_10010753_pt1 | contig 11688 bp, 12 predicted proteins | sample YL17G02_0_MG_FD_205753 | JGI IMG/M metagenome (GOLD analysis project Ga0315273, IMG submission 205753) | Sediment microbial communities from Yellowstone Lake, YNP, Wyoming, USA - YL17G02_0 | ecosystem: Environmental > Aquatic > Freshwater > Lake > Sediment | place: USA: Wyoming | collected... | reverse complement strand
GCTACCTGCCGGTCATCTACCTTGTAAGTGGCCCTATTTCGTAAATCTGATTACTATAATTTCCTCCGCAGGCAGTACACCACTGGATGTTAGTAAATTGCGGATGAAATTGGTAACACTTAACTCCACATCTATCCGGATCCTGCTTGTCTTCAAGTTGCGCGGTTAAATTGTAGCAAGGCGAATAAGTAGTCTTTCCTACATTACCATAAGCGTATGAATAATATCCATCAGACCATGGACCTGCAGTATTGTTTATCGGGTCTTGAGGAACTGTGCCTCCTCTTACATAAGTGGTTATTTCAGGAATCCACTGTGGGCCGGAAGTGCTATACTTATAAGTATTGCAATCCCAGCCAGTTGGACATGAACCGGTTATCCCCCCAGGGGGATAAAAGCTGTTGTCCTCAAAATATGACTCTAAAGCCAGTTGAATAGAATTAAGGTCGGCTTTTCTTCTGGCGTCTCTTGCCTTTATCACAAACTTACTCAGATTAGGTATAATCATAACGGCTAAAACCCCAATAATTGCTATTACCACCATAAGTTCAACCACAGTAAACCCTCGCTTCATTTATCTATCCCCCTTCTTATTTATATCAGCCCTTCACGAAATTAGTCTAAAGGGCTGTCGATTACACAGATTTTAGAATGATTACACAGATGTCCTCGTCGAGGTTTAATCTGTGTAATCTGATTTTTAATCAATATAATCAAGGGCGAAACGAATTTTGTGAAGCCCTTATTTATATCCGTAGGGCCTGCAGTTAAAATTTCCTCTGGAGTCACTTTGCATCCCCTTGTTTATTAATAAGTATTGCACACACAATAATAATTATTATTACTTTGGTCGCACCAATCTTGGCCAGGAGTCCAAGGACGGCATGAGCCTTTTAATCCTGTCGTGCCAGTATAGGCGTCAAGCTGAGTAACCATTAGTGCGCCTATATTGCCTGCGCCATAATCATAGTAACAATAGCTACTACCAGCAACAGCTGTCGGCACATTCTCAAGGTATCTTGCATTTACCAGCTCTTGCATACTCCGTTCATAAAACCCGTCTCCCTGACAGGCATGGTAGGAAGAATTATAATTAGATGGCATAAGGCTATTATCATTATAGAAGGCATAAAGGGCTGTGGATATTGCTATAAAATCTGATTGCTTGCGCGCGTCTCTTGCTTTGGCTAACATTTTGACGACATTAGGCGTAAGAATTGATGCTAAAATTCCTATAATCGCAATTGAAACAATCAATTCCATAAAAGTGAAACCTATTTTTTTATTTTCCTTTGGAATAATTCTTGACCTTCTTTTTGGCATCGAGTTCAGCTACTTTAAACAGAGAGTTTATGGCGGTGGATATCCAGATAGGTGAGTGGTTTTTCTTGATAAAAGATTTTACCTTCGCCGGTCTTAAGTAATTTGAAGATACACTTTATAACGGCATAAATTTATACCAATTTAAAATATTAATTCACACCTACGTCTGCAGCAATAAACATCCTTATTGCGGTAGGGTCAACAGAAGTATAACGCACTAAACCCACTGTATTACCTTCTACGCCATCCACCTGACGGTCAAGATTCCTGGCGGAGAGCAAAGGCACAGCGCTTATTGTCAAGTATTTGGCAAGATCCACGCTGGGACTAGCTGCGGGGAGTCCATCCCAGTCATAAGCACTGTCATTCTGGAAGGCATAGGTGGAACTAGCCCCCCATTTGCCCTGCGGCCATTTCTCTAAGTAAGGGCCATCCCAGTTGGCTACAGTACCCGTATTAACAGTACCCGTATTAGTTAAAAAATACGTGCCCGTAGTGCCGGTGGCAGGCCAGGCTGCAGTATCGGTATAATAATTCAGGCATGCGGTCTTAACCGCCTTGTAGTCGGTAATAGTGGCAACAACCTTAGCCTTCTCAATTGCCCGGAAGGCATTAGGAGCGATGGTTGCCGATAAGATAGCAATGATAGCGATGACCACGATGAGTTCAACCAGCGTAAAAGCTTTTTTAGACATTTTCTCCTCCTTTCTTAAGAAATTAATTCACACCTACGTCTACAGCAATCGGCATCCTTACTACGGTAGGGTCAACAGAAGTATAACGCACTAAGCCCACTGTATTACCTTCTACGCCATCCACCTGACGGTCAAGATTCCTGGCGGAGAGCAAAGGCACAGCGCTTACCTCCAGGTATCTGGCAGAATCCAGGCTGGGACTAGCTGCGGGGAGTCCATCCCAGTCATAAGCACTGTCATTCTGGAAGGTATAGGTGGAACTAACCCATTTGCCCTGCGGCCATTTCTCTAAATAAGGACCATCCCAACCCGCTCTACTATCACTAGCTACAAGTCCAGATGTCGTGACTCCGTCGCTCGGCCAAACTCCAGTATCTGAATAATAATGCATGGTTGCCGTCTTAACAGCTCTGTAATCTGTAATAGTGGCATCAACCTTAGCCTTCTCAATTGCCCGGAAGGCATTAGGGGCAATGACTGCGGCTAAGATAGCAATGATAGCGATGACCACGATGAGTTCAACCAGCGTAAAAGCTTTTTTATACATTTTCTCCTCCTTTTTTAAAAAATCAATTCACACCTACGTCTGCAGCAATAAACATCCTTATTGTAGTAGTCGGATCAGTAGAAGCATAACGCACTAAACCCACTGTACTACCTTCTATACCATCTGCCTGACGGTCAAGATTCCTGGCGGAGAGCAAAGGCACAGCGCTTATCTCCAGGTATCTGGCAGGATCCAGGCTGGGACTAGCTGCGGGGAGTCCATCCCAGTCATAAACACTGTCATTCTGGAAGGTATAGACGGAACTAACCCCCCATTTGCCCTGCGGCCATTTCTCTAAATAAGGACCATTCCAGTTGGCTCTACCATCACTAGCTACAAGTCCAGATGTAGTAACTCCATCGGTCGGCCAACCCCCGGTATCGATATAATAAGTCAAGGTTCCTGTCTTAACCGCTTTATAGTCGGTAATAGTGGCAACAATCTTAGCCTTCTCAATTGCCCGGAAGGCATTAGGAGCGATGGTTGCCGCTAAGATAGCAATGATAGCGATGACCACAATGAGTTCAACCAAGGTAAAAGCTTTTCTGGACATCCTCTCCTCCCTTTTGGGATATATCCCAATAAAGGCTGTTTTTACTAACTGCAAATTATCTTCATTATAAAATCCTTGACGTATCTTTGTCAACATAAATATGAACTTACTCCTTCCTTATATTTTCTCTAAGGTCACGCGTAGAACTTCTTCAAAGGTTGTTATACCCGAAAGAAGCTTCTCAATTGCCCCCTTTCTGAGAGGAAGCATGCCCTCTTTTATAGCTGTATTGCGAATTTCATCCGCCGAAACCTTCCTTAAAATCAATTCCTGGATTTTAGGCGTAACCTTCAGGAGTTCATAAATACCTGTCCTTCCTTTATAGCCGGTTTGATTACAGAGTCTACAACCCCTGCCCCGGCTAAATTTTATATCTTGTCCGATTTTATCTTCCAGTTCAAGGGTTTTTAAGACCTCAAGGGGAGGAGTATAAACTTCTTTGCATTTTTCACAAACCTTCCTTATCAACCTCTGGGCAAGCACGCCTAATAAAGATGAGGAAATCAAAAATGGCTCAACTCCCATATCCATGAGACGAGTGAAGGCAGTAGGAGCGTCATTGGTATGCAGTGTAGAAAAAACCAAATGTCCAGTTAAGGCTGCCTGAACCGCTATCTCAGCGGTCTCGCGGTCTCTAATCTCCCCTACCATCATAATATCCGGGTCCTGCCTTAAAAATGAACGCAAGGCTGAGGCAAAGGTAAGTCCTGCTTTAGGATTAACAGGAACTTGACGCATACCAGAGAATTGATATTCCACAGGGTCTTCTACCGTCAGTATATTTACATCCTCCTTATTAATTATCTGTAGAGCAGAATATAGGGTGGTAGTCTTACCACAGCCAGTAGGGCCAGTAACCAAGATTATCCCGTAAGGAGAACCAATCAATTCTTTAAAGGCACCTAATTCTTTATGAGGAAAACCTAAGAATTCTAAACCTAAAACCAGGTTACTCTTATCTAGAATTCTTAAGACCACATTTTCTCCGTGAACCGTCGGGCAGGTTGAGACGCGAAAATCTATATCTTTGCTACCCACCTTCATCAGGATACGGCCATCCTGAGGAAGACGCTTTTCAGCAATATCTAGTCCAGCCATGATTTTCACACGAGATATTATTGCTCCCTGTAAATCTTTAGGTAAGGAATGCTGGCGGTGCAATACGCCATCTATGCGGTAACGTATTTCTAATACCTTACTTTCGGGTTCAAAGTGTATATCTGAAGCCCTCATCTGCAGCGCCTGGACAATCAAATAATTAACTATTTTAATAATTGGGGCTTCCTCACCAAGTTTTTCTCCTTCGGCAAGTTTGTCCTTATCAATAGAGGCGATTATCTCAGAGAGGCTGCCTGTAGCACCGTAATATTGCTCCTGGGCTTTTCTTATATCTATCTCCTCAGCGGAAACCGGCTCAATATTAAGCTTAGTCATCCGTCGTAGTTCATCGATAACAAATACATTCGTCGGATTTACCATGGCTACAGTTAAGGTATTTTCAATTAAAAATACAGGGATTAGTTTATGTTTACGCGCAAAGGCTTCGGAAACAAGCGCGATCACATCTGGCTCGATAATATAGCTGGAGAGATTAAATGTGGAAATACCGCTCTGGATGGTCAGACAGTGCTCAACCTGTTCACGACTAATCAAGCCCTCGCGCACTAAAATCTCACCTAATTTCTCACCAGTAAGCTTCTGTTCCTGCATTGCCTCATCGACCTGCTGCTGGGTAATCAGGCCCTGCTCGATGAGAATCTCTCCAATTCTTCTATTAATCACTTCAGCCATTTTTAATGAGCAGACAACTTACGGAGTTCTGAAAGAACGACGTAAGTTGTAGCGTCCATCATTTAACTTGTCTATCAGCGTCTGCGAATTTAACCCCTCACTCAGTTACATCGTAGTGTAGCTTCGAGGTATCTCAAGTGAGGGGTAAGTTCAGCCAAATAACTTATGTCTTCCTTCGCTCTCACTCCATAAGTTATGGCTTCACTTAATTTTCACCAAACAACTTTACGGAATTTAGTGTCTAATTTGTCTAACCAGGCCTTTATAGAGGATCCTCTTTTCCCTCCATATGTTTCCTGGCTTAACGTCTCAGTTTTTATCTCGGGCATAGATATTTCTTCTTCTGACTCCTTCACTTGTTTATACGGGATTGCCTCTTGTTGGGCAAGTTGTTTTTTTCTGGCCAACCAACTAGCTATATCCTCACCTTGCTCTTTTGCTTCTCTTGGAATAAACCGCCCCTGCTCCTGTTGCTGTTCGGGTAATTGCCTAAGCCGCTCTTGCTTTTCTCTTTCCGCCTGAGCCATTTTCTGCTCTTGCTGCCTAATAATCTCTTCTTTTTGTCTGTTCTTTTCCTCTTGAGTAAGCTGTCCTTGTCTCTCCAACTCTTTCTGACGTTGTTGCTCTTGTTGCTTAAGAAGTCCTTTATCTTGTCTATTCTTCTGTATCTTGGCTATTTTCTGATTTTCCTGTTCAATAGTGCTTTGCAGCCGCTGTTTCTTTATGGCAATAGAGCCTTCTTTCTTTTGCAGGGTAGAAATAATTTGATTTACCTCTTTTATCTTTTCTTCCAGAACCCCCACCCGCGAATCTAAATCAGTAGGTTCATCGAGCTGGGCATAGGTAAAACTTTTGTTTAAATAAAAAAAGCCTATAAGATTTAGGCTAAAGGCAATTATTAACCAACCCTTCTTTTTCATTACTTATTTTCTATGTTTTCTAAATCCCTTCTTTTTTGGATAATCGTTTTCTTGGCATCGTCTAATTCCTTTAAGCCAGCCTCCTCCTCTCCAACCTTAACCTCTAACTGCTTCCTTTGTTCTACCAGTGCTTTTTGTTTAGCAATAAGCGAATCTATTTTAGCCGGAAGTTTATCTTTCCTGGCTTTTTCCTGATATTCCAATACTGTCTGCATCTGGACTTGTCTTTCTCTATCCTCAAGATAACCTCTACCTATACCATATCTCTCCTGCTTGGCCATATGCACATATTGCTCAGGCGTAATTACCGTAGGAGAAACAAAGATGAGCAACTCTGTCTTCTCTTTAACATCCTTTTTACTCTTAAAAAGATATCCTAACCCCGGGATGTCACCTAAAAGAGGAACTTTAGTCTCGCCCTTGATTGTCTTATCCTTAATCAATCCTCCGATAATCAGGGTCTGGCCATTGCCAATTATTACCTTGGTATTGGCAGTGCGTTTATCAATTATCGGCACATTGTAAGTAATGCTAGATGCAGTAATGGGCAAATCTCCCGTCTTTTCGCTTACCTCGGGTTTAAGTTCCATAGTTATCCTGCCGTCCTCATTAATTGTAGGCGTAACTTTAAGAACTATCCCTATCTCTTCAAAATGTATTGTCCAACTTACGGTGGTTGAACCGGAATCGCTGGTAGTTGATGATGGTTCTGCCCAGGGATAACTCTGAATTATCTTTATCTCTGCCTCGCGATTGTTTACCGTAGTAACCCGGGGAGCAGAAAGAACATTGGTGTCCAAAGAATTTGCCAAAGTTTTTAAAACAATATTAATATTATCATCAAATATGGCTAAGGTAAAAGGTGTCTCTGCGCCCGTAGAACCCGTAGGAGGATAATTTGTAGGCTTGTAATCAATGCGTTGCTCTAATAGCCCTGGCTGTTGACCGAGGGCAGACGAGCCAACCTTAAATCGACCCATCGGCATATATCCCTTATCAGCAAAGGCCTTCCAGTTGACTCCTAAGGCGTGTTCCTTCTGTAATCTCACCTCTACTACCCTGGCTTCAATAAGGACCTGCTGAGGAGGGACATCTAATACATCTAAATATTCGCTAACACGCTGTATATTTTCAGGATAATCAATGACCACTATGGAATTCGGTTCATTTCCATAAAGGACCTTTCCTTCGCTCGACAATAGGCTCTTAATGTTGCTACTTACCTGTTGAGCAAAAGCCAAAGAACAGGCCAAAAAAGAAGATAAAAACAATAAAATTATTTTCTTCATCTTACTCTCTCTTTTAATGACTACTACTTTAAACTACTACTTTCCAGCACCTGCTGTTGGTGCGCCAGTAGTGGGAGCGGCTGTAGGCATGGCAGCGGACGTCGTGGTAGCAGACGTCTCTCCTACAATCTCGCTGGCTTTCAAAAATTTAAGTTTAAAGACACGACTGGCCATCCTCTGGTCAATTACCCTCAGGTATTCTTCAACCCTGGCAATATTTGATGGGTAATCAATAACCATAATTGAATTCGGTTGAGTACCTAATAACACCTTACCTTTATCCGAGAGAAGATCGTAGATTATGCTGGTCTGCTTTGTGCCTGTTCCTGTAGTTGTTTGGATAAAGAGCTTCTTGGCTTCTATATACTTAAGGACAAAGGTTTTCGTGATTAAGTTCGGGCTTACCTTAATCATGCTGCCTTCCTTCTGAAGGATTAAATTACTAATTTCCGCAATCCCGTCCATGGCTTCTTCTAAAGTGATACTGGTAAAACTGGCGGTTATTTTTCCGCTCACCTCTTTATCTACCAGGATATTAAAATTGTAATCGTGGGCGACTACCCGAAAAAGATCAACTAATTCCACATCTCTCAATTCAATAGAATATAAAGGCTGCTCTGCCTCCAAGCGTTTTATTTCTAAAACTGGGGCAGGCGCTGTAATAGTCTTTTTTACCTCCTCCTTTTCCTTACCTTTCTCTTCCTTCTTGCCTTCTTCTGCCGCAGGTTTTTCTTCTTTTTTCTTAGCCTCGCCTCCTTTAACCTCAGCTTCTGCCTTTGCTGCCTCGGGAGGCAGCTCTTTTTTGGGTCCATCCTGGCTAAAAACCAAACCGATTTTATAATTAGCCGTAAATAATAAAATTAAAATTAGAATTATAGCTATCCGCCAGTTCTTCATTCTTTTAGGTATTTGACTTGGTATCGGCGTAAATCTGCTTAACTAAGAACTCAAACTCCTTCAGATCCACGCCCGTTACCCAAGCTATCCTCACCGCATCGTTTCTCAAATGACAGGAGAACATTTCTTTATTCTCGGTCTTTAAAAAAACAAATTCTTTGCCCTCTTTTAAACTTGTGCCCGGGCATCTCTTCTTTACCCATGCTTTATAATTCTGGAAAAATTCCCCGGCATCAGACGGCGTATCCCACTCGCTAAAGAAAACTACCAGCCGCTGACCCTTTTTGTGTTCATAAATTGCCAACTGGTCTTTCTTCCAACCCGCCGCAGATTTTTCCGCCAGCTCCTTATCCAAAAATTGCCTTAAAGAAAGAAGGATAAGAAACTCTCCTAAATTTGTTCCGTAAACCTTCTTCCAACCTCCAGGGGACTTAATCTCCCAATCCTGCTTCTTGGCTCCTGTTTCCATTTTTTCTTTGCCTACATATTTATAAGGATGAAGAACCTCTTCCATAGAAGTCGGGGGCAGCTTATAAACGTCATTTAATCCTATCCAATCATTGCGTTTTAAATAAGCCTGAATAAAATTCGCGCCATAACCATAAACATTATAAAGAATATTCTCCCTGACGTATTGAGAATCTTTAAACAGCCTTTCTTCAATCAAAGAAAATATATCCCCCAAATCCTTGAAGCTCTTTTTATCCTTTTTTAAAATATATTCAAACATGACTGCCGTGGCTTCTCCTTCCAGGAGAGATTGATGGGCGAAAGCAAAATCCAGATTATCTTTTACATCCTGCCTTTCTTGAAATTTCTCTAAATCCAGGTATTTATCTTGAAAGGCATGGGCAATCTCATGCACGAAGACTAACTCCGCAAGGACCGGCTCAACCCAGTCTCCCATTAAAATTACCTTTTGCTTAGGGTCATATAGAGCGGCAACAGATGATACTTCTAAATTTAGCAGGCTCTCCTTGTAATCCGCATCTTTAGGTAATAGACCCAGCCATTTAAGGATAATCCCTTGTGCTTCTAGTCGCTCGGGAGTGTAATCTTTATCAATCTCCTGCCTAAGGAATTCGCCAAAGGAAACTCTGTCTCTAAACTCTATATCAACCTTCTTTGCCAACGCCTCCCATCCCCTAATCTTAGACACCGCATCGGTCAAAGAATCTACTTTGGCTTTCAACTCATCTTTTTCTCTTTTAACCTTCTCCAAAATAAAAGTAGGTGGGGAAAGCTCCAGAGGCAAGTCAAAATTACTATAATCAACTAGTTGGAGAATATACATATCGCCAATCTTACCTTCAGCACGCAAAAGCTGGGGAAGAAAGGCAACAGTATCAATCCATATCTTCACCGAAACATCTCCTACTGCCCCCCGATGTGCAAAAATCTTAGGGTCAAGGTTATACTGCAGGATGAAACAGTCTTTACCTTTTCTATTCTCTATCCCTAAGAAATTTATGGTATCAGGGTCTACTGCGCCTTCATTTATGGTAAATAAACTTCTTAACATACTGTATTCTAAGACCTGATTAGCATTTTTGCTCGAAATCTTTAACTCTTCTGGCAGCCATTCCCGCTTCTCTAAATCCCAGGTAAAAGGCACACCCCGGATTTGATAGGCTTGAACCCACTCTGAAGTAGAGATGCCGCCAGGAGTTGATAAAGACACAGCTATTCTTCCATTGGTCTTATAATCATCTAAATTTTTGAGGTCGCTATTAAAGGATGACTTAATATGGTAGATAGGATTTTCTAACCAGGCCTCCATCTCAATATGCACGGACTTCAGTTTATAAAAAGAGGCAGTGGTCTTCTCGAGAATGCTATAAGGGGTCAGGCCAGGAAAGGCGGCTAAGGCGTCTTGGGCATTTTTACGGGTTTGCTGAGCGAGAGACATCTGCTGCCTTCTGGATTGCAAATATTCCTTGAGGTCTATATTTTCCCAACCCAGGATAAAAGGCAAAGAAGCGATTATTACGACTAAAATTCTTTTTTGGGTTGAAGGGTTTATTCTTTTCATCTTAAGAATTATTTGACTAAAACCCCTTTCATCTTGAGGACGTATCCGCCTTCCCCGTCATTTAAGATAACCTCCTCAGGGCTTATCTCAATAATCTTCTTATTGTCTACAATATCTCCTTTTTTATAAATGCGGCCGTCAATAACCGCCTTGCCCTCCAAAGGAGAATAGAATATAGCGGACAGATTTAAGTAATCAATGTTTACGCGATTAGGGACTCCTTTAAAAAATTCTTCCTCCTCAGGGGTAAGAAAAGGGTTGCTCGTCACGGCTTCTTCAGACGCGGCAGTTTCCTTAGGCGCTTCTTGGGAAGCGGCTATTTCTGTTTTCATCGGCTTCTTCTTGGCTTCGTGAATAATCCTCACTTCTTCCTTTTTCCCACAACCAAAAACGAACAAGAGAATTAAATTCACGACTGATATGAGAAATATTTTTTTATTCACTAAACCTGCCTAGGATCTGGGCTAATTTTTTAATATCCTCTTGCGTATATATCCGCCAATGATTAATAAAATGGCGCTTGGCCTTGGGGAAGACTCCCTTTTTCTCATAACGAAAAAGGGTCTGCTTGGATATCCCCAATTTCCCTGCTACTGCCTCACTTGTAAAAATACCCTTATTTCTCATCTGAGTCTATTTGATAATATTTGATGATATTTTAGGTTATTTAATATGTTTTGTCAAGTATTTTTTTTATTTTTTTTCTTGATGGTGCGGTGGGCTTAAGAAATCCGTCGGCAAGGCGCTAAAATAGCGTATAGATAAATGGCGCAACTGCACTGCTTTGGGTAAAAAATATTAAAAGACCCAGTAATAAGAGTATAATAATGATGGGGGCTAACCACCACTTTTTTCTTACTCTTAAAAAATCCCAGAACTCTCTGACTATGGAAAATTTAGACATTTCTTCCCTCCTAAAATTGTCTTGCGTAATCTTGGGGTTGGAAACCCCTCTGCTCTTTTTTTATCCAATAAGTCTCTCTGTCCTTCTCGATCTTCCTGGTTAATAAATCCACTCCTATTAATCTCATCACCAAGCCTATGGGGGCAAAAACTAGGTAGAATATAATCCATAAAATTAAACGGGTATTAATCCAGCCTAAACCCTTAGCCAATTGCATCCAGAAAATATATACCGGTTTTAATAATATGGGAAAGGTAAAGGCTAAAATAAAAAATATAACCGAAATTATAGGTATGGTTAAGTTTAAAGATTTATGCTTAAGTAGGATAAACAGGGTTATCACCAGAAAAGCTATCCCCATAGTTATGCCGAATTTCTTGAGAGTAATCTTATCCAGCTTTAGTTTTTCCATTTTTAATTGATTTCACCGATTAAAAATCTGATTGCACAGATTCTAATACAATACTTTGGTAAATTTTGACTATTTTTAGCAGTCTAAATTATGTAACTTTTTACCAAGCAATATAATACAGCTATTTTATCTCTTAAGGTTGATTTCACAGATTTTAAAACAGATTCCACAGATTATCTCTTCGATAAATAATCTATGAAATTTGAATTTAATCAGTGAAATCATAATTTTAACAAACTACCGCTAATATATTAAACGTTTAATTTGACAACTATCGCTTCCAAAATTAATAAGTAAACCTATATGGAGACCCGATGCTTTCAAA
>Ga0315273_10010752_pt1 | contig 11688 bp, 10 predicted proteins | sample YL17G02_0_MG_FD_205753 | JGI IMG/M metagenome (GOLD analysis project Ga0315273, IMG submission 205753) | Sediment microbial communities from Yellowstone Lake, YNP, Wyoming, USA - YL17G02_0 | ecosystem: Environmental > Aquatic > Freshwater > Lake > Sediment | place: USA: Wyoming | collected... | reverse complement strand
GCAGTCATATATTCCCAAATTGTGCCACGACATTTCATTGGGTTTATAGTAATAGAACGTGTTGGTATTCTAATGCCATTAGTAAGACGTGTACCTCCACCGGTCATTGTTTTGCCGCCATGTTTCGAAGGGATTTTTAATGGCTCTTTATTAAAATACTGTGGTCTTGCTCCTTTTAAAAAAATTGGCATATATTCATGATCAACACGAAATCGTTTACTCCACCATGCTCCTTCAGCGCCATATTTTCTATATATTACTGTCTCAAATAATTTAAAGCCGATATTATCAACCCAATCTGCGATAGTCCTAAAAGAAGTTAGTGATTTACCAAAATCCTTCGTCTGATCTTGAATAACCATAACTGCTATACCGCCTTCTTTCAGAACTCGAAATATTTCTTTACCCGCAGCATGTAAATCAAAACTGAATCCATTGTACTTTCTGATTTTATCGTAAGGGGGAGAAGTAACAACCAAATCAATAGAGTTATCAGGAAATTTTTTAAGTTCTCTTACCGCATCTCCACAAATAATTTTATTTAGTGGTAATGTGTTTGACTTTTTAATTTCCTTTTGGGGTAATAATTCAGTTGCTTGCAGTTCTCCTTCATTTTTTAATATATCTATAACAATACCCTGAATAGTGATTTCCTTATCGCTTTTAATTGTTATTGGTTCAATGCTTTTGTTTGCCGATTGTAATTTAATTTTCCCTTGTTCCTTGTAAAATATTTTTATAATCACTTCGTAATTATGAATTATTGCTACAATTTTTTGTCCATTATTGGCGGTGTTTTGTTGTTTAACTAAAACCAAATCACCACCATTTATATTTTCGTTTTTTAGATGATTGTCTGAGACACGCAGTGCATAAAATTCACCATGTATAGGAAGTTTGGTATATGGCACTGCAATTGTCTCTTTATTTTGTATTATTTCAATTGGCTGTCCGGCTTTTATGAGACCTAAAAGAGGGATATTAACCATTTTATCTTTTTTGAAAATATCAATGGATCTTGGTTTATTAGAAACTTTTTCCAATAATCCCAGGTCCTGAAGTTTTTTTACATAAAAATGGGCTGTAGAGACAGAAGCATACTTAAAGTGTTTTTGAATTTCTTCTAATGCAGGCGAATAGCCCTTTTTTTTACAAAAAGAACTTATATAATCCAAGACCAATTTTTGTTTTTTGGTAATCATTGTTCGTCTTTATCTTTATATCTTTTTTCAATTATAATAGAAAGAAAATAGAAAGACAAATAATTGTTTTATTTGATTTTCTTTTTAAAAAATCCAAGTAATAATTATTAAGTGGTAAGTATAAAAACTTTTTAATTATTGCTAGAATTAAGAAATATTAATTATTTGATAAAAAATGTTCCGCAGGAAAAAAATCATATTATTAATTTCCTTTTTAGTATTATTTATAGCTTTGATAATTGCGCTTTGTATGTCTGGAGTTATGAAGACAAATGAATTGCAAGAGACGTTGAGGAATGGTTTGGGGAAAATAATACCCTTAGTAGATTGCAGTGTAACAAGTGATACCCAAATAATTGACAACCCTTTTTATGATTTCAAACTTTTTGTTTCCACACTTGATGCTGATAAAACCTATCTCAAAGGAAATGAGTCAGGAACTCGTAGATTTTCATTCAAGGATTATCAAAATGATGCCAAAAATATAACCGAGGATATTGTTTTTTACGTCGGTCGTACAGATGGGAAGCCCGTCTTCGAAAACGGACTAGAGGTAAGTATGCAAATATGTAACAAAGATAATCACACAATTTCAACTACATTTTTCCCTTCTGAGACAGAAGAATCTTCAAAAATTGTAATTTACGGTATGTCTCCACAGGTATTACCGAAATCAACGGGAACGTACAGAATTGACGGACTAATAAAGGTAAAGGGACAGATACAGTTATTGTCTAGAATTAACGAAGTGGTCTTTGCCGACTAAAAGGACCCTATACAAGTGGAAGAGTGATTGTGAAGTTAGTGTTGTTTTTCTCGCTTTCAACTGAAATTTGTCCATGATGTTCAAGTATTACTTTTTTTGTAATAGCAAGTCCCAGTCCAAACCCGCCGGTTTTCTTATTTCTTGACCCTTCGACTCGGAAAAAGCGGGTAAATATTTTTGAAATTGATTCTTGTGGAATACCAATTCCATTATCATGAATCAAAATTTTAACTTTATTCAATTTTTCCAAAACATTTAAAGACACTTCAACTTTTGCCTTTTCTTTTTGTGATAATGGCCCATGATATTTAATTGCGTTTTCTATTACGTTCGAAATGGCTCTACCTAAAGGAATTTCTTGACACATAATAAAAACATCCAGTTCAAAATCTTTTAATTTAATTTCCACATCGTTTTGTCTGGCAAATTGTGCTAACTTATCTATTTCGTTTTTTAAAAACTGAAATAAATTAATTTTTTGAAATGGAATTTGCTGAGTAATTGTGAGGTCGAGTAAATAATTAGTTAATTTTTTTAATGCTTTCACACCCGATAACGCCTTGTTAATTGCCAGTTGAAGTTCTTCTTTCGTTGCCTTGGGGTCATCAAGTACAGTATCTAAATTCGTTTGAATAATTGTTAATGGTGTTTTAATTTCATGGGATGCATCTTGTACAAATCTTTCTTGATTATCAAAAGAGATTTTGAGACGGGTTGAAAGTTCGTTGAAACTCATTATTAGTCCTCCAACTTCATCTTCTATCTCAACTGGGATTTCTTTCCCCAAATCAGTTCGTGAGATTTTATCGATATTATGCTTTAAATCATCAATCGGCTTTAAGAATCTTCCAGAAACAAAATAGCCCAAAACAAAACTAATAATGCCAATAGGAAACAAAGCCAACAAGCTTAAATCCTGAATTTGACTTAAATCATTAAGCCGAATATCACGAATCCTAGATCTTTCTGTTAATTGTAAAGTGTTAAAATCATCAGGAACATTGGCATTTTCATCATTTTGCTGAATAAACAGCATCATGGGAGCTCTTTTTAAAATAGGGTCTGCTTTCAAATAGGATGTTAAATAAATATTCAAAGCAAAAACAATACTGCCACAGAATAAAAATACGATTACTGAATATAACAATGTTAATTTGAAGCGAATTGTGGTAAAAAAATTTATTTTTTTATTCAATGACATAACCCCTACCCTTAAATGTTTTAATAATATTTTTTTCTGGATCAATTTTTTTTCTAAGTGTCTTGATATTAGTCCGAACTGTCTGGCTGAATGTGTCAATTTCTTCATTCCAGACGTGTTCCATCAAGTCCTCCTGGCTGATTACTGTCCCTTTATTTCGAAGAAGGTATTCCAATATTCCATATTCCTTGGCGTTTAACTGAACTAAAGTATTTGCCTTTATTACTTTCAAACTACTTGTATTTACAATTAAATCGTATGCTTTAAAAATAATATTTTTTTTTGGTTTTGACCTTTTAATCAAGGCACGAATTCTGAAAAACAACTCTTTGAAATCAAATGGCTTTGTCAGATAATCATCTGTACCTGTCTCAAAGCCATGATTGATATTCTTCTGACTAGTTCTGGCTGTCAGCATCAGTATTGGCACATTATTATTATCTTCCCTTAGGTTTTTAGCAACATCAATACCATCTAAAAGGGGTAAATTCAAGTCAAGAATAATGCAATCGTAACTATTTATTTTGGCTTTTTCTAGACCGATTTTTCCATTATCCGCTAAATCAACCGCAAATCCTCTTTTTCCTAGAGCAATTTTTAATGGCTCAGATATTTCATTTTCATCTTCAACAATTAGTATTCTCATAATACTGAGAATTATACTCCAGACAGAGTGAAAATAAAGTGAAAAAGATATATTTTAATATAATAAGAAACCTTAAAAGAAGATGCTCCAACAATTTATTTTTTAAGAAGTGACAGGTGACAATTTTGCATCGGTACCTGACAATTTTGGGTACCGATGTAAAATTGTCACCTAAAAAGATTGAAAAAGCAATATGGTAATATTAAATATTTAATTTAACCCCTCTATGTTTAAAAACGACCATCCTGTAAGCACTGCCACTCAAAACGCACAATAAAGAAGCGTAAACGAGGTACGAAGATTCTGTACCTATGCAAAATGTGTAATAAATATACAACCATCGACTATGGTAAAGAAGGAATAACTGATAAAGAAATACTAATAAGATATTTAGAAGGTACTCCTACACGTAAAATAGCTACATAAATTGAAAAAGATCAATCAACAGTTATCCGGATCATACATAAAGCCATGAGACGTGTACCAAATACCAATGATGTTACCATGCTTTACTGTAAAAAATTTAGCAGAATCCTCATTGTAGATGCAAAATATTTAAAGATAAAAGGATTTTCAAGTTTTGGAGTATGCAGAGATTTGGTTGAATGCATATGTAATGAACCGCAGATTAAGGAAATTCACAGATTGCAGCAAGAAATTTAAAAGACTAAACGGAAGATATTCATTACAAGAAACTTTAAAAGAAGATGCTCCAACAATTTATTTTTTAAGAAGTGTCAGGTGACAATTTTGCGGTACCGATGCAAAACTGTCACCCAAAAAAGTTTAAAAAGCAATGTGGTAATATTAAATATTTAATTTAACCCCTCTATGTTTAAAAACGACCATCCTGTAAGCACTGCCACTCAAAACGCACAATAAAGAAGCGTAAACGAGGTACGAAAATTCTGTACCTATGCAGAATATGTAATAAATATACAACCATCGACTATGGTAAAGAAGGAATTAGTGATAAAGAAATACTAATAAGATATTTAGAAGGTACTCCTACACGTAAAATAGCTACACAAACTGAAAAAGATCAATCAACAGTTATCCGTATCATACATAAAGCCATGAGACGTGTACCAAATACCAATGATGTTACCATGCTTTACTGTAACAAATTTAGCAGAATCCTCATTGTAGATGCAAAATATGTAAAGATAAAAGGATATCCTAAGAAAATTGCATTCATATGGGCAATTGATTATGGAACTCACGATATTGTTTACCAAAGGCTCACTAGCACTGAAAATTCTTATGCATACTATACAATGTTTGAATTTTTAAGAAAGTGTAATTATCAGCTCAAATATTTGGTTTGTGATGAACTTGAATGTATTCGAGAAACAGTAAAACTTGTATTTCCAAAATGCCATGTTCAAATTTGTATAAAACACTACAAAGCTAATATCTTTAAAGCTTTAAATCGTTTTGATGAAAGTGATATGCACTTCTTCAAAAAGACATGTGAGTTGTTCAAGTCCCATAACATGAAAGAGTTTGGGTATATTGGAAGAAGCTTGTTTAATGAGTTTGGATTGATCAAGAAATACAGGACAATATTGTTGGGTATAAATTTTAAGGCATCACTATTAACAACCTATCTTGAGTATTACGACTGTCCGTCAACTTCAAATTTGATAGAACTTTACAATTCACATTTAGAAGCAAGGCTCAAATCCATAAAAGGATTTTCAAGTTTTGAGTATGCAGAGATTTGGTTGAATGCATATGTAATGAACCGCAGATTAAGGAAATTCACAGATTGCAGTAAGAAATTTAAAAGACTAAATGGAAGATATTCATTACAAGAAACCTTAAAAGAAGATGCTCCAACATTTTATTTTTTAAGAACTGTCAGGTGACAATTTTGCATCGGTACCCAATTTTGCATCGGTACCCAATTTTGCATCGGTACCCTTGTTCATTAACATCGGAGCGACAAGACTTGAACTTGCGACCTCTCGGTCCCAAACCGAGCGTTCTGAGCCAACTGAACTACGCTCCGACAAAATTATTATATGTCATTCTACCATACTTAATCTCTTTTGCTGAAGTAGTTATTTGTCAATAGTCACCTTTGAAGAAATTGATTTTGGCTATTTTCCTTTATTTTCTCTATCTCTAATTATTTGTTTTTCAAAACGTGCTTTATGTTGACCATCATTTGTCCAGAACAAATTCCCGATTATTATGTAAAAACCCGATTGATAGACAAACACACCAAGGAAAATTAAAAATATACCGATTATTACTTGGTCAATCTCATCAGTCACGAGGGCTGTTGGAGGTAGCTTAGATGGCGAGACTGTGACTGTAATGGAAGGGGTTAGTGTAGGAGTATAAGTAATGGTCATTGTAGGTGTAGGGGTATAAGTAATGGTTATTGTAGGTGTAGGAGTATAAGTAATGGTCATTGTAGGTGTAGGAGTATAAGTAATGGTCATTGTAGGTGTAGGAGTATAGGTAATGGTCATTGTAGGTGTAGGAGTATAGGTATTAGTAGGTGTAGGTGTTGGAGTTGCATTGCACACATCGGTATCTCCCATATAGCCAGAAAGAAAACAAGTATAACCAGAACCACTAACTAACAGGTCAATCTGTTGAAATTGGCACCAGGTCTTGTCTAAACATACAACATTAGCATAATTATTTGGATGATATACACTATGAGTAAAATATATTTCCGGATTACATCCCTGAATACCAAATTGTCCATCTAAACAGGCAGGTGCTTCACCTGGTGAACTGAATCCTGGACTTGGACTATGAGTAGTTGCACATTGACCTGCTCCACTCCCATAACCGTTATAAGGACAACTACATCCACCAGAATTACTACTCCAATCACCTTGACACCAATGTTTTGCGAATTGATTATAACTACCCGTATAGGCCAAACATAGAGAGTCATTCATTCTTTGTAAAGTACAAGTGCCATTTCCTCCATTAAAGGTATAATCAATTTTTGTTTCTTGGTCATACGTAGCAGCTTTTGATTCAACAGGAGCAGTAGTAGGTGTCTGTTCTAAATACAAACCAATATAGACCGCTCCAGCACCGAGACAAATAGTGAAAATTAACAAGACGATAATCAAATTTCTCCTTGATGAAATATTTTTCATTTTTTATAGAACTTTGTATTTTTAATAATTATTACTCAGAATATTCTTTTTCCACATTTTTTTCAAACCTCTTTTTTTGCTTCTTCTTTTGATAAATTTTTGGCTTATCAACAAAATTGGTCATATAATGTCTGAAAGCATTAAACACCATCTCATTTTTATAAAATACTAGACCTAAAAATATCATTCCTATACCAATAATAATTCTGTCTACTTCATCAGACACTAATGCGGTTTTGGGTATTTTTGACGTAGGCGTTACAGTTGGTGTTGGGGTGTTTGTATTAGTAGGTGTAGGTGTAAAAGTATTAGTAGGTGTGTGCGTAGGTGTATAGGTTATAGTAGGTGTGTGAATAGGTGTATAGGTTATAGTAGGTGTGTAAGTAATTGTTGGAGTATTTGTAACTGTTCCTTTACTACATTCACAAGTAAATTTTTGACCACAAGCAGTACATAGCATAGTGTATGTTCCTGTCTGTCCTGGTTGTATTGTATCTAAGCAACTAGTTCTGCATGCGTTTTCATCACAACCGCAAGGTTGCCATCCGTTTGAACAGGATAAATAACAACTATTCCCTCCATTATTAATCGGTTCGGACAAACATCTATATACACCTGAGTTATTCATATAACATGCCCACATTTGATTAACTGGTGGATTTCCTATTAAATTACATTCCTGTCCGCTATTGCAATGTCCGGAACATGGTGTATCGGTCCATAGCGCACCCGCAGGGGCTGCCTTTGTTTCATCAGGTACAGTAGAAGGAATTTCACCTAATCTAGTCCCAATATAAACAGCACTTACTACTAAAATTATCGAAAAAACTAATACAATTATTAAAATTTTATTCTTACTAATATTCTCCAGTTTAATAATTATGTGTAAAAATTAATTAATAAAATATTTATTTACTTTGGTTTTTTCCTTAATAAGCGCCGCTCAAAATTACCTTTTTCTTCGTGAATAAGAGATAAATATTTTTCTTGTACTGTCTCAGTCAAATTTTTTCCACCAAATTTCCAAAACTTTTGTCCTATTTTATAATGCAAGTTATTCTTATAAATGTAAACACCTAAAATAAACATAAACAAACCAATTATTATTCTATCTACTTCATCAGTAATTAACGCTGTGCAGGGGAGAATATCAACCGGATAAGTAAAATTATTACTTCCTCTGGTTGTTCCATTTTCTAATACAAGAATTGTATTTGAATAATCCTTTCCCTTATCTGTTATTGGTATTATTGCCTCATAATTTAATTCTTTAGATCCGCCGTTTGCAGATAGCACCAAATTCTGCCATATGATTTTGCCATTTTCAAGTTTTCCTCCATCAGAAATTGAACTAATAATAATGTAGCTATCTTTTAGATTAGTATTAAGTTGGTCTATGACAGAAAGAATTTTCCTTTCTGTAGTATTCCCAACAGGATTTGTTAATTTGATTAATATTTTCAATTTTCTATTATTTTGGTCAGTTACACAGGATATCGTGCCAATTTTAGTGATTATTATAGAATTCGAACTAGTACACAAATCAGCGTCACATTGACCATTTGGTGAATAACCGCCCTCTTTTTGTTGGTTGACACAATTCAGAGAAACACATTTTTTATTTCCGTTAACAGTCATACATGTATTACCTGTGCTACAAATCTCTTTATCACAAGCCAAACCGCAAGAAACACCAACTACAGGTGTCTTCGTTACTGCAGATGTTACACTACTAATAGTGGGAGTATTAGTTGGTTTAGCAGTAATGGATTTCACCGGAGGAATTACTGATATTGTTGGTGTTGGGCTAATAATTATTCTTATGTCAGGTTTCGGCTTTAGAGTGGATGCTAAATAAATCGCTATACCCGCGATTACAACGGTTAAAAATAACAATACATAAACAGCTGTTTTTTTAGTGTTCATTACAAAATTATTTTTCTAATAATATACTAATATAATTTAAATCTGATAACAAATAAAAAATTAAGAAAAAAATATACATAATTGCTAATATTCTTAAAAAATCATAAAAAAAGCGGTGATTCTCCTTATGAATCGAATCAAATTTTATTACATCACAAGAAAAATTTAACTCTTTTCTATAAATAAAAATTTGTTTTTGAATTGAAACTAAAGATATTAATACAACTAAAACAATTAAAATTAGGTCAATCCCGACATTTTCTAGAAGTAAATATATTAATAAAAGGGCTATTTCTATTAAATAAAATAAATTGAGACCGATTATAGTAATCTTTGAAGAACTCAAAAAATGAAAAGGTCCTTTCAAAATATATCCAAAAATTATGATAATGCTAATTAAAGGAATTACCCCATAAATTGATATGAATTGAAAGAGTAAACTACCATTCCCAATTAGCAACCCATTACCTATCAACAAATTATTGATATTTGGAAATTTTAACGATATTAAACCAATAGAAAATTTATCAAAAAATAATGGAGTAAAGTTTTTGGTAAACCAAAAAATACCTATCAAAGAAATAATCAAAGAGACAATAAATAATATAATTTGAAAATTATTTTTAAAATACCCCTGTATCGGCATTTTTCGCTTATCAAGTTGTTTAAATAAGAATAAAAGTTTTTCACGATTTTTAATTAATAGGATCACGAATAAAATAAAATAAAAACCGAATACAATAAATTGAACAACACCATTTGAACTCGAGAATAAAATTAGTAAACTGATTAAAAAGTTTAACAAAGAAATTATCCAATTACTTTTTTTTGTAAGGGTTAAAATCAACCAACCAGGATTAAAGAGAGAAAAGATAATAATTAAATCAAGAGGGATACTTTGTGCAAAGATCAAACTAATTAAAAAAGCTAACAAAAAGGAATAACCTACTAAATTAATTAATTGTTTTAAGGCCTTCTTCGTAGCAAAATTGACACTAATCAAATAGAAAATAAACCAGTACAAAATGAAACTAATTCCCGAAATGGCATGAAATATCTTGCCACCCCAAATATTATTTGTATCAATATACAATATAGTATTGATAAATAACGAAAATGATATTACGGCAGTAAAAAGAAGGAAAATCAAATCATTGGCTACCGAGGGTAGCAAATCATTTTTACTACAGATTTTTTTAATTAACTGTAATCCTACCTGCAAAACAACTACAATTAATGCAAAAAGATAAGCACCTATCCCTACTTCTTGAACAAATAATGTTGCGGATAAAAAAAGCATTAAAAAAACAAACCAGAGAACCTTGCTGATTAGGGAAATAATATCAAAAAATGCCTCCCAACGACCAGTTCTAATTGGGAAAGTGGGAATAATAGAAAATTTTATTTTTGGAGTTAGCCGAACTATGAATTGTTTAGACATTTACTATATAATCATAAATAATTATTTGATTATTTTATTAGTGTAGCAAAATAATTTTTATTTGCAAATTAATGAGGTTAATAGATGGGAGAACAATTGCACAAACAATCTTAGAAAAAGTAAAGAATGATGTGGAAATCAGTCATCTCAAGCCATTTTTGAAAATTTTCAATGTTGGTAATAATCCTTCAAGTTTGGTTTATATGAATAAGAAAAAACAAAAGGGTGAAGAAATTGGAATTAAAGTAGAAATTGAACAATTTCCTGAAGATGTTGAAATTTCAATTGTAGAAGAAGCCATCCAAAAAGCATCTTCCGATGTTATGGTAAGTGGAATCATAATCCAGCTCCCTGTAAAAAATTTTAAAATCAAAAGTTGCTTTCAATTAATACCAACTTCAAAAGATGTTGATTGTCTTAACCCAACATCACTTGGACTTTTATGGCAAAACGATAAAAAGGTATTAATTCCTGCCACTGTAAAAGCGATTGTTAAGGTACTTGAAAATATTTCCTCTTTAGAAAAAGCGAGTTCATTAAAAGAATTTTTAACAGGCAAAAATGTTTTAATAATTAATCGTTCTTTGATAATAGGGAAGCCATTATCGGCAGTTTTATTGAATAATGATGCCACTGTGACCATTGCACATTCTGGGACATTGTCTCTAGAAAATTTATTCGTAAATGCTGATATTATTGTCTCGGCTACAGGACAAGCGGGCTTTATTAATAAGTTTTCATTAAATAAAGGAGTGATTTTGATTGATGCTGGTTTTAATTATCTTAATGGTAAACCAGTTGGAGATGTATTTATTACACCAGAAATCGAAAATCAATGTTCTTATTTGAGTCCGGTTCCAAGTGGTATTGGACCAATAAGTGTCTCCTGCCTTTTAGAAAATACTCTCTTAGGCACAAAAAAGTAATTTTGAAAAGAAATCTCTTTTTCCCGCAAGGATACTTATTTTTTAAAAATGTATTTTGAAGTGTTAACTGTCAGTCCCTTCACACTTCGTTCTGCGAAATGCTAAAACAGAAATAATGTGATTTGTAGCAGAACAATTATCTGAGGTATGAACAAGACACCAAGCCAACAGAACACTCTGGTCTGCGACAAGAGTTAAGGTTATTAAGACAAAGACCGAGAGTTTGTTCACACTTCGGTCTGCGAAGATTGAAAACAAAAGAAATAAGATTTGTAGCAGAACGATAAGCCGAAATAAAAGCAGGTAAACAAATAAATCAATAGAAGTGTTGAGCTTGTTATACTTTTGTCAAATATTCAATATTAAAGTTACCATTTGACTTTAGAGCTCCATAAAGCATTCTTACGAATTTCCTTGCCAGTATTACTAATACTTCTAAATATCTTCTT
>Ga0315273_10010749_pt1 | contig 11690 bp, 17 predicted proteins | sample YL17G02_0_MG_FD_205753 | JGI IMG/M metagenome (GOLD analysis project Ga0315273, IMG submission 205753) | Sediment microbial communities from Yellowstone Lake, YNP, Wyoming, USA - YL17G02_0 | ecosystem: Environmental > Aquatic > Freshwater > Lake > Sediment | place: USA: Wyoming | collected... | reverse complement strand
TTTTTACCCCTGTCCTTGCCGGCTATGATGAGCACAGTATCATTCTTATGAATTTTCATCTCAAAGCACCTCTGGAGCGAGGGAAATAATCTTCATAAAATTCTTATCCCTTAATTCTCTTGCCACCGGTCCGAAAATACGTGTCCCCTTCGGGTTGCCCTTGTCGTCCAGTATTACCGCAGCATTATCATCAAAACGTACGTAGGACCCGTCCGGCCTGTGGTGGTGCTGCGCAATCCTGACGATAACGGCCTTGACGACATCACCTTTCTTAACCATGCCACCAGGTATGGCACGCTTCACGCTGCAGGTTATCACATCACCTACAGAAGCATAGCGCCTGCGTGTGCCCCCCGGCACACCTATACACATCACCTGACGCGCACCCGTATTATCCGCAACTTTTAGTCTGGTTAACGTCTGAATCACTTCAGTTCTCCTGGTTTGTCTGTGCTAAATCGTCCTTTAAGATACCAATTATGTCTGCTTTTTGAATTATTTCCACGATCCGCCACCTTTTGTCTTTAGACAGCGGCCGGCTTTCAACAATTTTTACCACGTCACCGATGTTGCATATATTGCCCTCATCATGCGCCTTAAAACTGGAGGAATGCCTGACAACCTTGTGATACAGTGGATGCCTGCGCAGGTTCTCAACCCGCACGACAACCGTCTTTTGCATCTTATTGCTGGTTACTTTACCGATCCTGATTTTCCGGTTCTTTTCCATTTTTTATTTCTTGCCAAGCTCCCTCTCGGTTATTATCGTGTTTATCCTGGCGATCCTTTTCTTTACCCTGGGCAGCTCGCGGTGATTTACCAGTTGCTTGGTTGCCAGCTTGAAGCGCAGGTTAAACAACTCTTGGTGAGCTTCCTCCAATTTTTTTTGCAGTTCGGCGTCGCCAAACGCCCTGATTTCACTGAGTTTCACTTTTTGCCTCTTCTTTAAGTGTTACACGTGCTACAAACCTGGCTTTAATGGGCAATTTATAGGCTGCCATGTTAAGCGCTTCTTTAGCCATATTTTCCTTGATGCCGCCAATTTCAAATAGCATCCTGCCGGGTTTTACCACAGCCACCCAGTGGTCAACTGAGCCCTTACCGCTGCCCATACGGGTTTCCGCCGGCTTCTTGGTGACCGATTTATCCGGGAAGATCCGGATCCATACCTGTCCACCGCGGCGCAGGTAACGCACTATTACGCGTCGGGCGGCCTCGATTTGCCTTGACGTAATCCAGTGACCTTCCTCTGCCTGCATACCGAAGTCACCGAAGACAATAGTATTACCGGATTGTGCCTTGCCACGCAGGTGGCCACGGTGGCACTTACGATATTTCACTCGTTTCGGTTGTAACACTTTCTCTCCTTACTTCAGGTATAATGTTGCCTTTGTAAATCCAAACTTTGACACCGATGTTTCCCATGGTGGTAGCGGCTTCTGCCACGCCGTAATCAATATCTGCACACAGCGTATGCAGGGGTAACCGGCCTTCACGGACGGTTTCACGCCTGGCAATTTCAGCGCCTCCCAACCTGCCGGCACAACTTATCCTTATGCCTTTGGCGCCCGCCTGCCTGGTCTTGAAAGCTGCCTGTTTCATAGCACGCCTGAAAGCCACGCGCCTTTCCAGCGAGTCTGCAATATTACGTGCCACAAGTGCCGCTTCCGTCTCAGGTTGTCCAACTTCCTTTATCGATAATTTAACTTTCTTGCCACAGAGCTTTTCCAACTGAGATCTTAACTCTTCGGCACGCTGTCCGCCCCTGCCGATTACAATACCCGGGCGGGCCGTGAAGATGGTTACAACGATATCATTTCCCTGCCGGTCAAGCTCGACCCGGGCGACTGCACCTTCACGAAGCCTGTATTTTATTTCTTTTCTCAGTTTCAGATCATCATGCAGCGTCTCCATGTAATGCTTCTCATTAAACCACTTGGCCTTCCAATCGCGTATTATGCCGATCCTGAAACCGTAGGGATGAACTTTATGTCCCACTTATTTTTCCTCCTCGGAAACGAAAACCTTGATATGCGTAGCACGTTTCAATATAGGGCTGAAACGGCCCCGGGCCTGAGGCCTGAACCTTTTTAATGTGCGGGCTTCGTCAGCCACGATATAAACGACCTTTAATACAGATGGATCCATCTGGTAGTTATTTTCCGCATTGGATGAGGCAGATTTAATAACCTTCGCAATAGCTTTAGCTGCAGGGGTGGGCGTAAACTTCAGTATATTAAGCGCATCTTCAACTTTTTTGCCACGCACCATATCCACCACAAGCTTCACCTTGCGGGGCGGTATTCCGATATCTTTAGCTACTGCTCCAACTCTCATCTCTTACCTGCTTATTTCTTCTTGACCGGCGCTGCGGCGACAGACTTACCAACATGACCGCGGAATGTGCGGGTCATGGCAAACTCGCCCAGTTTATGGCCAACCATATTTTCAGTTATAAAAATCGGTACGTGTCGCCTTCCATCATGCACACCGATGGTGTGGCCGAGCATTTCCGGCATAATAGTCGAAGAGCGTGCCCAAGTTTTAATCACCTGTTTTTCGCCCGTCTTATTAAGCGCTTCTATTTTCTTCAGCAACTTCGGATGACAGTATGGACCCTTTCTCGCTGAACGTGACATACTTTATTTACCTCTTTATTTATCGGCGTACCGGCGCCTTACAATCAGTCTGTCAGATGGTTTGCCAGCACGTGTCCTGTGTCCCAATGCTGGCTTGCCTTGCGGTGTCTTGGGAGGCATACCGCGCGGCGACCTGCCTTCGCCACCACCATGCGGATGATCACGGGGACTCATAGCAGAACCCCTCACCTTGGGCCGCCTTCCCAGCAAGCGTATCCGTCCTGCCTTACCGTGTTTAATATTCTGGTGGTCAAGATTCCCAACCTGCCCTATGGTAGCTCTGCATTCATTAATAAAGCGGCGTACTTCCCCGGACGGCAAACGCACCGTAGAGTATTTATCCTCTCGGCCCAGTAACTGAGCAGATGTGCCAGCGCTCCTTACTATCTGACCACCCTTGTTAGGTTCAAATTCAAGGTTATGTATCATGGTCCCAGCCGGGATAATCCCCAGCGGCAGATTATTACCAGGTTTAATTTCGGCACCTTCACCGGCTAATATGGTATCGCCGACGCCCAATCCAAGCGGGCAAAGCATGTAGCGCTTTTCGCCGTCGGCATAAAAAATCAAGGCAATGCGTGCAGACCGCCCGGGATCATATTCAATGGCCGCCACCTTGCCGGGCACTCCAAGCTTATTACGCTTGAAATCTATTATGCGCGTTTTGCGCTTGGCCCCACCGCCCCTGTGGCGCACCGTTATAACTCCCCTGCTATTCCGGCCTGCTTTCTTTTTCTGCGGCACTAACAAGGCCTTTTCCGGCACCGTTTTGGTAATATCATCAAACGATATTTTTACCATTCCGCGGCGCCCGGGGGATGTAGGGCGAAATGTCTTTAAAGCCAAATCTAACTACTCCTACCTTTTTATGAATGGCGTTTTTGCCATCGGTTCTTTCTCAAGAGCTTACGATGCTTATGCTTCGCCATCTTTTTTTTACGTTTCTTTATAACAGAACCCAATTTCTACTCCTGTTATCTTAGACTCCCTCAAAGAATTGTATTTTATCGCCTTCTTTGAGTGTCACTATTGCCTTTTTCCAGGGAGGGCGCTTCACTTCTCTCCTGCCCATGCGTTTAGTTTCACCGGGCACCTTGATAATATTGACGCCCAGCACCCCCACTTTAAAGGCTTTTTCAACGGCCTGCCTGACCTGGTCCTTTGATGCCTTTTTATCTACTTCAAAAACGTACTTATTGCTTTCTGAAAGCCGTGTGCTCTTTTCAGTTATGAGCGGCCTGCGTAAAACTTCATATAAATTCATGTTGCTAATAACCCTCTTAGAGCCTTATCCTGCTTTTTCCTTGCTCTTTTCGGCCGCTTTCTTATCCCACAACTCTTCAATGCGGCGTACGGCAGCAACATCCAGCACCAGCATTTTATAAGAAAGCAGGTCTGCTACGTTCAGCATCGAAACCATGGTCGTTTTTATACCCGGCAGGTTAGAGCTTGCCATCGTAATATAGTCATTGCCTATAGCAACCCCGATGATGGCGGTGCTTTCAATACCGAGACAATCCAAGATCTCCGTCATTAGTTTAGTCTTGGGTTCTTTAAGTTCAAGTTTCTTCAGGACTTTGACCTCGCCATCGCGGACCTTACCTGAGAGCACGCTTCTCAAAGCAAGCCAGCGCATTTTTTTAGGCATATCCTGACGGTAGCTCCGGGGATGCGGTCCGAACACTACTCCGCCGCCCTTCAGCAACGGAGAATTGGCGCTGCCGCGCCTGGCCCTGCCCGTATGTTTCTGAGCGTAGAGCTTCTTGGTGCTCCTTGTAACGTCAGAGCGTGTTTGTGTATCCGCATTACCCTGACGGCGGTTGGCTAACTGCCTGAGCAGTGCCTGATGCACCACCGCTTCATTTACGGTTAGCCCAAACACGTAATCGCTGACCTTTATTTTGCCGGTCTTGGCGCCTTTTAAATCAAATACTTCAAAATCCACTGCAGTAACCTTTTAAGCTGCTTTCTCTATCAGCAGTATCCCGCCCTTTGCGCCGGGTACCGCGCCCTTCAGCAGCACAACATTTTTCCCTGTGTCAACCTCAACCACTACGAGGTTGCGGGCTGTTACCTTGCGGGCGCCCATATGCCCGGCCATGCGCAAACCTTTTAATACGCGGCCCGGGGTGGTAGTGCACCCAACCGAACCCGGTGCGCGGTGCCTGTCGGACTGGCCGTGTGTCTTTGGCCCGCCGCGAAAATGATGCCTTTTTACGCCGCCGGCAAATCCTTTACCCTTGGAAATGCCTTCCACCTGTACAACGTCGCCAGCTTTGAACATACCTGCATCTATCTTTTGCCCGACCTGGTAATCTTTCACATCATCGATGCGCAGCTCGCGTAAATAGCGGTAACTCCCGTTATCCTTCAAATGGCCTTTCTCGGCCTTGCTCAGCTTCTTAGACTCACCGAAACCGATCTGGACTGCGTTGTATTTATCTTTTTCCATCGTCTTGATCTGCGTAATGCAGCATGGGCCTGCTTCGATAGCCGTTATGACGATCTCGAGATTATCCCTGTATAACTGTGTCATTCCAATTTTTTTACCAAGTATGCCTGCCATATCTTACATTCCTACAATCTAATATCAATTTCCACGCCTGAGGGCAATTGCAACTGTGTCAAAGCGTCAATGGTCTTAGCGGTCGGCCCGACTATATCAATCAGCCTCTTGTGAGTGCGTATCTCAAACTGCTCACGGGAATCCTTATCAATAAAACCTGACCTGATGACACAGAATTTCTCAATTCTCGTCGGCAGCGGAATCGGCCCTATGACCTCGGCTCCCGATTTAATAGCGGTTTCCACAATCTGCCCAGCAGATTGGTCGACCATCCTGTGATCATATCCCCTCAGTTTAATTCTTATCTTCTGCTTGGTCATTTACCTACCCTTTGATTTAGCTAACATTTCTTCAAGAATACTGGCCGGGACCACGCTGTACTGCTGGAATTCCATTGAAGACGTAGCCCTGCCCTGTGTAAGCGAGCGTAAGGTCGTTGTGTAGCCAAAAGATTCGGCCAGCGGGACAAAGCAGTGTATAACACACGTCTCACCATGCGTCTCAATGCCCTGCACCTGTCCGCGCCTGGAATTGATATCGCCGATTACATCACCCATGAAAGCCGAAGGCGTCACTACTTCCAGCCTCATAATGGGCTCGAGCACTACCGGTTTCGCTTTGGAAACGCCCTCTTTCAAGGCAAATGAACCGGCCATTTTGAATGCCATTTCCGACGAGTCAACCTCGTGCTCGCTGCCATCAAATACCGTAACTTTTATATCAACCAGCGGATACCCGCTGACTCCGCCCGTATCCAGCGCCTCACGTACACCTGCTTCAATCGCCGGTATGTATTGCCTGGATATATCGCCACCGCGCACCCCATTAACAAATACAAATCCGCTGTTGCGTTCTCCCGGCTCAATTTTGAGCCAGCAATGACCGTACTGGCCGTGCCCGCCGCTCTGGCGGATAAAGCGGCCTTCTGCCTCAACCGGCACTGTTACAGTCTCCTTATAGGCTACTTGTGGCTTCCCTACCCTGACCTGTACTCCAAATTCCCTCATCATACGGTCGACCAGGACTTCGAGGTGTAATTCACCCATGCCTGAAATAATTGTCTGACCAGTCTCCTCGTTGGTGCGGATTTTGAAAGTGGGGTCCTCTTCCGCCAGCCTTCCCATGGCATCGCCCAATTTATCCTGGTCTGCTTTGCTCTTGGGCTCAACGGCCATGGAAATTACCGGTTCGGGGAATTTTATGTCCTCCAGCAATACAGTCTGACCTGCCCCGCAAAGCGTGTCACCGGTAAAGGTGTTCTTTAAACCAAGCGTGGCTGCAATGCTGCCCGTATCTACTTCGTCAATTTCTTCGCGCTTATTAGCATGCATCAACAGCAGCCTGCCCAGGCGTTCCCTGCCCTGCCTGCTGGCATTATGTATCTGGGCGCCAACTTTGATGCTGCCCGAATAAACCCTGAAATAAACCAGCCTTCCTACAAATTGGTCTGAAACTACTTTGAATGCAAGTGCTGTGAAGGGCTCATCATCGCTGGCCGTGCGGATTACTTCCTGGCCGGTCGAGGTATCAATGACTTTTAGCGGTGGTTTATCCAGCGGTGACGGCAGGTAGTCAACAACAGCATCCAGCACCAACTGGATACCTTTGTTGCGCAGGGCAGTACCGCATACTATCGGCACAATCCTGTTAGCAATGGTAAGCCGCCTGATTGCGGCCTTGATATCTTCTTCGCTGATTTCCTGGTTATCAACATATCTGAGCATCAGCTGGTCATCATTTTCTGCCAGCTTTTCGATCATACCATGCCTGGCCCTGGCTGCCCGCTCTTTCAAATCTTCAGGGATCTCAGCTTCCGCCGGCTCTTCCGTGACCTCATCAGGGAATACCCAGGCCTTTTTGGCCACCAGGTCAACCACGCCGCGGAAAAGGTTCTCCTTGCCCATGGGAAGCTGTATAGCCACAGTCTTTGCCTTGAGCCGCTCTTCAATCATGCCGATGGTCCGCTCAAAGTCAGCTCCAACCCTGTCCATCTTGTTGATGAAGCATATCCTGGGCACGCCGTACCTGTCAGCCTGGCGCCATACGGTTTCGGACTGCGCTTCAACTCCGGCTACAGCATCCAGCACCACCACACCGCCATCCAGCACGCGCAGGCTGCGCTCGACTTCAGCGGTGAAATCAACATGTCCGGGGGTATCAATGATATTAATGCGCTCTTCTTTCCAGTGGCAGGTGGTGGCAGCGGATGTTATCGTAATGCCGCGTTCCCTTTCCTGCACCATCCAATCCATAACCGCCGTGCCATTATGCACCTCGCCAACTTTGTAGGTCCTGCCGGTATAGAAAAGTATCCTTTCAGTGGTTGTAGTTTTCCCGGCATCTATGTGGGCGATAATGCCTATATTCCGTATTTTATCGAGCGGAAATGATCTTGTCACTTTATTAACACCCTGGCCTGATTTCGGCCGGGATTCCTTAATTCCAGCTATTACCATTTGTAATGCGCAAATGCCTTATTTGCCTCAGCCATCTTGTGGGTATCCTGCCTCTTCTTGATGGAATTACCCTGACCCTGTGCTGCATCCATCAATTCTGCGGCCAGCTTTTCGGCCATCGACCTTCCGCCGCGGTCCCTTGCGTAAGTAATGATCCATTTCGTTGCCAGAAACTCGCCGCGCTCCTGGCTGACTTCAATAGGTACCTGGTATGTTGCACCACCCACGCGCCTCGATTTGACCTGCAGGTTGGGGGTGACATTCTTCATAGCCTGCTCAAAAACCTGCAGCGGCTCAGTCTTGATCTGCTTGCTGATGCGGTCAAAGGCATCATAAACAATGCCCTGAGCAATAGATTTCTTGCCCATATACATTATCTTATTAATAAATCTGGCAACTACCGCGCTCCCGTATTTAGGGTCAGGGCTGACTTCTTTGTTTACAAATTTGGCTCGCCTCGACATATTATCTCCCGTTATATTTAGCTGGCTGCAGCAGGCTTCTTGGGCGCCTTGGCGCCGTATTTGCTGCGTCCCTGCCTGCGCTTGTCGACTCCCGCAGCATCGAGCGCACCGCGAATAATATGATATCGAACGCCCGGCAGGTCTTTAACCCTGCCGCCGCGGATAAGCACCACCGAGTGTTCCTGCAAATTATGACCTTCTCCAGGTATGTATGCCGTGACCTCGATATGGTTGGTCAGCCTTACGCGGGCTATTTTGCGCAACGCCGAATTAGGCTTCTTGGGAGTCATGGTTTTAACCTGTACGCAGACCCCGCGCTTCTGAGGTGAACATACGCCCTTCCTCGATTTGTTCTTGAGCGTATTGTATATCACCTGCAATGCGGGAGACTTGGTCTTCCTGGCTACCTTGCGGCGGCCTTTTCTGACCAGCTGGTTTACTGTCGGCATACTATTCTCATCCTTTTGTTATTATTCCCAAATTTTCGGCAAATTAAAAAGCCACCCAGTTGACCCCGGACTACTTCCCGATCTGGCCCACATCCCGGTTCAACCAGCCGGCTTAATCAATATCCAGGTAATCCAGAACCTGCGCTGAACCTATGAATATTAGCGTAAGTTTGCAACGAAAAGAAATAATATCACAGGAATTCACTCCCTGTCAACAATACGAGTGTCAACGCCGCCAATAATGCGATAATTAAACCTGTAATCGCACAGTCCGCTTTTGTATGCACGTGGGGCGGCGGTTATAATTTAAGCCTCAACAGATATGCTGCAAATTGAAGACTCCATATTTCACAGCGTGGTAAAACCGGCCCGCTATACCGGCGGGGAATGGAATTCCATGCCTAAGGACTGGGATGGTGTTGCCGTGCACGTAGCACTGGCTTTCCCCGATATCTACGAGGTGGGGATGTCCAACATGGCAATCCCCATTCTCTACGAGCAGCTTAATAATATGCCCGGCGTCCTGGCCGAGCGTGCCTATGCCCCTTGGTCAGACATGGAAATGCAGCTCCGCCAGCATAATATCCCGCTTTACAGCCTGGAGACTCGCCGGCCGTTGAAGCAGTTCGAGGTTATCGGTTTCTCGCTGGGATACGAGCTCAGCTGCACCACGGTGCTCAACATGCTCGACCTGGCCGGCATGCCGGTATTCAGCCGCGACCGGGATAGCTCATATCCACTGGTCATCGCAGGTGGTAGCTGCGCTATGAACCCCGAACCCCTCTCCGATTTTATCGATGTCTTTTTCGCCGGTGAAGCCGAGGATGCCATGCATGGACTGATAGAGGCTGTGCACGCCTGTAAAAAGGATAAGGATGCATTGCTGCGCCGGCTTTGCGGGCTGCCGGGGATCTATGTGCCGCGTTTTTATTCCCCTTCCTACCGGCCGGACGGCACGCTGGCTTCTTTACAACCCGTTGATGGCAATTCTCTTCCAGTTGTCGAGCGTGTTATAGCTAAAGAGCTTAAACCGGTGATCAGGCCGATTGTACCTTATATAGAGGTTATCCACGACCGCGCTGCCGTTGAAATCCAGCGTGGCTGCAGCCGTGGTTGCCGCTTCTGCCAGGCCGGTATCCTTTACCGCCCGGTCAGGGAGCTGCCTGAAGACCAAGTGCTGGAAGCCGCCGGATGCCTGCTGAATAACTGTGGGTATAATACACTGTCGCTGGTCTCCCTCAGTTCCGGTGATTACAGCAACATAAACCACCTGGTGGCCAGCCTCACAGCCAAGTACACCCGCGAAGGGATAAGCATCTCACTGCCCAGCCTGCGATTGGATAAATCATCTATCGACCTGATCGATGCCCTGCCTTCCGGCCGCAAAACCACACTTACCTTCGCGCCGGAAGCTGGCAGCGAACGCCTGCGCGGGGCTATCAATAAAATGATGCCACAGCAGACCATGATGGAAACATTTGCCGCCGCCTTCGAAAAGGACTGGATGAACCTCAAGTTATACTTTATGGTAGGCCTTCCCTCCGAGACGCATGACGACGTCAGGGACATCGCCGGCCTGGTAGAATCGGTCAGCCGCCTGGGCAAGTCTGTACGCGGCCGGCCGCCCCGCGTCCGGGTCTCGGTCTCATCCTTTGTGCCAAAGCCACATACCCCATGCCAGTGGTCGGGACAGGACAGGGAGGAGCAGCTTAACGGGAAGCACAGCCTGCTTCAGAACCAGTTGCGGCGCAGCAACGTTCAGCTTTCCTGGCACGATCCTAAAACCAGTCTCCTGGAAGCCGTGCTCTCCAGGGGCGACCGACGGCTGGGAGCTGTCATCTACACCGCATGGAAAAAGGGCTGCCGGCTGGATACCTGGAGCGAGTTTTTCGATTTCCAAAAATGGCAGCAGTCGTTTGAAGAATGCGGCATCGACCCCTCCTTTTACGCCCACCGCGAGCGTAATCCGGGGGAGACGCTGCCCTGGGAACATATCAGTTCCGGCGTCAGCAGCGCCTTCCTGGGCGCTGAGAGGCAGAAGATGCTGGCCGGTGACCAGACCGCCGACTGCCGCCTGGACGATTGCAACCTCTGCGGCCTGCAGGGCAGGCAACCATCGTGCCGGGCAAAAGCACAAAAAACTAAAAATAAGCCTGAAATTTGACTTTGAGGTTCAAACAGGATAATCTTTATCCTTTGTTACTAACTCTGGAGAAGGACAATGAATAGACTCGAGCTTGAAGTATTAAAAAGAGAAACTAAGGGGAAAAAGGTACGGTTCCTGCGCAGGGGTGGGCTAATACCCTGCAACATCTATGGCCACGGCATGGAATCGCAGCCGGTGCAGGTGGATGTCCGCAAGCTGGGCCATGTGCTGGCCAGGGCCGGTGGGACCGATCTTATCTCGATCAAAATAGGCGATACTGCCTCACCTGGCATGGTAATTATCCGCGAAGTGCAGCGCAACCCCATGACCGGCGAACCTATACATGTTGCCTTCTACCAGGTTAACATGTCCGAAAAACTGAGGGCAGAGGTGCCGCTGGTATTCATCGGCGATGCGCCGGCGCTCAAGCTCAAGAACGTTTCCCTGCTGCATGCTATGAATACATTGCAGATCGAGGCACTGCCCGACGACCTGCCGCATAAAATCGAAATCGATATCTCCAGCCTGGCGCTGCCGGAGCAGTCCCTGCACGTGAAAGACCTCAAGGTCAGCGATAAAATCACCATCCTTGCCGACCCTGACCAGATGCTTATCAAGGTCGCTGAAGTCCGCAAGGCGGTCGAAGAGGCTCCGGCTGAAGCTGTTGTGGAAGGCGAGGCGGAAGTGGCTGGTGAGAAGAAGGAAGAAGAGGTGGCTGGTGAGAAGAAGGAAGATAAGCGTGAAGGGTATCCCTTAAAAGAGAAGAAATAACCCGCTTTTCAAAGCCCCCTCTATCGTAGAGGGGGCTTTTTCTTTTATTGCTACTTGTGTTTTTGCACGAAATCCCCGAGTTCCCGCAGGTATTGCTCCATTCCTTCGCTAAAAATGGTGTTATGGTCAGCCTCCGGGATGACCACCATCTTTTTATCCGCCGAAGCGATATTGCGGTAGATTTTTTCACCCTCAGCCA
>Ga0315273_10010747_pt1 | contig 11692 bp, 8 predicted proteins | sample YL17G02_0_MG_FD_205753 | JGI IMG/M metagenome (GOLD analysis project Ga0315273, IMG submission 205753) | Sediment microbial communities from Yellowstone Lake, YNP, Wyoming, USA - YL17G02_0 | ecosystem: Environmental > Aquatic > Freshwater > Lake > Sediment | place: USA: Wyoming | collected... | reverse complement strand
AAAACAGCTTCTACGAGATCTCCGATTGTCTTTTTGTTAAGCTTGTAATATTTCTCTAAAACCCAGACCATCTCTAAAACTGCAATTGGTAGTATATAAAGAACAACCTCTTTTCGTTGAGCCTTTTCAAGGAGCTTTTCACAGGCCATTCTTTGCAAATCATCATCTTTAACTATAAGCCTGATCAATACATTTGTATCAACAAATGCCTTAAACACGTTCTTTCACTGCTTCCTCTATTGCTTTTTCTATCATCTCTTCTATGGGGATATCTGGCTTGGGCAGGAAACCAATATAATCAAATATGGTTTTGCCTTTTTTTAGAATAATTTCCCCATCTTTTTTCTCGATGACAAGAGTATCTCCTTCCTTAATATGCAGGCTATTTCTTATTTCCTTTGGAAGCGTTATTTGTCCTTTCGGTAATACTTTTACTACTTTCATAAATCCTCCTACTAAATTACCTATACCTACTTTTATATAGTAGTAGCACAAATATGAATACTTGTCAATATCGTATGTACTACATATTGTATGTACTAATGTGCTGTCCCTAACAGATCTATACATTATTATCTTTCGTCATTCCCGTGTAAACGGGTCACCTCAGCGACTCGTCCGCACTCAGGCGGATTCGCCGAGGAGAACCGAGGCGAGAATCCGGTGGCTTTGGTTCTGGATTCCTGCTTTCGCAGGAATGACAGATGGAATAAAGGTACTTATGGGACAGGACAATAGCTTAATTTTATCAGTATCCTTGATGTACCCTCCCCTTATCTTTTCGCCTCGGTCGCCTCGGGCGACTCGCCGAGGAGAGCGAATCCGCCTGAGTGCGGAAAGGGGAGGAATAAGCCCCCTCTTAAGTTAAGAGGGGGGAGGGGGAGTTATTCAATCCCACCCGTCAGTGAAGGACAACAATATTTTAGAGACTTTTTGGGGCCAAAGACGGATGGGGGTTAAGGGGACTGTTTATTTTTTGCTTTCCCTATGGTAATCCTTATTTTTAAAAGGTCACCAAACATCTGAAGAGAATCTTTAACTGGATTCACTTTGGATTCAGGTGAATTGATCCATCTCACAGGCGCCTCTACTATCTTGCACCCCTTTTTTTTACCAATGGCAAGGACCTCAACATCATAAGCGAACCTGTCTATCTGTGCCTCCTTGAACAGGCTCCTGGCTATATCTCCCCGAAAAACCTTAAAACCGCATTGAGTGTCTTTGAAATCTTCCATTACCAGTACCTTTACTAACTTATTAAAAAACTTCCCCATGCTCTGTCTCCACCAGGGTTGTTTCTTGACAATCTCACTGAGAGCAAGTGCTCTCGAACCAATAGCTATATCATAGTTATGGTTATAAATGAGCAGCAATAATTTGGAAAGTTCTTCGATTGGTGTAGAAAGGTCGGCATCTGATAGAAGTATTATCTCGCTTTTCGATGCAAGCACCCCTGTTCTTAAGGCATGTCCTTTCCCCTTGTTCGGTGAATAATGGATAACTTTGAGATGCGGTATATCCTTGATTAAGTCTGTTACTGCTGCGTAGGTACTATCTGTACTCCCATCATCAACAACAATTATTTCATAGGGGATATTTTGCTTATTTATATATTCTTTAATCTTTAATAACGATGGTATTATCCGCTTTTCTTCATTGAAAGCCGGGATAATTATTGAGATGCTACCGGGGGAGATTTGCATATACTATCATTATCGGGTAAATTCTTAAAAGGATTCCAGGATTCAAGGATTCAAGGGTTTGGTTTATAGATTTCATTTATTAAGAAATACCTAAAGCTCGTTTGATACAATCCAGAAATTTCTTTATTTCTGACATCCTATTCAAAACATCATTACATAAAGCCAGGTAATCTATCTTCTCATAATCATGCGCAAGAAAGTTTCTGAAGGACCCCATCTTTGCAAACTCGTAAGCAAAGTCAGATGGAATTACATTTGCTTCACCAAGGATATCAATAGTTTCCGAATAACTCTGCGGTGTCCTTAACCCCTTAAGTTTGATCATCATTTCTGCCAGAGAAATAGATGAATCAACACACAAATAAAGATAATGCAAAAGCGCTCCGCGATATATGGGGTCGCTGAGGAACTTTTTTAAACAATCATCTTTCATAGAATCAATTAATTCTAAATAAGCCTCAATTTTTTCAATCTTTATCAGAATTGTCTCTGTCATCTGCCGATTATGGCCTTTCTCTGTTCTCTGAAATCGATTGCAGAGTGCAACACACGAAGTTCAAATTCCTCTCTTCGGTCTTTGTTTTTGTCGATGACCAGAATGCCGTGTCTCACTATTGAATCCAATAAGATAAGGTTGTTTGCATTATTAAGAAGAACCAAATCTATTTTATCGGTTTTCAAAGCTCTTGAAAGGGCTGAATGGAGTGAGAGAAAGTCGTCAATGTCTGTATGTTTCTTATCTAAATAGACAGCGATATCCATATCGCTTGATTCTGTGATCATCCCTGCGATATGCGACCCAAATATATATGCGAACAAAACATTCTCTGATTTGCTCATCACTTGCAAGAGGATATCTTTAAGTTCACTGAGCTTTTTAGTCCTATTATCATCCATACCGAACTTTGTTCCAATGGTTGTCATTATCCGGCTTGGAGACTGTGTCGCAATTGTCATTCTGAGGCCCAAGCCGAAGAATCTCAGTCTTATACCGCATTGATTTCGTGAGATTCTTCACTTCGTTCAGAATGACAAATTCACATTTCAAGTAATTACGACACAGCCTCTTGACCGGATAATCCAGTTTTTTTTCTGGATTGCCCAATCCCCCGATCGGAGTCGAGGGCAGGCAAGTTGGGCAATGACAGAACTGATATTACTAAGGAGTTCATAAGTAAAACCACACCCCCTCACCCTTGCCCTCTCCCGCCAGGGGAGAGGGGCTTAATTATCTCCCCTCCCTTGAGGGTCGCAGACTCGCCGAGGAGAGGAGGGGATGAAGGGGAGGGTGATACATGTGGCTTTACTAATGACCGTGTTATCAAATAACTTTTAAGATGTTGGATAATTAATAGCATAGTTACTCTCTGCCGAATAAGGATTCCAGCCTATTGGCTCGTTGAGCCAAGGGCTCAAGTATGTTTGTTTTCTGTGTCTTTTCACTTGAACCCTTGACTCCTTGAATCCTGGAATCCTTTTCTATCGAATCCTTGGCCCCTTGAACCCTCGAATCCAGACCCCTCTTAATCCCCCCTTACCAAGGGGGGAAATACAGGGGGGTTATTTTCAGGTCACATTTCAACAAAATAGTTTTCCCAGGCGGTTACCACGCTTTCAGGGGTTAGTTGAGGAGTATGGTTATAGTAATGTGCATCGTCGATGACATGTTCTATGAGATCTCGCGGATGGCAGGCATTCAGTTTGACCCCGAGTTTTTTGTAGTTTTTCATAAGAAGGTCAAACACGTTCTTCTTGAATTCAATTCCATTAGCTGCGCAAATCTTCTTGAAAATTGCCTCATATTCATCCTCTGTTGGATGGTCTATTTTAATCTTATATCGTATTCTTCTTAAGAAGGCTTCATCCACAAGATGTTTCGGCTCGAGATTCGTAGCAAAGATGACGAGCTGATCAAAAGGCACGTCAAATTTCATACCTGTATGGAGTGTCATGAAGTCCGTGCTTCTATCAAGGGGTACGATCCATCTGTTGAGGAGATGCTGTGGCTCCATCCGTTGTCTCCCGAAATCATCAACGATAAAGAGGCCATTGTTTGCCTTTAACTGAAGAGAAGCCTCATAAAATTTGGAGATAGAGTTAAAGTCGAGGTCGAGTGTCTGCAAGGTGAGTTCTCCCCCGGTCATGATGAAAGGCCTTTTAATACATGTCCACCTCTGATCAATATCCTCCGCCTTATCAGCAGCGCAAGGGATATGATTTACAGGATCAAAGATAGTAATGATCTGACCTCCCACAATAAGTGCGTGGGGAATATATACCGTACCGGGAAGTATTTTCCCTATGGTCTCAGCTATGGTTGTCTTGCCGTTTCCAGCAGGGCCATAAATGAATATTGCCCTTCCACAGCTAATAGCAGGACCAAGACGTTTCAATAATCTTCCGCTTAATATAAGATGAGAGAAAGCTTTTGTTACGACTCCTTCATCCACAACAATGTTCCTCACTGTCTGGAACTCTATCATCCTCTTATAGTCATCTAAAGGGACAGGAGCCGGGCCAACATACCGGCATATTTCAAGGAGTTCTCCTGCCCTGTTTTTTCCTTGTCCGCTTATTGTGAAATTATATGTTGTTCTTGCGTACTCGGACGCTCCCTTGATTTCCACAAACTTTTCCCGTCTTAGTGCCTCTATTGCAGCATCTGCAATTGAGACAGGCAGTTTAATAGCCGCTGATAAGTCCGCAAGTTTGAAATCACCCATAAAAAGGATGTGTTTCAGCACGAGATCTGCTATAAAGGACGGGTCAAGCCCCGTTTGCTCGATTGATTTGGGACAATGCGGATATGCTTCAAGAAAAGTGTTCAATTCATCGGCTTTGATGAAGCCGAGAGCGACAAGGTTGTGGCCTAATCTTCCTCCGTGATATCTCTGTCTTTCGATGGCCTGGTTAAGTTGTTCCTCTTTGATGACATTTGCTTTCAGTAGTTTTTGGCCTAAGAATTCTGCCATTTCAAACCTCCACTGTTATTCATCCTTTGTCTCCTTCCATACAAATCCTGTTTTTTGATTAAATTTTGTCATCGTGTCTGAATTCTCTATTTTACCAGAGAAATGTTCTTCATCGTCCCAAAATATTGCCTCAGGGAGGATGAACTTAAATCGTACTGTTGTGTGAGGTGATAGTTCTACTGCTGCGTACTTTTTCGTCCGTTCTCCTTTTTTACCGGGGAAAATAAGGAACACAAGATCTGCTGCAAATGTTTCGTTCTCCTGATTTTGTATGGCAAAAGTATAAGCGCCTTCAGCAGTTCTCAAAACTGAAAACGTTTTCCTGACTGCTGAAGTATCTACGCTGTGTGCTTCTCTTGTTCCTTCTAAAAGGGATACCTCCGTCTGTTTTTCCTTTCTGTTAGCCATCGGATGAACATTCTTCAAAAGGCGCATTGAGATGTTTGAAATATCGGTCTCCTTCAGTTCTTTGGTTTCTATTTTTTCCTCTGCCTTTTGCTCAACCGTGGGAGGGGGAGGTTTATTGTCAGATTTCAGTACCTTAACAACAACAGTATCTCCGGATGATGAAACATCAAAAGGCATCTTCTCACTGAGTTCAAGTACGAGCCTGCTTTTATCCTTGTGTTTCCCTGAGCGGATTTCTTTGAGAGGCAATGCTACTTTTGATGGCAATTGGGCATGTATCACAGTTTTTGGAAAATCTATAACAATTCTGTTTTTGTCTAAGGAGAAGACTTTCGGAGCCATTGAACCGTTGCCCTTGATCTGGACTTTAATTCCATCACTAAATTCTTCCAAAGATATTTTAGTTATCTCTGTAGCTTTAGGCATATTTTTTTGTTTTGAAGCAGGCGGAGGCGCTGTAACTTTTTGTATCTGATGCTCAGAATGAATAGATAAAGACTTCCTTAAAAAGACTTCAATCTTGAGATCAACAGGAACCAGGACTTCAGAAACAGGTATGCCCATTCCATGACTTTTCTCTTCAACGATAGTTTTCCCTTCACCTTCTTGTTTTGCCTGAGTAATTGACTGCTGGTTTCCATTATCTTGTCCGGGAGCATAACCTTCATGCGAAGATGTTGTAGTTTGGTCAGGAGTTGAGCCGTTGCTTTCAGGCTTTCCTTTACCCTTGCTATTTACTGTCTCTTCTTTCAAACCTTTTGCAGAAGAAGCCTGCTTTTTATCAGTTCCAGCGCTCGGTGCTGTTTCCTTTTCTCCTTCAATCTTTCCCTTTTCCCTGGCAACATGTCCGATTTCTTGAAGCCCTGCGGCCTTATTAACCACAGGTGTGAAAACCTTCTCATGAGGCGGTGTTTTCTCTGTTAATGATGCTTCCTTTGTAGCGGAAACATCAGCTTCAGGCTTTTCACCTGCAGGAATTTCCTTCGGAGGTTCTTCAGTTTTTGCAGGTTCCTTAGTTTCTGTATCTTCGGGTGCCGGGGCAACAGCTTCCTGCAGAAATTTTTCATTCCTGGGTTCTGCTTTTTCCCCAGTTTCAGATTCCTGCGTTATTTTTGCAACTTGTACTGGTTTCTCAAGGGGTTTTTCCTGAGGAGGTACAATGGTGATATCCTCTTTTTCAACGATTTCTTTCCTGTCCGCCTTCGAGGGATCTGGTGAAGGAGGCAAAGGAGGCGCTTCTTTTGTTGGCGCCTCCGCTACTTTCTGCAGTTCTTCGGGTTCCTTAACTTCGGCTGCCTGAACTGGTTTCTCTTCAGGCACTTCTTTTTCCTTCAATTCAGTTTCTTTTTCAGATACCATTTCCTTTTTTGCTTGCAAGCTCATGGTATCTTTGCTCACGGCAGTTTCGGAAGTCTTGATATCTTTTAGCGTACGATGAGTCTCTGGCTTAGAATTTTTGATATTGTAAGCTGGGGAGGGTATTTTCGCAGTCATATCTATCCCACTCTTTATAGAAACAAAATAAGTTCCGTATGATCCGAATTGAAAGGTGGGTCTATGGAGAGGTAAAGAAAGAAGATAAATTAAAAGCAATGCATGGACCAGAAAGGAATTAAAAAAATAGGCCCTTATGCGCATAACCTTTTATAAAACAAAAAGATATCATTTGTCTACTCACTAAGACCAAATCCAGCAATAAAATAGTGAAAGCAAACATTATTGGTCATTGCGAGGTCGTTTCGACCGTGGCAATCTCATCGGGGGGAAAAAGATTGCTTCACTTCGTTCGCAATGACAACTTCTTATCACTGGATTCTGTCATGAGATTTATTCGGATGCCTTAGAACTCCAAACAAATATATAAAAGTCACAATGACAAGTGAAATCAATGAGATGACTTTCGCATAATATCTTACAGGTGTATCTTCAAAGAAAAGTTCTACTTTATGACTTCCCTCAGGAAGTTCTAACAACATGGATCCAGTATCTTTCTCGATAATGATATCACTCTGTTTGTTATCTATTTTGGCCTTCCAGCCAGGGTAGTAAAATGTAGAAAACTTTAGTGTCAAGGGAGTATTTCCCTTGGTTGACAATACACGCTGATTGGATTTCCAGTCAATAATGTCAACGGCACCTTCTCCTTTGACAATCTTGATTTTTTCCGCTGCCGGCAGCATCGCTTTAGGGTCATTCAACCAGACCGGTCGATACTCAACGGGTGCAAAGAGGCCGGGATGCATACGCCATTGATCGAGTTCTCCTTTCTTGAAAAAAGATATCTGAAGTATCATAACAAGAGATATGATAAGGAGAGGTATAAAGAGAATCACTGTGGATTTCTGCACCTTTCCTTTAAAATTACCTATCAGGTTCCCTGCAATAATGGAGACTGAGAATCCTGAAAATATTAACCATCTCCAGGGAAATTGCAAATTTGAAAACTCAGGCATGTATCCCCATATTAATGAAGAAACAGGTGTTGTAAGAAACAGACTGACAAAGAGCAACAAGACAAAAAAGATATTATCTGTTTTTATTAATTTCCTTTTGATAAGCAGAAAAGAGAATATCAAAAATGCTATCTCTACTATCGCAATTCCATGCACTGTTGGGTAAAACTCTCTGCTCAGAAGATTTTTATACAAGAACAAAAAATGGTCCCCGTAATTATAAATTTTAATTAATTCTAAATGGGTAAAACTCCTTTCAAAAATTACCGGTATCAAATAAATAGATGATAGGCCAATACCCAAGGCTGTGGCACAGAGCATTCTCCGTATTCCCTTCTTTTTCTCGATAAAGGATAAATACAACCCGTAGCCTACCATCACAAAAGTGAACATAAAGGCTGATACAAGATGTGTCAGTATAAGGCCTGCATAGGCAAGGCTTACAAATGCTATCGAGGAAAACTTCCTTTCAGAGAATATCTCTCGTATGAAAAGGAGAATCAAGGGGAACCAGATAAAGGCAAAGAGTTCCGGGACAACACCACGGCTGAATAGGTCAAAGATATGGTAGGATGTTGTCTGATAAAGAACTCCTGAGATCAATCCTGCTCGCTCACCATTAAGTTTTCTTGCAAAAAAATACATAGTTAGCCCGGAGAGAAAAAAGCTTAGATATATGGCAAGGTCTAAAGATAAGATTTGAGATTTTATCGGCATATTAATAAAACTGATCACATAGAAACTTAAAGGGGCATAAAATATAAACGTAGGGCTTCCATATCCAAAAGGCGTGTCTACCCAGCGTGGATATAGAATGCCTTCAGTTAATGCTTTATAAAACTGCTCTGACCATATGAAGTGCCACAGAATATCTTGTGAAATGATAAGACTATTTGAGAGGAAAAGGGGCAACGTTATTATTAAGGAAACCAGTAACAAGATAACTATCGACATATTATATCAAGCGAGAACTTTTACTGACCTACAGACTGGTTTAAGAAAGAATAGGGCAATCACCTTTAAAAAACACCTTCTTCCTCTAATTGAGAGTGTGGCAATATAGTTTCTGAACTCGATAATTCGATTTACCTCGTAAAGGAAGGATTTCTCAATAAAAAGGGCCATTTCAGTATCACCAATGCAAACCAAAGAACAAAAAGGCCGAATGAAATCAAGGCCGTTTTGCTCTGATATACTGAATCAATAATAAAATGATTGTTGACAATGCCTAAAAAGAAGAAAGAACTAATCATTAGGAATGACAAAATAATGCCTGCCAACAATAGTCTATTGCTTTTATGTGAAGAAGTTAGCAGATAGACAAAAGAAAAAGCGAGAAGTGTCAGGTGTTGGTACTCAAGCATATTCATTGTCAAGAAAACAGCGGGAATAGCAAAGGCAACAAGCAGGAGATAATTTGCTTCCCTTCGTGATCGATAACACATCCACGCCGTCATACCAGCAATCACTGATACATAAAAAATAAAATAGACTATATTAATATGGCTTAGTAAAAGATATGGTAAAGTGAAACCTGGTTCCCAATTGGTAGCAAAACTTAAACCCGAAATCCATTTTAGTGACCCTGGTGTAAACAATGAAGCTCCAATCGTTAATATGCAAACTGCAAAAATACGCCAGTTTTTTAGTCCCATCACCATTCCGATAGCAATAGGAAATAATTTAAAGACACTTGCTATTCCAAGAAGAAAACCAGAGAGGGTCGGTTGTTTTTTTTCAGCTGACAAAGCAGAAAGAGTCACTAAAAAAAGCAATATGCAATCTAAATTTGCTAATCGTATGTCCTGAATAAAAGGCAACCAAAGACATGAAAACGCCAGGGGATAAGCGAACCAGCGTCCCGATGCCTTATTAAAACGCAGAATCATCGCAATGGCAGCAAGATACATTACACAATTTATTAGTATGAAGACTGCCTTTGCTACATGATAGGGAAGCAAGGCAAAAAATCCAAAAAGATATGCGACTGCAACTGAGTAAACGAAATCTGTATGATTATAAACTAATTCATTATGTCCCTTTGAACTATTGATAATATTGCCGACCTGATAAAATACCGCAAAATCAGTGCCAACTGTATAATACGATAAGAATACAGAGATGCTAACTAAAGCGATGATTGCGAGAGCAATTAATATGACCTTCTCAAAAAATCGAGGTTTATAAGTAGTTCTGCTAAAAAACCTTTCCTCGTGTTGCATTGTCTCGTCCGGAATGGTCATTGCCAGCCGTTATTGACTTCTTTTTTGTCTCTCCGGCGTCCATATTGCCCACTGAAAAGCTTGTATAACCGAGTCAGGCTTTAGGCCGCTTTCAAAAGAGATTGAAGTTACTGGTTTTATCAGTGTTACGCTCCCCGTAGTACACCCCGAGGATGTCCCGTGGTTTCGTTGAAGAAGGAGCAGCTCACGCATCATTCTAAGCAACTGCCTCCTTTCTGTCAAGGTCGCACCTAAAAGACACATTTTTGTGGCACCGATTTTTTGAAATAATCTGACACATATCACACAGGTGTGTTCGCGCAAGGGTCCTGGCGGTACAAAGCAAATCTGGCTCAACATAGGCATGCATATTTGAATCAGAAATCTTGCGGCGGCTGAAAGCCAGTCAATGTGTGTTCATAGGAACTATGATAGATTGTTAGCCCCTTGTGTATTCTATATGTCGCGAACACATAGAAAGGAGGCTAACACGGCTCAAAGAGGAGCCAACGGCTCATAGAGAGGCAAGGTGGGGTTATGACATACGCCGATCATGTGAAATTTGATAAAATGGAATGAATTGCATAGTATAAATGAGAATATCCGTAGGTCAGGAGAGAAAAAGAATAAAAAGGCTCCTTTACATCTCTACTATTTTTCTGAGTGCTTTTTTGCTGTTCCAGATCCAGCCGATGATTGCGAAGATGATTCTTCCCTGGTTCGGTGGCGTTGCCGCTGTCTGGATCACCGCCATGCTGTTCTTCCAGGTCGTACTCCTCGTAGGATATCTTTATGCACACTGGTCCATTCGCTGGCTCAATCATAGAATGCAGTTTGCAGTACATGCATTCTTGTTAAGCGCGAGCCTCCTTCTGTTGCCGATGACCCCGGCGCTTTCGTGGAAGCCAGCAGGAAGCGAAGAGCCCATAGCACGCATCCTGGGTCTCCTGACAGTTTCCGTGGGGCTTCCATACTTCCTGCTGTCGGCTACCAGCCCGCTCCTTCAGGCATGGTATGCGAGGAATTTCCATGGAGCAGTTCCTTATCGTCTCTTTGGACTTTCGAATTTGTCGTCGCTCTTGGGGCTTCTTGCCTATCCTTTTCTGGTTGAGCCGGCCTTTACGCTCCGGCAGCAATCAGAAGGCTGGTCTGTTGCCTTTGCCGTATTTGTAATCCTGTGTCTGATAGTTGCTATTGTGAGCAGCGGGAATGTGGCAACCGAGGCGGCACCGCAGGATAAAAAGGAGGTAGACAGAGCTGCATTGCACCCGCCCCTGATACGGGAACAGATAATATGGTTGCTCCTGTCGTGTTGTTCCTCTTCTCTCCTGCTTGCGGTGACAAACCATCTAACCCAGAATGTGGCATCCGTCCCTTTCCTTTGGATTCTTCCTCTCAGCCTGTATCTCCTTACTTTTGTCATTTGCTTTGACTACGAGCAGTTCTATAATCGGAAAATATTTTCGTGGCTTCTGATGTTTGCCCTTGCCGGGATGGCATACGGCCTCACAACATGGGGCTCGTATACCAGTGTGAAAGTGATCATACCTGCCTTCTCCGGGGGATTGTTCCTCTGTTGCATGTTTTGCCACGGGGAGTTAGTTCAGCGCAAGCCTGCACCCAAATATCTCACATCGTTTTATCTGATGATCTCTGTCGGTGGCGCTCTTGGCGGACTGCTTGTGGGGATAGTAGCTCCGCAAGTTCTGAACGGGTTTTTTGAGTTGAATTTAGCGCTTATTGCATGCGCGGTCCTTTTACTCTTTTTGCTTCCTCACCGGCAGTGGAAAGCTGCTGCGGTTGGGAGTATTGCGGTGGTCATATTCGTCACCATCTCTGCGTATTCGAATATAACCGGCTTTAAAAAAGCGCCGCGTGTGATGGAGAGGAACTTTTACGGGGTGCTCCGAGTCTTAGAATCAGATATCGGTACT
>Ga0315273_10010745_pt1 | contig 11693 bp, 14 predicted proteins | sample YL17G02_0_MG_FD_205753 | JGI IMG/M metagenome (GOLD analysis project Ga0315273, IMG submission 205753) | Sediment microbial communities from Yellowstone Lake, YNP, Wyoming, USA - YL17G02_0 | ecosystem: Environmental > Aquatic > Freshwater > Lake > Sediment | place: USA: Wyoming | collected... | reverse complement strand
GGCTCGGTCCGGCGGCGCGCCGTCTCGAAGCCGACGCCGGCGACGAGCACGCCGCCGACGAAGAGGAAGGCGCCGAGCAGGTGGACGAAGAGGGCCGCATTCTCCATCGCCACAACCCTACCGGGTGGGCATTCGAGTGATAACGCACTATTAACCTCGGCGTAACCGCCCCCCCACACGCGGCCCCTACCCTGGAGACATGCGAATCCTCGTGCTTGCCTCCGGACTTCTCTCGCTGCTCGTCCTCGTCGCGCCGATCCATCCGTAGACAGACCTAGCGGACGGTGAACGCCCAGGCGAGCGCCCCTGCGTGGGCGCCGCTCCTGGCGTAGGCGACAAGCGTGTGGCGTCCCCGCGCGACCCCCTTCGGGAGGTTGGCGTAGAGCGTGACCGTCCGGCCGCCGTTCACGGCAGCGCCCCGGAAGTCGAGCGCCTTGCCGTCGAGGTAGAACGCGCCGGTGTCCACGGGGTCCGCGAGCATCGCCTGGGCCGCGACCTGGAACACCTTGGCGTTCACCGAGCCCGATCTGGGCGCGATCGGCTCGACGAGCACACCCGGGTCGAACTCGAGCTTCCAGCGCCCGCCCTCGCGCAGCATGGCCCCCGCGTAGGGAGCGCCCGAGGTCGTCACGGCGACGACGGCGCCGCCGCTCGGGAACGGCTCGTCGACGAGCGCCCGGTGCGGCCTGCGCGCGGCGGCCGCGAACTCGGCGCCGGCGGGGCTCGCGGCAAACGCCGACGCGGAGCGGTAGTGCGCCCGCGTCGCCGCGGTGAGACTCGACCAGACGGCGGCCGAGTTCCCCGCCTTCGCCGCGGCCAGGATCTGCTCGAACGCGGCGCCGGGCCCGGGTGCCGCCGCCGCGGCGGGCACGACGAGCGCGAGCGCTGCGACGAGCGCGAGGAGAGCGCGGCGCCTCACGCCCGCCCCATCCGGTGCAGCTGGGCGTACACGGTCCGGGCTGTCTTCGCCGGCAGCCCGGGCACACCTTCCAGCTCCTCCTCGCTCGCGGCGAGGACGCGCTCCGGCGAGCCGAAGTGCTGCAGCAGCGCGCGCCGGCGGGCCGGCCCCACCCCGGGCAGGTCGTCGAAGACCGTCTTGAACGCACGCGTCTCGCGCCGCTGCCGGTTGAAGCCGAGCGCGAAGCGATGCGCCTCGTCGCGGACGCGCTGCAGGAGCTGAAGTCCCGGCGAGCGGCGGTCGAGGACGATCGGCGCCGGCCGGCCGGGGACGAATACCTCCTCGACCCGCTTCGCGAGCGCGATCACCGCGAGGCGGGGCAGCTCGTGGGCCTGGATCGCCTCCAGCGCAGCGGAGAGCTGGCCCTTGCCGCCGTCCACGACGACGAGGTTCGGCGTCGCGGCGAAGCTCTCGTCGTAGTCCTCGCCCGGAGTGCCCGCCAGGCGCGCGAAGCGGCGCGAGACTACCTCGGCCATCGCGGCGAAGTCGTCCATCCCCGCCTGGCCGCGCACCGCGAATTTCCGGTAATGCGCCTTCTTGGGCTGGCCGTCCTGGAACACGACCATCGAGCCGACGTTCTCCTCACCCATCGTGGTGGAGATGTCGAAGCACTCGATCCGCAGCGGCAGGCTCTCGAGGTTCAGCGCCTCGCGCAGCTCCTCGAGCGCCTCGACCCGGCGCATGCGGCGCGACTCGGCCCCGGCGACCTCGGCCTCGAGCGCGAGCTTCGCGTTCTGCCCCGCGAGCTCCTGCAGGCGGCGCTTGTCGCCGCGCTCGGCGGCGCGCACCTCGACGCGCGAGCCGCGGCGGCCCGAGAGGAACTCGGCGAGCGGGGCGAGGTCGCCGAGCCCGCGCGGCACGACGAGCTGCGGCGGCACGCTCGGAGACGAGCCGTAGTACTCGAGGCAGAAGGCCTCGAGGATCGTCTTCTCGTCCTGCCCGGCCACGTTCTCGAGGTGGAAGGCGTAGCGGTCGACCAGCTTGCCGTCGCGGAGCGGGAAGACCTGCACGGCGGCGCGGTCGGCCTCGATCGCGAGCCCGAGCACGTCCACCGTACCGACCGCGCGCCGGTCGGCGGCCTGGCGCTCGGCGAGGTGCTGGACCGCGAAGAGGCGGTTGCGGTGCCGGGCGGCCTCCTCGAAGCGCTCGTCCGCCGCGGCCTCGTTCATCCTGCGCTCGAGCTCGCGCAGGGTCGGCCGCGTCTCACCCGAGAGGAACTCGATCACGCTGTCGATCACCTCCCGGTACGCGTCCCTGGTCACGTACCCGACGCAGGGCGCGAGGCAGCGCTCGATGTGGTAGTCGAGGCACGGGATGCCCGAGTGCCGGCCCGGCTTCGGCCCCTCGCACGGCCGGTAGGGAAAGACCCGGTTCAGCACGTCGAGCGTCTCGCGCACCTTCTTCGCGTTCGCGTACGGGCCGAAGTAGACGACGCCGCGCCGGTGGCGCTCACGGGTGAACATCACCCGCGGGTACTCGTCCTCGACCGTGACCGCGATGTACGGGAAGGACTTGTCGTCGCGCAGGCGGACGTTGAACGACGGCCGGTAGCGCTTGATCAGGTTCTGCTCGAGGTGGAGGGCCTCGACCTCGGTTCCGGTCACGATCACCTCGACGCCCGCGACGCGCTCGGCAAGCTGCGCCGACTGCATGCGCCCGTCGCCGCCCTTCTGGAAATAGTGTCGTACCCGCGCCCGCAGCGACTTCGCCTTCCCGACGTAGATCACCTCGCCCCGCGTGTCCCGGAACAGGTACACGCCCGGCTTCGCGGGCAGCGCTTTCAGCTGTGCCTCGAGCGACGCGTTCTCCACGCGGTCTAGCCTAGCCCCCAGCTACGGTGCCCCCGTGAGGTGGACGCTTGCTGCCTGCGTGCTCACCGCTGCGCTCGGACTCGCCGTCCCGGCACACGCGGGCGGCCCGACGATGCGGGTCGGCGCCGTCGAGGACGCTCCCCGCTCGACCGACCTGGCGACCGCCAAGGCGCAGATGACCCTCGCCCGCCTCGCCGGCTTCGACTCGATCCGGATCACGGAGATCTGGGCCCCGGGCCAGACCGCGCCGACGGCGAACGACGTCACGGCCGTCTCCAACGTCGTCACCGCCGCGGGCCTCTCGGGAATCCGCGTCTTCGTGACGGTGATGCCGTACAACGCGGCGACCACGCCGCTCGGCGACGACGCGCAGGCCCAGTTCGCGGGGTTCGCCGCCGCGTTCGCGGCGCGCTTCCCGACGATCCGCGACATCATCGTCGGCAACGAGCCGAACCTGAACCGCTACTGGATGCCGCAGTTCAACGCGAACGGCTCCGACGCCGCCGCGCCCGCCTACGAGTCGCTGCTCGCCCGCGCCTACGACGCGCTCAAGGCGGTGTCCCCCAAGCTCCGCGTCTACGGCGGCGCCGTCTCGCCGCGCGGCGGCGACAGGCCCGGAACCATCCGCGACACCCACTCCCCCACCGTCTTCGTGCAGGACCTCGGCGCCGCGTACCGGGCCAGCGGGCGCACCGAGCCGATCATGGACGCCTACGTGCAGCACGTCTACGAGGACAACTCCTCGGCGCCGCCGACCACGCAGCACCCGAATACGACGACGATCTCGCTCGCCGACTACGCCAAGCTCGTGGTGCTGCTCGGAACGGCCTTCGACGGCACCGCCCAGCCCGGCTCGGCCCTGCCGATCCTCTACGGCGAGTTCGGGGTCGAGTCGCAGATCCCGCCGCTGGAGGCATCGCACTACACGGGCGCGGAGCCCACGACGACGAAGCCGGTCGACGAGGCGACCCAGGCCGCCTACTACAGCCAGGCGATCCAGCTCGCGTTCTGCTATCCGAACGTGATGGGGCTCTTCATCTTCCACGTCGTCGACGAGAAGGGGCTGCCGCAGTGGCAGTCGGGGATCTACTACCCGGACGGGTTGCCGAAGGCGAGCCTGATCGCGGTGCGCCGGGCCGCGGTGGAGTCTCGCCGCGGCGTGATCGCCCATTGCGACGGCCTCGCCCTGAAGGTGAAGGCGAGCGTGACGCATCTCGAGGCCACGCACTTCCGCGTCGCCTGCGACATCGACTGCACCTACACCGCACGGCTCCTCCGCATGCCGGCCGGAACGAGCGCGGCGACGGTGCGCGGACGGGTCACGGGAGGAGTCCCCGGCGGGATCCTCTTCCCCCGGCAGCGCCCCGATGTCTACCGGATCGCGGTCGCCCTCGTAGCGCCCGTCAACCCGGGGACGCCGACGAAGCTGACGGGGGCGCCGTTCCGCCTCCCGTGACGCCGCGGGGGGTACAGTTCGCGCCGTGGAGCAAGCAGCCCCGAGCGGCCAGTACATCGCCTACACCTTCTACAAGGTGGATCCGGCCTGGCGCCGCCTCCCCGACGAGGAGCGCGCGGCCGGGAAGGAGGCCTTCGCCGAGGTCGTGGAGGACTGGGCCGGTCGGATGGAGGGCCTGCGGGTCTACTCGGTCACCGGCGTTCGCCCCGACGCCGACTTCTTCTTCTGGAAGATCACCGACCGTTTCGAGGACCTCGGCGAGCTCGGCGCGGCGCTCAACGCGACTCCGCTCGCAGGCTGGCTCGAGACGCCGTACTCGTACCTCGCGACGACGAAGCCCTCGGTCTACACCGACAAGAAGCGCGTCCGCGCAGGGCGCGTGATCCCTCGTAATGCCCCTTATCTAGTGGTCTACCCGTTCGTGAAGACGCGCCCCTGGTACTTCCTCTCGTTCGAGGAGCGGCGCGACGCGATGAAAGAGCATGCGGACATCGGCTCCCGCTGGGTCACGATCACCAACCACACGACCTACTCGTTCGGGCTCGACGACCAGGAGTTCATGCCGGCCTTCGAGTGCGAGGAGCCGGCCGACTTCATGCACCTGATGATGACCCTCCGCGAGACCGAGGCCTCGCGCTGGACCGAGCGGGACACGCCGATCTTCGTCGGGCAGCTGATGGAGGTCCGCGCCGCGCTCGACGCGCTGGACGGCGCCTCCGCCCGCGTGCAGGCGTAGGGGCCTGTCCGGGGAGTGGCCGCCGACACCCTGATGGTGTTCGTCGAGATCCCCGGCGGGTCGCGCAACAAGTACGAGCTCGACCAGGAGACCGGCACGATCGTGCTCGACCGGCGCCTGTTCACCTCGATGAGCTACCCGGCCGACTACGGCTTCATCGAGGGCACGCTCGCCGAGGACGGCGACCCGCTCGACGCGCTCGTGCTCGTCGGCGACCCGACCTTTCCCGGGTGCCGCATCCGGGCCCGGGCGGTCGGCGTGTTCCACATGACCGACGAGAAGGGGCCGGACGAGAAGGTGATCTGCGTGCCGCTGCGCGACCCGAGCTTCATGCGGATCCACGACGTGCACGACATCCAGCCCGAGTTCCGCGACGAGATCGAGCACTTCTTCCAGGTCTACAAGGACCTCGAGGCGAAGAAGACCGAGACGCGCGGCTTCGGGAACCGCGCCGAGGCGGAGCAGATCATCGAGGAGGCCCGCGCGCGGCTATAGTGCGCCGGCTGTAGCGCGATGAGGCTCGCGCCTAACCGCTCTCCGGAGCTGATGGCCTCTACCACCAGGGTTCCGCCTACCAGGAGGTAGAGAGATGAGCGGTCTTGCAGTTGCGGCGATTCTCGCGGGGGCGATCCTCCTCGCCGGCACGGTCTCGGTCGAGGTCGGGCTCTCTGTCGCGATCGTCGAGCTCGCCGCCGGCTTCGTCGTCGGCAACGCGTTCGACCTCACGGCGCCCGACTGGCTCACCTTCATCGGCACCTTCGCGGGCGTCGTGCTTGCCTTCCTCGCCGGAGCCGAGGTGGACACGCCCCAGCTGCGGCGCGAGTGGCGCGCGTCGTTCTCGATCGGCGCCGTCTCGTTCGCGGCGCCGTTCGTCGTCGTCGGCCTGCTCGCCTACTACGGGCTCGGCTGGAACCACCGGCAGGCCGAGATCGCCGGGATCGCGCTCTCGACGACGAGCCTCGCCGTCGTCTACGCCGTGCTCGTCGAGACGGGCCTCAACCAGACGCTGATCGGCAAGCGGCTGATGTCGGCGACGTTCGTCACCGACCTAGGCACCGTCGTTGCGCTCACGGTCCTCTTCATCGAGCCGGGCGTGTGGATCATCCCCTTCACGCTCGTGTCGATCGGGGTCGTCTACGTGCTGCCGAAGCTGGCTCCGTGGTTCTTCTCGCGCTACGGGGACCGGGTGACCGAGCCGGAGATCAAGCTGGTGTTCGCGGTGCTCTTCCTGCTGATGTGGCTCGCCGGACGGGCCCACTCGCACGCCGTGCTCCCGGCCTTCATCCTTGGGCTCGTGATGAGCGACCACTACGCCCGCCACCACAAGGAGCAGGAGCGGATGCGCGTGGTCGCGTTCGCCTTCCTGACGCCGTTCTTCTTCTTCAAGGGCGGGATGAGCATCTCGGCCTCGGCGCTCTGGGCGAACCTCGGCATCCTCGCGCTCTTGTTCGTCGGGAAGATGGTGCCCAAGCTCGCCGGCGTCTACCCGCTCGCCCGGCGCTACTGCGCGCCACACGGGACCTTTACGACGCTGCTGATGTCGACGGGACTCACCTTCGGCACGATCAGCGCCCTCTACGGGCTCAACGCGGGGATCATCGACCGGACGCAGTTCTCGCTGCTCGTCGCCGTCGTCGTCCTCTCGGCGATCGTGCCGACGGCGATCGCGCAGCGATTCTTCCAGCCGACCCCGACTCAGATCGAGCAGGAGGTGAGGACCTGATGCCGTTCGAACGGATCGTCGTGGCAATCGACGGGTCGGAGTGCTCGGACCGGGCCTTCGACAAGGCGGTCGAGCTTGCGAAGCTCACCGGTGCGACGCTGACCGCGCTCGCCGTCGAGGGGCCGCTGCCGGCCTACGCGGCGACGCTCGGGGAGGTCGACGAGGTGAAGCGCGAGAAGGACCTATTCTTCGGCGCGCTCGCCGCGGCGGCACGGGCGCGCGCAGAGCAGGAGGGCGTTGCGGTCGAGGTCGCGGTGCAGCCCGGCCACGCGGCCGAGCTGATCGTCCGCCTCGCCCGGGATCGGGCCGCCGACCTGATCGTGCTCGGCCACCGCGGGCACTTCGTTCGGGACCATCTGCTCGGCTCCACCGCCGACCGTGTCGCCGGGCACGCGGACTGCCCGGTGATGATCGTCCGGTAGCGGTGCGGTTGCGCCAGCTCCCCGGCCGTGCGCGTCGAAGGCGTACCAGCACTGGCGCTGGATCATCCTGTCGGCGCTCGGCGCTCTTGTCGCGATCGCGGCGTTCGCAGGCCTTTGGCGTCAGGAGGCGTCCGGTCACCGGCGCGCCGAGCGCGACCTGGGCGCGGCGCAGGCGCGGCTCGCGGTGCTCCAGCGGGTCGATCCGTTGCTCTCCAGCGTGGTCGCCCTTCGGCAGGCCGCCTCGGGGATCCCCGGTGCCGCCGCCGCGTTCGTGGCGCACTCGGTCGCGCTCGAGCGCGACCTGACCCGGCTCTCGAGCGACGTGATCGCCCGGACGCATGTCCAGCTGAGCCTCGTCGACCGTGTGAGGGCCGAGATCGCGGCGCTGCGGGCGGACGGGGCGAAGCTCACCGGCGGTGGCGCCGTGTACGCGGCCGCGGCGGCGCGGTTCTCGAGCCGGGCCGACGCCTTCACGACGTCGATCCGCACGCTCCTGGCTCGCGCTCAGTAGGACGAGCGCTGGTCGAGCCAGACGCGAACCATCGCGAAGCCGCAGAGCACGAGCACCGCCAGGAACGCGATCGCGTCGAGGCCGCCCGCGCCGAAGAACGCATACCCGACGAGGTCTGCGACCAGCACCGCCGCCGCGCCGTAGAAGACCACCTGCGCCCGGCCGGGCCAGATCCCGATCTCGGAGCGGCGCTCGCGCCAGAGGCGGTAGACGAACACGACCAGCGCCACGAGCAGGACGATCTGCACGATCAGGAACAGCGTCCCGAGCGCCGGCCCGAGCGAGAGCGCCGCGATCATCGCGGCGACGAGGGCGATCAGCAGGAACCCGCGGAGAGTCGGGTTCAGCTCTGCGAAGAAGCGCCTCATGCCGCGGTCATGTAGGCACGGGCGGCGAGCGCGGCGGCGACCAGGGTCGCGCCCGCGAACCACGCCAGGCGGCGGCGCGGGTCGCTCGGCGCGTAGAGCCAGGGCGCGAGGATCGCACCGAGCGCGAGTGTCCCGTAGAGGTAGTGGAGCCGGTCGACCGCCCGGCGGTGCTCGGAGAGGAGCAGGAGGCCGAGCGCGACCTGCGCGACGATCAGGGTCTGCGCGAGCGCGAGCATGTGCGCGAGCGACCGCCCCGCCCCCCGGCCGCGCCGGTACGCGAGGAGCGCCCAGGCGCCGGCGGCGACGCACACGGCGATGACGAGGAATGCGACGGTGTGGTGCGCCGTTAGCATCGTCGTCCCCGGACCCTACAGAGAGGATGCGACATGGTTGAGGAAGGCAAGCCGGCTCCCGACTTCGAGCTCGTCAGCGACGAGGGCACCACGGTCCGGCTGTCGGACCTGCGGGGGAAGCCCGTCGTCCTCTACTTCTACCCCAAGGACGACACGCCCGGCTGCACGACCGAGTCGTGCGAGTTCCGGGACGCGTACGACGTCTTCCGCGAGCGGGGCGCCGAGATCCTGGGCGTCAGCCCCGACGGCGAGCTCTCGCACCAGAAGTTCAAGGCGAAGTACGGCCTCCCGTTTCCCCTGCTCGCCGATCCCGACCACGTCGCCGCCGAGGCCTACGGCGTCTGGGCCGAGAAGAGCATGTACGGCAAGACGTACATGGGGATCAACCGCTCGACGTTCCTGATCGCCGCGGACGGCACCGTGGCGAAGGCGATGCTCGGGATCAAGCCCGCAGGGCACGCGAGCGAGGTGCTCGGCGCCCTGCCGGCGTAGCGCTCTCCTCCCGAGGCAGGAAGACCGTGAACGTCGTACCCGTGCCGGGCCGGCTCTCGACCCCGACCGTGCCACCCATCGCCTCGGTCAGCTCGCGCACGATCGCGAGGCCGAGCCCGGTGCCGACGGCACGGCCCTCGCTGCCGGAGCGCTCGTAGAGGTAGAACCGCTCGAAGGCCCGCAGGACGTCCTCCTCGGCGAGACCCGGGCCGGTGTCGGCGACCGCCAGCGTGCCCGGCTCGGCGTGAACGCTGACGGTGCCGCCCTGGGGCGTGATGCGGAGCGCGTTCTCGATCAGGTTCGAGAGCACCTGGAGCACGCGGTCCGGGTCGGCGACCGCGGCAGCAGGCCGCCGGGCGGCCGCGGTGAGCCCGACGCCGAACGCGCGCGCGGACGGCTCGAAGCGAACCACCGCCTCGTCGGCCAGCTCGGCGAGATCGACGTGCTGCGGGTGGACGCCGAAGACGTGCGCGTCGAGGCGCGCGAGATCCAGGAGGTCGCGCACGAGCCGCTCGAGCCGCTTCGCCTCGCGCAGGATCACCTCGGCGACCCGCCCGGGCGGGACGACCCCGTCGCCGAGCGCCTCGGCGTGGCCGCTGATCGCGGTCAACGGCGTCTTCAGCTCGTGGCTCACCGAGAGCAGGAACGTCCGCTCGGCGTCGCGCGCGCGCGCCAGCTCCTCGCTCATGTAGTTGAAGGCCTCGGCGAGGGCGACCACCTCGTCCGGGCCCTCTGGCTCGAGCGGCCCGTGGTCCTCGCCGACGGCGAGCGCGCGGCTGGCGCTCGCGACGCGCTGGATCGGCCGCGAGATCGCACGTGCGAGCACGAATGCGCCGAGCGCGGCCAGGACGAGGCCGACGAGACCGGCGACGAGGAACGCGACCTCGTACGGCGACCAGTCGCTCGCCTGCAGGCCCGAGGCGCGCATCAGCACGACCGCCTTTCCGTTCACGATCCGCGCCTGGTAGAGGAACGACTTCGTGCCGACCCTGACCGTGCCCGAAGCGGGCCGGCCGGCGCGCACCTTCGCCGCCCCCGACGGCGGCAGCAGCAGCTCGGCCTGGTCCACGGTGAGCAGAGCCAGCCGCTCCTCCTGCGTGGCGAGGAACTGGCCCAGCACGGCCGGCGCCGGGGCCTCGCGCTGCTGCTTGGCGAGCAGGTCGGCCTGGCGCCCCAGCGAGATGAGCGCCTCGTGCTGCACCGAGCGGCGGACGAGGACGGCGCCCGCAACGAGCGACAGCGAGACGGCGACGATGACCGCGAGGCCGATCGCCCCGAACAGGCGCGCCCGCAGCGAGGTCACGGACGGATGAGCTTGTAGCCGGTCCCCCGGACCGTGCGGATCAGTTCGGGGCGACCGAGCTTCTTCCGGAGCTGGGCGACGTGGACGTCCACGGTGCGGGTCCCCGCAGCGTATTCGAGCCCCCAGACGCGGTCGAGCAGCATGTCGCGCGAGAGCACGTTGCCGCGGTTCTCCATCAGGTAGGCGAGCAGGTCGAACTCCTTGCCGCGCAGGTCGACGTCGCGGTCGCCGACCATCACCTCGCGTGAGCTGCGGTTCAGCACGACGTCGCCGAGCACGATCAGCTCCACTTCGCTCTCCGGCTCGGCGCGCCGCAGCACGGCCCGTACGCGGGCGAGCAGCTCGCGCGGCGAGAACGGCTTCGAGACGTAGTCGTCGGCGCCGACCTCGAGCCCGGTGACACGGTCGATCTCGTCGTCACGCGCGGTGAGCATCACGATCGGCACGGAGCGCTTCCGCCGGATCTGGCGGCAGACCTCGAAGCCGTCCATGTCCGGCAGGCCGATGTCGAGGATCACGAGCCTCGGGGTGTCGCGCTCGATCGCCGCCAGCCCTTCGAGCCCCGAGCGCACCCACTTCGGCTGGAAGCCGTCGCGCTCGAGGTACGCGGTGACGAGCGTCGCGATGCTCTCCTCGTCCTCGATCAGCAGCACGGTTCCCGGCATCTCGTTACCTCTTTGGCCCGCGCGCGCGGATTTCGAGCGCGGGGTCGGTTCCTCGATGGGCGACCTCTGCAGGGTACCCGGGCCGCAGGTCGGCGATGGTCGCGGGCTGACCGCTCAGCTGGACGCTCGTCGAGGGTCCGACCGCGATCGTGACGATGCCCGTGAGCGTGCGCAGCGTGATCGACGTGGAGGAGACGGAGGCGATCACGCCCTTGTCGACCACGAGCGGAGCTTTACCGACCGCGCGCACGTAGACCGCGGGGCGGTTGCCGTCGTGGAGCGCGCCGGCGACGTACCCCGGCTGGATCGCGGTGACCGAGACGAGGTCGCCGTTCAGGAACACGCGCGTGCGCGGGCCGATCGTGATCGTGATCGTGCTCCCGTCGAGCGCACGGAGCACGACCTGACCCGGCGAGACCGACTGGACGATCCCTTTGTCGAGCACGAGGTTGCGGAAGCCGGCCGAAGCAGAACCGGCGGCGAGCAGCGCGCCGAGAAGGCAGACGGAGAGGAGTGTGACCCTGAGTCGCATTGGTCGTATCGAAGCGTCGCACCGGCGTGTTACCGGGTCGTGCTGGTCGTGTAATCGGAACGTAAACCGCTCTTCATGAGCATTTCCGGGGATTTCACATCCCGCGCGGCGGCGACCGCGGTACGATCGCCGGCGGTGACCCGACCGCCAGGAGAGACGCCGGAGGAGCTCTACGCCCGCGCGGCCGGGGCGCTGCGGCTGCCGCAGGTGGCCGAGTGGGACACGTTCCCGTTCAACGGTGACCTGACGGTCAGGCCGCTGGGGCGACGGCGGCGCCCACCTGCACTGGTGGTTCCTGGCCCGCCCCGAGCGCCTCACGCAGCTGTTCGGCAGCTTCGCGGCGATCTGGGACGACATCCTGCC
>Ga0315273_10010741_pt1 | contig 11695 bp, 10 predicted proteins | sample YL17G02_0_MG_FD_205753 | JGI IMG/M metagenome (GOLD analysis project Ga0315273, IMG submission 205753) | Sediment microbial communities from Yellowstone Lake, YNP, Wyoming, USA - YL17G02_0 | ecosystem: Environmental > Aquatic > Freshwater > Lake > Sediment | place: USA: Wyoming | collected... | reverse complement strand
GCAGCGCCTGAAGCCCGGCGCCGAAGTCGCGCCGGACGCGCCCGCGCGAGCGGCCGACATCGCGATTGAGGATCGCCAGGAAGCGCTTCCAACCGGTCTGTCCCGAAAGATCGCGCCAAAACTTCCGGTTGAGGCTCGCTCGATTGATCGGAAAGGGAGTGGCGAGCTCGAGATCGGGGTCCTCGTCCGTCCACGTCTTGGCGTGGTGCTGGAGATGATACTTGCGATAGGGATGCACGTCGTTCCAGACCGGATAGGCGCAGAGCCAGTTGCCGACCCAGTCGTTCCAGGAGCGGTTGCGGAGAAGGGCGCGGTGCGCGGCGTCGTGCATCAGGATCGCGAGACCGAGCTGGCGGCTGCCGATCACGGCGATCGCGACGACGATCGAGAGCGGGTTCGGGAACGCGGCGACGAGCGCGAACGACGCGCCGACGAGTCCCCAATCGAGGACGATCGAGAGCCAGGCGCGCCAATCGCGAATCTCGATGAGCTCGCGAATCTCGTCGCGCGTGAGCGCTTCTTGCCAGGTCATGGTCGTTTCCCTCATGCGCTCAGCCTCGTTTCGGAATCCTGATGGATGTTGGAGTCGACCGGCGCGCGCAGGCTCGTCAGCCGGTAGTCATCGGGAACGAAATATTACTGTTGATGAGAAAACCGGTCAATGTTCGTAATATTCCCTCCGGCCTTGAATCCGCGCCGCCGTGATCATACGAGGAGGGAGGTGGCGGCGTCACATGCGAACCAGCAAGAACAAGGGACCGGCACGGAAGACCTGGGGAGCGTTCGTCGCCGGTCGGCGACGATGCGCGAAGAGCGGTGGATGCCGCTCGGCGGCGGCCGGGAAGTCAAGCTCGCGTGCGACCACGGGTCGTGGAGATGGGTCGAGTGGCGGCTCCGCCGGAGCTTACCGCCGGTAATGGAGGTCGTCGCGCTACCACCTCCCGCCGCCGAAGACGCCGCGCGGCGGTTTCCCTCGCCGCAAGAGGCCGTGGCGTTCTTTGCCGCGCGCGGGGGAAAGCCGATCCCGTCCTCGAGCCGAGCCGCGCGCGCCGAAACTCCGCTCGGCAAGGCGGCTCGGCGGTCTTGACCGGCGCGTGACCTCGACCGCCAACTACGATATGCGTCTGCGACCCACGACCATGCGGCGCTCCCTATTCGGCATCATCGCATTGCTGTTCGTCGGCTGCGGAGGCGGCGGCGGAGGCACATGCGGCTCGTCCACGGATATCACCGGAACCTGGAGCGGACCGGTCCTTCAAGACGACGTCTCGCGGGGCAACCCGGGAACGGTCGACGCCACGATCCTGCAGAGCGGCTGCGAGCTCGGCGGCACGTGGAACTTCACGTTTCAAGCCCCTACGCTCAACAAGAATTTCCAGATCACCGGTAGCGCTCCGGAGACGACGAACGTGCAGTTCACTCTCTTGGAATGCATCGACCCGAACTGCTTCACCATCACGACGTGCGAATATCAGGTGACGGGCACGCTGATCAGCCCGACCGAGATCAGCGGCACCTACGCGACCGAAAGCAACTGCTCGTCGGCGCAATCGGGGTCCTTCGACGTGTCCCTCCGAGCGAGGCTGGCGCCCACTCCGGTGCCGGCCGCTACGGCCACGCTCCCGAGCCCGACACCCACCCCGACCCCGTAAGCGCCGCGATCGTCGTTGTCGGACGCGATCGATTCGCGTATTCTCCGCGCCTTCTTCTCTCGACGGACGGAGCTGCGATGACCGGAGCGATCTCGAACTCCACCAAGAGCATGGATGCCATCGTCGCGCTCTGCCGGCGGCGCGGATTCATCTTCCAGTCGTCCGAGATCTACGGAGGGATCGGCGGGTTCTGGGACTACGGCCCGCTCGGCGTGCTGCTCAAGAACAACATTCGCGACCGCTGGTGGCGCGACATGGTTCTGGCCCCGCCGATCGGACCCGACGGCAAAGAGCTCGACATCGTCGGTCTCGACTGCTCGATCATCAGCCATCCCAAAGTGTGGGAGGCGAGCGGCCACGTCGCGGGCTTCGCCGATCCGATGCAGGACTGCAGGCACTGCAGAGCCCGCCATCGAGCCGACCAGGTCTGGCCGCTCCTCTACGAGGAAAGCGAGTGGGTGGACTCGCTGCTGGACGTCCTCGAAGAGCGTCCGATCGCCGCGGCGGCACTCAGGAAATGGGTCCAGCAAAAGGGCAAAAAGCTCGCGCCGGGGCTGCTCGCCGTGCGTGACCCGTCGACGATCGAGGCGTGGATCGCCCGATTCAACGAGCACCCGCCGGCCGATCGGCGCGTGGAGCGCTTGCTCGAGCTGCTGGCGAGCGGCGGGGGCGAGCTCCTGATCCCATGTCCGGTCTGCGGCGGGCCGCTCACCGAGCCGCGGCAGTTCAACCTGATGTTCCAGACCTACGTGGGGGCACTGGTCGACGAGGAGAGCAAGACCTATCTCCGGCCCGAGACGGCACAGGGGATGTTCTACAACTTTCGGAACGTCATCGACACGACGCGCGTGAAGGTACCGTTCGGGCTCGCGCAGATCGGCAAGGGATTCCGCAACGAGATCACGCCGCGGAACTTCATCTTCCGGTCGCGCGAGTTCGAGATGATGGAGGTGGAGTTCTTCGTGCAACCGAGCGAGGCGAACGACTGGTATCAATTCTGGCGGCAGAGCCGCTACGACTGGTGGTGCAAACTCGGCCTCGCGGGCGAAAACCTTCGCCTGCGCGACCACGAGAAGGACGAGCTCGCGCACTACGCGCGCGACAACGGCGGCTGCGCCGACGTCGAGTACGCATTTCCGTTCTCCGGGGAGAAGGGCTTCAGCGAGCTCGAGGGCATCGCCTACCGCTCGAACTTTGATCTCACCCAGCATCAGAAGACGAGCGGCGTCGGCCTCGAGTACTTCGACCAGGAGCGAAACGAGCGTTATCTCCCACACGTCATCGAGCCGGCCGCGGGGCTCACGCGAGGGCTCCTGGCGGTGATCTGCGAGGCCTATACGCCGGACGAGTCGCGTCCGAGCAAGGTCTTCATGAAGTTTCACCCGTCGCTGGCGCCGATCAAGGCGGGGATCTTTCCGCTCGTGAACAAGGACGGCATGCCCGAGATCGCCGAGAAGCTCTATCACGAGCTGCGCGACCGTTTCGTCACCGAGTTCGACGTGAAGCAGTCGATCGGCAAACGCTATGCGCGGATGGATGAAGCCGGCACGCCGTACTGTTTCACGATCGACGGTCAGACCCTGCAGGATCAGACCGTGACGGTTCGCTACCGCGACACTGGCCAGCAGGCGCGGATCGCGATCGATACGGTCGGGGCGTTCCTCGCCGAGAGGATCATCTAGGAGGAGCCCGGTGCGTTTCCTCCTGGGGGACTCTTAGCCCGAAGCGAAATTATCCGGCCGGGCGAAACGCGGCGGGCTCGCCCCTGGCGCAGGCCGCGTCACGAGCGCCAGGTCTACCGCGATGCCGTCTTTTGGGGCATGGAAGGCTTCGAGAAAGAAGCTCGTGGCGGACAAGCCAGGCGCGAGCCCGTCGCGTTCAAATCACGGAAGAAATTTCGGATCGAGGTTAGGCGAGCAACAGAGGAGAGCGAGCCATGAGTGCGAAGAAGCTGTCGTTCACCGTGCACGACGTCCGCGAGATGGCGAAGCGGTTCTCGAACTGGGGGCGGTGGGGCGCGGACGACGAGATCGGAACCGTGAACTTCATCACCCCGGAGAAGGTCTGCGCGGGCGCGCGGCTGGTGCGCCAGGGAAGGATCTTCGGGCTGGCGATTCCGTTCGACAAGGACGGGCCACAGACGGGCTTTGCCGGGCGGGTGAATCCCATTCACTACATGATGCAGGACGGCGGCGACGTCGTGTCGGGCGCGCAGGACTGGATCCCGACGCTGCGCTACACGGACGATGCGATCGTCATGCCGCTCCAGTGCGCCACGCAATGGGATGCCCTGGCCCACATCTTCTTCGATGGAAAGATGTACAACGACCGGCCCCCATCGGTCGTCAACAGCAACGGCGCGGAGAAGAACAGCATCGTGCCGCTCCGCAACAAGCTCGCCACGCGCGGCGTGCTCCTCGACATCCCGAGGCTGAAGAAGAAGGACTGGCTGGAGCCGGGGGAGGCGATCTATCCCGAAGACCTCGATGGCGCCGCCAAGGCCGAAGGCGTATCGGTCGAGCGTGGCGACATCGTGCTCATCCGCACGGGGCAGATGGCGATGTGCCGCAAGCAGGGAGCCTGGGGAAGCTACGCGGGCACCAGCGATGCGCCGGGCTTGAGCCTCACCTGCGCCCAATGGATCTACGAGAAGGAGATCGCCGGCTTTGCCACCGACACGTGGGGCACCGAGGTCCTGCCCAACGAGACGCCCGACGTCTTGCAGCCGATCCACTGCGTGTCGCTCGTGCACACGGGAATCCTGATCGGCGAGATCTTCGATCTCGATCCGCTCGCCGCCGATTGTGCGCAGGACGGCGTCTATGAGTTCTTCTTCGTCGCCCCGCCGTTGCCGATTACCGGAGCGGTTGGATCGCCGATCAATCCGCAGGCCATCAAGTAGTGAGTGGATGAAGTGCGAATGCGGGTGGTGCGGACGGCAGTGGAGAGCCAGTTTCCATGGGTCTTCTCCAACTGAAGAACGTCGACGGCTTCATCGCCTTCGATCTCGACGATTGCCGCGTCAACGCCGGCGGGACGAGGCTGGCACCGGACGTGAGCGCAGGAGAGGCGCGCCTATTGGCGAGGGCGATGACCTACAAGTTCGCGGCGCTCGGGCTCGAAATGGGCGGAGCCAAAGCGGTCGTCCGTGGCCATGCCGAAGACCGTGTCGAGCTGATGCGGCGCTACTGCGAGGAGATCCGGCCGCTCGTCGAATCCGTGCGGTTTCTCACCGGTCCGGACCTCGGGACGTTCGAGGCCGATTTTGCGCCGCTGCGGCGTCCCGGTGAGACGGGCGTGATGTCGCAGCCGATGGATGGAATCTCGTTCGAGGACGTGCTCACCGGCTTCGGCGTCGTCATCGCCGCCGAGGCGGCGCTCGGCTCGCTCCACGGACGGTCGGTCGCGATCGAAGGTTTCGGCAAGGTCGGGGGCGGCGCCGCCCGCGAGGCCGTGCGACGAGGTGCGAAGGTCGTCGCTCTGTCGACCCTCGCAGGCTCGGTGGCGAACGCGGGCGGGATCGACGTGGAGGAGCTCTGGCGGCTGCGGGCGAGTCACGGCGACGAGCTCGTCCGGCATCTCGGGCTCGAGGTCCGCTCGCCCGCTGCCCTATTCGACGTCGAAGCCGACGTCCTCGTGCCCGGAGCGCGAACGGGCGTGATCGACGCCGAGCGGGCGCGGAGAGTCGCGGTCCGGGTGATCGCGCCCGCCGCGAACGTTCCGTACGTGGCCGGCGCGCCGGAGGTCCTCGGCGAGCGCGGGATTCTCGCGCTGCCGGATTTCATCTGCAACGCGGGCGCAGTGCTCGGCTACGTGTCGACGTCGGTCACGACGCATCGCGAGATGCTCGACCTGGTCGAACGCCGGATCGCCGACCTCATCGCGACGGCGATGAAACACCCGCGCGGAGCGTTCGCCGGCGGCTGTGCTCTCGCCGAGGAGTTCCTGGGTCGCTGGCGCGAGCCGTCGGGCCTCCCGGCTGGCCCGCCGCTCGCGTGAGTGCCCGATGGGGGGACGTTGCGGCACCATCGAAATTGCTTCCTTCCTCGCAAGGCGGAAGTTCAAGCGAATCGCGTAGAGACAATTCCGATAGTGCGGCGACGTCCCCCACAAAGGATGCGGCTCGGGGACGGCGTTTGCCAGCGCGAAAAGCTCGCCGCGCTCGTCTGAGACCCTGCAAGCGGATCGCTGGCGCAAGCCGGAAACTCTCGCGAGCGCCCCGCAGTCCCGGCCGCGGTGAAGCACCTCGACCGGTCGTGACGCAGCGCGCACCCGCCGATCCGGCAATCCATCGACGACCGTACGGCGAAGCCGCCGGTTCGCTTGACTCAGTTCTATTTTGGAACTTATTGTGCCCGCCATGCGCTGGAGCCAGATCGGGGACATGACCTGCTCGGTCGCGCGCGCTCTGTCGGTGGTGGGCGATCGCTGGACGTTGCTCGTGCTGCGCGATGCGCTTCTCGGCGTCCGTCGGTTCGAGGACTTCCAGCGCGATCTCGGCACGACGCGGCACCGCCTCGCGGATCGTCTGCGAAAGCTCGTGCGACACGGGATCCTCGAGCGCGTGCGCTACCGGGAGCATCCGGCGCGTTTCGAGTACCGCTTGACGGAGAAGGGCCGAGATCTCTATCCGATCATCGTCTCGCTCACGCGTTGGGGTGACCGCTGGATGGCGGGCAAGGCCGGGCCGCCGATCGAGCTCGTCCATCGTGGCTGCGGCCGCCACGTCATGCCCGCGCTGGCTTGTCCCGAGTGCGGAGAACCCGTGGGGGCGCGCGACATGACCGTGCGGCCGGGGCCCGCCCTCCGCGGACGCCGCTCGGCGATTGCGACAGGAGTCCATTCATGACCGCGACCCGAACCCTCGATGCCTCGATTTCGAAGACGCCGCTGGCGCTCGACGGCGACGACCTCGCCACCGTCTGCGTGCTCTGCAGCCACAACTGCGCCGTGCGCGTCGACGTCCGCGCGGGGAGGATCACCGCCGTTCGCGGCGACGCAACGAGCCCGATCACGAGCGGCTACATCTGCAACAAGGCCGTCAGCATTCCCTTCTACGTGAACCATGCACAGCGTCTCGAGCATCCGCTGCGCCGGCGCGCCGACGGGAGCTTCGAGCGCATCGGCTGGGACACCGCAATCGCCGAGATCGGCGCGAAGCTCCGTGAGATCCGCGCCGAGCACTCGCCGCGATCGATCGGCCTGGTCGGCATCGGCGGGCAGGGCAACCACATGGACGCGCCCTACGGTCTCGGGTTTCTGCGCGCGCTCGGCTCGCGGCGCTGGTTCAACGCCTTCGCTCAAGAGAAGACCCAGCACAACCTGATGGATCAGTGGATGTTCGACGCCTCGCCGGCGACGTCCTTCCATGCCGACATGGAGAACGCCCGCTTGCTTCTCGTGCTCGGCACGAACCCGCGGATCTCCAACCGCGGTCACAACCCGACAGAGAGCTTCAAGCGCTTCGTTGAAGATCCCACTCGCCTCATGGTGGTGGTCGACCCGCGCGAGACCGAAACCACCCGCGGTGCTCACCGCCACCTGCGCGTGCGGCCCGGAACGGACGCCTATCTGCTCCTCGGCATGGCCGCGGTGATCGTGCGAAACGAGCTCGTCGACTACGAGTTCGTGCGCGAGCGCACACGCGACTTCGAGATCCTGCGCGACGCGCTCGCGACCGTCGACGTGGACGAGATGGCGCGACGCTCGGGAATCGACACCGCGGCGCTGGTGGAGACGGCGTCCGAGCTCGCTCGCGCCGAATCGGCGGCGATCTTCTACGACCTCGGCGTCGAGCAGGCGCCGTTCTCGACGTTGATCTCCTACCTCATTCGCGCTCTGCTCGCGCTGACGAACAACGTCGGGCGGCGCGGCGGCAACATCTTCATGGAGACCCTGCTGCCGCCGGTGAAGGACGCGAGCCGCACGCGCGGGCGCGAGCTCGAGCGCGCGCTCGTTTCGGGAATTCCGGCGATCGCGGCGCTCGGCAACTTCGCCATGTTCTCGCCGACCCTCGTGCCCGAGGAGGTGCTCGCGGATCACCCCGAGCGCCTGCGTGCGCTCATCGTCGAGGGATCGAACCCGCTTCTCTCGTTCTCCGATACCGCCCGCTGGCGCGAGGCGTGCGAACGGCTCGATCTCCTCGTCGTGATCGAGCCGGCCATGACGGAGACCGCGGTGCTCGCCGACTACGTCCTGCCGACGCCGGTCGGGTACGAGAAGTGGGAAATGGCGAACTTTCCCAAGGGCTACCCGGAGATCTTCGTCCAGGTGCGGCCGCCCGTCGTTCCGGCGCTCGGCGAAGCGCTGCCGGAGCCGGAAATCTATGCGCGCCTGGCCGAGGTGATGAATCTATTCGGCGAGCCTCCGGCGGCGCTCGCTGAGCTCGCCCCGGATGCGCTCGATGCAGAGGGGGCGGGGAAGTTCCTCGCCGCGGCGCAAGCGCTGGCGGCGAGCGGGCCCGAGTACGCGAAGATCGCCAAGGAGCGAGTGCTTTTCTGGAGCTACCGAACGATCGGCCGCGAGCTCGCGGCGCCGTCGCTGGCGGCGATCTGGCTCCAGTGTCACCTGAACGGGATGCTCCGGAGGGATAGCGTTCTGCGTACGCTCGGCGCCGAATGGCGGGAGAAGAGCTCGTTCGAGATCGGCGCCGAGCTCTTCCGCCGAATCCTCGATCATCCGGAAGGCGTGGAGGTCGCGCGCATCGACCCCGAGCGAAACTTCGAGGACCACGTCGGCTTCGAAGACGGCCGCGTTCGGCTCGCACCCGAGGCCATGATCGAAGAAATTCGCCGCGCCGCCGCCACTCCTCCCGCGAGCGATGCCGACTACCCGTTCGTCCTGGCCGCCGGCTTGCGCACGCGCTGGACCGCCAACGCGATCCACCGCGATCCGAAGTGGCGAAAGGGCCGCGGACCGCACTGCGCTCTCAATCTTTCGCCCGCGGACGCCACGCATCTCGGCATCGACGAAGGAGACATGTTGCGCATCTCGACACGGCGCGGCTCGGTCACGCTGCCCGCGCGGATCGACGGCAAGCTGCTCCCGGGACACGTGTGGATGCCGAACGGCTTTGGCATGAGGGTCGCCGTCGAGGGCAATGGCGGCACGCACCTCGACGGCGCCAATCAGAACGAGCTCACCGACGTGGCCGACCGCGACCCGTTCACCGGCGTTCCCCACCACCGCTATGTGCGCTGCCGGATCGAGCGGGTCGACACGGCGGATTGAAGAGGGCTACGGGCTTCAGGCTACGGGCTACAGAAAAGGCCCACCTGCGTTTTGTCCCGTAGCCCGTAGCCCGAAGCCCGAAGCCCGAAGCCCGAAGCCCGAAGCCCGAAGCCCGAAGCCCGAAGCCTGCTTCTGACCAGTCGCTCAGCTCCGCCAGGGCTCGACGAGGATCTTCGCGTGCCGCTCGGGCGAGGCGAGCTCTTCGAAGGCGGCGGCCACGCCCTCGACACCGACCTTGCCGGTGATCAGCGGCTCGGTCGGAATCTTGCCGTCCGCGATGTTGTAGAGCGTGGCGGTGAACTCCTCGGGCGTGTAGCCGAGCACGAACTGCAGATTCAGCTCCTTGTTGATACCGAACATTGGCTCGATCGAGTCGCGCTCCATGCACACGCCGACGACCACGACGCGGGCTCCCGGCGGCGCCGACATCATGATCTTGTCGATGACACCGGGCACGCCGACGCACTCGAAGATGACCGCAGGCCGCAGCGCTGGCCCGGGAATCCAGGGCGGCAAGGGGGGCGCTTCGGCGGGATCGCTCCAAGTCGCCACTTGCTTCCAGGTTTCGTAGGGAGACTTCTCGGCCGGATCGACGACGATGTCGGCGCCGAGCGCCGTCGCGAGCTCGCGCCGGCGCTTCGAGAAGTCCGCGGCCACGATCGGATGGACGTTCTTCAGGCGGAGCGCCGCGATCACCGCGAGACCGACGGGCCCACAGCCGATGACGAGCGGCACGTCCTGCTTGTCGAGCCGCGATTTCTCGACGGCATGCAGGCCGACGGCCAGCGGCTCGGTGAGGGCGGCGTGCTCCGTAGAAAGGCCCGCCGGCACTTCGAGCAGGAGGGCCTCGGTGAGTCGCATGTACTCGCCGTAACCCCCCGGGTTGTCGTTCGAGTAGCCGACAGTCTCGACGCCCGTGGGCCGGATCAGCACCGGCAGCGAGCAGACGCGCGTGCCGGTCTTCAGCGCCTTGGTGGTCGCGGGGCCGTGGTCGACGATCTCGGCACAGAACTCGTGACCCATCACGATGTCGCGTGAGAGGTCCATCACGAACGGCCCGCCCGACCGTCGCGCGCTGTCGACGAGCTTCTCGGCGTGCTTCAGCGCGTGCAGGTCCGAGCCGCAGATTCCACAGGCGAGGGTCTTGACGAGCACCTCGCCGGGACCGGGCTCCGGCACGGGGAGATCGGTGACCACGAGCTTCTTCTGTCTCATGACGGTGGCGCGCATAGGGACTCCGTTCACTTGCGTTTGAGGACGCTGCAGAACTTCACGACTGCGCTCGGATCGACGGCGGCCATGCCTTCGTCGACCTTGCGGATGACTCCCTCACGATCGACGACGAAGGTGACGCGCCGGTCGATTCGCCCGCTCGCATCGAGGACGCCATAGGATTTGGAGACCTCCCGCGTCTCGTCCGAAAGAAGAGGATACGACGCGCCGAGCGAGTCGGCGAATTCGCGCACGGTCTTTCGATCATCGACGCTGATCGCCAGCACCTGCGTCTCGGATTTCCGGAGCTCGCGCGCATCGGCCTGATACGCCTTCAGCTCTTGCGTTCAGCCGGGCGTGAACGCCATCACGTAGAAGGCGATGACCACGTTCGACTTCCCGCGAAAATCGGCGAGTCGGACGGGCTTTGCGGCCTGATCCGTGAGCGTGAAATCGGGCGCCTGGTCGCCTTCCTTGAGCAGGTTGGCGCCCACGCTCGCCGGTAGCAGAAGCAGCGCGCAAAAAAGCACAAGCAAGCGCATCGAACCAGGGTTTCGCGCGTCGCCGGCCATGCAGTCAAGGCGAATCGACACGATCTTTCGAACGAGATAGAGAGCCAAAGATGCGAGGCACCGTACCGCGTCGAGGGGGCTGCTGATGCCCGGCGAAGTGCGCATCGTTCGCGAGGGCGCGATCGGCTGGATCGTCTTCGACCACGCCGAGCGACGAAACGCGATCACCGGCGAGATGTGGCGGGCGATCTCGCCCGCGGCAAAGAGCGTCGACGAGGACGACGCCGTTCGCGTGGTGATCCTCCGCGGGGCGGGCGAGGAAGCGTTCGTCGCCGGCGCGGACATCTCCGAGTTCGAGCGGCTGCGCACCGGCGAGGCGGGCAGCCGGTACGAGGAAGAGAACGCGAGGGCGTTCGAGGCGCTGCGGGCGGTGACGAAGCCGCTCCTCGCCATGATTCACGGATTCTGCGTCGGCGGCGGTGTCGCGCTCGCCCTCTGTGCCGACATTCGCTACGCCGCCGACGACGCCACGTTTGCGATCCCCGCGGCTCGGCTCGGGCTCGGCTATCCGGCGCACGGCCTGGCGGCTCTGACGGCCGTGGTCGGCGAATCGGCCGCAAAGGAGATCCTCTTCACGGCGCGCCGCTTCGATGCCGGGGAAGCGGCGCGGAAGGGGCTCGTCAACGCGGTCGTGGCGAAGCGCGAGCTCGAGCCCTTCGTGCGCAAGGCCGCCGAGGACATCGCCGCCAACGCGCCGCTGACGATCCGCAGCGCCAAGCGCATGCTCGGCGCGCTGGCGCGAGGCCGCGACGAAACCGAGGCGGCCGCCGAATCGATCCGGGCCTGCTTCGCGAGCGAGGACTATCGCGAAGGCGTACGCGCGTTTCTCGAGAAGCGAAGGCCGGTCTTCCGCGGTCGCTGAGATAGTTGGGCGCTACCGGCGGTCGGCGAAATCCTCGGCGTCGAGTCGCCTGTCTTGCGGAGCGCTTCAGGCGCTACTCGCTCGCCGTGACTTCGCGAGCGCCCCGCGACGATGGCATGTCGTCAGGGCGAATCGCTTGACAATCGGTCATGCCCACGACGTCAGAG
>Ga0315273_10010740_pt1 | contig 11695 bp, 8 predicted proteins | sample YL17G02_0_MG_FD_205753 | JGI IMG/M metagenome (GOLD analysis project Ga0315273, IMG submission 205753) | Sediment microbial communities from Yellowstone Lake, YNP, Wyoming, USA - YL17G02_0 | ecosystem: Environmental > Aquatic > Freshwater > Lake > Sediment | place: USA: Wyoming | collected... | reverse complement strand
TACCAGGCAACTTCATCACTTCCGTCTACTTCAACGGGACCGTCTACTTCAGTCCGACCCAAGACACCATTCAGGCCTTCCGGCTGAGCAACGGGTTGCTGCCGTCGTCGCCGACGTCCCGGTCCTTGCAGAGCTTCGCGTTTCCGGGGCTGCCGCTCGCGATCTCCGCCAACGGCGACACCAACGGGATACTCTGGGCCCTCGAACGCAAAGGGGGGTATTCGGACTGGACGACGCAAGGAGTCCTGCACGCTTACGACCCGGGCGACCTGACCATCGAGTTCTACAACAGCGACCAGGCCGATACGCGGGACGCGCTCGAGGCACAGGCCGCCAAGTACAGCGTGCCGCTCGTGGTGAACGGCAAGGTCTTCGTCGTTTCGGTGAACAAGCTCCTCGCGTACGGACTGCTGCCTTGAGCTGAGGCGGCGCGAGCGCGACGGAAACAACGCGGGCTGTAGGGCGTCAGCGAAAGCTCACCGCGATTCACAAGGGTGTTCCTCGCCAAAATCCAATTCGGGTCTCTCGACGACGACTTTCGCGGGTCGCGCGCGTGGTGAATGACGAAGAAGACGTAGAGCACGCGGACGGTCGCCGTCGGCACGGTGAAGAAGTCCGTAGCGGCGGGGACCTCCCTCCACCGTGGCCAGAAGCGACGGAGCGCGACCCAGAAGAACCGATCGGCCGCCCGCATTCTCGGTCGAGGTCGCTTGGCCGTGAGGATGCGAGCTGCTGGCGGAGGGCGAGGTTCTCGATCAGAAGGTTGGACCGCAGCGCTCCGAGACGTCGGAGCCAACCCAGGATGAAGGCGATTCGGGAGAACATGGCGAGAGGATGGAGGCTTCTGGGAGCGCGGTCAACGACGCCACTGACCGGGATTGGCGGTGACATTTGCCGAGAGCAAACCCATCGTGTCAAGGGCGGATGGCGTTGTGGCGAGGAACACCATGTCGCTCTTTCGTGTCGATAGGCAATTGACTGCATGTCGATGAGCGGCGGCTAGCGGATCCCCGGAGTCGGGATCGGGGCGATGACGGAGATCGTGTACGATCTCGTCGAGTCGTGAAACGTGGCGCGGTGAGGGGCGGCGATGGCCCGGAAAGACGTTCTCAAGGAACTGCTCGACGCGCAGGCGTCGGAGTCGGACCGCTGGAGGCGGAAAAATCGGTACTACTACGAGGAGGTAGAGCGGATCGTCCGGTTCCATGTCCCGCGAGGCGCATCGGTGCTCGAGATCGGGTGCGGGACGGGGGACCTGCTCGCGGCGCTCGCGCCGTCCAGGGGTGTCGGGATCGACATCAGCCCGAAGGCGCTGGAGATCGCGCGCTCGGAACACCCCGGCCTCACGTTCCTGGCCGGAGACGCGGAGGACATTCCGATCTCTCAGCCTTTCGACTACGTCGTTCTCTCCGACCTGATCGGCTACCTCGACGACGTGCAGCGCGCGTTCGAGCAACTGAACAAGGTCTGCCACTCGCGCACGCGGGTGATTCTGATCTACTCCAACTACCTTTGGGAATCCGTCCTCCGGGCCGGGGAACGGCTTGGGATCAAACGCCCCCAACCGGATCAAAACTGGCTCTCCCCCTCGGACCTGCAAAACCTCCTCTCGCTGGCCGGCTTTCAGACGGTCTCCATGGGGTACAAGGTCCTCCTCCCCGTTCGCGTCCCGCTCCTGTCTTCCTTCTGCAACCGGGTGCTGGCGAACCTGCCCCTGCTCCGCAAGCTGTGCCTGGCGGAGACCCTCATCGCCCGTCCGGCGCCGGGGCTCGTGCCGGAAGAAACGCTTTCGTGCTCGGTCGTGGTTCCGGCCCGGAACGAGCGGGGGAACGTCGAGAACGCGGTACGGCGGATTCCTCCGATGGGGCGGCACACCGAGATCGTCTTCGTCGAGGGGAACTCCAGCGACGGAACCGCCGAAGAGATCGAGCGCGTGATCGCGGCGTACCCCGACCGGGATGTGAAGCTTCTCCGTCAGGGAAGCGGCGTGGGAAAAGGCGATGCCGTTCGCAAGGGGTTCGCCGCGGCCGCCGGTGACGTGTTGATGATCCTCGACGCGGACCTGACCGTGCCGCCCGAGGAGTTGCCGAAGTTTCTGAAGGCCCTGTGCTCTGGGCGGGGCGAGTTCATCCACGGGTCGCGCCTGGTCTACCCGATGGAGAAGCAGGCGATGCGTTTCCTGAACACGCTCGGGAACAAGTTCTTCAGCCTCGCGTTCACCTGGCTGCTCGACCAGCGGTTCAAAGACACCTTGTGCGGGACGAAGGTCCTCTACCGGTGCGATTATGAGCGGATCGCCGCCGGGCGGGGCTACTTCGGTGACTTCGACCCGTTCGGAGACTTCGACCTCATTTTCGGGGCGGCGAAGCTCGACCTGAAGATTCTGGAGATCCCGATCCGCTACGGGGAGCGCACATACGGCACCACGCAGATTTCCCGGTTCAGCCACGGCTGGCTGCTGCTGCGCATGTGCGTCTTCGCGCTGCGGCGGATCAAGTTCGTTTGATCCCATGGCGAATAACGACGTTCGGAACCACTTCGAAGAGATCGCCGGTGACTACGACCGGTGGAAAGAGAAGTCGGCGTACTACTACCGGCTCCTCGCGGAGATCTACCGGCAGCGGGTCCGTCCAAGGGCCTCGGTCCTCGAGATCGGGTGCGGCACGGGGACCCTCCTCGCCAGCCTCTGCCCCGCGCGCGGCCTGGGCGTAGATGTCTCCTCTCGGATGGTAGAAATCGCCGCGGCGAAGCATCCGTCCCTCTCGTTCCGCGTCGCGGACGCCGAGGCGTTCGACTCCGGGGAGACGTTCGACTTCGTGATCGTCCCCGACGTCATCGAGCACCTCTCCGATCAGCAGGCGATGTTCCGCTCCGCACGAAAGGCGTGCCACGCGGAAACGCGCGTCATCGTCACCTGCGTCAACCCGCTCTGGGCGCCGATCCTTCACGGGGTGGAGCGGCTGGGACTGAAGATGCCCGAGGGCGAGCACCGTTGGCTTCCCGCGGACGAACTGCGCCGGATGGCCGAAAGTGCCGGCTTCGACCTCGCGGAGTATTCCGGCAGAATCCTCTGCCCGAAAGAGATCCCCCTCCTGGCCCGCCCGCTCAACCGCGCGGCAGTCCGGTACCCCTTCCTGCGCCCCGTGTGCCTTACCCAGGTGCTGGTGTTCTCGCCGCGCTGACCGCGATTCCCAAGAGCAACGGGTAAACGGCGAGGCCGAAGCGTGGGTCCCCGCACGTGATCGCGTGCTCCAGCCAGTACGCCCAGTACAAGAGCAAGAGGAAGCCGAGGGCGGGAGACGCGCGCCCGCGCAGCCACTGCCCGCTTCGAAGGAGAAGCAGCAGGTAGAGCGGCATATGGAGGAGGGCCGACAGGATCCAGAACGCCGTGCGGTCGTCGCCGGGGCGGAAATGACCCCGCGCGATCCACCAGTCCCGCGGCGGTGCGGCGAAGTACACCGCGTTTCGCAGGACCCGGTGCACGAAGAAGTATCGCGGGTGGTCGAGGATGTATTTCCACAGCAGCGCCTTGCGCTCCCCTTCCGGCAGCCCCCGGCCGGACACCTGCGCCGCGTACTCGGACCCCGGCCGTTCCCCGGGGATCTCCGCGTGCGACACGTTCCACTCCAGCATTCCCTCCCCCTGGCCGTTCACGGGGATGAGCCGGTGGAATTGCAGGTAGTTCCGCGCCGTCCAGGGTGCGATGACCGCGACGAAGCAGACTAGAAGCGCCGCCGCCTCCGTCCTTTGCCATCCATGCCGCAACCGGCGGGGCAACAGGCGCATCCCGAGGAGCAGAAACGGAGCGAATCCCGCCACCACCTTCGCCAGGGTGCACAGCCCCCACGCGGTGCCCGCCAGCGCCGCGCGTGTCGGCGACGGACCCTTCATCCAACGCACCGACAGCAGCACCCCGACCGTCGTGAACAGCAGCAGCGTTGGCTCCTGCAGGACGAAAGCCACCCGCGTCACCAGCAGGGGGTTCACCGCGAGGAACAACGCGGCCCCCGTCGCCCAGACCAGAGATGGCGTGAGCTCGAGAAACAGTAGAAACGCGGCCACGACCCCCGCGCCATGGACCAAAGACTGAAACGCCGCCGCGGAGAGCGGGGACGACGTTCCGGTGAGAAAAAACCAACCACCCAAGAGGCTGGAAAACAACGGCGGGCGGTAAACCGCCGCGACTACCCCGTCCTCCGTGAACCCCGTCCCGCCGGCGATATTCCGGGCGAGGGAGAGATATTCGCGGGCGTCGAATTCCACCGCAGGGAGGGGGAAGGCCCAGGCGAAGAGCAGCGAGGCGGTGAGCGCCACCATGAAAAGGACAACCGGTATTGCGGCCCCAGTTCGTTTCCCTTCCTGCACTCCGCCCTCCCACCGATGATCTCGCTGTCCCGGAGATGCACGCGCGGGAGCATTCTCACGGCTTTGACCCAGAATTTACGAGCAACAATTCCAGTCAATCCGACACGACGGGCGCCGCGCTTCCCGGGAAGTCGCGTGGCGGGCCGTAGAGGTCCTCCGGATGCGTTGTGCGCAGCGAGTCTGAGGGCAGGGATCGTTCGTCGTCTGGGAGGATCCAGACGCGGTAGCGATCGAAGTCCGCGAAGTTCACGGGCGCGCTCGTGAACGCGTTGCGGATCCAGATCCCGATTCGCTCGTAGCGCGCGAGATAATGGGGAAGCGGTTCGGTGAGGCGATGTCCTTCGGTGGCGGCGACCGCTGCTCGCGCATGCCTAGCCTCGCGGATCTCGATCGCAGACAAACTCCGACCCGCCGCATCGACGATCTGCACGTCGAACAGCGGGTCGAGCATGGTCCACCGCGACTGATCGAGGAGCCAGGTCTCGACGACCTCGTGGCCGGCCAACGTGACGAGCCGCGCGGGCCGGCCGAACGACTGGAGCGCCTGGACGAGAACGAACGAGTACTGCGCACAGAAGCCCCCCGTGTGGCCGGCGCGGATCTCCGACAAGGTCGTGAGCGCGTCCGGCGGCGGGTAGGGGTGCGGCGTGCCGGGCTGGAACAGTGAGCGTGTCCAGTGCAGGAGCCTGCGCGCGCGGTCCTCGTCCGATGCGGCACCGGCAACGACGGCGTCAAGGCGTTCGACGCGACGGAGCCGTTCCAGGGGATCCGGTCCGTCCCAAAGGGACGCGAACCTCGCATGATGCCTCACCGCGGAGGGCTGCAACCACCGCGGGACGTGGATCTTGTCGCCGATCTGCGTCGTCCCCTGCGCCTCGCGCTGCCGCCGCAGGCCGAAGTAGCGGACCGTCCCGATCGATCCCGAAACGACGATCGCGGCGAGCACGATCACGATAGCGCTGCGTCTCGAAACATTCTTCATCATTCTCCCGGGACGTTCATGCGAACGATCCGCCGTCGCGAAGCCGCGATCCGGGCCAACCGTACCACCTGTTCGGCAACGTCAGGGCGGGATCCCTCTCGGGAAGCCTCGCGTGGTGGGTCGTCCGTGCCGCCTGGACATGGCTGCCGGCGAGCTTGATCGGTGCTGCGGCTCCCATCCATGAATATTCACAATCTACGTATACTTGTCTGTTGAACTCAGTCTTCGTCGAGCTGCCGACGTTCGAGCGGTACGTTCAAACGTATCGGCGGTCTACGAAAGCTGCGACTTGTCGACGCGACGCGCGGCAGGGGAAGGAACAGTCGTCGCTCCCTGGGCGGTCGCAAGAGGTTCAGATGATGTGCAAGCTCGTTCTCGCGGCCCTTCTGACGGCGCCCATTCCCGCCCTCGCCGCCCCGCCTTCGCCCTCCACGTTCTCGATCGCCGCCGCCGATCCCGAGGCGGGGGAGGTCGGCGTCGCGGTGGCCAGCCGGTTCTTCGCGGTGGGGACGGTCGTGCCGTTCGCGAAGGCCGGGGTCGGCGCGGTCGCGACGCAGTCGTTCGCGAACACCACGTACGGGCCGCGCGGGCTCGAGCTGTTGGAGCGCGGCGTGAGGGCCGAGGACGTCGTGCGCGTGCTGACGCGCGGCGACGACGGGCGCGAGCAGCGGCAGCTGGGGGTCGTCGCGGCAAACGGAGCGGCCGCCACTTACACCGGCACGAAGTGCAACGCGTGGGCGGGCGGTAAGACGGGGCCGAACTACGCGGTACAGGGGAACATCCTCGCGGGTGAGGCGGTGGTTGCGGCGATGGAGCGCGCCTTCCTCGACACGAAAGGAAAGCCACTCGCGGAGCGCCTCTATGCGGCGATCGTCGCGGGCGACGCGAAAGGCGGCGACGCGCGCGGGCGACAGTCGATGGCGCTCCTGGTCGCGCGGGCGAAGGGCGGGTACGGAGGCTTCACCGACCGCGCCATCGATCTGCGCGTGGACGATCACTCCGACCCGATCGTCGAAATGGGGCGTCTGCTCGGCATCGGCCTCGTCAACGATCTCTGGAACCGCGGGTGGACGGCGTTCACCGAGAAGCGCTTCGAGGCGGCGCGCGCCTTCCAGGAGCGCGCGGCGGCAATGGCCGAAAAGCAACCGGCGGTGCTCCCCGAGGTGCTCTACGACCTGGCGGTCATTCGCCTCGCGGCCGGGGACAAGGACGGAGCGGTCAAGGCGCTCGACCGCGCCCTCGCGCTCAACCCGAAATTGAAGGCCCAGTCCGACAAGGACCCGGACCTTGCAACATTGCGGTAGGGCGGACGCATCGCGGTTCTTGCTTTGCTCAACGTATTGAGTAAAATTACTCATCATGTTGAGTAACTCCTGATGCCTTACGTTCGCCCTCAGGCGGCCGTTCTCGCCCGGCGCCTTGCCGAGCCGCGCCGCTTCATCCAGGTGGTGGCCGGCCCACGCCAGGTCGGAAAAACGACTCTGGTCCAAGGCGTAACCGATCGGTCGAGCGTGCCGACCCGATTTGTCAGCGCAGACGAGCCCACGTTGCGGGGAGCGGATTGGGTCGAGCAGCAATGGGGAGCGGCGCGTCTCACCGCTGCGGAAGCCGCCCGCACCGGCGCGGTGCTGGTGCTCGACGAGGTCCAGAAAGTCCCGCACTGGTCGGAGACGATCAAGCGGTTGTGGGATCAGGACACTCGCGCGCGTCGCAAGCTCAAGGTTGTTCTCCTCGGTTCTGCGCCGCTCTTGATCCAGAGCGGATTGTCCGAGAGCCTCACCGGCCGGTTCGAGATCATCCACTTGCCCCATTGGTCCTATACCGAGATGCGCGAAGCGTTTGACTGGAACGTGGAGCGGTACCTGTTCTACGGCGGCTATCCCGGCGCCGCCCCCCTCACGCGTGAACCGAAGCGATGGGTGCGCTACGTGAAGGACGCGTTGATTGAGACCACGATTTCCCGGGACGTGCTTCTCCTGTCACGGGTCGACAAGCCGGCATTGCTCCGACGGCTCTTCGAGCTGGGGTGCCGCTATTCGGGGCAGGTGCTCTCGTACACGAAGATGCTCGGGCAGCTTCAGGACGCGGGGAACACGACGACGTTGGCTCATTACCTCGAGCTGCTCGCCGGCGCGGGCATGCTGGCGGGGCTTTCGAAGTTCGCCGGCCAGGCTGTGCGGAGCCGCGGCTCGAGTCCCAAGTTGCAGGTGCTGAACACCGCGTTGATGACCGCCCAGTCGGATCGAACGCTCGCGGAAGCTCGCGCCGATCATGCGTTCTGGGGACGCCTGACGGAATCCGCCGTCGGCGCCCACCTCGCCAATGCGGCCGCCGCGGGAACGTGCGAGTTGTTCTACTGGCGGGACGGCAACAACGAGGTCGACTTCATTCTCCGTTCGGGTCGTGCCGTGACGGCCATCGAAGTCAAGAGCGGACGAGCGCGTGACGCGTTGTCCGGTCTCGGCGCATTCGCCGCGGCGTTCAAGCCCAAGCGCAAACTACTCGTCGGCGGTGACGGGATCGCCCTCGACGAGTTCCTCTCAAAGCCGGTCGAACATTGGGTGGGATCATGACACGCAAACTCCGCCTCCTCACGCTCCTCTTCCTCGTCGTTTTCCTCGCGACACCGGTCCTCGCCGAGGACGCAGCTCCCACGCTGACGATCCCCGAAGGCGCGCAGGCCGGGCCGGGCTTCGACGTCCTACGCGCGACCGAGGCGTGGGTCGGAACGCTCTCGCCCGAACAACGCGCGAAATCCGACGCGTACTTCGAGGGCGGGTACGTCTTGCAGCTGGTGGGATTCCTCTACGGGCTGGGCGTCGCGGCGTTGTTCCTCCTCACCCCGCTGTCGCGGCGTCTGCGCGCGCTCGCGGAGCGCGTCGCCAAGGGGGCGTTCCCGCGCAGCGTGATCTACGCGGTGCAGTACATCCTGCTGCTGACGCTGTTCACGTTCCCGCTGACGTTTTACGAGGGCTTCCATCGCGAGCACGCGTACGGCATGGCGAACAACTCCTTCGGCTCGTGGCTCGGCGATGAAGCGAAGAGCCTCGCGATCTCCGTGGTGCTAGGCAGCCTGTTCGTGGGGCTTCTCTACCTCATCTTCCGGAAAGCGCCGCGCATGTGGTGGGTGTGGGGGACGGTGGCATCGCTGGCCTTTATGGCATTCGGAGCGATGATCGCGCCCGTCTACCTCGCCCCGTTGTTCAACACGTACAAGTCGGTCCCCGAAGGGCCGATGCGTGAGCAGATCCTCTCGTTGGCGCGGGCGAACGGGATCCCCGCCGACGACGTTTACTGGTTCGACGCCAGCCGCCAGACCAAGCGCATCAGCGCAAACGTCAGCGGGCTTTTCGGCACGACGCGCATCTCGTTGAATGACAACCTCATGAACCGCTCGCCGGGCGAGAGCATCCAGGCGGTTCTGGGCCACGAGATGGGCCACTACGCCCTGAATCACGTTTACAAGATGCTTCTCGCAATCGGGGTGATCGCGCTCTGCGGGTTTGCGTTCACGTCGTGGGCGTTCGATCGCATCGTTTCGCGATGGGGAAGCGGGCTCGGGATTTCAGGGATCGCCGATCCCGCGGGGCTCCCGCTTCTGGCGGCGATCGTGTCGGTCTGGTTCTTCGTGATGACCCCGATGACCAACTCGCTGATCCGCACCCAAGAGGCCGAGGCCGACATCTTCGGGCTGAACGCGTCTCGCCAGCCCGACGGCTTCGCGAACACGGCGATGCAGCTGTCCGAGTACCGGAAGATCCATCCCGGGAAGTGGGAGGAGATCTTCTTCTTCGATCACCCCTCCGGCTGGAACCGCGCGCACATGGCGATGGCGTGGAAGAAGGAGCACCTCGACTAGAGCGTCCTCGCTTCGGACCGCCACCGTGCCCAAAACCGGCGTGAACCTCCGCGGCGACTCCTATATCCTCATGGCGTTCCCACGAGGGCCACGCCATGCCGGCCAACCTTTCCCCCGACTACCACCGCGCGGAGGATCACTTCCGCCAGGCGCAAACCGTCGAAGACAAGATCGAAGCGCTCGAAGAGATGCTCCGCGTCATCCCCAAGCACAAGGGGACCGATGGGCTTCAGGGCGACATCAAGGCACGGATCGCGAAGCTCAAGAAGCAGCCCGCGAGCAAGGCCGGGAAGGCGTCGCACTCGCACCTGATCCCGCGCGAGGGGGCGGGGCAGATCGCCCTCGTGGGGCCGCCCAACACGGGAAAATCAACGCTTGTCGCAGCGCTGACCCACGCGACCCCCGAGATCGCGGCGTATCCGTTCACCACGCGCGACGCGACGCCCGGGATGATGCGTTATGAAGATATCGCCTTCCAGCTCGTCGACCTGCCGCCGTTGAACGACGACCACGTCGAGCCGTGGGTTTTCGACATGGTGCGGCGCGCCGATCTGTTGTGGATCGTCGTCACGGTCGAAAACGCCGTGGACGGGCTCGAGCTGACGCGCCGGATTCTCGCGTCGAAGGGGATCGAGATCGAGGCCGTCAAACGCGCACTGGTCGTCACCACGGGCATCGATCGCGAGGGGGCCGAGGAAGACATCGCGATCGTCGACGAATTGCTCGAGCACCGCTTCACGTTGACGCCGGTTTCCGTGATGACGAACCGCGGGATCGACGAGCTAGCCCGCCGCACCTTCACCGCCCTGGAGATTGTACGGGTCTACACGAAGCAACCGGGAAAGCCCGCCGACCGCCAGGCCCCGTTCACGCTGCCGCGCGGCGCCACCGTCGGCGACCTGGCGGCGCGTGTTCACAAAGACCTCGCTGCGTCGATGAAGCACGCCCGCATCTGGGGCCCGTCGGCCTTCGACGGCCAGGTGGTCCACGTCGACCACGTGCTCGTCGAAGGGGACGTGGTCGAAATTCACATCTGAACGTGCGTCTGCGCTACGGACAGGGCACTGCCACGGTTCTCGCGGTCCCGAAGCTGCTCGTGCCGAGCCCTTTCTCCACGCCCCCCGACGTGTAGGACACGAGGTAGAAGAACCCTTTCTGCGCGACCGAGGGGAGGTCGGTGTCGACGAAGGTCGTGTCGGTGAGGACTGCGTCGCGCGAGTTCTGGCACGTGCCGTAGCCCCCATCGGGGACATGGTCGAGGTTCGCGTCGACCAAGTTGGTCTGCGGACCCCGATACACGTTGTACCGCGTTGCGCCGGCGACGGCGTCCCACGTGAGTGACGTCTTGTTGGCGGCGAAGCGGCACGTGGTTTCGGGATCGCCCGCGTCGCACAAGATGTTCAACTTGAGCGCCTGCGGATAGTCGAACGAGTTTCCCGGAAGATCGTCAAGCGAAACGCTCGAGTCCCACATTCCTCCGGCGGAGTAGCGCGGGAGGTTCACGGTGCATTGGAAGGTGCCGCTGTTGCGCGTGCCCGAGAAGGGAACGGTTGCCGTGCACGACTGCCGCTGGTTGACGATGTCAGACGGCGGGATGAACGCGAAGATGCTGAAGGAGCAAGTCGCCGTGTTCACCCCCGCCGGGGAGTCGGCGACGACCATCGTGCACACCACCTGTTTGGGGCCGCCACCGACGCTGATCGTCTTCGGATTGAAATCGAAGCTCGACAGCGAAGGGACGACGATGTCTTCCGGGACGGAGGTGACCGCGAGAGTCGCCGCGGGGATGATCGGAGACGCGGGGGCGTTGCCGACCTGGTCGAAGGCTAGGACCTCGGACGTCCAGGTTCCCGCATCGGCGTAGCGCGGAATCGAGAGGACGCAAGAAAAGACGCCGTTGTTGCGCGTGCCCGACGTCGGTGCGGCGGCGACACACGAGGCGGACTGGGTGCTGCTAATGACCGGCGCCTTGAGCTGGCACAAAGCGAAGGCGACACCCGACTTGGCGTCGGTGAGAGTCATGTTGCACGTCACGTTCTGCGCCGCGGCCGACACGGTAACGGCCACCGGCGACAGCGTGAACAATGTCAACGCGGGCGCCAAAAGGTCTGGGTCCGACGTGATCGTAAGGTCTGACGGGAGCCCCTGGAGCGAAGGATCGATGCTGGCGTTGTTCCCGACCGCATCCGGCGCGGAGACAAGGGCAGTCCAGACACCCGACTGCGAGTACCGGGGAAACGTGATCACGCACGACCACGTCCCGTTTTGCGGAGTCCCTGAGGTCGGCGCGGCGGCGTTGCAGCTCTGGGAGTAGACAGAATCGGGCGAAATAAACATGCAAGACGCACTCGTCACGCCGGAGAGCGCGTCGGTGAGCGTCATGTTGCAGGTCACGGTTTGTGACCCTAACGTCGTGTTGATCGTCGACGGGGTGAATCCGAACGCCGTGAGCGCGGGGGCCGCCGTGTCGCAAAGCGCCCGCACGGGTG